>Ga0213827_1001784_pt1 | contig 11809 bp, 9 predicted proteins | sample MC6MC0898MG_FD_180669 | JGI IMG/M metagenome (GOLD analysis project Ga0213827, IMG submission 180669) | Enriched soil aggregate microbial communities from Iowa State University, Ames, United States - MC6-MC0898-MG | ecosystem: Environmental > Terrestrial > Soil > Unclassified | place: USA: Iowa...
AAGACGGATCGATCAGATGGGCATTGGAAAGCGTGCCTTCGAGTTCGGCAATCCGACCCTCGATGAAACCTTGGCGCTCGCGAGCGGCATCGTATTCGGCATTTTCCGACAGATCACCCTGCGCACGCGCCTCGGCGATCGCGTTAATCACGGCAGGACGTTCCACGGTTTTCAGCCGGTGGAGCTCTTCTTGCAAGCGCTCGGCCCCGCGCACGGTCAAAGGAATGGCAGACATGTCGTTTCCCAAACAAAAGTAGAAAAACGCCCCGAAGGAGCGTTCTCGGTGAAGGTCGTTACCCAGGCGCGCGCATGGGGTCTGCTGCCTTGTGGGCAGGACCTGCGGCGCGGACGACCAAAACAAAACCCCGGCTCGGGTCGGAACCGGGGCAATCAAGGTCATATTGTGGTCAAAGTCCACCGGAATTGCAAGCCGGGGCAGAAAACGTGCTTTTCGGCGCAATTCACCGCCGTAACCCGCTAAAACAGGCGGTTTTCCCAAAAATCCTTGCAAGCGGCCCGTGACGCCGCCTGCACGCCCGCACCCACGCGTTGCGTAAAAGATACTTGTCGATAGTTTTTTATATTCCCAATAGTGGGTTTACAAAAAAACCCGCCCGGCAACCTCGATATCGACGGTATAAATAACAACTAGCAAGACTAATAACAATTACATACAAATAGCAGTAACCGGCGCTTCTCTTAATTCAAGTGTTGCGGGCTACGCGGCAGATGCTGCCGCGCGAACGATGGATTGTGCGTGCTTGCAAGTTTCAGGCGGACGCATCGCAGTCATCCGGCTCGACGTCCGCCCCTTCAGCCGCAGGGCCGGTGGGCAACGCCTGCCTGCGCGCAGAGGATCGCGTTCATGAAAGAGGAGCTCTCATGCTGGAAAAATTGAAAGTCCGTACGGGCATGCTGCTGGTGCTGGCGTGCTTTGTCATCGCGCTGGCGCTCGCCTGCGGGTTGAGCTGGATGAATGCGGACAATAGCGTCCGCGAGATCGAAGACCTGAATACCGTGGCGGTGCACCAGGTCGATCCCCTATACGAAGCCAATGGCGCCCTGCTGCGCACGCGGTTGGCGCTGGACGACGCGCTGGCGGGCATCCTGGCCGGCAACGCCGAACAGGCCAGCACGGCCGAACAGGAGGCCGGGCGGGAACTGGCGCAGGCCCGCGAGCGCTTCGCGCTATACATGGAAGTGCCCAAGAGCGAACGCGGCCAGGCGCTGGCGGTGATCCTGCAGGGGCGTTTCACGGAATATGCATCGCTCTTGGACACGCTAAGCGCGGCCATCAAGGAACGTGCGCCGGCCAAATACCAGCAGGACGTCGGCAAGACCCGCCAGGCCGACGCCAATTTCGTCAGGGACATGAAGACCTTCCTGGCCCGTGTGCAAGAGCGCAGCGACGGCGTGCTGGCCAGTTCGCAAGCCACCTATTCCAATGCCCGGATCTCGGCGATCGCCCTGCTGACGGTTGCGTTGCTGCTGACCGCCCTGTGCTGGACCTTCATCCGGCGCGGCGTGCTGCAGCCGCTGCAGGAGGCTGGCCGGCACTTCGACCGCATCGCCGGCGGCGACCTGACCACCCGGGTCGAAACCCGCTCCAACAACGAGATCGGCGCCTTGTTCGCCGCGCTGAAGCGCATGCAGGAGGGCCTGACGCGCACGGTGGTGTCCGTGCGCCAAGGCGTCGAGGAAATCAATGTGGGTGCGGCAGAGATCGCCGCCGGCAATGCCAACCTGTCGACGCGCACCGAGGAGCAGGCCGCAGCCCTGGAGGAGACCGCCGCGACGATGGAAGAGCTTGCCGCCACCGTCAAGCAGAACGCCGAAAACGCCGCCCAGGCGAACCAGCTGGCCGCGGTCAGCATGCAGGTCGCGCAGCGCGGCGGCGACAACGTGGGCCAGGTGGTCGCCACCATGCAGGGGATTTCGGAGAGTTCGCGCAAGATCTCCGACATCGTGTCTGTCATCGACGGCATCGCCTTCCAGACCAACATCCTGGCGTTGAACGCCGCCGTGGAAGCTGCCCGTGCTGGGGAACAGGGCAAGGGGTTTGCCGTCGTGGCGGGCGAGGTCCGCACGCTGGCGCAGCGCGCCGCGCAGGCGGCCAAGGAGATCAAGGCCCTGATCGAAGCCTCGGTGGACACAGTCAAGGCCGGCTCGGCCCAGGTGTCTGCCGCTGGCCAGACCATGCAGGAAATCGTGGCGTCGGTGCAGCGCGTGACGGACATCATGGGCGAAATCTCGGCCGCGTCGACCGAGCAGGCAGGCGGGATCGATCAGGTCACGATGGCCGTATCGCAAATGGACGAGGTGACGCAGCAGAACGCCGCGCTGGTGGAAGAGGCGTCGGCCGCCGCTTCCGCGATGGAGGAACAGGCGCGGCGCCTGTCGGAGGCCACCGCGGTGTTCAAGACGCAATCAGGTCAGGTGATCGAGGCCGTGCCGGCCCGGGTGTCCGGGGTGAAGCAGGCGGCGCGGCTGTCCAGGTCCTGACCGCCGCGGCCGCCGTGCGCGGGGCTTGCCCCCGCGCCGGCGTCAGGCCGCCGCCGGCTTCCTGCGGCGCAGCAAGGCGTACAGGATGATGGCGCCGAAGGTGGCGGTGCCGATGCCGCCCAGCATGAAATCGCCCAGCTTGATCGTGAAGTCGCCCGCGCCCAGCACCAGCGTGACAGCAGCCACGATCAGGTTGCGGTTGTCGCTGAAATCCACCTGGTTGACCACCCAGATGCGAGCGCCGGCGATGGCGATCAGGCCGAACACCACCACCGACATGCCGCCCAGGACCGGACCCGGAATGGTCTGGATCAGCGCGCCGAACTTCGGCGAAAAGCCCAGTACGACGGCAATCAGGGCCGCCACCACGAATACCAGCGTGGAATAGATCCGGGTCACCGCCATCACGCCGATGTTCTCGGCGTAGGTGGTGACACCGGTGCCGCCCACGGCGCCCGAGACCATGGTGGCCACGCCGTCGCCGACGAAGGCGCGGCCCAGGTAGCGGTCCAGATCCTGGCCCGTCATGGCGCTGACCGCCTTCACGTGCCCCAGGTTTTCCGCCACCAGGATGATGGCCACCGGCACGATCAGGCCCATTGCCTCGACCTTGAAGACCGGCGCGGCGAAATGCGGCAGGCCAATCCAGGCCGCGGCAGCCACGCCCGAGAAGTCGATGGGCTTGCCCATGCCCATGCCGTTGGCCAGCACCGCGTACACCACGCAAGCCAGGATCAGCCCGACCAGGATCAAGAGGCGCTGGACCATGCCCTTCGTGTAGACGGCGATGCCGCCTACGCAAACGATGGTGACCAGCGCCATGAAGGTGTCGAAGCCCGAGGCGCCCATGGCGCCCTTGGCGGCAATCGGCGCCAGGTTCAGGCCGATCACGGCAACCACGGCGCCTGTCACGACGGGCGGCATGAGCGTATCGATCCAATTGGCGCCGCCGCCGGCGCGCGCATTGACGATCCAGACGATGACGCCGATCAGCGTGTAGGCCAGCCCGCAGGCGATGATGGCGCCCAGCGCCACGCCGATATTGGCGTTGGCCCCGCCGCCGGCATACCCCGTCACCGCGATCACCCCACCGATGAAGGCAAAGCTGGACCCCAGATAGCTGGGCACGCGGCCGCCGACGAACAGGAAGAAGATCAGCGTGCCGATACCGGACATCAGGATCGCGACGTTGGGGTCGAAACCCATCAGCAGCGGCGCCAGCACGGTCGAGCCGAACATCGCCACCACGTGTTGCGCGCCCATGGCGACGTTCTTGGGCCAGGACAGCCGTTCATCGGGCGCAATGATGACGCCCGGCTCGGCGTCGTCCGCCAGGCGCCAGCGCGGAAAATAAGAATTGGACATGGGTTTCCCAAAATAGGTGTTGGGTATGAGCGGGCGCCAGTGTAAAGGGGGCCGCGAAGGGGCGGCAACGTTTAAGTTTGCCGCCAGAATGCCGTACTAGTGGAAACCCCGAAATCCAACTTGGCAGCAGGAGCAAGCATGGCGACCACCCCCATCAACGGCATCTCCCGGAACAACCCGCTGGCCGACCTGTGGGCCGAACGGATCCAGGCCAACAAGGAAGCCAAGTCGGCCACGGGCGGCGACGCGACCTCGCTCACCGCGGACGGCAAGATCCGCGTCAATGCGCCGGGCGGGATGAGCGTGGGCGCCACGAGCGCCACCGAAGACACCTCCAACGACGATGCATACACCCGCCAGATCAAGGAACTGCAGAAGCAGCTCAAGCGGGTCATGGACATGATCGCCAAGGTCAAGGCCAGCGGGATGTCCGAGGAAATGAAGGCGCAGCAGCTCCTGGCGCTGAATGCGCAGGCGGTGCAGATCCAAGACCAGATCGCGCAAGTGATGGTGCAACAGGCGCGCGCCGCGAAAGGCGGCGTCTCGACGACGGCCTGATACGCGACGGCGGGTGCCAGCTCTCCGGCGCCCGCACTGATGACGCGCATCAAAATTTCTGATTGGACGCATAGCAGGTCAGACATTACTGTCTCCGGACAAATCAAAAACTACGGAGACAAACCATGCATGCAATGCGCACCGCCCTTGCAGGAGCCCTGCTGGCCGCCTGCGCGGCACCGGCCCTGGCCGGCACCGTCACGGTCATCACGTCGTTTCCCAAAGACCTGACCCAGGCCTACAAGAGCGCCTTTGAAAAGGCCAATCCCGGCATCACGCTGGAAATCCTGAACAAGAATACGGTGTCGGGCATCGCCTATGTGCGCGAAACGCCCGCCGGCCAACGCCCGGAAGTGTTCTGGGCCAGCGCCCCGGACGCCTTCGAAGTGCTGGGCCGCGACAAGCTGCTGGCCAAGTCGTCCGACGTGGCGAACAAAGACGTGCCGGACAAGATCGGCAACTACCCCATCAACGACCCGGGCGGCATGTACCTGGGGCAGGCGCTGGCGGGCTACGGCATCGTCTACAACACACGCTATATCGCGGCGCACAAGATTCCGGCCCCCGTGGAATGGAAGGACCTGTTGTCGCCGCAGTGGTTCGGCCATGTCGGCATCACCTCGCCGTCTCGCTCGGGCACGATGCACCTGACCGTGGAGACCATCCTGCAGGGCGAAGGGTGGGATGAAGGCTGGAGCACCTTGCTGCGCATGTCCGGCAACAGCAGCGCCGTCACCGAGCGGTCGTTCGGGGTGCCGGACGGGGTGAACAACGGCCAATTCGGCGCCGGCCCGGTCATCGACTTCTTCGGCCTGTCCAGCAAGTATTCCAAGTTCCCGGTGGAATTCGTCTACCCCTCCGAAACCGCCATCGTGCCCGCCAACATCGCGTTGATCGAAGGCGCGAAGAACACCGAGGAAGGCAAGAAGTTCATTGCCTTCACGCTTAGCCAGGCCGGCCAGGAACTGCTGCTTGAACCGAAGATCTCGCGGCTGCCGGTGCTGCCGTATTCGGCGCTGGCCGGCAAGGTGCCGGCGGGCTATCCCGACCCGGCCGAGATTGCCAAACGCAGCAAGGTGCAGTTCAACGCCGACCTGTCGCAGACGCGCTACTACGTCGTGCAATCGCTGTACGACCAGACCGTCACGTTCCGCCTGAAGGAACTGCAGGCTGCCACCAAGGCGATCTACGACGCCGAAGCCAAGCTGGGCGACAAGGCCAAGAGCGGCCGCGCCGCCGAGCTGCTGGCGCAGGCCCGCAAGCTGACCTGGGCCCCGCTGGTCGACGGCAAGAAAGCCACCGACCCGGCCTTCCTGGCGATCTTCGCCGGCAACAAGAAGGACTCGGCCGTGAACCAGCAGATCACCCAGCTGGAAGGTGAGTGGAACGGCAAGTCCAAGGCGAACTACGAAGAAGCGGTCAAGCTGGCCAAACAGGCCGCAGCGCTCTAACCCGCATGACGCGCGCGGCAGCGCACGGGACAGCTCCCGTGCGCCGCGCCGCGGTCCCCTGGCAACGATTTCGGGAATCTCGATGAATTCTTCGGGCCACTCACGCCTGCCCGCCGGCCCCGTATTGACGGCGCTGCTGGTGTTCGGCTTTCTGCTGCTTTTCCTGGCCGTGCCCGTGGGCACGGTGTTCTACAGCGCCTTCGTGAACGCCGACGGCAGCTTCACGATGGGCCACTTCGGCGCGTTCTTCAACCAGCCGCTGATGAAGGAAGCCTTTTTCAACAGCCTGTACGTCGCGGGCTGGTCGGCGCTGCTGGCGTCGCTGATCGCCGTTCCGCTGGCGTATTTCACCGTGCGCTTCGAGTTCCGCGGCGCGCTGATCATCCAGACGCTCGGCGTGCTGCCGCTGATCATGCCGCCCTTCGTGGGCGCGGTCGCGATGCAGCTGATCTTCGGCCGCTCGGGCAGCGTCAACCTGCTGCTGAACGACTGGTTCGGCTTCACGATCCCGTTCATGGAAGGGCTGAATGGCGTCATCTTCGTTGAGGCCCTGCATTACTTCCCGTTCATCCTGATGAACCTCGTCGTGGCGCTGCGCAACATCGACGGTGCCATGGAGGAAGCCGCCTTCAACCTGGGCTCGCGCGGGTTCCGCCTGTTCCGTCGCGTGATCTTCCCGCTGGCGTTGCCGGGGTATGTGGCTGGCACATCGCTGGTGTTCGTCAAAGTGTTCGACGACCTGGGCACGCCATTGGTGCTGGGCACGACCAACATGCTGGCCCCGCAGGCCTATCTGCGCATCACGCAGGTGGGGCTGGAAGACCCGTTGGGGTACGTGATCAGCGTGATCATGATCGCGTTCTCGATCCTGGCGCTGTGGCTGTCGGCGCGCGTGCTCAAGGGCCGCGACTACTCCACCCTGCAAAAGGGCGGCAACTCCATCCAGAAGCGCAAGCTGCGCCCGGTGGAAAGCGTGCTGGCCTATGGGTGGATCATCCTGGTGCTGATGCTGGTGCTGTCGCCGCACATGGGCGTGCTGCTGTTGTCGCTAGCCAGCGTCTGGAGCTTCGCGCCGCTGCCTGATGGCTATACGCTGGCCCATTATTCGGCGGTGTTCTCCGAATCCCAGGGCATGATCGCCAACACCCTGCTCTATTGCGGCCTGGCGGCGGGGGTGGACGTCATCCTGGGCACTGCCATCGCCTACCTGATGCTGCGCACCCGCCTGCCGGCGCGCCAATGGCTGGACTTCATGGCATCGGCCGCGCTGGCGATTCCCGGCATCGTGCTGGCGATCGGGTTTTTGCGCACGTTCCGCGGCATCGAGTTGCCCGGTACCGGCACCTTGCTGACTTCGTCGTGGATCATCATCATGATCGCGTACTCGGTCAGGCGGCTGCCCTATGCGCTGCGGTCGTGCGTGGCGTCGCTGCAGCAGATAAACGTCTCGCTGGAAGAGGCGGCGCAATCGCTGGGCGCCACCCGCATGAGCACGATACGGCGCGTGGTGGTGCCCTTGATGGCCGGCGGCATGCTGGCAGGCTTCGTGACCAGCTTCGTGACGGCCGCGGTAGAACTGTCGGCCACCATCATGCTGGTCACAAAAGACAGCCAGGCGCCCATGAGCTACGGCATCTATCTGTATATGCAAAGCGCGGCGGGCCGGGGCCCGGGCGCCGCACTCGGCGTGCTGGCGGTGGCCGCGGTGGCCATCGGCACGTATGTATCGCACTTGCTGGTGGAGCGCGCGCAGTCGCGCCAGCGTCCGGCACGCAATGAAGGGGAATCCGCATGAAGAAAGTCAGCGTCGAATGCCGCAACATCCGCCTGTCGTATGGCAAGACGGAAGTGCTCAAGGATGTGAACATCAACATCGAGCCCGGCGAGTTCTTCGCCCTGCTGGGGCCGTCGGGGTCGGGCAAGTCCACCCTGCTGCGGCTGATCGCCGGCTTCAACCGGCATAGCGCGGGGCAGTTGCTGGTGGACGGCAAGGACATCAGCGGCACGCCGCCCTGGGACCGCAACATCGGCATGGTGTTCCAGAACTATGCGCTGTGGCCGCACATGACGGTGTGGGACAACGTGGCCTTCGGCCTGGTCGAGCGCAAGCTGCCGAAGGCGGAGATCCGCGCCAAGGTGGAAGCGGCGCTGGAGCTCGTGGGCCTGTCGCAATATGGGAAGCGCCGCCCCAACCAGTTGTCCGGCGGGCAACAGCAGCGCGTGGCGCTGGCCCGCACCATCGTCATCGAGCCGCAGGTGCTGCTGCTGGACGAGCCCCTGTCCAACCTGGACAAGAAGCTGCGCGTGCAGATGCGCCAGGACTTGCTTAGTTTGCAGCGGCGGCTGGGCATTACCACCATCTTCGTCACGCACGACCAGGAAGAGGCGATGACCACCGCCGACCGCATGGCCGTGCTGGACCACGGCGTGGTGCAGCAGATCGGCGCGCCCAGCACGCTCTTCGACTATCCGGTAAACCGCTTCGTCGCCAACTTCGTGGGCACGATGAACGTGCTGGAAGGCGATGTGCGCGAGCGCACCAGCGGCAGCGTGGTGCTGGCAGTGGAAGGCATCGGCGACCTGCACTTGCCGCTGACCGCCGAGGCGCCGGCGGCCTCCCGACTGGCGGCCAGCTTTCGACCCCACACGGTGCAGATCGAAATGGCCGACGGCCTGGGCGACGCGCGCTACGTCTGGCTGCCTGGCGTGGTCGAAAGCAGCGAATTCCTGGGCGAATTCACGCGCTATCAGGTGCTGATCGGCGAACAGCGGCTGACCGCGGACCAGTCGCACCTGGCCGGGCTGTCGCCCTTCCCTGCCGGCGCGCCGGTTTCGATCGGGTTGGAACCTACCCAAGTCCGGCTGCTCGCGGCCTAAACTTGCTTCCATGGAAATCTATCAGATCCGCGCCTTCGTCACGGTCGCCCGGCTGGGCAACCTGACGAAGGCGGCCGAAGCGCTGTCGCTGACCCAGCCTGCGGTCACCGCGCAGATCAAGGCGTTGGAGCAGAGCCTGGGCGTGGCGCTGTTCGACCGCAGCGGCGGCCGGCTGGCGCTGGCCAAGGCCGGCGAAGTGTTGTTGCCCACGGCGGAATCCCTGCTGGTGCTGGGTGCGCAACTCAAATCCGAAGCGCAGCAACTGCAAGGCAGCCTGCACGGGGTGGTGGAACTGGGCGTGCCCAGCGAAATGCCGGATTTCCTGCGCCTGGGCGAATTGGCCTTTGCCGTGAACCAGCGGCTGCCGCTGGTGGAACTGAAGACCCAGACGCTACCTGCCGCCACGCTGGCCGAACAGGTCAGCACCGGCCGCCTTCCCGCCGCACTGACCATCGCCGCCAACCCGCCGCGCGGTGTGCTGTGGCTGCCGTTACGCAGCGTGCGTTACCGCATCGCCATGCCGAAGGAACATGCCGCGGTGCTCAAGCGCGGCGGCTGGCGGGAAGTGGCGCAACTGCCCTGGCTGGACGGACCGTCCGGCTGCCACACCCATCTGTTGCTGCGCGACATGTTCGAACGCCACGGCCTGTCGCCGCGCATCATCATGCAGCACGACGACCAGGCCAACCTGGATGCGCTGGTGCGTGCCGGCGCGGGCTGCGCGCTGCTGCGCGAGGAAACCGCCCTGGCCGGCGCCGCGTCCAACGATTTCATCGTGTGGGGCCAGGCCCGCGTGGACGCCATGCTAGGCTTCATCCTGCCCTACGAGCGCGCTAGCGAGCCCGCGCTGGTCGCGTTAAGCTCGATCATTCAAACCATCTGGAAGCCGCGCGCGGCGATCACGCCGGCCCAGCTTTAAGCCTTACTCCGCATCACGACCCCAATGACTGAAATCTGGTTCATCCGCCATGGCGAAACCGACTGGAACCGCCAGCGGCGCCTGCAAGGCTGGCAAGACATCCCCCTGAACGAATTCGGCGTCAACCAGGCCAGCCTGCTGGCCGCGCGCCTGCGCGAAGAGGCCCGCCACACGCCGATTCACGCCATTTACAGCAGCGACCTGCAACGCGCCCACGCGACCGCCGTGCCCGTGTCCGAACAACTGGGCCTGCGCGTGCGCGTGGAGCCCGGCATCCGCGAGCGCGGCTTCGGCGTGCTGGAAGGCCTGGACCACGACCGTATCGACGTGCAGGCCCCCGAGGCCGCGGCCGCCTGGAAAAGCCGTGACCCGTTGCGCCCGCTGGATGGCGGTGAAACGCTGGGCCAGTTCCAGTCGCGCGTGATCTCCACCGTGGACGACATCGCCAGCCGCCACGACGGCGAACGCATCCTGCTGTTCACGCACGGCGGCGTGCTGGATATCATCTGGCGCCATGCGTCGGGCGTGCCGCTGAATGCGCCGCGAGATGCCGCGTTGCTGAACGTCAGCATCAATCGCGTCGGCGTGCAGGGCCGCAAATGGGAAGTGCTGAACTGGGGTGATGTGGGGCACGTGGCCGATGAAGTCGGCGACGACGTAGTGCCGTAACCGGCACGCGCCCGAAGCGTAAAGCGGGGCTTATCCCGCCTTACGCGGCTTGCGCGGCGCGTTGCGCGCCAGCTTGTCATACACGGCGTTGGGCAGCAGGCGCATCAGCTTGGCCACCACGCCCATTTGCCACGGAATCACCTTATACGATGTGCCACGCTCGATCGCCGCATGCGCGCGTTGCGCAAAGGCGTCGGCTTCCATCAGGAAGGGCATCGAATACGGGTTTTTCGCCGTCATGGCGGTCTTGATGTAGCCGGGGGCGATCGTCACGACCCGGATGCCGTCTGCCGCCAACTCCAGCCGCAGGCTTTCGCAGTAGGTCACCACCGCGGACTTGGACGCGCTGTACGCGCCCGCGCCCGGCAGGCCGCGCACGCCGGCCACACTGGCGATGCCCACCAGCCGGCCGGCACCCGCCACCCGCATGGCGCCCACGAACGGCTCGAAGGTCGCAACCGTAGCCAGCAGATTGGTGTCGACGATGGCTTTGAACACGTCATAGTCTTCGCCGTGCTCGGTCAGCGTACCCGCGCTGATGCCGGCGCTGGCGATGACCACGTCCACCCTGCCCTGGCAGAACGCGATGAAATCCGCCGCCGCCGCGTGCAACGCGGCGCGGTCGCGCACGTCCACCGCGTAGCAGCGATGTTCGCCCGGCAGGCTGTCCGCCAATTCGCGCAGCGCGTCTTCGCGCCGGCCCAGCAGGCCCAGCGTGGCGCCCGATGCGGCGTACTGCTGCGCCAAGGCACGGCCCAGGCCACTGCTGGCGCCGGTAATGAAGACTCGGTTCATGGATCGTCGTAAGCAGAGAAGGAAATGCAGAGATGAAAAAGGGGCGACCCTCATTAACAAGGGCCGCCCCGGCATCCTACATCAAGCGTGCGCGGCTGGCTTCGAGCCGCGCGCCCGCTTGGCGCGTTCGCTTCAGTTCTTCAACAGCGATGCGTGCAGATCCTGCAACGGATACACCTGCAGGCCCAGGCCCTGGCGCAGATACTGCATGCCCTCGACCGCGGCGCGGGCGCCAGCGATGGTGGTGAAGAAAGTGACGCGAGCCGCCAGCGACTGGGTACGGATGGTGCGCGAATCAACGATGGCGTTGCGACGCTCTTCGACCGTGTTGATGACCAGCGCGATTTCGCCGTTCTTCACCATGTCGACGATGTGCGGACGGCCTTCGGTGACCTTGTTGACCACTTGCACCGGAATGCCGGCCGCTTCGATCTCGGCGGCCGTGCCGCGCGTGGCGACCAGCTTGAAGCCCAGTGCGTGCAGGCCGCGCGCCACTTCCACGGCGCGGGGCTTGTCCTGGTTCTTCACGCTGATGAACACCGTGCCGGAATCCGGCAGGCGCACGCCAGCAGCCAGTTGCGACTTCACGAAGGCTTCGCCGAAGCTCATGCCCACGCCCATCACTTCGCCGGTCGACTTCATTTCCGGGCCCAGGATGGTGTCCACGCCCGGG
>Ga0213827_1001785_pt1 | contig 11804 bp, 10 predicted proteins | sample MC6MC0898MG_FD_180669 | JGI IMG/M metagenome (GOLD analysis project Ga0213827, IMG submission 180669) | Enriched soil aggregate microbial communities from Iowa State University, Ames, United States - MC6-MC0898-MG | ecosystem: Environmental > Terrestrial > Soil > Unclassified | place: USA: Iowa...
CGCACCTTTGCCCACAGCACCCTGACCGAATTCGCCGCCAACTCCCGCGTGCCAGTGATCAACGGCCTGTCCGATGACCTGCACCCGTGCCAGTTGCTGGCCGACATGCAGACCTTCCTTGAGCATCGTGGCTCGATCCAGGGCAAGACGGTGGCCTGGATCGGCGACGGCAACAACATGTGCAACAGCTATATAGAAGCGGCCATCCAGTTCGACTTCCAGTTGCGCATCGCCTGCCCCGAGGGCTACGAGCCGAACCCCCAATTCGTGGCGGCGGCCGGCGATCGCGTGACCATCGTCCGCGACCCCAAGGATGCCGTGCGTGGTGCACACCTGGTGAGCACCGATGTCTGGACCTCCATGGGCCAGGAAGAAGAAACCGCCAAGCGCCTCAAACTGTTTGCGCCCTACCAGGTCAACCGCGCCCTGCTCGACCTGGCGGCCGAAGATGTCCTGTTCATGCACTGCCTGCCCGCCCACCGCGGCGAAGAAATCAGCCTCGACCTGCTCGACGACGGCCGCTCGGTGGCCTGGGACCAGGCAGAAAACCGCCTGCACGCGCAAAAGGCCTTGCTCGAATTCCTCGTCCCCCCGGCGTACCACCACGCATGAGTCATACATTACTGCTGAACCTGCGCAACCTGGCCTGCGGCTACCAGGACCAGCGCGTTGTACAGAATCTCAACCTGCACCTCAATGCCGGCGACATCGGCTGCCTGCTCGGCTCCTCCGGTTGTGGCAAGACCACCACCCTGCGGGCCATCGCCGGTTTTGAACCGGTCCACGAAGGGGAAATCCAGCTGGCGGGAGAAACCATCTCCAGCGCCGGTTTCACCCTCGCCCCGGAGAAACGCCGGATCGGCATGGTGTTCCAGGACTACGCACTGTTCCCCCACCTGAGCGTGGCAGACAACATCGCCTTCGGCATTCGCAAGCACCCGCACAAAGACCGGGTCACCGCCGAAATGCTCGAACTGGTGAACCTGAAGAACCTTGGCAAGCGCTTCCCCCACGAGCTCTCCGGCGGCCAGCAGCAACGGGTGGCCCTGGCCCGCGCACTGGCACCGGAGCCGCAACTGTTGCTGCTCGATGAACCCTTCTCCAACCTCGATGGCGAATTGCGCCGCAAGCTCAGCCACGAAGTCCGCGACATCCTCAAGAGCCGTGGCACCAGCGCGATTCTAGTGACCCACGACCAGGAAGAAGCCTTCGCGGTCAGCGATCAAGTCGGGGTGTTCAAGGAAGGTCGACTGGAGCAGTGGGACACGCCCTACAACCTGTACCACGAGCCGCTGACGCCTTTTGTCGCGAGCTTCATCGGCCAGGGTTACTTCATTCGTGGCCAGTTGCAGACCCCTGAGTCGGTGCAGACCGAACTCGGCGAGCTGCGTGGCAACCGCGCCTATACCTGGCCGAGCGGCGCCGCCGTGGACGTGCTGCTGCGTCCCGACGATATCGTCTACGCCCCGGACAGTCCGCTGAAAGCGCGGATCATCGGCAAGACCTTCCTTGGCGCCTCGACGTTGTATCGCCTGCAACTGCCTACCGGCAGCCAGCTGGAATCAATCTTCCCGAGCCACGCCGACCACCTGGTGGGTGCCGATGTCGGCATTCGCGTGGCCGCCGAACACCTGGTGCTGTTCCAGGCATCCGGCAGCACCGCGGCGCAGATACCGGCCGCCGAATCCGGAGTCCGTCGCTACAGCACCGCCATCTGACTGTGGGAGCGAGCCTGCTCGCGAAATCCTCGAGCACACCGCGCTCATCCTGAATGAGCGCGTTATCGTTGACCTCCATCGCGAGCAAGCGGAGCACCGCCCGGCCCGCGCCTACTTAGGCAGCGACACCAGTATCAGCCCAGCAGTAACGTCCCGCTGGCCACCAGCGTCGCAGTCCCGCCAATCTTCACTCGGTCGCCTTCCAGGCGGCAGAACAACTCCCCGCCCCGCGCCGAACACTGATAGGCCGTCAGACTGGTTTTATCCAGTTGCTGCGCCCAGTAAGGGATCAGCAGGCAATGGGTCGAACCGGTGACCGGGTCTTCGTTGATGCCGATGGCCGGGGCAAAATAGCGCGAGACAAAATCATGTTGCGTACCCCGCGCAGTGACGATTGCCCCCAGCCAGGGCAACTTCGCCAGGGCCGCCATGTCGGGCTGGCAATCACGCACAGCCTGCTCCGATTCGAGCACCACGAACAACTCATTGGAACCCAGCACCTCGATGGGCTGCACCCCCAGCGCTGCGGCTATCAGCGGGTTGGCCGCCACCACACGCGGGGCGATCGTCGGGAAGTCCAGCCACAACCGCCCGCCTTCGCGGGTCACCCGCAATGGCCCGGATTGACTGATGAAGTCCAGGCTTTCCAACGGTTCTTCATACAGGTCGAACAACACATGGGCGCTGGCCAGGGTCGCGTGACCGCACAACGGCACTTCAGTGGTCGGGGTGAACCAGCGGATATGCCAGCCCTGGGCCTCACGCACCACAAACGCGGTCTCGGCGAGGTTGTGCTCGGCGGCGATGTTTTGCATCAGCTCATCACTGAGCCAAGCCTCGAGCCGGTAGACCATCGCCGGGTTGCCACTGAACGGACGGTCGCTGAAAGCATCGACCTGATGAAACGCTAACTCCATGATTGCTCTCCTTTGGTGTAGGCGAGCACGAGCATGCAGCAGCGGTGGTTGGCTCGCCAGTGACAGAGCCCGTGGATTTTCACCATACAGCGAACGGGTCAAGCCCGGCCGATGTCAGCGAACCTGGCCTGGGTATGCTCGGCCAGCACCGCAGGGGCCAATTCGACTTCCAGGCCGCGTCGTCCGGCACTGACATAAATAGTCGCAAAAGCCTGGGCACTGCTATCGATGAAGGTGCGCAGCCGTTTCTTCTGCCCCAACGGGCTGATTCCCCCCAGCAAATACCCGGTTGCCCGCTGCGCGGCAGCAGGGTCGGCCATCTCGACCTTCTTGACCCCGGCGGCATGGGCCAGCGCCTTCAAGTCCAGACTTCCGACAACCGGCACCACCGCTACCAGCAACTCGGCTTTCTCACTGGCCGCAAGCAAGGTCTTGAACACCTGGGCCGGCTGCAACCCGAGCTTTTCCGCCGCCTCCAACCCGTATGAAGCGGCCTTGGGGTCATGTTCATAACTGTGTACACGATGTTCGGCACGAACTTTTTTCAGCAGATCCAATGCGGGGGTCATGGCAGCTCCAAGCCAACGAAAGAACAACAAATGCTGCGTCGGATTCTAGGTCATCACGCGGCAAAAGGCTCTAAGACCGCCCTGCTATCCAATTGTGAGCGCTACCGGCCAGCCAAATCATCAACGCTGCCACCCCCCTCAAGACGCGATCATTCACCCGAACAATAGTTGAATTGTGACTGACGGTTCACTTTCGACCTTTGACATCAGCGTTTCTTGTCTATATTTTTTCGAATACGAATACACTGCAAAAAATCCTACGCAGCACCCAGCAGCAAGCCGAGACCAGGATGGGGATCCTGCCTCGGTGAAAATCGCGCTCGATCCCTTGTGGGACAAGCGCCCGACAACAACAAAAAACGAGGTTTTCATGAGCACTGCTTTACAACAACCACCGCTCTCGAGCCAATGCATGGCCGAGTTCCTGGGAACTGCGCTACTGATCTTTTTTGGCACTGGCTGCGTCGCCGCTCTCAAAGTCGCGGGTGCCAGCTTTGGCCTGTGGGAAATAAGCATCATCTGGGGCGTCGGCGTCAGTATGGCGATCTATCTGACCGCGGGCGTTTCCGGCGCCCACCTGAACCCGGCCGTCAGCATCGCCCTGAGTATTTTCACCGACTTTGAAAAGCGCAAACTGCCCTTCTACATCTTGTCCCAGGTAGCGGGCGCCTTCTGTGGGGCGTTGTTGGTCTACACGCTTTACAGCAACCTGTTCTTCGATTTCGAACAAACCCAGCAAATGGTTCGCGGCAGCCAGGCCAGCCTGGAGTTGGCCTCGGTGTTCTCCACCTTCCCCAACCCGGCGCTGTCTACCGGCCAGGCGTTCCTGGTCGAGATGATCATCACCGCGATCCTGATGGGCGTGATCATGTCCCTGACCGACGATAACAACGGCCTGCCCAAGGGCCCGCTGGCACCACTGCTGATCGGCCTGCTGATCGCCGTGATCGGTAGCTCGATGGGACCGCTGACCGGCTTCGCGATGAACCCGGCACGGGATTTCGGCCCTAAACTGATGACTTTCTTCGCTGGCTGGGGTGAAATTTCCTTCACCGGCGGCCGGGACATTCCCTATTTCCTGATTCCGATTTTTGCCCCGATTGTCGGTGCCTGCCTCGGTGCTGCGGCCTATCGCGGGCTGATTGCCCGCCACCTGCCGGGCGCCGTACCTGCTACAACAGAGGCAGAATCGGCGATGGATGGCAAAACCCGAATTTCCTGATAGCGGCGGTGCGTGATCCTGCCCACCATTGATCACGCGCCCCGATCCACCCCTTATTTCGTCCAAGGCAATCGACATGACCGACACACAGAATAAGAACTACATCATTGCCCTTGATCAGGGTACGACCAGCTCGCGCGCGATCATTTTCGACCGCGACGCCAACGTGGTCTGCACCGCTCAACGCGAATTCGCCCAGCATTACCCACAAGCCGGCTGGGTCGAACATGACCCGATGGAAATCTTCGCCACCCAGAGCGCGGTGATGGTCGAGGCCCTGGCACAAGCCGGCCTGCATCACGACCAGGTCGCCGCCATCGGCATCACCAACCAGCGCGAAACCACCGTGGTCTGGGACAAGACCAGCGGCCGGCCGATCTACAATGCCATCGTCTGGCAGTGCCGCCGCAGTACCGAGATCTGCCAGCAGCTCAAGCGCGATGGCCACGAGCAATACATCAGCGACACCACCGGCCTGGTCACCGACCCGTACTTTTCCGGGACCAAGCTGAAGTGGATCCTCGACAACGTCGAAGGCAGCCGCGAGCGTGCGCGCAACGGCGAATTGCTGTTCGGCACCGTCGACAGCTGGCTGATCTGGAAATTTACCGGCGGCAAGACCCACGTCACCGACTACACCAACGCCTCGCGCACCCTGCTCTTCAACATCCACACCCTGGAGTGGGACGCGAAGATGCTCGAGCTGCTGGACATCCCTCGTGAGATGTTGCCGCAGGTGAAGTCCTCGTCAGAAATCTATGGCCACACCAAGAGCGGCATTGCCATCGGCGGGATCGCCGGCGACCAGCAAGCGGCCCTGTTCGGCCAGATGTGCGTGGAGCCAGGCCAAGCGAAAAACACCTACGGCACCGGCTGCTTCCTGCTGATGAATACCGGCAGTAAGGCCGTCAAATCCAGCCACGGCATGCTCACCACCATCGCCTGCGGCCCGCGCGGTGAAGTGGCCTACGCCCTCGAAGGCGCAGTATTCAACGGCGGCTCCACCGTACAGTGGTTGCGCGACGAACTGAAAATCATCAACGACGCCCACGACACCGAGTACTTCGCCAACAAGGTCAAGGACAGCAACGGTGTGTACCTGGTACCCGCCTTCACCGGCCTCGGGGCACCGTACTGGGACCCCTATGCCCGCGGCGCCCTGTTCGGCCTGACTCGCGGCGTACGGGTCGACCACATCATTCGCGCAGCCCTGGAGTCGATTGCCTACCAGACCCGCGACGTGCTCGACGCCATGCAACAGGACTCCGGCGAACGCCTCAAGGCCTTGCGCGTGGACGGCGGCGCGGTGGCGAACAACTTCCTCATGCAGTTCCAGGCCGACATCCTCGGCACCCAGGTCGAGCGCCCGCAAATGCGCGAGACCACGGCCCTGGGCGCCGCTTACCTGGCAGGCCTGGCCTGCGGTTTCTGGGGCAGCCTGGACGAACTGCGCGGCAAGGCGGTGATCGAGCGCGAGTTCGACCCGCAACTGGAAGAAAGCGCCAAGGAAAAACTCTACGCCGGCTGGAAAAAAGCCGTCAGCCGTACCCGTGACTGGGAGCCGCACGAAGGCGAGGAATAAGCCAAGGGCCGGACAGTGTTCGGCATGTAACTGGTCGGGAGGGGATTCCTGCGGCATCATGGGCAAATTTTGCACGGCAGCCCAAAGGACGCCCCATGAATCTGCCTCCCCGTCAGCAGCAAATCCTCGAACTGGTCCGCGAACGCGGCTACGTCAGCATCGAGGAAATGGCCCAGTTGTTCGTTGTTACTCCGCAGACCATTCGCCGCGATATCAATCAGCTGGCCGAAGACAACCTGTTGCGCCGCTACCATGGCGGCGCCGCCTATGACTCCAGCGTGGAAAACACGGCGTACGCCATGCGTGCCGACCAGATGCGCGACGAGAAGCAGCGCATTGGCGAAGCCATCGCCCGGCAAATTCCCGACCACGCCTCGCTGTTCATCAATATCGGCACCACCACCGAGTCCATCGCCCGGGCGCTGCTCAACCACAATCACCTGAAAATCATCACCAACAACCTGCACGTGGCCTCCATGCTCAGTGCCAAGGATGATTTCGACGTGCTGCTCACCGGCGGCAACGTGCGCCGCGACGGCGGGGTTGTCGGCCAGGCCAGCGTCGACTTCATCAACCAGTTCAAGGTCGACTATGCCCTGGTGGGCATCAGTGGCATCGACGAAGACGGCAGCCTGCTGGACTTCGATTACCAGGAAGTGCGGGTATCCCAGGCGATCATCGCCAACGCCCGGCAAGTGATCCTGGCGGCTGACTCCAGCAAGTTCGGGCGCAACGCCATGATTCGCCTGGGGCCGATCACCCTGATCGATTGCCTGGTGACTGATCAGGAGCCCGTGCCCGCCCTCGCGCAGTTGCTGAGCCAGAACAAGATTCGCCTGGAAGTCGTTTAGGGCTTTGCGCCTTAAAAAAGATCAAAAGATCGCAGCCATCGGCAGCTCCTATGGGGCTGCCACCCTCTAGATGTTCGAAAATTTTCCTTTCAGCCTCCTTCGATGAGTTTTTTCAATCGAAACGGACTGGCTGTGGGCAGCTTTATGGGCTACCATTTTCGCAAATGAACATTAATGTTCGCATTCCAATACATAAAGCCAAAAATGCCCGAGGCCTGCCGATGCCCACTTCCACCTTGCCGACACCCCCGCTTGCCGAGATCTATGACGTCGCCGTGATCGGCGGTGGGATCAATGGCGTCGGGATTGCAGCGGATGCTGCCGGCCGCGGGCTTTCGGTGTTCCTTTGCGAAAAGGACGACCTGGCCAGCCACACCTCGTCCGCCAGCAGCAAGCTGATCCACGGCGGCCTGCGCTACCTGGAACATTACGAATTCCGCCTGGTACGCGAAGCCCTGGCCGAACGCGAAGTGCTGCTGGCCAAGGCCCCGCATATCGTCAAGCAAATGCGCTTTGTCCTGCCGCACCGCCCGCACCTGCGCCCGGCCTGGATGATTCGCGCCGGCCTGTTCCTCTATGACAACCTGGGCAAGCGGGAAAAGCTCGCCGGCTCCAGAAGCCTGAAGTTCGGCGCCGACAGCGCCTTGAAAAGTGAAATCAGCAAGGGCTTCGAGTACTCCGACTGCTGGGTCGACGACGCCCGTCTAGTGGTACTCAATGCCATGGCCGCCCGTGAACACGGCGCCCACGTGCACACCCAGACCCGTTGCGTCAGCGCCCGACGCAGCAAGGGCCTATGGCACCTGCACCTGGAACGTGCCGATGGCAGCCTGTTCTCGATCCGCGCCAAGGCGCTGGTGAACGCCGCCGGCCCCTGGGTCGCCAAATTCATTCGTGATGACCTGAAGATGGAATCGCCCTACGGTATTCGCCTGATCCAGGGCAGCCACCTGATCGTGCCCAAACTGTACGAAGGCGAGCACGCGCACATCCTGCAAAACGAAGACCAGCGCATCGTGTTCACCATTCCGTACCTCAATCATTTCACCCTGATTGGCACCACGGACCGTGAGTACACCGGTGACCCGGCCAAAGTGGCGATCACCGAGGGCGAAACCGATTACCTGATCCAGGTGGTCAATGCGCACTTCAAGAAACAGATCAGCCGTGACGACATCCTGCACACCTATTCCGGTGTGCGTCCGTTGTGCAACGACGAATCCGACAACCCATCGGCCGTGACCCGCGACTACACCCTGGCCCTCTCCGGCAGCGGTGAAGAGGCGCCCCTGCTGTCGGTGTTCGGCGGCAAGCTGACCACCTACCGCAAGCTGGCCGAGTCGGCCATGGCCCAGTTGGCCCCCTACTTCAAGCAGATGAAACCGAGCTGGACCGCCCAGGCAACCCTGCCTGGCGGCGAAGACATGAGCACCCCGCAGGCCCTGCGCGCCTTGATCCGCGACAAATTCGACTGGGTCCCCACGGAAATCGCCCGCCGCTGGGCCACCACCTACGGCAGCCGCACCTGGCGCATGCTCGAAGGCGTACAGGGCTTGAGCGACATGGGCGAGCACCTGGGTGGCGGGCTCTACAGCCGCGAAGTCGATTACCTGTGCCAGCAGGAATGGGCCACCACCGCCCACGACATTCTCTGGCGGCGCACCAAGCTGGGCCTGTTCACCACGGCCGACGAACAGGCGAACGTGCAGCGCTATCTGCACACGCTCGAAGTCAACCGCAGCAAGATCGAAGCGGCCTGATCGACCCCCGTATACATAAAAAGCCCCTGGATCTCGCGGTCCAGGGGCTTTTTACTTTCTGCCCCAGGTGAGGCTGCGAAAAACCATTCGGTTTTCCGAACGCGACCCGGCAGTCAATTCGGTTAACCGGACCAGCAGTAGCGATCAGATTCGCCACAAATATTTAATAACCTTATAAATCAACAATTTAGGCATTTAACCCTGGCCTGGCACGACTCATGCTCTACACTCTTGGACGAACGCCTGAGGTGCCAACACTTCAGGAGCCCTCCAGGCGTTCCGCAGTACCAGAGAGCCGAAGAACTGGCTCCATAAAAAAAACAATGTCGAGGAAAATTTGATGCGTATCGTTCCCCATATCCTGGGCGCAGCCATCGCTGCCGCTCTGATCAGCACGCCAGTTTTCGCCGCCGAACTCACCGGCACCCTGAAGAAGATCAAAGAGTCCGGCACCATCACCCTGGGCCATCGCGACGCTTCCATTCCGTTTTCCTACATTGCAGACGCTTCCGGCAAACCAGTCGGCTACTCCCACGACATCCAGCTGCAAGTCGTCGAAGCCCTGAAAAAAGACCTGGACCTGCCGAACCTGCAGGTCAAATACAACCTGGTCACTTCGCAAACCCGTATCCCGCTGGTGCAGAACGGCACCGTGGACCTGGAATGCGGCTCCACCACCAACAACGTCGAGCGTCAGCAACAGGTTGACTTCTCGGTCGGCATCTTCGAAATCGGTACTCGCCTGCTGTCCAAGAAGGACTCCAAGTACAAGGATTTCGACGACCTTAAAGGCAAGAACGTCGTAACCACCGCTGGCACCACGTCCGAGCGCATCCTCAAGTCGATGAACGCCGACAAGCAGATGGGCATGAATGTGATCTCCGCCAAGGACCACGGCGAATCCTTCCAGATGCTGGAATCGGGCCGCGCCGTTGCCTTCATGATGGACGACGCCCTGCTGGCCGGTGAAGCGGCCAAGGCCAAGAAAGCGACCGACTGGGAAGTGACTGGCACGCCACAGTCCTATGAAATCTATGGCTGCATGGTGCGCAAAGGCGACGAGCCGTTCAAGAAAGCGGTCGATGACGCCATCAAGGCCACCTACGCTTCGGGCCAGATCAACAAGATCTACGAGAAGTGGTTCATGGCGCCGATCCCGCCTAAAGGCTTGAACCTGAACTTCCCGATGAGCGACGAGCTCAAGGCCCTGATCGCCAATCCGACCGACAAAGCGGCTGACGACAAGAAATCCTGATTTCTGACTAGTCTTACCTCCTGAGAGGGCCAATGCCTTTTCGGGAGGTTGTCACTACCTGCTGGCATTTTTGGAAACACTCGAACCGGTGGTTGTCGAGCCGACCGCGTGTGCCCGACCGTCAACGTCGGGTGGGAACGGAGTTCCCCCAGGCAGGTGCTTGAACATCGATTGAATCCGAGGGGAGACCCTAATGAATTACAACTGGGATTGGGGCGTGTTCTTCAAGTCCACCGGCGTGGGCAGCGAGACCTATCTCGACTGGTTCATTTCCGGGCTGGGCTGGACCATCGCTATCGCCATCGTGGCCTGGATCATTGCATTGCTGCTGGGCTCGATACTGGGCGTGATGCGCACCGTGCCGAACCGCATCGTGTCAGGCATCGCGACCTGCTACGTCGAACTGTTCCGGAACGTGCCGCTGCTGGTTCAGCTATTCATCTGGTACTTCCTGGTGCCCGACCTGCTGCCACAAGACCTGCAGGACTGGTACAAACAAGACCTCAACCCGACCACCTCGGCCTACCTGAGCGTTGTCGTGTGCCTGGGCCTGTTCACCGCCGCACGGGTCTGCGAACAAGTGCGCACCGGTATCCAGGCGCTGCCCCGCGGCCAGGAATCGGCGGCTCGCGCCATGGGCTTCAAGCTGCCACAGATCTACTGGAACGTGCTGCTGCCCCAGGCCTATCGCATCATCATTCCACCGCTCACCTCGGAATTTCTCAACGTCTTCAAAAACTCGTCCGTGGCCTCGCTGATCGGCCTGATGGAACTGCTCGCGCAGACCAAGCAGACCGCCGAGTTCTCCGCCAACCTGTTCGAAGCCTTCACCCTGGCGACCCTGATCTACTTCACCCTGAACATGAGCCTGATGTTGCTGATGCGCGTGGTCGAGAAGAAAGTCGCAGTGCCGGGCCTGATTTCCGTAGGGGGTAAATGATGGAATTCGACTTCTCGGGCATCATCCCGTCCCTGCCTGGCCTGTGGAACGGCATGGTGATGACCCTGCAACTGATGGCGCTGGGCGTCGTCGGCGGGATCATCCTCGGTACCATCCTGGCGTTGATGCGCTTGTCCCACAACAAGTTGCTGTCGAACATTGCCGGTGCCTACGTCAACTACTTCCGTTCGATCCCGCTGCTGCTGGTGATCACCTGGTTCTACCTGGCGGTGCCGTTCGTGCTGCGCTGGATCACCGGCGAAGACACGCCGATCGGCGCGTTTGCCTCGTGCATCGTGGCGTTCATGATGTTCGAAGCCGCGTACTTCTGCGAAATCGTACGTGCTGGCGTGCAGTCGATTCCCAAGGGCCAGATGGGTGCCGCCCAGGCCCTGGGCATGACCTACGGCCAGATGATGCGTTTGATCATCCTGCCCCAGGCATTCCGCAAGATGACTCCGCTATTGCTGCAACAGAGCATCATCCTGTTCCAGGACACCTCGCTGGTCTACGCCGTCGGCCTGGTGGACTTCCTCAACGCTTCGCGGGCCAGTGGCGACATCATTGGCCGTTCCAATGAGTTCCTGGTATTCGCCGGTCTCGTGTACTTCATCATCAGCTTTGCCGCCTCGCAGCTGGTCAAGCGTCTGCAAAAAAGGTTCGCCGTATGATCTCTATCAAGAATATCAACAAGTGGTATGGGGACTTCCAGGTGCTGACTGATTGCAGCACCGACGTCAAGAAAGGTGAGGTGATCGTGGTGTGCGGGCCGTCCGGCTCTGGCAAGTCGACCCTGATCAAGTGCGTCAATGCCCTGGAACCGTTCCAGAAAGGCGACATCGTGGTCGACGGCACCTCCATCGCCGACCCCAAGACCAACCTGCCGAAACTGCGCTCGCGCGTTGGCATGGTGTTCCAGCACTTCGAACTGTTCCCGCACCTGACCATCACCGAAAACCTGACCATCGCGCAGATCAAGGTGTTGGGCCG
>Ga0213827_1001786_pt1 | contig 11801 bp, 9 predicted proteins | sample MC6MC0898MG_FD_180669 | JGI IMG/M metagenome (GOLD analysis project Ga0213827, IMG submission 180669) | Enriched soil aggregate microbial communities from Iowa State University, Ames, United States - MC6-MC0898-MG | ecosystem: Environmental > Terrestrial > Soil > Unclassified | place: USA: Iowa...
ATTCCTGGCCGTAGTTATCGTCATTGGCAACTATAAGTAGTTGCAACAGTGGATTTACGAGTTCTGTTACCAACTCGGCATGCACCTAAAGTTTCGCAACCGGCGTCGAATCCTAAACGGCCCCGAGCCCACTGCTCTGTGGATCAATTTGAGCAGCAAGCCTGTGCAGTGTACGCCAACGCGGGCGATAAGGCCAACCCGAAGGTTGGCCTTGAGCGCGCATCAGCCTTTGTCAGGGGATCGGGTCTGGATTTTGGTCAGGGTGCCGGTGGTGATGTCGATGCAATCCTTGGTGTTACCGGCAGCCTTGGCGTCCTGTGCTTTCTTCAGCGCGGCCTTGGCGTTGTCCATGGCGTTTTCTGAAGTGGCGGGCGCGGTGTTGATGGCATCCTGGAGTTTCTGGATATTGCCATCGCACAGGTCTTCATCCGCTGCAAACACCGGCGAGGCCAACAGTGCAGCGGTGATGAACAATCCAGCAATTGCAGAGTGCTTCATGGGTATCTCCTTGTGCATGAGGGCTCGGTGCTGCCGGTCGATGGGGCTGCTGGCCGAGGGGGTAAGCTCTTTTGCAGGGCTTAGCTAGATGACTATAGACGCACGCAGGAATTCGGTTTTTTTTTGCGGTTTTGCCGAGACGGTAGGGGTGGGTACCCGCTTGCGGCTTGCTTGCGATGAATCCAGGGCCGGTGTGTTGAATCAGTAAGCACCGGTTTTTTTGTTGAGTTCATCGCGAGCAGGCTCGCTCCCACATTCAGCCATACCCACATACAGCCACATCGGCATACAGCTCATACCGACATACAACCACCCCAGGTACGCCCTATGCCGGGCGGGCCTGGGTCACTCGGTCTACCAGGTAGACCAGGCCGTGGTAGTCGATCCCACCGTGCTGGCTGAGGCCGATTTCACAGGTGCGGCTGGTGGAGATGCCTTCGCTGCAATGCTGCACGGCGTCCTTGAGGGTGCGCAGTGAGTGGGCGTTCAGCTCGGGTGTGGTGAAGCCCTTGTCGCCGGCAAACCCGCAGCAGTGGATGCCTTCGGGAATCACCACGTTGTTGCTGCAGCGCCGGACCAGATCGATCAATGCCTGGCTTTCGCCCAGGTGCTGGGTGCTGCAGGTCACGTGTACGGCAATCGGGGCGTCTTGCGGGGTGAAGTCGAGGCGCTCCAGCAGGTGGCTGCGGATGAAACGCACCGGGTCGTACAGGTCCAGGCGTGTGTCGCCCAGGTCTTGCATCAGGCGTAGGGTGCAGGGACTGGTGTCGCAGTAGATCGGATCGAGCCCGCCGCGGCTGGCGTGGAGCAGGGCGCCGAGCAGTTCCTGGCGTTTGTGTTCGGCTTGTTCGGCATAGCCTTTGGAGGCGAACGGCTGGCCGCAGCAGAGGTTGTCCAGGTTGTCCGGAAACACCACTTGGTAGCCGGCTTTTTCCAGCAGGCCGCGGGTTTTGTCGTACAGCGAGGTCTGTTCCTTGTCGCCGGCTGCCGGGCCCATGGCCCGTGAGACGCAGGCCGCCAGGTAGACCACTCGCGGGCGCGCATCGCTGACCGTCGGGCTGAAGCGGATCGCCCGTTCCGGCTGGGGCATGGCGTTGCTCCACTGCGGAATCTGCCCTTTCGACAGTTGGCTGAGACGGGCCGAGAGTTTGCTCAAGCGCGGGGCGCCCAGCAGCATCCGCGCGCCGTTGGCCACGTGCAGGGTGAAGCGCGCGCCTTGCAGGGCCGTAGCGAAATGCCCTTCCAGCCAGTTGGCGGTTTTCACATGGGTGGCGCTGCGGCTGCGCAGTTTTTTCACCAGTTCGCCGGTGTTGATGCCTACCGGGCAGCGTTGCGCACACAGGCCGGTCGCCGCGCAGGTGTCGAGGCCCTGGTATTGGTAGGCTTCTTCCAGTTCGCGGGTGTCGATGCCAGCGCGTTTTTTCGCCTGGATGTCGCGCCAGATCACGATGCGCTGGCGTGGGCTCAGGGTCAGGCCTTTGGAGGGGCAGACCGGCTCGCAGAAACCGCACTCGATGCACTTGTCGACGATCTCGTCGGCGGCCGGCAAGGGCTTGAGGTGCTTGAGGTGGATCTGCGGGTCGTCGCTGAGGATCACGTCCGGGTTGAGGATGGCGTTGGGGTCGAGCAGGCGTTTGAGCTGCCACATCAACTGGTAGGCATCGCTGCCCCATTCCAGTTCGACGAAGGGCGCCATGTTGCGCCCGGTACCGTGCTCGGCCTTGAGCGAGCCACCGAATTCCACGGCCACCAGTTGCGCCACGTCGTCCATGAACGCCTGGTAGCGGGCGACTTCTTCCGGGCTGTTGAAACCCTGGGTGAAGACGAAGTGCAGGTTGCCCTCCAAGGCGTGGCCGAACAGGATCGCTTCGTCGTAGTGGTGTTTGTCGAACAGTTCGATCAGGCGGTTGACGCCGATTGCCAGTTGTTCCACCGGGAAGGTCACGTCTTCGATGATCACCGTGGTCCCGGTTTTGCGCACCGCGCCGACGGCGGGGAAGGTGTCCTTGCGGATCGCCCAGAGCTTGGCGTTTTCTGCGGGGTCCTGGGTGAAGTCGACCTGCTTTTCCACCGGGAAGGGCGCCAGCGAGGCCATGATCTGCGCCAGTTGTTCTTCCAGCAGCGCCGATGTGGCGGCACGGGACTCGATCAGCAAGGCGCAGGCCTGGTTCGACAGTTGCTGGACGAACGCCGGCATGCCGGGTTTGTCCTGCACCGAGCGCAGGCTGCGGCGATCCAGCAGCTCTACCGCCGAGACCGGCTGGCTTTTCAGCACGGTGACGGCGGTGCAGCAGGTTTCCACGTCGGGGAAGACGATCAGCGCCGAGGCTTTGTGCGGATGGTCGATCACGGTGTCGTAGGTCACCGCGCTGATGAAGCCCAGGGTGCCTTCGGAGCCCACCAGCAGGTGGCTCAAGATATCCACAGGCTCGTCGTAGTCCACCAGGGCATTGAGCGACAGGCCGGTGGTGTTTTTCAGACGGTATTTGTGGCGAATTTTCGCCGCCAGACTGGCATTGGCTCGGGTCTCGCGGCCCAGGGTCGCCAGGCGTTCCAGCAGCTCAGCGTGACTGATGCGAAAGGCCGCGACGCTGGCGGGGTCCTCGCTGTCCAGGCGACTGCCGTCGGCCAGCACCAGGCGAATCCCGGCCAGGGTGTGGTAGGTGTTCTGGGCGGTGCCACAGCACATGCCGCTGGCGTTGTTGGCGACGATGCCGCCGATTTTGCAGGCATTGATCGAGGCTGGGTCGGGGCCGATCTTGCGTCCGAAAGGGGCCAGCCAGGCGTTGGCCTGAGCGCCGATGACGCCCGGTTGCAGGCGGATCTGGGTGCCCTGGCCACGAATCTCGCGGCCGTTCCAATTATCCCCCAGCACGATCAGGACCGAGTCGCTGATGGCCTGGCCGGACAGGCTGGTGCCGGCCGCGCGGAAGGTCACCGGGACACGGTCGCGCTGGGCCAGTTGCAGCAGGCTGACCACTTCGTCTTCGGACTCGACGCGGATCACCAGTTGCGGGATCAGCCGGTAGAAGCTGGCATCGGTGCCAAAGGCCAGGGTCGAGAGCGGGTCGTCGAAACGTCGCTCTTGGGGAATCAGTTGCTGCACATCGCGCAGGAAAGCCGTCGGTAGCGTCATTGGTCCTCCAGGATCAGTACCACCAGGTCTTTCGGACCGTGGGCGCCGTACGCCAGGACTTGCTCGATATCGGCGGTCTTCGATGGGCCGGACACCAGCAGCGCGTTGGTCGGCATGCCTTGGGCCCAGTTGAACTCGCGTTGTACCTGATAGAAGTTGTCGCGGATTTCGCTGGCCTTGAGCAGGGCGAAATGCACCGGCGGCACCAGGCTCATCAAGCGCGGTTCTTCGCGGGTCGGCCAGAGGATCAGGCTACCGGTGGCGGCGATGGCACCGAGGGTAGCGGTCAGGCTGGCCGGGGTGTCGTTGAACAGTTCGGCTTTCCACTGCTCTACCGGTCGGTCGTAGGCTTTCAGCGTCGGCAGCCCGGGATGTTGCGCCCAGTGCTGGGTGACACGTTGCCCGTGGGCGGTGGTCGGGGCGATCAGCAGGCTGGGCAACTGGCGCTCGGCCAACAACTGCGCGAGCAATGCCGGCCAACCGTCAGCCGAGGTCAGGTGGATTTCGGTGTGCACCGCTTCCATCAGCTTGCGCAGTTGTGGGATGCGTTGTTCGGCGGTGTAGGTGTAAGGCTCGGTCACCAGCGCTTCATCGAAGGTGTCGGGCACGGGTGTGGTGCCCGTCAGGCTGTGGCGCAGCTTGGCGAGAATGTTCTGTTTGGCACTCATCGGCGATCCCCCTGTTTGCCCAGATGCTCGCGGGCCATGTCGTGCAGTGAGCGGGCGGCCGGTTTTGGCGCGCTGTGGTTTTGCGTCCAGGGGCCGAGGTTGTTCGGCGTGAGGGCGCGCAGGCGGGTGGCGAAGAAGCCGAACAGCCGATACAGGGTCGGCGAGCTGTTGAGCCTGGCCCAGGCGTTCCAGATCAAACGCTCTTTGCGCGAGTACTTGCTGCCCTGGCCGCGCATGACCTGATGCGGGCTGTCGGGCGCCTTGACGTTCTCTTCGCGCAGGCGGCGCAGCAGGGCCGGGATCGGGATCTTCACCGGGCACACTTCACCGCAGGCGCCACACAGGGAGGACGCGCTCGGGTGGTCGGGGACTTGCGCCAGGCCGACCATGTGCGGGGTGATGATCTTGCCGATCGGCCCGGGGTAGACCTCGCCGTAGGCATGGCCGCCGATGCGGGTGTAGACCGGGCAGTGGTTCATGCAGGCACCGCAGCGGATGCAGTTGAGGGTCTGGCGCAGTTCGCTGTCGGCGAAGGCCTGGCTGCGGCCGTTGTCCAGCAGCACCAGGTGTACTTGCTGCGGGCCATCGAGCTCGTGGGCCTGGCGCGGGCCGGAGATCATGTTGACGTAGGTGGTGATTGGCTGGCCGAGAGCCGAGCGGGTCAGCAGCGACAGCAGCGGGACCACGTCGCGCAGGTTCTCGACGACTTTCTCGATCCCGGTGACGGCGATATGCACCGGTGGCACGGTGGTCGACATGCGGCCGTTGCCTTCGTTTTCCACCAGCAGCAGGGTGCCGGTTTCGGCCACCGCAAAATTGACGCCGGAGACGCCGATGTCGGCTTCGAAGAATTTCTGGCGCAGGACTTTGCGCCCGATCTGAATGAGTTGGTCAACGTCCTTGGTGTACTCCACGCCAAGTTTGTCGTGGAACAAGGACGCGACCTGACCGGCATTCTTGTGGATCGCCGGCATAATAATGTGTGAAGGCTTCTCGTGGTCGAGCTGGACGATGAACTCGCCCATGTCCGATTCCAGGCATTCAATGGCCTGTTCAGCGAGGACATGGTTCATCTCCATCTCTTCGCTGACCATCGATTTGCCCTTGATCACTTGCCGCGCCTCGTGAGCGCGGATGATCGAGAGGACGATGCCATTGGCCTCGTCCACCGTTTCCGCCCAGTGCACGGTCACACCGTTGCGGGTCAGGTTCTGTTCAAGCTGCTCGAGCAGGTCGGGCAGCTTGGATAATGCGCGGGCGCGGACCGCATTGCCCAGCGCGCGCAAATGTTCTCGTTCGTGGGCATCGCTGAAGGACGCTGCCCGTTTGCTCATCAGCGAATCCATCGCAGTGCGAAAGTTGTTTCGCAGTTGCTTGTCGTCCAGAGCCTTGTGAGCCCGGGCGCGAAAATCTTCGTCGACGCTGACCGTCGGAATAATCGTGGAAGTGCTCATCGGGCACCTCCGGTTCGCTGCCAGAGGAAGCTGGCCAGGTGTTGGCCGCGCAACGCTGCCTGCTGTTTCTCCAACGAGCCGTTGATGTTCATCAGGCAACCACAGTCGGCACTGAGTACCTGGTGCGCGCCGGATTCCTGCAACGACCGGGTCTTGTCCGCCACCATCGCACCGGAAATGTCTGGCATACGGACGCTGAACGTCCCGCCAAAGCCACAACATTCGCTTTCGTGATCGTGATTGACCCGTTCCACATTGCTCAGTTGCGCCAACAACTCGCGACCGTGCAGGTGGGTGTTCATCTCGCGGCGTGCCGAGCACGACGTGTGCAGGGCCACTTTGACCGGTACACCGCTGTCCTTGAGCTGCACCTTGCAGACAAACAGCAGGAACTCGGCCAATTCATACGTCCGGGCGGCGAGCGCCTGGACTTGCTTGAGCGTGTCCGGCTCGTCCTTGAACAAGTCGGCGTAATGTTCGCGCAGCATGCCGGCGCAGGAACCCGACGGCACCACCACCGGATAATCCCCGGCAAACAACGCCAGTTGCGAGCGCGCCACGGTCCGGGCCTGCTCGGTGTAACCCGAGGTGTAGGCCGGTTGTCCGCAGCAGCTTTGGCCTTGCGGGTACTCCACGCGAATGCCTTCGCGCTCCAGCAGGTGAATCGCGTCCATCCCGGCTTCGGGATAGAACAGGTCGACCACGCACGTGCCGAACAGGTAGACCCGCGGCGGTTTTACGCTGGGGTACTGGCGCGGTTCTGGCAGTGGCGGGGCAACACGGGTCGCGTTCGGTACGGCGTTGTAGAAAAGCTCGCTCATCAGGCGTGTCTCCGGGTTGTCCCGGTTATCCGTCCGCTGCGGTTGCTGACTGTAAAGCGACAAGCTTTCAGCAACCTTGCAGACCGGGTTGTGAGTTGCAGACGCCGCAGGCGGGCCGCGGCGTCGGTTCTTTCGCGGCTTCTTAGTGCACCAGCATGCCAGTGAACCAATAGGCCTGGGCCAGTGTGATCAGGCCGACAATGGTTGCAAAGAATAGGCTGTGCTTGAGGGTGAAGCGGAACAGATCCGATTCCTTGCCCACCAGGCCGGTCGCGGCGCAGGCCACGGCGATCGATTGTGGCGAGATCATTTTGCCGGTCACGCCGCCGCTGGTGTTGGCGGCCACGAGCAAGGTGTCGCTGACGCCGATCTGGTGCGCGGTGGTTGCTTGCAGCGAACTGAACAGGGCATTGGAGGAGGTGTCCGAACCGGTCAGGAACACGCCCAGCCAGCCGAGGAACGGCGAGAAGAACGGGAACGCCGCGCCGGTGCCGGCCAGGACCAGGGCCATGGTCGACGACATGCCCGAGTAGTTGGTGACGAAGGCGAACGCCAGGACCATGCCGATCGAAAGAATCGGCCAGCGCAGTTCGTAGAAGGTCTCTTTCAAAGTGGTCAGACCAGTTTTGAAGTTGATCTTCAGTACCCACATCGAGATCAGCGCGGAGAAGAAAATCGCCGTGCCGGTCGCCGAAATCGGGTCCAGCTTGAACACCGCGGGAATGGCCGTCGGGTTGGTGACGATCGGGGCGACCTTGATCACCATCTGGTCCAGGTGCGGGATGGCGAAGTTGAACACCCAGCTGTACATCGAGCCGCCCGCGGCAAACATCGCCTTGAAGGGCTTGAGGGTCCAGATGGTTACCAGCACGGTGAGGATCAGGAACGGCGACCAGGCCTTGATGATTTCACCCAGGCTGTAGGGCGAAGCCACGCTGGTGCGCTTCTGGCCGAAACCGCCGACGCTGGCGGTGACTACGGCGTCCGAGGTGACACCGGCGATCTGCGCGCCAGCGGTACGTTTAGGCTGCCAGACCTTGAGGAACAGGGTCAGGGAAATCAGGCTGGCCAGGGCCGAGGTGATGTCCGGCAGTTCCGGGCCGATGAAGTTGGAGGTGAAGTACTGGGTGATGGCGAAGCTCAAGCCAGCCACCAGGGCGGCTGGCCAGGTTTCCCGCACGCCGCGCATGCCGTCCATCATGAACACCAGCCAGAACGGCACGAACAGCGACAGCAACGGCAGCTGGCGACCGGTCATGGCGCCGATCTTGAAGGCGTCGATGCCCGTGACCTGGCCGGCGACGATGATCGGGATGCCCAGTGCGCCAAACGCCACGGGCGCGGTGTTGGCAATCAGGCACAGCCCGGCGGCGTACAGTGGGTTGAAGCCTAGGCCCACGAGCAAGGCGGCGGTAATGGCCACCGGTGCACCGAAGCCTGCCGCGCCTTCGAGGAAGGCGCCGAAGCAGAAGCCGATCAGCAGTACTTGCAGGCGCTGATCATCGGTAATCGACAGCACTGAGCTGCGGATCACTTCGAACTGGCCACTCTTGACCGTCAGTTTGTAGAGGAACACGGCGGCCACGATGATCCAGGCAATCGGCCACAGTCCGTAGGCAAAGCCATAACCGGCGGCGGCGAATGCCATGTCGACCGGCATCTGGAAGGCAAAGATTGCCACCAGGATCGACAACGCCAGGGTGATGCTACCGGCGACATGTCCTTTGAGGCGGAACACGGCCAGGGCCAGGAAGAAAAATACGATGGGGATAACGGCCGCGAGCGCGGACAAGCCGAGGCTGCCGAGCGGGCTGTAGAGCTGTTGCCAGGTTTGCATATGGGGTGGCCCCTAATTGTTGTTGGTCAGGCACTGATCGCGTACTTGGATAATTGGTAAGACCAATTTACAATCGCTGGGGGCTAGGTTAAAAGCCTTGTGGGTGGTGTGTCAATTTGCCGCCCTAAAACTTTTGTCGAATGAGCGGTGCAGGGGCCATCTGATCCGCTCGATCAAATGTGCTCTGGTAGGTGCTGGCGCGGCGTCAATAGGCCAGAATAGAGAGCCCGGCGAGCCGTCGGGATGGTGGAGAGTGGGTTATGGGGTTTGATCAGGTTCGACAGCGCCGTTTGTCTGACGATATTGTCGAGCAGCTCGAAGGGATGATTCTCGAGGGCACGCTGAAGTCCGGTGAGCGGCTGCCGGCAGAGCGCGCCCTGGCCGAGCAGTTTGGGGTGTCGCGGCCTTCGCTGCGCGAGGCGATCCAGAAATTGACGGCCAAGGGCTTGCTGGTCAGTCGCCAGGGCGGCGGCAATTATGTGGTCGAATCCCTGGGTTCGACCTTCAGCGATCCTCTGCTGCACCTGTTGGAGAGCAACCCCGAAGCCCAGCGTGATTTGTTGGAATTTCGCCACACCCTGGAAGCTTCATGCGCCTACTACGCGGCGCTGCGGGCAACTGAGGTCGATCGTCAGCGATTGACGGCGGCGTTCGATGAGTTGCAGGACTGCTACACCCGCCACGATGAAGTGAGCCGGGTGGAGGAGGGGGCGGCGGACGCCAGGTTTCACCTGGCGATTGCCGAGGCCAGTCACAACGCGGTGTTGTTGCACACCATCCGTGGGCTGTTCGACCTGCTCAAGCGCAACGTGGTGACCAACATCGGTGGCATGTACCAGCAACGCACGGAAACCCGCGACATGCTGATCACTCAGCACCGGGAGCTGTACCTGGCGATCATCGAGGGGCGCGCCGAGCAGGCACGGGAGGTTTCCAGTCGCCATATCCTGTATGTGCAGGAAGTGCTGGAAGAGGTGCGTCAGCAAGTGCAGCGCGAGGCGCGGGCGGAGCGGCGCAAGGGGATGTAGTCAGGAGGATTGGTGCGCTCTGCATCGCCAGCAGGTTCGCTCCCACATTTGTCTTGTGTTGTTCACAAGTCCAGCGTGGGAGCGAGCCTGCTCGCGATAGGGGGGCGCAAGCGCAAGGGACGTTAGTCTTCCTTGCCCTTGTTGCGCACCGCACGTTGCAGCTCGCGACCGGCATCACGCTCGCGCTCGGTATCGCGCTTGTCGTATTCCTTCTTGCCCTTGCCCAGGGCAATCTCGCACTTGACCATGTGCTTGCTCCAGTACCAGGACAGGCATACGCAGGCATAGCCTTTCTGCTGCACGGCAGCCGCCAGCTTTTCCAGCTCGCGCCGGTTGAGCAGCAATTTGCGGGTGCGCACCGGGTCGGCAATCACGTGGGTGCTGGCGGTCATCAGGGGCGTGATGTGGCTGCCGAGCAGCCAGGCCTCGCCATCCTTGAGCAGCACATAACTGTCGACCAGTTGCAGCTTGCTCGCCCGCAGACTTTTTACTTCCCAGCCGGCCAGGACCAGACCAGCCTCGAACCGATGTTCGATGAAGTAATCGTGTCGCGCCTTTTTGTTCTGCGCGATGGTCCCTGTTGGGTGTTTCTTCTGTTTAGCCATAGGGGCGGCATTATAGGCAGTTGCGCGCGAGTCGGCTACGGGGATCCTGCGTGCTTGAGCGCATTGAGTGAATCCCGGACAATGCGCCCTCTTTTTTAGTGGTTGGGCGTAGTGTCGATGTCGTCAGACAAGGTTTCAGTCCACGGTAGTTGGGCGAGCCGATGGGTATTCATCCTCGCTGCTACCGGCTCGGCCGTGGGCCTGGGGAGCATCTGGAAATTCCCCTACATGGTCGGCGTCTATGGCGGTGGTGCGTTTGTCCTGGTGTTCCTGGCGTGTATCGCGTTGATCGGCCTGCCGGTGATGCTGGCGGAAACCCTGATCGGTCGCCGGGCCCGGCAAAGTCCGGCGAATGCCTTGAGGGTGCTGGCGCTGGAGGCGGGGCATTCGGCGAAATGGTCCTGGGGGGCATTTGCCGGGATGATCACGGCGTTGCTGATCCTGTCTTTTTACAGCGTGGTGGGTGGCTGGTCCCTGGATTACATCATCAGCATGGGCCGGGGGGATTTCCAGGGTGTGGCGGCCGATCAGGTCGGAGCCTACTTTGAGGGGGTGATCGCCAACCCGTGGCGCCTGACGCTCTGGCATAGCCTGTTCATGCTGCTATCGGCGGCGGTCATCGCCAAGGGGGTGGTGGCAGGGCTGGAGCGCAGTCTGCGGATCATGATGCCGTTGCTGTTCGTGATGCTCCTGGTATTGCTGGGCTACAGCATGACCACCGGGCATTTCATGCAAGGCGTGCATTTCATGTTCGACTTCGATTCGGCGAAAGTCCTTGGCGGCCTGCTGCCCGCCATGGGGCATGCGTTCTTTTCCCTGAGCGTGGGCGTTGGCTCGATCATGATCTACGGTGCTTACATGCCCAAGGATGCGTCGATCTCCGGCACCGTGGTCGGGGTTGCCCTGCTGGACACCTTCGTTTCGCTGCTGGCCGGGCTGGCGTTGTTTCCGATTGTGTTTGCCGGCGGTTTGAACCCGAGCGAGGGACCTGGGCTGATGTTTGTCAGCCTGCCTTTTGCCTTTGGTAATGTGGCGTTCGGCCAGGTGATGGGGGTGGTGTTTTTTGTCCTGGTGGCCATCGCCGCCTGGAGTTCGGCGATCTCCCTGCTCGAGCCCATGGTCGCGTACCTGGTTGAGCGGACGAAAATCCGCCGGGGCTGGGTGACGTTCTGGCTGGCCTTCAGTTGCTGGTTTGTTGGCCTGGGGACGGTGTTTTCCTTCAATATCTGGAAGCAGGCCAAGTTTTTTGTGAGCGACGGCGCGGGGTTCCACCTCTACCAATGGGGTGCGCACAGTGGCCTGGACTTCTTTGGCGTGATCGATTTCTTCACCTCGCGGATCATGTTGCCGCTCGGTGGTTTGTGTTTTGTGGTGTTTGCGGGTTGGGTCATGAGCCGGGGAGCGGTGCGCGACGAACTGTCGATCCGCAATCCGGCGCTGTTTGCCCTGACCTTGTTTTTGATGCGCTATGTGGCGCCCATCGGCATTCTTGTAGTGTTTGCCGCCCAGCTGTGGAAGTGACGCTGACATGACGACCCATATTCAACGTTCGGCCCTGTTGCCGTATCCGGCGCAAGCGCTTTATGACCTGGTCAATGACGTGGCGCGTTATCCGGAGTTCCTGCCCTGGTGTTCCGAGGCCAAGGTGATGGAAAGCTCCGCCGAGCATATGCGTGCCAGCGTGGGGGTGGCCAAGGGTGGACTGAGCCAGCATTTTATTACGCGTAATACGCTGGTGCCGGGACATTCGATAG
>Ga0213827_1001787_pt1 | contig 11792 bp, 11 predicted proteins | sample MC6MC0898MG_FD_180669 | JGI IMG/M metagenome (GOLD analysis project Ga0213827, IMG submission 180669) | Enriched soil aggregate microbial communities from Iowa State University, Ames, United States - MC6-MC0898-MG | ecosystem: Environmental > Terrestrial > Soil > Unclassified | place: USA: Iowa...
TGCGCAGTTGCAGCCGGGCGAAGTGGGCAGCGGTGTGTTCCCGGAACTCAAGCACAGCAAGGATCTTCGCATCAGCGGGCGCCCCGAGTGGCGGCAGGCCGAAGCGGCGCTGCAGCAGGCGGTTTTCAAGGGTTTGCTGACTTATCTACGCCGTTATCCACAGGCCCTGATCTCGCCGTTGATGTTGCAGATCCAGGACAGCCAGGGCCAGCCGCGCCGGTTGGCGGCCGAGGATTTCCCCGACATGGACGACGCCACGCTGTCCGACCTGGCCCGCACCTGCCTGCGGCCCGGTGCCATCAATCTGCAATGGTATGCAGCGGGCGAGGGCGGCTATCCGTACTGGCACTGCGAGCTGTACCCACGCGATCCGGCCGGCGAAACGCTGCACCGCCACCTGCTGTGGACGCTCTACCTCAATGACGATTTCGATGCCGGCGAAACCGAGTTCCTGTTCCAGGGCCGCAAGGTCGCGCCGCGCACGGGCAGCCTGTTGATCGCACCGACGGCGTTTACCCACACCCACCGGGGCAACCGGCCGCAGGGTGGGGACAAGTTCATTGCAACGAGCTGGGTTCTTTTCCAGAGTGCGCAGAAATTGTTTGGTGGGAATTGATCAGCGCGCGCTTTCAATCAGCACGTGAGCAGGCAGCGCCGGTTCTCATCTACGAAGGCGATGCGATGCACTCAAAAGCCTGGATCACTTTCGGCGGTGCGCGCTTGTACGCAGCATCGTCATGAGGGTCACGACACTCAGGAACAGAGTGAACAAGCCGAATAAAGCCAGCGCGTACTGGTGCACGCCGGTAAATTTCCCGTCTGCAATCCTGCAGAGAGCATTCACTCCCGTCGCAATCGTGATCAGGACGAATACCACGAGATTTACCGTCCTCCGGTGATGGTCCAGCATGTGCGTCCTCCTTGGCTTGAGTTCAACGTCTCGATCAACGCCCTTGCACTCTATCCGTTCAAATGCTTGCCGGTTGAGCAAAGGTTCGCTCTAACCCGCGTCATCGATCACCGGCCGTATCGGAACGACTCACGCGGCCTCGGCGAGTGGAAACCGTCGCTCCCACGGTTCCAAGGATAGCCAACGACAACCCAACCAGCTCCTGTTCGCCTAGAGAAACACGGTAGGCAACTTTCAGCCCCGTAAGTACCACGAAGTTCACTGGGAGCATCCACAGGAAGGCGATCCCAAGCCGATGAATCCATTTCATCCCAACGCGGTCTCCTTGAGTCACAGGCACCGGGGGACACGGGCGACCCATGCGTTACCAAGTCGCCAGCACCACCACTACGGCTGCAACCAGCACGGCCAACACCATCACGGTGATCGGCACATTGCGCCCGGTGCGCTTCGTCTTCGCCTTCAACCCGACCAGCACGTCCAGATCGAGATAGAGACGATCAGCGCCCGCGTCGCGGATGACGCCGTTGTCGCGGTAATAACTCAGCGGAGCATGGAGTGCCGGGTCTAGACCTTTGCGTGACTCGCCAAGAGGGACGAAGAAATCACCTTCGATATTTTCCGTACTTCTGATCAAGCGATCTAACGCTTTCCTCCGTCTTCTGGACAACCAAAAATCGAGAATGAAGAATAATTGCAGGCAGAAGTGCCAGGAGTGCAAATAATAAGCCTGAGATCAGAACCTGAAGAACATTGCCAGTAACCAATCCAATTATGAATGCAGACCCCAATAGCCCGGCGAATATATATGTATAGGACACCAGTAATATATACCTGAGCCAGCCTATATCCGATTCAATGATTGATCGACATTCTTTACATTTGACGATGAGCACTCTCTCAAGCGATTTAAATGCTGGCAATCGCTGTGCTCTTGTGCCGCATGCTGGACACTTGAATTTAAAAGATAAATTCATCGACATATCTCTTCCCCAACTATTCCTGCTGCCGCTATTGCTTCAGAGTTATTGTAAGTGGCCTTAAACATTGAGCCATAGAAGGCGGCAGCGGAAGCATAACCACCCACGCGCCCGCCAAATCCAGTCCCGACGGCGATGCCGGCTCCAGCTCTGCTCATCACTTGTAGGGGGTACTTAGACGATACCGCCGCTACAGCTGTTCCGGTCTGATTTGGGTGCGACAGTGCCTGTATCAGGGCTATCCCTAATTGGGAATGTGTGCTACTGGCTTCCTGTAGTGCTCTATCGCCCAATATTCCTGATTGTGCAGCCAACGCAGTACCGCCCCAAGCCACGCCTTGAATGTAGCTAGAAACGCCATCGGAAACTTGGCTAAGGGGCCCTTTATCTGGAAGCTGGGCCCTGATCTCTCCGAATGATGCTGAAGTGCAATCACAGTCCTTCAAGCCAAACGGATCGATTAAGCTTACAGGGTTGGAGCCAGCGTATGAGTAGGTATTAGTTCCAGCCTCCAAACCAATCGGATCACTCTGCACATACCTGGCAATACTTGCGTCGTAGTCCCGGAAGCCGTTATACCAAAGCCCCGTCTCGGCATCGTGGTACTGCCCTGGGAAACCAATATTCAGTCCGCCAATGCTGTCCTGCTGAACACTCCGGCCATAGGCGTAGTTATACGCCTTCCACACTGTCTGCTGGCTAGCGTTCGTAGCAAATTCAGGCCGCCCCAGATGATCAGTGTGTACGAAGTTAACCTGGCCACCACGGTCCAAGCCTACCAGCTCGCCGCCGAACCAAAGGTAGTTCGTCCAAGTACCGTCCGTCAGCTCAGAGGTGAGCTGATTCTGCCCCGCGTAGTAGTAGCGGCTCGTGCTTGCGTTGAGCTTCGCTACACGCTGGCCTTGCGCATTGAGCATGTAGTTTGTAACAGCCCCATTGACGTTAGCCTGACTCATCCGATTGAAGGGGCTATAGGTGTAGGTCTGCACACGCGAACCGCTCTTCTCGCTGATCCTGTTACCTACAGCATCGTACTGGTACTGGCGGCTCACACCATCACTCGTGTAGTTCAGGACGCGATTGCTCTGAGGATCGATGCTGTACTGGGTCAGCGAGGTTCCAGCTTGGTAGCGATCGTGATTGCCGCCCGCATCGTACGAAAGCTGGTTGATCACGCCGAATCGCGTCAGGGTGGTCAGGCGACTCAGCGCGTCGTAGCCAATGACCTGCGTCATGTCCGGGGAGACCCCGTCACCTATCCGGGTGATCTCATTGTCCGCGCTGTGCTGGTAGTCCCAGGCGCTCAGTGCGGTGTTGTCCCCTCGCCGTACGGACATGGAGGTGAGGCGGCCGTCCAGATCGTGGCCATATCCACGCACAAGACCATTGCCGTAAGAGAGGTTGTTTCGAGCACCCGTTGCTTTGTAACTCGCGGCTGTGATCACCGGCTTGGTCACACCGTTGATGGTCACGGACATTGAACCAAGTTGACCGCCGGCCCCGTACCCGTACTCAACAGCGTTTCCATTGGGATAGGTAATCTTGTTAGGCCTGCCAATCCCGTCGAAGCCGTAGGTGGTGCTGTGGTCCGTCGTCGCTCCACCGGCAATTATGAAGTCCCGCCTGATCAAAACTTCACCAGCAGGGCTGTAGGCGAAATGTGTGGATGTGGTTGGAGCGGCCAATCCACATAGCCGGCCCAGCCCCCTACTGCACCAATCATAGCTGTAACTGTGTTGTTGACCGTCGGAATTGACCTCAGTAAGTCGTCCCAAACCGTCATGAGTAAAGGACACCATACTGCCATCGTTACGCACGGTACCCGTTCGCAGGCCGCCTGCGTTGTATTGGTGGCTCGTGACCCCAGTATCCGGACTGCTCTGCTTCCACAGTTGTCCAAATCCATCGTATTCGAAGCTCGTTACCAATCCACGGGGGTCGATCACCTTGGTAACACGATCACCCACGTCGTGGGCCAGCAGTGTCGCGCCACCCGCTGGATCTATCTTCTTCAACAATCGTCCTCGCGCGTCATACTCGAATTTCGTCGTGCGATTCTGCGAATCCGTGATTTGGATCAGACGGTCCTCAGCGTCATATGCGTAGCGGACGTTCTGACCACTGTTACCGTTCTCCGCCACCAGTCTTCCCAGCTCGTCATACTGATAGTCAACGCTGTAGGAAACTGTGCTCAACGCGATCAGTGTTGCCGTTGCGATGGACATCAGCGCTCTCCTTCCGTGGACTTCAGCATCTGGCCGCCTGGCTCGACTGACATTGGCGCCTGACACTCTCCATTCGGCTTACAGACCCAGCCAACATTGGACACGGTCACTCCCGTGGTGGCTCGGGGGCCCCACGCTGTACCACTGCTCGCCATCTGCGCAGAGTATTCGAAGTACATGTTTCCCGTCCCAGGATTTTCTGGCGCGATGGTTTGACTGAAGACCACCTCTCCGCCAGGAGGAACTGGTGCTGACAGGAGCATGCTGTTGTTTAGGTGGATGAATCCCCAAGCAAGATAGGTATTGCTATGCCAGACGATATTTCCTGTGTTGCGCACCCGAGCAGTCAGCTCGGTGGTTTCTCCATTTACGATATTAGTCGGAGAAGTGTTAAAGCTGATGATCTGCGCGCTAAGTGTGGCCGGTGGAACGATATGGCTGCCGGATCCGGTAACGACCAGGTTGGATTGTCCAACAGGCGAGATGCCGTGAACGTGCAGCGTTTTGTTGGCGTGGGCCTGCCGGGTGCCAAAGTCTAAGAGCACCCTGAACCGATGCGCAGTTGTCGCCACCTGACAGCTATGTGCGACGGTGGCGTCACCTGGCAGGTTGGCGGTCCCGCTTGCAACGTGCGTGCCCGAACCCGCAGCGCCGCCAGCATAGACGTGGACAGCGATAGGTGCAGCAACACCAACGGAGCACGCCCACCCTTCGATGTATGAGTTCCATGTTTCGTCTTGGACCACCCCACTGACGCCGCCAATGATCGTCGCTGTCGGGATCAGATGATCTGCCGCGCTCGGCAAAGCCCGATTGTAGTGGCTCCTTGAGGCGATACGCCTTGGACCGAAACAGTTCGGCCACCCAACTGTTGGCGCTGAGCCAAGGTGATTGGCACGCGAAATCCGTACGCTGCTCCACTCGCCTGGCAAACGTTCGCAACCTCAGTACCGGTAGCCCTATTCGCCTTGGTGCTTCCGATGTGCACACCCCCGCTGGCATAGGCGTCGACCTGGATGGATGCGGCGGATCCAGTAGTGCAGGCCCAACCGTGTACGAACCAGTTCCACTGGCCGTCGTGTGTGACACCATCGATGTATCCAACTACTTGGCTATCGGCTGGATAGTCGCTTTGCGATATTTCGGTTCGAGTACGGTTGGAGGCGTTGTCGTAACTATGCTTCACCCTTGCAAACTGCCCGTCACCGAGGGGCCTAGACTCCAGCACCAGTCTCTGTGCAGCGTCGTAGCTGTAGCTTACTTTGATGCCATCGGGGCGAAGGATGCTCGCCAGATTGCCAGTTGGATCGTAGCTGATAGTCGTCGTGGCCCAGTCATTTCCAATGCTTCTACGAGACGAGGCAACTCTTCCTCGCGCATCGTAAGAGATTTCGGTTACATCGCCATTGACGCCAACGATTCGGCCAGGCTGTCCAAGACCGTTGTAGTTGCTGTAGCTCACGGTGTGACCGAGTGCGTTTTTGACCGCGAGAAGGTCGCCTGACCCACTATATGTTTCGACGACGTCATCTTGCGCGAGAGGTCCGTCGGACTTTATTGATGCCTTTAGCCCATTGGGGTGGTAAGTGTAGGTGTATGTCGTGACGCTGGACTGGCCCACCGCACCAATTGCGCTGGCGTTCCGCGCAGTGGATGAGGCCAGGTTTCCCTTGGCGTCATAAGTGAAACTGTTCTCGACGTCGCCCACTATTCTCTGCTTCAGCAAGCGGTTCTTCCCAGTGTCCCACTCCCACGTTGTTGTACGTTCGGCACTGGTTCCGACCGCCTCAACCTGTTTGAGCAGGAAGCCTTGGGGACTGTAATCAAAGTTGGTCAAGTTGTCCGCGAAGTCGTGGACCAGGTCGGGGTAGCCATTGGCGTCATAACTACGCTCCTTATAGCTGGCTGCACATTTCGGTGACGCATCTCCTTTTACCGATACTTGCCTACCATCCTCGTACTTGTAGGTAGTCTTACGGCCGAGCGGGTTGGTCTCAGTGACGCTGATCTTTACTGCACGGTCCCTGGTGGTCGGAAGTTGGGAAAGCGGGTCTGTAGGCAGGCCAGGTGACCCAGGTACGCCGGGAAGGTTGATAATTGGGCCGCCGGACGTCGGCAGAGATGGCTGGGACGGGAAGGACGGCAGGGACTGTGGGGCATAGCAGATTTCTCCTCCTACGCGCGGTTCGCACCATGGTGAACCCGGCGTACTCCCCGTCCCTCCGGCAGACCGTCCTGGCTGAGCAGGTGCGGGGGGAGGGGCGACGGCTTCCGTCTGAAGTACAGCGTAGCTGTAAGTAAAGCGTTCGACTCCACCCGCATGCTCGGAAAGAACCGCGCGCCTGCTCGCATCGTAGGCAAAGGTTGAGTATCGATTGCCATTGAACGATTTGCCTGTAAGGGCGCCGGGGAATCTCGCATCTTCATAGTGGTAGCTGATGGTTGTAGCGGGCGCGCCAGGCATTACAGCAGAGGCGAGTCGGGGGCGGTTACTACCGAAGGCATTGGCGGTATACGTGTATTGGTAAGCGTTCCCGGCTGGGTCCGTTACCCTCACGAGCTGGCCATTACTCCAGGAAAAGTTGATTTGTCGACCCGAAGAATGAGTCACCCGCTGAAGATAACGATTATTGTAAGAGTACGTCCATGCCACGCCTTGTTCATCGCGCTGCTGCGTAATGAATCCTTCGGCGTTATAGCTCTCTGTCCCGCGCTGTTCGTTGTGCAGCGTGAATGAGCCATCGCCGTTTTGCTTGATGTACGCCACCGGTTGCGCTTTGTCCTCGAACCAGTGACCACTGCTTAGATCACGGAGGAACTTGATTCGCCGACCATCTGGCCGTTGCGACCAAGCCAGATTCCTTTCATCAGAGAATGCCAGTGAGTAGTCGAAGTTGCTCAGCCAGTGTTGGCCAAAGATGCCAACCGCACTCCAATGGTGGTTGTAGGTGCGCTGCAGGTACAGGCCCATTTCTCCCTGGCTCGCAAAATCCAGCTCAGGCTCCACCTTGTTCCCAGTGTAAAGAACCACGGGATTCCCACTAACTTCTGGACAGTCGTCCTGCCTATCGTCGGTTTCCTGCTCTTTCGATGTTTGGGCAGGGGCTGCAGTTCCTCCTCCGCCCCCCCCTATTGGCAGCTGGATGTAAGGAGCGGAGATCCCGCTATAGGACTTAAATAGGGGAGGCTGATTGGGTCTAGTCCCACGGACGGTCATCCTTGCCATATCTGTTGTGGCTACCCCACCCCCGCCGTCGGCTTGGCTGATTATTCGCACCTTTTCTTTCGCGGGCGCTGCAAAAGCACTCGTTGATATGACGCCCAAAGAAACGATAGGCAATAGCGTCATCACATAGGAGAAGCGCCTCTTACCCGGGCTATTGGGCGTGCTTTTTCCATCCATGGATACTGACTCATTCACTTAGAATTAAGCTTAAGCTACATCGTTCAGGGTTCAGCAAGCAAGCCTGGGGTTGTTTAATAGACTGTCGTGGCGGACGCATGCTCGGCAGTAACGGGCCGATTACATTGATGTACGGCGACTAGGTACGGACTAAGACGTTTGTTGACGACCGTCCCTTCAAGGCTCGTTAGAACAACGAACCCTGCGGCGAGTCCACCCGCGGCGGCAACGGCCGCAGGAAGCGGGTGCAGTCCAGCTTCGGCCAATGGCTGTGCTGCGCATCGAAGCCCAGGCGCTTGCGGGCCAGCTTGAAACGGTTGGACAGCAGGTCGGCGTAGACCCCTTCACCGCGCATGCGCGTGCCGAACTCGCTGTTGTAGTCCTTGCCACCGCGCAGCTGGTTGATGGTGCTCATCACATGCGTGGCGCGGTCCGGGTGGTGGGTGTCGAGCCAATCGCGGAACAGCGGCGCCACTTCCAGCGGCAGCCGCAGCAGCACGTAGCCGGCGGTGGAGGCACCGGCATCGTGGGCGGCCTCAAGCACGGCTTCCAGTTCGGCATCGTTGATCCACGGAATCACCGGCGCGACCATTACCCCGACCGGGATGCCGGCATCGCTCAGGCGACGCATCGCGCGCAGCCGTGCATGCGGGGCCGAGGCGCGTGGTTCCAGCTTGGCCGACAGGTGCGGGTCCAGCGAGGTCACCGAGAAGTGCACGCTGACCAGCTGCTTTTCCGCCAGCGGTGCGAGCAGGTCGATGTCGCGCTCGACCAGCGCATTCTTGGTGATCAGCGAGAACGGGTGCTGCGTTTCCAGCATCACCTCGATCAGCTGGCGGGTGAGTTTGAGCTTGCGCTCGATCGGCTGGTAGGCGTCGGTGTTGATGCCCAGCGCGATCGGCTGCGGCACGTAGCCGGGGCGCGAGAACTCCTTGCGCAGCAGCTGCGGCGCATTGGTCTTGGCGAACAGCTTGGTCTCGAAGTCCAGGCCGGGCGAGAGATTGAGATAGGCGTGCGAGGGCCGGGCAAAACAGTACGAACAGCCATGCTCGCAACCGCGGTACGGATTGACCGACTGGCTGAAGCCGACGTCCGGCGATTTGTTGCGGCTGATGATGCTGCGCGCGGTCTCGGCACGGACTTCGGTGCGCAGGCGCGGCGCAGCGAACTCTTCACTCTCGTCCGGCGCCCAGCCGTCGTCCATCGCTTCGCTGACGGTGACCTCGAAGCGGCCCGCCAGGTGCGCGCTGGAACCCCGGCCTTTGATCGCAATACCCATCTTCAAAGCCTATCGCCCGGATGTCTCAGGGAATGAGACGTCGTAGCGTCGGAACGGCGGGGATAGGGGATATCCATGGTTAGTAGTATTACTAACCACAGGGGCAAATGGAAGTGAAACCTGCGCCCGGTAAGGCTCACCGGCGGTGGGTGCCGATTTGATCCCCTACATTATCCACAGGGCCAGAGCGCGTGCCTCGCGCGCCACGTCACCGGCGGCTGAGCCGACCAACGGTCGGCTCTACCCGATGCCGGGCGCCCCTTACGCGGCAGGGCTACGCGCCCCATCAAAGCAGCCGCAGATAGCCCTTCACCGTGGCATCCAGCCCGTCATACAGCGCCTCGCTGATCAGCGCATGGCCGATCGAGACTTCCAGCACGTCCGGCACGGTCCGGAGGAAATCGGCCAGGTTGTCCTGCGACAGGTCATGCCCGGCGTTGACCCCCAGGCCGGCCGCCTGCGCGCGGCGGGCTGCATCGGCGAACACGGCCAGCATGGCCGTGGCGTCGCCGGCGGCATGGGCCTCGGCGTAAGGGCCGGTGTAGAGCTCCACGCGGTCAGCACCGATGGCCGCGGCCTGGGCGATGTCGGGGTCGCCCGCATCCACGAACAGGCTGACCCGGCAGCCGTAGGTCTTCAATTCGGCGATCAGCGGGCGCAGGCGCTGCGCATCCCGGGCGAAGTCGACGCCGTGGTCGGACGTGAGCTGGCCGTCGCCATCGGGCACCAGGGTGGCCTGGGCGGGGCGGGTCTGCGCGCACAGCGGCAGCAGCCCGGGGTAGCCCTCGCGCGGTGGCGCGAACGGGTTGCCCTCGATGTTGAACTCCACCCCGCGCTCGGCCGTCAGCGCGGACAGGGCCAGCACGTCCTCGGCGTGGATGTGGCGGCGGTCCGGGCGCGGGTGCACGGTGATGCCGTGCGCGCCGGCCTCCAGGCAGGCACGGGCGGCCTGCAGCACGTCCGGGTCGGTGCCGCCGCGCGAGTTGCGCAGGACGGCGATCTTGTTCACGTTGACGCTGAGTTGGGTCATGGCACTACGAGGGGTCGGACTCACCCTGAGCGGTCGGGGTGCGCGCCTGTAGGGCGAGCTCCCGCAGCCGACGGAGTTCGTTGGGATCGGTGATGGCCGCGCGGGTGGGCTGCACGTCACCGAAGCGGGCCACGTAAAGGCCGCGGACCCACGCCAGCAGGAACACCAGGGTGCCCAGCAGCGACAGCGCCATCAGCCCCATGTGGGGGGTCTTGAGCGCCATGCCGAAACAGGCCAGCGCGAACAGCAGGAACAGCCAGTACATGTCGTTCTCCCCGATTGACCGGGCCAGTGTAGCGCTGGCGCCGGGTGCGGTTCCACGGGGAGCGGTGGCTACAGCAACGGCGATGCCAAGCGTGCGAAGGCCTCCGGAACACGGTGCCGCCAGAGCGAACGCTGGCGATCGTTGTAGACCGGCGAGGCGCTGCTGTACTCGGCCAGCAGGATCTCGGCCAGCGCGGCCACGCGGTCGGTATCGCTGATCATCATCGAGAGCTCGAAGTTGAGCCGGAAGCTGCGGTGGTCGAAGTTGGCACTGCCGACGATGCAGACATCGTCATCGGCGATGAAGGCCTTCGTGTGCAGCATGCGCGGGCCGTACTCGTAGATCTTGACGCCTGCCTGCAGCAGCTCGTCGAAGTAGGAACGCGCGGCCTGGGTGACGAACCAGGAGTCGCTCATCTTGGGCACCAGCAGGCGCACGTCCAGGCCGCCGAGTGCGGCCGAGGTCAGCGCCATGCGCGCGGCCTCGCCGGGCACGAAGTAGGGCGTCACCAGCCAGACGCGCTCCTTCGCTTCGTGGATCGCCGCCACGTGCAGCCGGTGGATGGTCTCCCATGACGAGTCCGGACCGGACACCAGCACCTGCGCATTGATGCTGCCCTCGCTGCGGCTGGGCATGGTCTCGGGCCACAACTGCGCGATGTTGAAGCGCGCCGGCTCCTGGCCGGTGGCGTAGATCCAATCCTCGATGAAGACCAGCTGCAGGCTGCGCACCACGTGGCCACGCAGCCGCATGTGCAGGTCGCGATACGCATCCGGGCGGACGCTCTCGTCTTCTTCATCGGTGATGTTGATGCCGCCGGTAAAGGCCTGCAGGCCGTCGATGATGACGAGCTTGCGGTGCGTGCGCAGGTTCAACCAGGGCCGCTTGAACGGCTTGAGCAGCTGTCGCGGATGGAACCAGACGACTTCGGCACCTGCATCCAGCAGCGGCTGCAGGAAGCGCTTGCGGATGGACGACGAGCCGACCGCATCGAGCAGCAGGCGCACGCGCACGCCGGCCGCCGCACGCTCGGTCAGCGCATCGCGCAGCGCGGTGCCGGCGTGGTCCGGATTGAAGATGTAGTACTCCAGGTGCAGGTGGTCCTTGGCCGTGGCCACCGCGGCAAGCAGTGCGCTGTAGGTGGCCGCGCCATCGACCAGCCACTCCACCTCGGTGGCCGAGCTCGGTGAGAGCCCGGTGGTGGCCTGGGCGATCTTGGCCAGCTCGGTGCAGTCCGCATCCGGCGGGCAGACGCTGCTGTAGTGCTCCATGCCCGAGCGCGAACGGCCACGGCGCAGGCGCTGTCGTTTCACCTTCTGCGGGCCGAGCAGGTAGTAGATGAACAGCCCCACATAGGGCAGGGCGGCCAGCGAGAGGATCCAGCTCAGCGTGGCGACCGGCTCGCGCTTCTGCAGCATGATCCAGCCGATCAACCACAGCAGATAGAGAATGTAGGCCGCCACCATCAGCGGGCGCAGGTGCGGGATGGCGTCGAGCCAGTCCCCGAAGAGATCGAAGGTTGCGAGCATGGCCGGATGATAGCGGGCGGCGTGGCGCTGGCGCGTATCCACGCCCGGTGGCACAAAAAAAACGCCCCTGTTTCCAGGGGCGTTTTCCAGTCGCGTCATGACTGCGTCTTGCGTATTACTGCTGTACGAAGCCGATCTTCTTCATCTGAGCATTCTTCGCGGCAGCCAACA
>Ga0213827_1001790_pt1 | contig 11780 bp, 8 predicted proteins | sample MC6MC0898MG_FD_180669 | JGI IMG/M metagenome (GOLD analysis project Ga0213827, IMG submission 180669) | Enriched soil aggregate microbial communities from Iowa State University, Ames, United States - MC6-MC0898-MG | ecosystem: Environmental > Terrestrial > Soil > Unclassified | place: USA: Iowa...
AAAGGCCCATTCAAAATGCCATTACCCATGGGCCAAGTTGGGGGGTGGGATAAGTTTAGCCTTGAGGGTCAGGGCCATCCCGGGTTAGTAGTTATCTTCAGCTACGATGTGCATATGAATGTCAAACACCTATCCTTTGCAGTGGCTAAGTCGGGCTTCGACCGCCTTAGGGAAGAATTCGAGCACCCAGCCGAAATATGAATACTCTACCTCTATGCGTATGAGGAAAGGATTATGGACTTGAGATCAAGCCTGGACCATTACGAAGAGCAGTCTTTTCTTCGACTGGTTGACGATATATGGCAGGTAGAGACAGACAAAGTTTCGCATGATACGTTGATCACCCACTTCAGTAATATCGTCGGCCATCCTGCCGGTAGCGACCTTCTGTTCTACTCAGGGGCCGATGAAGTCGGCGCTATAAATTCCCCCGAATATATAGTTGCAACCATCAAAGCCTGGCATCAGCAAAACGGCCGTGCAGCTTTCAAAGACCAAACGCTACAACCACCGCCGGTTCCGCAAACCTTGACCCGCGAACAGCGCGCCACCCAGTCCTCCACCCGCAATCTGGAGAAGGTACGAAAACTGGTTGCCGACATTCATTCATCCGAGGGGGAGGCAGAGCAAAAACTGGCGACGCTGGAGCATCAGCTCACCCTTGCCGGGGCAGCGCCTGAGCAGGAACTTACCGCCAGTGTGGAAGCGTTACATGCCCTGGTACTGGCACAGCATCAGGCCAAACGCGCCGTCGACCAGCTTCAACGCTTGCAGATGTCGGTCAAGTTTGCCCTCGAGGGTGCCCAACGCGATGCCGCCAATTCATTTCTGCACCCTGCGACCCAGGCCGTTGTGCTGCAGGAGATCACGCAGGGCAGCCAGCGCCATGCTGTTGCCTTGGCCGCAGCGCAGGCGCGTCACCCCGCTTTGTACGACCGTGGGGCCACGCTGATAGAAAGCCTGGAGGTACGGATCGCCCAGCTTGCCAAAGCCAGTGCGTCCGGCCCAGGCCATGGTGCGCTTACGTTAATGGCGGCGGCACAGACGGCCAGCCTGCATCCTGCGGTGTTGACTGCGCAAGGCTTGAGCCGTGAAGTAGCCGAGCAGCTGCATCATTTGAACAAGAGTTTTCGCTCGGCTGTGGCTGAGCTGGAGTGGCAATCGACCTCATTGGAAGGAAAGCATCCGGGCTCTTTTGTAGATGTTGCCGAGTTCGTGCTGAGTACTCCCAGTGCCGATCCGCGCTTTGCAGTTACGATTCCGCTGGTTGAGTTGTTCGACAGCGAGCCGCATGACTGGGTGGCTTTGGCTCAAGCGCGTGCGGAAGTGGCATTGCCGGTGCGCTTGTGTTCCACCGTACGCGCTGCCAGTGGGGCCACCAGCACTGGCGTCAAGCCTTTTACTCGCTACTCCCATGTCATCATGACCCTCACTCAGGGTGGTGTTGTCCCATCGCGTGTAAAGGTGCGCAGTGCAGCTTGGAATGCCATGCAACAGGCATACGTGTTCACCAGCGACGGTGATTCGCCTGTCACGGTCGCGTGGCAGAACGGTAGCGTTCACGCGCCCGCGGATCTCTCCCGGCCCCCAAGCATTGGATTCTTCAGAATGCCCAAGGTCCCGCTGATAGAACCTTTCGAGAACCTGGCCGAGGTGCAGTTCGACGACTACATCGTGGTCTTTGCACCGGAATCGGGTATAGAACCTTTGTACTTGATGTTCAGAGACCGCCGGGAGCTATAGCGCACGGCCGCCTCTCCCAGCAACATTTTGAAAAGGCCATCTCTGGCATCCGGTGATGGCCTTTCATCCAATTGTCATATTGAAGTCATATCGTGTTCATGCGGCCTGCAGATACTTGGGCCCGATCCATCCAACACCCCCAATATTCCTGCTAGGAGCAAGGCATGAAACTGAAGCGTTTGATGGCGGCCCTTACCTTCGCCGCCGCTGGCGTAGCAACCGCCAATGCGGTAGCCGCTGTCGACCCAGCAATCCCGACCTACACCAAGACCACCGGTGTTTCGGGCAACCTCTCCAGCGTCGGTTCGGACACCCTCGCCAACCTGATGACTCTGTGGGCCGAGGCCTACAAGAAGGAATATCCAAACGTAAACATCCAGATCCAGGCTGCCGGCTCCTCCACCGCGCCACCCGCGCTGACCGAAGGCACCGCCAACCTCGGCCCGATGAGCCGCAAGATGAAGGACGTCGAGCTGCAGGCGTTCGAGCAGAAGTACGGCTACAAGCCGACTGCCATCCCGGTTGCCGTCGACGCCCTGGCCGTATTCGTGCACAAGGACAACCCGATCAAAGGCCTGACCATGGCCCAGGTCGATGCGATCTTCTCGTCCACCCGCCTGTGCGGCGCCAAGGCCGATGTCAAAACCTGGGGTGACCTGGGCGTGACCGGCGACCTGGCCAACAAGCCAGTGCAGCTGTTCGGCCGTAACTCGGTGTCGGGCACCTACGGCTACTTCAAGGAAGAAGCCCTGTGCAAAGGCGATTTCAAGCCTAACGTCAACGAACAGCCTGGTTCGGCTTCGGTCGTGCAGTCGATCAGCTCCTCGCTGAACGGCATCGGCTACTCGGGCATCGGCTACAAGACCGCCAGCGTCAAGACAGTGGCCCTGGCCAAGAAAGAAGGCGGTGAGTTCATCGAAGACAACGAAGCCAACGCCCTGAACGGTTCGTATCCGCTGTCGCGCTTCCTCTACGTCTACGTCAACAAAGCCCCGAACAAGCCTCTGGCCCCGCTGGACGCCGAGTTCATCAAGCTGGTGCTGTCGCAAGCTGGCCAGCAGGTCGTGGTGAAGGATGGTTACATCCCGCTGCCGGCCAAAGTGGTCGACAAGACCCTGGCTGACCTGGGCCTGTCCCACGCCGGTAATGTTGCAAAGAAGTAAGTAACTGAGGAAGAGGCCGGCACTGCTGCTGGCCTCCTCCACGAATTCTCGGTCCGAAGCCAGGGTTCCTGAGCGGCGGGCTTTTTTGCGTCAATGCACTGTCATGTTTTTGTCATACGGGACCGCTAGGGTGTGCGCATGAATGATCTGGCCAACTCCACAATGACCCAAAATTCCCCTCCCGTGCGGATTGATTTCAATACGCCCGAGTTGCAACGCAAGCGCCGCATGCGCGCTCTGAAGGATCGCCTGACCCGCTGGTATGTACTGGTGGGCGGGCTTGCCGTGCTGGCAGCCATCACCCTGATCTTCTTCTATCTGGCTTACGTGGTGCTGCCGCTGTTCCAGGGCGCCGAGCTGACCAGCAAGAAGGCACTGGAGCCGACCTGGCTGCAGCAGGATGCCGGCAAGCCGCTGATGATCGCCCTTGAAGAGCAGAACCTGGTCGGCATGCGCGTTTCGGACAAGGGTCAGGCACTGTTCTTCGATACCAAGACCGGTAATGAGCTCAAGCGTGTCGACCTGCCGCTGCCAGCAGGCACGCAAGTCAGTTCGATCAGCACCGACCAGCCGGGTAGCCCGATGGTGGTGCTGGGGCTGTCCAACGGTAAGGCGCTGGTGTTCCACCACACCTACAAGATCACTTACCCGGACAACAAGAAGACCATCACCCCCGGCATCGACTACCCGTACGGCCAGGAGCCCTTCGTGCTCGATGACCAAGGCCGTGCGCTGGAACACGTCAGCGTCAACGTCAACGGCGATACCCTGCTGCTGGCCGGCTCTACCGGCGCGCACCTGCAGGTGCTCGAGCTGACGCGCACCGAGAACATGATGACCGACGAGGTCACCACCGAAGAGAACCGTATCGAACTGCCGCAGATGACCGAGACGGTGAAGAACATCTTCATCGACCCGCGCCAGCAGTGGCTGTACGTGATCAACGGCCGTGCCACCGCAGACGTTTTCAGCCTGCGCGACAAGAGCCTCAACGGCCGCTACAAGCTGTCCGAGAGCGCCGACACCGAGATCACCGCCACCGCGCAACTGGTCGGCGGCATCTCGCTGATCGTGGGTGACTCCAAAGGTGGCCTGGCCCAGTGGTTCATGGCCCGCGACCCGGATGGCGAATCGCGCTTCAAGCAGATCCGCACCTTCCAGATGGGCAAGGCGCCGGTTGTGCAGATCGATGCCGAAGAGCGCCGCAAGGGCTTCATCGCCCTGGACAGCGACGGCAAGCTTGGTGTGTTCCACAGCACTGCACACCGTACGCTGCTGGTGGAGCCGGCTGCCGAAGGGGCTGGCATCCTGGCCCTGTCGCCACGCGCCAACCGCATCATCATCGAAGAAGGTGGCAAGCTGCTGCCGTTGAGCCTGAAGAACCCGCACCCTGAAGTGTCCTTCAGCGCACTGTGGGGCAAGGTCTGGTACGAGAACTACGACGAGCCCAAGTACGTCTGGCAGTCGACCGCTTCGAACACCGACTTCGAGCCCAAGCTGAGCCTGTCGCCACTGACCTTCGGTACCCTCAAGGCCGCGTTCTACGCGATGATCCTGGCGGCACCGCTGGCCATTGCCGCTGCGATCTACACCGCCTATTTCATGGCCCCGGGCATGCGCCGCAAGGTCAAGCCGGTGATCGAACTGATGGAAGCGATGCCGACGGTGATCCTCGGCTTCTTCGCCGGCCTGTTCCTGGCACCGTACCTGGAAGGTCACCTGCCGGGTGTGTTCAGCCTGTTCGTGCTGATGCCGTTCGGCATCCTGCTGGCGGGCTTCATCTGGAGCCGCCTGCCGGAGTCGATCCGCCTGCGTGTGCCGGATGGTTGGGAAGCTGCGATCCTGATCCCGGTGATCCTGTTCACCGGCTGGTTCGCCCTGACCATGAGCCCGTACCTGGAGACCTGGTTCTTCGGCGGTGACATGCGCCTGTGGATCACCAACGACCTGGGTATCACCTACGACCAGCGCAACGCCCTGGTAGTCGGTATCGCCATGGGCTTTGCGGTTATCCCGAACATCTACTCGATCGCCGAAGACGCCGTGTTCAGTGTGCCGCGCAGCCTGACCCTGGGCTCCCTGGCCCTGGGTGCGACGCCGTGGCAGACCCTGACCCGCGTGGTCATCCTGACCGCCAGCCCGGGTATCTTCTCGGCGCTGATGATCGGTATGGGCCGTGCAGTGGGCGAGACCATGATCGTGCTGATGGCCACCGGCAACACCCCGGTGATGGAGATGAACCTGTTCGAAGGCATGCGCACCCTGGCCGCCAACGTGGCGGTCGAGATGCCCGAGTCGGAAGTCGGCGGCAGCCATTATCGCGTGCTGTTCCTCGCTGCACTCGTGCTGCTGATGTTCACCTTCGTCATGAACACCTTGGCCGAGCTGATTCGCCAGCGTCTGCGCAAGAAATACTCGTCGCTTTGATAGAAAGGTAGAGATCCGTGAAAAAGGATTCCCTCAAAGGCTGGTTCAAGAGCGGCGCCCCCGGCGTCTGGATCAGCGGTGGCGCGGTGGCCATGGCGGTGATCATGACCGTCGGCCTGCTGGCTGTGATCGCCGTGCGCGGCCTGGGCCACTTCTGGCCGGCCGACCTGGTCCAGGCAACCTACAAGGTGCCGGGCCAGGCTGACCATATCGTGGTCGGTGAAGTGGTACAGAAGGAAGAAGTGCCCCGCGCCCGCCTGAAAGGTGCCGGCTTGCCGGTACCGGACGAAGGCCCGGAGTTCATGACTCGCGAGCTGATCAAGGTGGGTAACCGCGACCTCAACGGCAGCGACTTCACCTGGGTGGTCGGCGACTGGCTGGTCGATGAACAGCACCCGGCCGACCTGATCGCCCTGGAGCGCCGCGAGTGGGGCAACTTCTATGGCTACCTGGTCAGCGTCAAGGAAGAAGGCCGTGTCGTTGCCCAAGGCGCTGATGCCTGGAATGAGCTGCAAGCCCGCCTCAAGCGCGCCAACCAGCTCAACGGCGAACTGCAGCAGCTTGAGAAGAAAGACATCGGTGCCATCAACCATGGCCTCGAACGCCTGCGCCTGCACGGTCGCAAGCTGGAGCTGGAAGGCAAGCTGGACGCTGCTGCCCAGGCCGACATGGACGCTGAGCGTGCCGAGCTGAACAGCCGCTACAAGGCGATCGAAGACCGCCTCAGCGGCCTGCACCAGGCATTCGCCCGCGACAGCCTGGTCGCCCGCGACGGCAACGGCCGCGAAGTGGAGATCAACCTGAGCAAGGTGGTGCATGCCATCCAGCCGAACGGCATGTCCGGGCTGACCAAGATGGGCACCTACTTCGCCAAGGTCTGGGAGTTCCTCAGCGACGACCCGCGTGAAGCCAACACCGAGGGCGGTATCTTCCCGGCGATCTTCGGTACCGTGATGATGACCCTGATCATGGCCGTGATCGTTACACCGTTCGGCGTACTGGCCGCGGTCTACCTGCGTGAATACGCCAGGCAAGGCCCGGTGACCCGCCTGATCCGCATCGCCGTGAACAACCTGGCGGGCGTTCCGGCGATCGTCTACGGCGTGTTCGGCCTGGGCTTCTTCGTCTACGTGCTGGGTGGTTCGATCGACCGGCTGTTCTTCCCTGAATCGCTGCCGGCACCGACCCTGGGTACCCCGGGCCTGCTGTGGGCATCGCTGACCCTGGCGCTGCTGGCGGTGCCGGTGGTGATCGTGGCCACCGAAGAAGGCCTGGCGCGCATCCCACGCACGGTCCGTGAGGGTTCGCTGGCGCTGGGTGCAACCAAGGCCGAGACCCTGTGGAAGATCGTGCTGCCGATGGCCAGCCCGGCGATGATGACCGGCATGATCCTCGCCGTGGCCCGCGCTGCGGGTGAAGTGGCGCCGCTGATGCTGGTGGGTGTCGTGAAGCTGGCGCCGTCGTTGCCGCTGGACGGCAACTACCCGTACCTGCACCTGGACCAGAAGATCATGCACCTGGGCTTCCACATCTACGACGTCGGCTTCCAGAGCCCCAACGTCGAGGCCGCGCGGCCACTGGTGTACGCCACCGCGCTGCTGCTGGTAATGGTGATTGCCACCCTCAACCTCTCGGCGGTGTGGATCCGTAACCACCTGCGCGAGAAGTACAAGGCGCTCGACCACTGAGCCTGATTTGCAAGCGTGCCGCCCGCAGCCGGGCGGCCCTTTGAAACGAATTGATAGCGTATGGAGTTGACCATGCAGCAAGAATCCCACACCCACGGCATCGACATGTCTGCCCTGGGCCGCGACAAGCAGAGCCTGCGCCTGGCCGAAGAAACCGTTGCCATCGAAGTACCGGGCCTGAGCCTGTTCTATGGCGACAAGCAAGCCCTGTTCGACGTCAGCCTGAATATCCCCAAGCAGCGCGTGACCGCTTTCATCGGCCCGTCCGGCTGCGGCAAGTCGACCCTGCTGCGTACCTTCAACCGCATGAACGACCTGGTTGACGGCTGCCGCGTTGAAGGCGCCATCAACCTGTACGGCAACAACATCTACCGCAAGGGCGAGGACGTGGCCGAGCTGCGCCGCCGCGTCGGCATGGTGTTCCAGAAGCCCAACCCGTTCCCCAAGACCATCTACGAGAACGTGGTCTACGGCCTGCGGATCCAGGGCATCAACAAGAAGCGCGTGCTCGACGAGGCCGTCGAGTGGGCCCTGAAGGGCGCCGCCCTGTGGGACGAGGTCAAGGACCGCCTGCACGACTCGGCTCTGGGCCTGTCCGGTGGCCAGCAGCAGCGTCTGGTGATTGCCCGTACCATCGCCGTGGAGCCTGAAGTACTGCTGCTCGACGAACCTTGCTCGGCACTTGACCCGATCTCGACCTTGAAGGTCGAAGAGCTGATCTACGAACTGAAATCCAAGTACACCATCGTTATCGTGACCCACAACATGCAACAGGCGGCCCGTGTTTCGGACTACACCGCCTTCATGTACATGGGCAAACTGGTCGAATTCGGTGATACCGACACCCTGTTCACCAACCCGGCGAAGAAGCAGACCGAAGACTACATCACCGGTCGCTACGGCTAGGCACCTTCCCCCGTGGGAGCGGGGGCCAGGGAACGATACGAACTACTTGAAGCTTGCAGCTTCTTCGCGGAGCGAAACGATGATCAACAAAGAAAGCCTGACGCACCATATTTCCCAACAGTTCAACGCCGAGCTGGAGGAGGTGCGCAGCCACCTTCTGGCCATGGGCGGCCTGGTCGAAAAGCAGGTCAACGACGCGGTCACCGCGCTGATCGAGGCCGACTCGGGCCTGGCCCAGCAGGTGCGTGAAGTCGACGAGCAGATCAACCAGATGGAGCGCAACATCGACGAGGAGTGCGTGCGCATCCTCGCCCGTCGCCAGCCGGCGGCCTCCGACCTGCGGCTGATCATCAGCATCTCCAAGTCGGTGATCGACCTGGAGCGCATTGGTGACGAATCGACCAAGATCGCCCGCCGCGCCATCCAGTTGTGCGAGGAAGGCGAGTCGCCGCGCGGTTACGTCGAGGTGCGCCACATCGGCGACCAGGTACGCAACATGGTGCGTGATGCGCTCGACGCCTTCGCCCGCTTCGACGCCGACCTGGCGCTGTCGGTGGCGCAGTACGACAAGACCATCGACCGTGAGTACAAGACCGCTCTGCGCGAGCTGGTGACCTACATGATGGAAGACCCGCGGTCGATCTCGCGGGTGTTGAGCGTCATCTGGGCCCTGCGTTCGCTGGAGCGTATCGGCGATCACGCGCGCAACATCTCCGAGCTGGTGATCTACCTGGTTCGCGGCACCGATGTGCGCCACATGGGCCTCAAGCGCATGAAGGCAGAAGTCCAGGGTACTGCGCTGGATGAGGCCGAAATCGCTAATGTTCCGGCTGAACCGGACGATAAATAAGATTGCTCCCGAGCATCGACGCCCGGCCTTCGCCGGGCGTTTTCGTTTGCGCCAGAGCAGTCAGCAGGCACCCGCGAACGATGCAAAGAAGTCCCGGCGTGGCCCAGGTATTGGCAAATGGCCACCAATCGACGGTAGGCTAGTCCGGGTTCAAGAGGAGTATCGATGAGTAAAGTCAATGTGCTGGTCGTGGATGACGCGCCGTTCATTCGTGATCTGGTAAGGAAGTGCCTGCGTAATGCCTTCCCCGGCATGGTCATCGAAGACGCGGTCAACGGCCGCAAGGCCATGACCCTGTTGGGCAAAGAGCAGTTCGACCTGGTGCTGTGCGACTGGGAGATGCCGGAAATGTCCGGCCTGGAACTGCTCACCTGGTGCCGTCAGCAGCCAGAGATGAAGAGCCTGCAGTTCATCATGGTGACCAGCCGTGGCGACAAGGAGAACGTGATTCAGGCCATCCAGGCCGGCGTGTCCGACTTCGTCGGCAAGCCGTTCACCAATGAGCAGCTGCTGACCAAGGTAAAAAAGGCCCTGACCAGGATCGGCAAGCTCGAGAGCCTGATGGCAGGCGGCCCGGCGCGGGTCAACTCGGCATTTGCCAACGACTCCTTGAGCGCGCTGACTGGTGGCAAGCCTGAAGCGGTCAAGGTTGCGGCACCTGCAGCGGCCAAACCGCTGATCAACGCTCCGCAGCCGCAGACTGCAGCCGCTGCTGCACAGTCCGGCCGTGGCCAGGGCCAGTTGCGCCTGTCCAGCGGCACCCAGCCTTGCGTCATCAAGGCCCTGAGCCTCAAGGAGGCGCTGCTGGTGGTGCGTCGCAGCGCCAACCTGCCACAGGTGCTGGAAGGGGCGGTGCTTGACCTGGAGCAGGGCGAGAGCGCCGAGGTGGCGCGGTTGAATGGTTACCTGCATGCCGTGGCAGCGCTGGAGCCTAAGCCTGACAGCGACTGGTTGCAGCTGACGTTCAAGTTCGTCGATCAGGATGCGCAGAAGCTCGATTACCTGTCGCGGCTGATCGCCCGTGGTACGGCGCAGAAGCATTTCACCCCCGGCGCCTGATCTGCCCTTCCGGGGATCCTGTAGGAGCGGCTTCAGCCGCGAACACCGGCGAAGCCGGTGCCATTCACCGCGGCGCCTGCTTCGCGGCTGAAGCCGCTCCTACAGGGTATGCGGCGCGCTAGCGGGCCTGGGGTCTGTGGCTACCCTGAGGGAGCCGGCATCCGACCAACTGTCATACCGCTGCGCAAATCCCGCTGCTAGGCTTCGACAGAACATCACCTGTCAAAAAGCCACTATCATGCCCGCCATCGCCCGCTTGCTGCTTTTGTGTGCCTTGCTTTCGGCCTCGGCGTCGAGTTTGGGCATGACCATCTACAAGACCACCGACAATTTCGGTGTGGCTTCCTATTCCGAGCGGCCCAGCCCAGGCGCAAAAGCCTTCGAGCTGCGCGAGCCGATGTTCGAGCGGTTGGATGGCCAGGTGCGCCTGCAGACCGAGCCGTTCCCCGGCGGTGTTCGCTTCTTGGTGCGTAACGAGCTTTATGTGCCCATGCAGGTCGAGCTGCGCATCGACCAGCTGGCCAATGCCTTCGGCGGCAATGGCCCGCGGCTGATACGTGCCGTGGTCGGGCCGCGCTCTACCAAAGTGCTCAGCTCGGTACTGGCGGCGCCCGGCGGGCCGCTGAAGTATGCCAGCAACTTTCAATACGCCATGGGCGACCCTGGCCAGCGTTCGCAGGCCTATCGCTACCCCTTCCCGTGGAAAGGCGGGCCGTTCCGGCTCAGCCAGGGGCCCAACGGCCGCTTCAGCCATTTCGGCCCCAAGGGCCGTTACGCCATGGACATCGCCATGCCGGAAGGCACACCGATCATTGCGGCGCGGGGCGGGATGGTGGTGAAAGTCGAGAACAACCAGACCGGGCGAGGCACCAACCCCTCAGGCAATTTCGTGCGCATTCTGCACCCGGACGGCACCATGGGCGTGTACCTGCACCTGATGCGCGGTTCGGTAGTGGTAGCCGAGGGGCAGCAGGTGGCGTTGGGGCAGGCGCTGGCGAAGTCGGGCAATACCGGCAACAGCAGCGGGCCACACCTGCACTTCGTGGTGCAGCGCAACGTCGGGCTGGCGCTGGAGTCGATACCCTTTCAGTTCGACCGACCGATCGGCGGGCTGCCGGACTTCACGGCCGGCAACCCTTGAGGATACTTGCTCGTGTGTGATTTATAAGCTACAAATGCTGTATGAAGAGCATCAAACAAACTGCCACCTACAGGAATTGGGAACGCAAGCTTCGGGACAAGCAGGCAAGGGCTATCATCGCCGCACGTATTTTTCGTCTGGCGCATGGATTGCTAGGTGATGTTCAGCCTGTGGGTCAAGGCATTAGTGAACTGCGTATCCACCACGGCCCCGGTTACCGCGTGTATTTCCAGCAGCGTGGACATCAGCTGGTATTGTTGTTGTGTGGTGGAGACAAGAGCAGCCAGGCACGCGATATCGAGACAGCGAAAACCCTGGCCAGCCAGTGGAGTGACGACGAATGAAAGAACAGTTCTATGACTATGATCCAGCCGAAGCGCTGACGGACGCAGAATCAATCGCCGTGTTTATGGAGGACGCTTTCGAAACGGGTGATGCAGCCTACATCGCGCAGGCTCTTGGTGTGGTCGCTCGCGCTAAGGGAATGTCGGCCATAGCGAATGAGGCAGGCGTTTCCCGGGAGCACCTCTACCGTTCGTTCTCGGAAAAGGGCAACCCCACCTTGAAAACAATGCTGGCGGTGATGCGAGCCGTTGGTTTGGACCTGACGACCCGCAAGCACATAAAACCTGCACACTGACCAGCATTATCCATGGGGCCGCGACGCGGCCCGGTTGCGTCAATCGAGCTTGAGCACCTTGGCCAACACGATCTTCGGCCCTTTCATCTTCTTGATGATGATGCGCAGGCCCTCGACCTCCAGCACTTCCTCTTCTTCAGGCACGCGCTTGAGGGTCTCGTAG
>Ga0213827_1001791_pt1 | contig 11779 bp, 9 predicted proteins | sample MC6MC0898MG_FD_180669 | JGI IMG/M metagenome (GOLD analysis project Ga0213827, IMG submission 180669) | Enriched soil aggregate microbial communities from Iowa State University, Ames, United States - MC6-MC0898-MG | ecosystem: Environmental > Terrestrial > Soil > Unclassified | place: USA: Iowa...
CTGCGGCAGGGGCGGAAAGGCGTGCATCAGGCCGTTGCGTATGGCCCAGAACGGATACCCGCTTTTCAGGTCCATGGGTCAGGCCGTGGGCCGGCCGGTATGCGGGGTGTGGATGAGCGGGGTCAGGTCGAACCCCTGCTGGCGCGCCTGGGCCAGGTAGTGCTCCTGCACGGTCGCATCCAGCGTCGGCGTGCGCGAGAGCAGCCAGAGGAACTTGCGGTCCGGGCTGCCGACCAGCGCGACGCTGTAGTCCGGGGCGACCTGGATCACCCAGTAGTCGCCCTTGGTGAAGGGAATCCAGCGCAGCCCGCGCGGCAGGAAGCTGACTTCCAGGCGCGCGCTGTCGTTGTCGACCGCGCAGGCCTCGCCTTCGGCTTCCTCGATCTCGTCACCCAGCCGGCAGCGGTTGAGCACGGCCACGTGGCCGTTTTCCTTCAGGCTGTAATGCGCCGACACATCGGTGCAGTCCTCCGGCTCGTGTTTCATCGGCAGGCGGGCGATCTCGTACCAGGTGCCCAGATAGCGCGGCAGCTTGAGATCGGGGACGGTCTTGAGGTCGGCGTGGGTGTTCATCGAAGGCGCGCGGTGGAAGAGGTCCCAACCATGCCGGGGCCCCTGCCACGGGCGGGTGAAGCCGGGGCGATGGCGGTGTCGAGAACGCTGCGTTGCCGGCGTGGCGCGCCCCGGTCGCGGGCGCGGCGCTATGCTGGGGCCAGGCGCACCGTGCGCCGGTATTCAATGCGATGGAGGTGCGGATGTACCAGGTGATCCTGCTCACGAGCGAGACCACGTTTGCGCGCGAGCGCTGGGATGCGGTGGAGGAGGTCCTCGACTACGCCGGGGCGACCTACTCGCTGCGGGCCGGCCCGCGCCAGCCCTTGCCCACCGATCATGCCTGGGACCCGGTGGCGGTGTATGCGCCGGACGAGATCAGCGAAGAGGAATTCCAGGACTGGTATGCGCGGCTGCAGCCGCAGGTGGAGGAGCTGAGGCTCAAGTACTGAGGGCGGCCGGGGCCGCACACCTGCTCTGAACGGGGCGCGGTTTATAGTTCGCGCAGGCGCGGTGGTCCGCGCGAACCCCGTGGTGTGCCGGCTTTGTCTTCCCGTCTTTTTTCCTCCTTCCTGCGGCCGCTGGCCGGGTTGATGGTGTGTGCCTGGCTGGGCATGGCACCGGTCGCGCTGGCCCAGGGCGACGATGCGGTCGATGCGGACCCGATCGCGCAGCTGGCGCAGGCCGGCAAGGACCTCAAGCAGATCCAGGCGTCGCTGGACGATGCCGATACCCGCGACACCCTCAAGACCCTGTCCGACCGCGCACTGGCGGTGCAGCGCGATGCCGATGCCGCACGCAACGCATTGCAGCCGCAACTGGATCAGATGGACGCACGCGTGGCGCAACTCGGCGATGTGCCCGAGGGCACCATCGAGGCGCGCGACATCGCGTTGCAGCGCAAGACCCTGAACCAGCAGCGCAGCGACATCGCCTCGGCGATCGCGCGGGCCAAGCTGCTGGCCGGCGATGCCAGGCAGCTGGGCGCGGACATCGAGAAGATGCGGGTCAGCCAGTTCAGCGAAGAACTGGCGCGCAAGGTCAATTCGCCGCTGTCGCCGTCGCTGTGGCGGCAGTTCGCCACCCATGTGCCGGCCGACCTCGGGCGGCTGGCATCGCTGTACCGCCAGGGTGAAACCACGGCGCGCAAGGCGATCGCCGAGCACGGCTGGGCGGCGCCGCTGACCGGGCTGGCGCTGGCCCTGCTGATGTTCTTCCCGCTGCGGCTGTGGCTGCGTGCGGCCGGGCGCCGCTATGCGGCCTCCGAACGCGCGCCGGACGGGCGCCTGCGCCGTTCCGGGCTGGCGGTGTGGCTGCTGGCGGTGGGCACGCTGCTGCCCGGCTTCGCGGCGGTCGTGCTGGTGGCCTCGCTGGAGAACATCGGCGCGATCCCGCCGCGACTGGAACAGCTGGCCCTGCACTTCCAGGTGGCCACCTTCGTGGCGGCCTTCATCACTGCGCTGAGCGCCTGCCTGCTGGTACCCAAGCGCCCGTCGTGGCGCCTGCTGAGCCTGGATGACAGCGCGGCCTGGCGCCTGCGCAAGTACGCCTGGGGCGCCGCCGGGCTGACCTTCCTCAGCATCCTGCTGGTGGAGATCAACCGCGCCTCGCGCACCAGCGAGATCACCACGGTGGCGGTGGACGGGCTGATCGCGATCACCTACATGGCGCTGATCATTGCCATCCTGGTCTCGCTGGCGCGCCTGCACCGGCGCCAGGCCGACGAGGCCCAGGCCAAGCTGGACGCGCAGGCCGATGCCGGCGCCAAGCAACCCAAGGCCCCGGTGCGCAGGAGTGGCTGGATCGTGCTGGCACGCCTGGCCGGCCACATCGTGGTGGCCGCGGCGGTGATCGCCACGCTGCTGGGCTACCTCAACCTGGCGCTGTTCGTGGCCCAGCAGCTGGTGTGGGGCGCGGTGGTGCTGCTGGCGGCATCGCTGCTGCTCAAGTTCGCCGACGATCTGTCGTTGTGGGTGCTGTCGCCCACCAGCCGGGTGGGGCAGAGCATCGTGCTGACCACCGGGCTCAACGACGCCAAGGTGGAGCAGGCCGGCGTTCTGCTGTCGGCGGTGCTGCGCATCGGCGTGATCCTGCTGGCGGTGCTGGCGTTGACCGCCCCGTTCGGCAACCTCAACGCGTTCTTCGGCGCGATGGACTCGCTGTCCAACGGGCTGACCATCGGCACCACCACACTCCGGCCCAGCAGCGTGGTGTACGCCGTGCTGGCCTTCCTGGTGGTGTGGGCGGTGATGCAGGCCTTCCAGAACTGGCTGACCAACACCTACCTGCCCAAGACCGACCTGGACGCTGGCGCGCGCAACTCGATCAGCACCGTGACCCGCTATCTGGGCATCATCGCAGCCGTGTTGTGGGGCCTGACGGCGCTGGGCATCGGCTTCGAGAAGCTGGCGCTGGTGGTGAGCGCGCTGTCGGTGGGTATTGGTTTCGGCCTGCAGGCGATCACCCAGAACTTCGTCTCCGGCCTGATCCTGCTGGCCGAGCGGCCGGTGAAGATCGGCGACTGGGTCAAGCTGGGTGACCAGGAAGGTGACATCAAGCGGATCAGCGTGCGCTCCACCGAGATCCAGGTGGGCGACAAGTCCACGCTGATCGTGCCCAACTCCGAACTGATCACCAAGACCATCCGCAACATGACGATGGGCAATGCGCAGGGCCGCATCCAGATCCAGTTCTCGGTGCCGCTGAGTACCGACGTGGCCTCGGTGCGGCAGATCCTCCTGGACAGCTACGCCGAGCATGTGGCGGTGCTGGCCGAACCGGCGCCGTCGGTGTTCATCGACTCGATCGCCAACGGCCAGATCGCGATCAACAGCTTCGCCTACGTCTCCGGCCCGCGCGCGGTGTACGGCGTACGCAGCGACCTGTACTTCACCATGCTGCAGAAGTTCGCCGCCGCCGGCATCGCGTTGTCTTCGCCGACCGACATCCACCTCGTCCGCGATCCCACCGCGCCGCCGCAACCGGAGGCGTAAGCGGGCGACCGGCCATCGGTCGCGACCGCACACGCGGGGTGCCGGCCGCTGGCCGGCACTCGCGCCGCACGATCAGCCGCGGTTGCCGCGGCGCGAGGGGACCAGGGCGACGTTGTCCACGGCCAGCTTCTCGGCATGGTTCAACCACGCACGGATCTCCAGGTCGTCCACTTCATGGTCCAGGCCGAACGGCACGCTGATGCGGCCTTCGGCATCCGGCTGCACCCACTGCTGGGCCACCACGACCTTGCGTTGCGAGGACACCGCCTCGATCCAGAAGCCACGGTCCGGCGACTGCTTGGCCACGAACTGCAGCATGTACTGGCCGGCACGGGTGCGGCGGCCCTTCTGGGTGATCATGTGCGCCTGGCGGATGCTCGGGCGCGGGCCGCTGAACGGCTCCAGCGGGCCATCCACCGCAAAGCCGTCGCGCAGGGCGTCGTCGCGGTACAGCTTGATGCCCTTGTCGCGGTTGACCAGCATCGCGCACCAGTCACCGTCGGCCGAGCCGTCCTCGAACGCCGTGCAGCGGTCCACGTAGGCCAGGGTGTTGGCCGGGTCGGCCAGGTCGAACTGCTTGGAGGTGTTTTCCAGGTACACCGACTTCAGGTCGAACTGTTTGTCGTACTCCAGCAGCACCGGCGGCTGCACGTGCTGCAGGCCGATCACCACCTGGTTGTCGTCGTCGATGCGTAGCTGGCGGGTCTTGTCGCCCAGCCACAGCGAGCGTGAGAAGGCCAGGTAGCGCGGATAGTCCTTGCCGTTGTCGCGCAGCGCGGCCGCGCTGGCACTGTCGGTACGCTTGGGGTCCAGCAGCGAGCGACCGAAGCCGATGGCGTTGATGTCCGGCTGGATCAGGCTCAGCAGGGTGGCACCGGAATCCAGCGTGGAGCCGGCGGTGGTGGCCAACTGGCGCGGTGCGATGTCCTTGCCCAGGAACAGCAGCAGGTTCTCGCGCTTCTGCTTGGCCAGGATGTGGCTGAGATCATTGGGCATGGCCAGGTGGTCGGAGGCGATCACGATCAGCGTGTCGTCACCGTACGGGCTGGCCTGGATGCGGTCGACCAGCTTGGAGATGAGCCCATCGGTGCACTTGAGCGCGTTGAGCATGCCGATGTTGCCGTACTCGCTCTGGTAGCGGGTGCGCTTGCACGCCGAGGGCAGGTGCCCGGCCGGGTGGTGGGTGTCCATGGTCAGCGTGGTCAGCATGAACGGCTGGCCCTGTTTGGAGAGCTGCACGAAGCGGTCGTAGGCCTTGTCCAGCAGCACGTCGTCGTGCACGCCCCACGGCGAGAAGTGCGAGCGTGCCACCTTCTGCTGCTTGAACCAGGCCAGGTCGTCGACCGCATCGAAGCCGTGCGTGGCGAGGAACTGGCCCTTGCCGGCGAACTGCCCGTTGGCGCCGCCCATGTAGTGGTTGGTATAGCCCTGCTGCTTGAGATAGTCGCCCAGGCAGACCGCTTCAGGCAGGAAACTGCCCATGCGGCCCATGCTGTTCTCGTCGTCCTTGGCGGTGGTCAGCGGCACGCCGCACATGGACGACACCAGCCCTGCGATGGTCCAGCCGCCGCCCTCGGCCGACACCAGGCCGCGCACATCCAGCGCCTGGCCGGCGAGGCGGTTGAGGTTGGGCATCAGGTCCGGGAAGGTGGACGCATCCAGGTAGGTGCGCTCCAGGCTCTCGCCGTAGATCCACACGATGTTGCGCGGCTTGGCCAGCGCCTGTTGCGGCACGCGGTATTCCGGCGCGATGACGCTGTAATCGACCGGACGGGTCTGCTGGTACAGCCGCTGCCCGTCGCTGTACAGCGGGCTCACCAGCACTGCCACCAGCCACATCGCGATGAACCCGCCGAACACCGCCTTGCCGTGTTCGATGCGGCGCCAGCGCTGCACGCGAACAAGCGCCAGCGGCAGCAGCGAGAGCAGCAGCAGCGCGATGTAGGCGGCGATGTAGCCCTTGAAGTCGGCGACGCCGGCCCCTTCCATGTCCGCGCCGAGGTGGTACAGCGTGGCGGCGTTGAGGCCATCGCCGGACAGCTTGTTGATCAACCACCACGAACTCAGCAGCACCAGCAGCAGCGACATCAGGCTGGCCTTCCACCATATCCACTTGCGCGAGGCGAGCAGCAACCCGGTGAGCAGCAACAGAGACAGCAGCAGGATCCAGAGCATCGGCGGTATCGGTAGCGAAGGACAGTTGGTGATGGACGCCATGACGACGTATTTCCCATCCGACCGGCTGTCCAACCACACCTGCATGACAAGCCGATGACCCGATCATGCATGCACGAACCTGACTGAAATGTTTGTTTGGCGACACCGCCGATGCGTTACAACACACCGTGTTTCAAGGTGTAAAACGAGCGTGAAGGAAGACCCGCGTTCTTGCAGCGCAGCAGCGGTAATCGATGCAGGAGGTGAATGCGTGCTGCGCGTCAGCGGTGCCCGCGTTCTTCCTTCGAACGTGCGCGACGATCGAAGATCAAGGCGCTCAGCACGATGCCGAGGCCAAGGAAGACCCCGATGAACATCAGCATGAAGGCAATGGCTGGATAACCGAACAGGTGCCAGCCGGTCTCCACCTTCATCATCATCGCCGCGGCGAGAATGAGCGCCGCGGTGACGATGCCGGCAGACACGCGGTTGGCGATCTTCTGCAGGTTCTCCATCAACCGCGATTCTTCCAGCCCGGTCACCTTCATCTGCAGGCGGTTCTCGGCCAGCAGCGCGAGGATGTCGGACATCTTGCGCGGGCCTTCGCGCAGCAGCTGTTGCATCTCCATCGCTTCGCTGGCCAGGTTGGCCGCCGACAACGACTTCTTCAGCCGCGCACGCATCACGTGCTGCAGCTGTTTCTCCACGATACGACGGGTATCCAGGTCCGGCGACAGCAGCCGGCACACGGTTTCCAGGTTGAGCAGGGCCTTGCCGAGCAGGCTCAGCTCCGGCGGCGTGCGCAGGCCACTGGCGGTGGCGATGCGGACCAGGTCGAGCACGACGCGGCCTTCGGAGTAGCTGGTGTTGGCGGCGTAGCGGGCGATCATCTGCCCGGTTTCGCGCAGGTAGCGCTCCTCGTCGAAGGATTCCAGCCGCGTGCTGATGCCGATGATCTCATCGGCCACTTCCTCGCCGCGCCCGTCCACCGCGGCGAAGAGCAGCTTGAGCAGGCGCTCGCGCAGCCGCGGCGGCATGTGCGCGACCATGCCCAGGTCGAAGATCGCCAGGCGCCCCTCCGGGGTGACCCGCAGGTTGCCCGGGTGCGGGTCGGCATGGATCTCGCCGTGCACGAAGATCTGGTCGACATAGCCACGGATCAGCGCCGCCGCCAGCGGTGCCATCGGCTGCTCGGTGCGGCGCACGTCGGGGATCATGTCCACGCGCACGCCGTGGGCCAGCTCCATGGTCAGCACGCGGTGGCTGCAGTAGTCCCAGATCGGCTGCGGCACCCACAGCGGCTTGAACGGCTTGAGGTGCTGGCCGAAGCGCTGCAGGTTCTCGGCCTCGGCCTGGTAGTCCAGCTCCTGCATCAGGGTCTTGGCGAACTCGTTGAGCCAGTCGCGCAGGCGCACGCGACGGCCGACCTGGGTGAGGTGGTCGGCGGCCAGCGCGAAGCTGCGCAGCACCTCCAGGTCCGAGCGCAGCTGGGCGGCCACCTCCGGTTTCTGCACCTTGACCGCCACCTCGCGGCCGTCATGCAGCTGGGCGCGGTGCACCTGGGCGATCGAGGCGCAGCCCAGCGGCACCGGGTCGAAGCTGGCGAACAGCTTGGAGACCGGTGCCCCCAGTTCCTGTTCGATGATGGTGGAGATGCGCTCGACCGGGATCGGCGCGACCTTCTCCTGCATCCGCTCCAGCGCCGTGGCGAACTCCACCGGCACCATGTCCGGGCGGGTGGAGAGCATCTGCCCGAGCTTGACGAAGGTGGGGCCCAGCGATTCCAGGTCGGTGACGAACTGCTCCGGGTTGCCCTCCGGCGGCAGGTCCTGCATCGCCCGCGCATCCAGGTTCATACCCGAAAACACCCCCGAATGGCGGTACCGCAGCAGCAGGCGCAGGATCTGGCTGCGGCGGTTCATGCCCTTGACCAGCGACGGCGTACCGGGGGCGACAGGCGTGGTATTCAAGCAGGGCTCCAGCAAAGGGATCACCGGCAGTGTCGCCGGGAGGGGGTGGTGGGCCGGTGAATCCGCCGGCCGCTACCGCCCCACGCCCCGGATCGGGCAGAATCCACGCTCCCGCTTGATCTATTGGATTGCCATGGCCGGTGCCAGCCTGTTTGCGTTGCTCGATGACATTGCCGCGCTGTTGGACGATGTGTCGGTCCTGACCAAGGTCGCGGCCAAGAAGACCGCCGGCGTGCTCGGCGACGACCTGGCGCTGAACGCGCAGCAGGTGACCGGGGTCAACGCCAACCGCGAACTGCCGGTGGTCTGGGCGGTGGCCAAGGGCTCGCTGGTCAACAAGGCGATCCTGGTGCCGGCCGCGCTGGCGATCAGCGCGCTGGAGGCCTGGCTGCGCGGCAAGGGCTACCCGGTGCCGATCGTGGTGCCGCTGATGATGATCGGCGGCGCGTTCCTCTGCTACGAAGGCGTGGAGAAGCTGGCGCACCGCTTCCTGCATTCGCAGGAAGAAGATGCCCAGCAGAAGGCCGCGCGGCTCAAGGCGCTGGCCGATGAAAAGGTGGACATGGTCGCGTGGGAGAAGGACAAGGTGAAGGGCGCGGTGCGTACCGACTTCATCCTCTCGGCCGAGATCATCGTGCTGTCACTCGGCGTGGTGTCCGCGTCGCCGTTCCTCAACCAGGTCACCGCGCTGGTGATCATCGCCCTGGCGATGACGGTGTTCGTGTACGGCCTGGTGGCCGGTATCGTGAAGCTGGACGACGTCGGCCTGTACCTGTCGCGCAAGGGCGCGGCGCTGGCGGCGATCGGCCGTGGGCTGCTGGTGACCGCGCCGTGGCTGATGAAATTCCTGTCGGTGGCCGGCACGGCGGCGATGTTCCTGGTGGGTGGCGGCATCCTGGTGCACAACGTACCGGCCCTGCACCACCTGGTGCTGGAACTTGGTGGCGAAGGCCGTTGGGGCTGGCTGGTCAACGCCGTGGGCAACATGCTGGTCGGCGTGGTCGCCGGCGCGATCGTGCTGGCCGCGGTGACCGGCATCCAGAAGCTGCGCGGCAAGCAAGCCGCGCATTGAGGGTGGCGGCGCCGCGCCTGGCGCGGCGCCGCTGGCCGTCGTGGCGCACGGCCGTTGCGCGGTGACGCTATCCACACGCGCGGCGGGTCAGCCGGCCTTCCAGGCGCGCACTGCATCCAGTTCTGCACGCGCGCGGGCCAGGCGACGACCGGACAAGGCGTCGAGGGCGCGCTGCAGGCGTGGCGACTGCGGATCGCGCCGATGCCAACGCCGTGCCAGGACCAGCAGGGCGGTCATCAGCGCCGCCCCGGCCACCAGCGAGATCAGCAACCAGCGCGTGGCAAACACCGACAGGTCCACGCCCCACGCCTGCCAGGCCACCAGCACCGGCACCGCCAGCCACAGCCAGCACCAGGGCAGGCCGAGCAGCAGTTCGCCGGCGGCGGTCTGCAGACGCAACGCCGCCAGTTGCCGCGACTGGTCCAGCACCGGCTGGTCGGCATGCAGCTGCCGGCGCAGGTGCAAGCGTGCCGCGCTGGCGATGATCACCGCCACGCAGTAGGCATGCAGGGCCATCGCGCTGAGCATGACCGCCAGCGGTGGCCGCGGCCACCAGATGCTGCCGCAGTAGATCGCCAGCGCCAGCCAGAACAGCAACCGCATCACCTGCATCGCCCCGAAGGCGGACAACTGGCGCTGCGCGGCGTGCTGGTGGTGGCGGCGCCACGCCTCGAGCGCGGCGGCGTCCTCGCCATCGCCGCGGGTGGCGTGCTGCTGCCACATCTGCTTGAGCGGATCGGTGGTCTGCATCGGCATGTCCTCAGGGGGTGGGGTCGAAACGCGCGCGCAGCTGCTGGCGCAGCCGGTGCAGGCGGGTGGAGACGTTGGCGCTGCTGATGCCGAGGATGTCGGCGATCTGGCGGTGGTCGTAGTCGTCCAGGTGCAGCAGCATCAGCGCCCGGTCCAGCGGCGGCAGGGCGTGGATCGCTGCTTCCAGCTGGCGCAGGGCGTGCCGTTGTTCGGCCGGCGCGGCCCCATCGGCCGGCAACGCCTCCTCGTCCAGCGGCGCATGGTGGCGCTGGCGCAGCTGCTGGCGGCGCAGTTGCGAGATCGCCACGTTCAAGGCCACCCGGTACAGCCAGGTCGAAAAGCGTGCGCGGGCCGGGTCGAAGCCGTCGAACGCATCCCACGCCTGCACGCTGATCTCCTGGATCAGGTCGAGCCGGTCTTCCTGGTGGGCGCAGTAGCCGCGCGCGATCTTCAGCACGATCCCGCGGTGCTGCTCGAGCAGGCGGGAGAACTGGGTGCGCGGGTCGGCGGCGGTGGTCTTCATGGGCATACCGGGATGATTCGCACCGCCGCGGCAGATATCACAGCGCGGCGACGATCATGGCGGCGCGTCCGCTGCCTGCACGCGGTTCTTGCCGACCCGCTTGGCTGCATACAGCGCCGCATCGGCACGCCGCAGCAGCGCATCGGCGCTTTCGCCCGGCAGCCACTGCGCCACGCCTGCGCTGAAATGCACCGGGACGCGCTGTTCGTCCAGCTGCAGCGGGCGCTGGGCCAGCGAGCGCTGCAGGCGCAACAGGGTGGACATGCTGTCCGCGCCGGGGGTTTCCGGCAGCAGCAGCACGAACTCGTCGCCGCCGAGGCGGGCGATCGCATCGGTGCTGCGCAGGTGCAGCTGGCACACCGCGACCAGGTGGCGCAGCACTGCGTCGCCGCCGGCATGGCCGTGCGCGGCATTGGTCTGGTGGAAGTCATCCAGGTCGATCAGGGCCAGCGCCAGCGGGTGTGCGTGGCGGCCGGCCCGGGCCAGCTCGCGTTCCACCAGCTCGTCGAACCCGCGCCGGTTCAGTGCGCCGGTCAGGGGATCGGTCCGGACCAGCCCGGAGACGTCGCGCAGTTCCTGCTCCAGCTCGGCGATGCGGGCCTCGGCCTGTTCCACGTCGCGGCGCGCATTGCCCAGGTGGTCACGCGCCTGCAGTGCCTGTTCCTGCACACGGGTGGTGTCCTGCAGCACGTCCTGCAGCAGCTGGTTGAGGTCGGCGATGCTGCGCGCTTCGCGCAGCGCCAACGCGTAGCTGCTGATCCGGTCGTGGTACTCGCCGGTGCTGACCGCCATCCCGTCGAGGCGTTCGATGAAGCCGCCCATCAGGTGCTTCATCGCCGCCTTGGATTCGCTGATGCCCTGCTTGAGCAGGCCCTGCTTGTAGATCACTTCACGCAGGTTGATCCGCGCCTGCTCGACCGACTCGCGGTCCAGTGGCCCGCCGATCAGTTCGCGCACCGCATGCACCTGGCCGTGCAGCCAGCTGCTGTCGTCGAGCAGCTCGCCGATGTTGTCCAGCAGCAGGTCGAACAGGCTCAACAGCAGCTCCTGCTGTTCCTGCCAGCCATCGCTGCGCACGCCGATCTGGTGGGTAAGCTCGCGCAGGCGCAGTTCCAGCGGCTGCAGCGGCTGGCCGGGATGCCAATGGCGCAGCTCGGCGGCGATCTGCACCGGCTCGTCCTTCAGCTCGGGCATGTTCTGCAGCAGGCTGGCCACGGTCACCCCGAGGGTATGCCGCAGCAGCTCGCGCAGGCGCACGCTGTCGGGCTGGCCGTCGGGGCTGTCCTGCTCGATGGTGCGGATGTACTTGTCGATCAGCTGGCGCATGGCCCGGCCGTAGCTCACCCAGTCGGCGCTGCGCTGGGCCGACTGCAGGCGCAGGCCCATGTCGCCGAGTTCGCCGGGCAGGGTGGACATGCCATTGGCGAAGGCGGCCAGCAGCGGCTCGGGGCTGTCGATGCCGGCGAACAGGCGCTGCAGCATGGCGCTGGTGCCGCCCTTGGGGCCGGGCGCCTGCGCGCTCGCCGCGTCGATCACGCGGGTATCGGCCTGGCGCCGCGACAGCAGCCGGCCCACGGCGGTGCCGGGGCTGGGAGGAGCGTCGTGCGGGTCGGTCATGCGGCAGGTCCTTGGCGGATGACCGGCGTCGGTCGCCGGGGCGGTAGGGAGGTTGGAACAGTATCGGCGCGGCGCAGGCAGGCTTGAACGCGCCCTCCCGCCACGGCCGGTGTGCCACGATGGTAGGCAATCTGACGGCAGGAGC
>Ga0213827_1001798_pt1 | contig 11749 bp, 10 predicted proteins | sample MC6MC0898MG_FD_180669 | JGI IMG/M metagenome (GOLD analysis project Ga0213827, IMG submission 180669) | Enriched soil aggregate microbial communities from Iowa State University, Ames, United States - MC6-MC0898-MG | ecosystem: Environmental > Terrestrial > Soil > Unclassified | place: USA: Iowa...
TCCTGAGGCTTGTTTCGAGTATAGATGTGCAAACATCCAACAAGAACGCACAAAAAAACCGGATCATCATGCAAAAAGACCTCACATCCCTGAGCGCGCTCAACTGGGACGACCTGAAGTTTTTCCTCGAAGTGGCGCGCACCCGCAAAGCCAGCAGCGCCGCCAAACGCCTGAGCGTGGACTACACCACGGTGTCGCGGCGCATCAGCTCGCTGGAAGGGGCGCTGGGCACGTTGCTGTTCGAAAAATCGCGGACCAACGGCTTTGTCCTCACCGCCGAGGGCCAACGCTTGCTCGGCTATGCCGAGTCGATCGAAAGCACGCTGCACATGGCTTGCGAGCAGGTATCCGGGTCGGGCGTCGCGTTGTCGGGGCATGTACGCATGGGCTGCACCGAGGGTTTCGGCAGTTTTTTCGTGACCCCGCAACTCAGCCACTTCGTCGATGCCTACCCGGCCATTTCTGTGGATATCCTTCCGCTGCCGCACTTCATCAGCCTGTCCAAGCGTGAGGCCGATATCGTTGTTGCCCTGGAGCGGCCGGAGCATGGGCCCTATGTGTGCTGCAAACTGTGCGATTACCGCTTGCGGCTCTATGCGACCCAGGATTACCTGGACAGCCACACCCCGATCCGCCAGGTGGCCGACCTGGCCAGGCACCCGTTCATCAGTTACGTGGACGACCTGGCGTTCAGTTCGGAGCTTTTGTACTTGGCCAACCTGATTCCCGGTGCCAGCGCGCACTTGCGCAGCACCAGCGTGATTGCCCAGTACACGGCTGCACTGCAGGGGCGTGGGTTGGCGATACTGCCGTGTTTCCTTGCGGCGCAGGACCCGCGATTGGTGACAGTGCTGCCGGAGGAGATCGAGGTGACCCGGCAGTTCTGGATGTACTGCCGGGAGGACTTGCGCAAGTTGAAGCGCATTACCCTGCTGTGGGATTACATCCGTGGGGTGACCGAGGCGAATGCACCGTTGTTGATGGGGGAAACCCGCGACATGCGCTTTGCGTAGCCTAGATCGACAAGGAGTAAGGGTGGCCCCATCCTACCCATGGCAAGGGGGCTGTGACAACGCCTTGTGACAGTGATTGTGACAGCACTTGTGACACTTAAAAACGTTCCCGCTATGGTTCTGAGACCAGCCGAAGGCAATCGTCATAACAGCAACCACTGATCATGCAGAACAAAAAACGCTTGCATTCATTACTGAATTATGATTGACATTTTTGCCAAGTGCTGCTATACTAGACGCCTCTTTTGAGAACTCTTTCTCTACCCCTCGCAACAAACTCTTTTCCTAATTGAACCCGCACAGCCGGAATTTAAAGGTACTGTCTTTGCGGGTTCAATCCTGTTTTCAATCTGGGTCTGATTGATGGTTCGATGATAGTTGTACCCGTTAGTGGAGGTTCCCACTTCAAGGTAAGCCCCGGCCAGGGCTGCAACGATACTGGCCACTAATTCTAAGTTTCGCCTGCTCAGGCAAAACCCCGCACTTTACGGTTAAGTGCTTCTGCAACACCCATCTGCTGAAAATGCCCTTTGCCCCGGACCTCTCACGAGCGACGGGGTATTTTTTACCTATTGGTTCTAACTAATTCATTACAAGGTATACACAATGAAACAACGTCCTCTACGACGCCACACTTGCGAAGGCTGCTCTCGCACCTTCTATTCTCGCAGCCCCCTTAGTCGCTTCTGTAATAGTACCTGCCAGAGTAGGACCTGGAAGCAAAACAACAAAGTTAGCCAGGCCGAACTTGAACAATTGTTCATCGCCCAGGAACAGGCTAAGCAACAAGAACAGGAAGCAGCCTGATGGCCGATACTATTTACCTGGAAGTCCTCAAGAGCAACGGCGCCCTTATCAGCTATTGCGACCACTTCCCAGGCAACTCTGCAACGTACGAATACGTTGAGGCGACACAAGCCGAACTGGCCTGGCTCAACCACTATGAAGATAACGTGCTTCCAGCCGGTATGGTTGCCACCCTCTCGGACCTAATGGACTACCGAGCAAAGGCCAAGAAAATTGCTCAGCTCCAGGCCAAGGCCACGAAAGCAAGAGTCGAGTATGGCAAGGCTCTACTGGCTCAAAAGAACCTGAAATCCGAACTTGATACGCTCTTGGACAACGCTGCAAAAGAACGCGGCATCAGTAAGGCAGAACTTCTAGCAGCCCTGGAGGCTCGCAAGAGCGCCGTACAGAGCCGCAGCAGCTCCAGCAATACCCAACTACCAATTGCTGACGAACGCTTCAGAGAGAGCATCGCAGATATGTTTAAGCACCCTCGCAAATACCAACTACCCCGGAAGAAATAACCATGACTACTAAACACAAATATGGCATCGACATTGTGGAATTCTACAAGCACGACGCCGACGAACTCCAGAAGCTACTAGACCAGCGTACCGCCCAGTATTACCGACACTCGCAGTCGCCAGCTCATCCACACCTTGGCGCCCGTGCTGATTGGTTCAGTGACAAACCACTAACCCAGGCCCTCAACGACCTCATAGAGTGGACAAATAAGGGCTACAGTATTGCAACCTCATTCTGTGAGCCTCTATATCTCAAACTACAATTGGTAAAGCCTCAGCCACTTATCGACGCTGACCTTGCAATCCTTGAAAAGGAAGTAGCAGAGGCATATGCCGAACATCGTTATGCTCGCAACGTTGCTGAGACTGCCCGCCAGGTTGAAATCACCCTTGCCCGTGAAATCCGCGAGCAGGAGGCAGCAGCAGCGAAAGCCCTGGCCGATAAGATGGAAGCCGCACGCCAGAAAGCACACGCAGCATTGATCGCTGAATACAGCAAGCCTGCCAAGGGTAAGGCCAAAGTAGAGGCAGCAGCGTGAGCAGCGAATACCAACACACTAAGGCACTGGGAGTCAGCTTCAATGCTGCTGACTTCCACACACTGAATCACTACGCCCGCAAACACCAGATGCCTGTGAGGGAGTTCATCGAATGGATGGTAGGCTGCTACATAAAGTCGATGCGAGCCGAGGAACAGCAGCGGGCAAAGTAGTCTCCAACTATCAACTTGATGCAAAAATACGATTAGCCATTCCCTCCCGCCTCCCCATAATAGCGACCTCCCCACGACACACACCCCAACGATCAAGCCAATAAGGCCGCTGACTTCATCGGGTGTCGTGCATCCAGAATAAATGGCCACGAGGGACTGTATATGAACTGATAGGCTTTAAGGAAAAACCTTTATGAGTTTTAAAACGTTAACTCCGATAGCACTAGAAACTCCGAGTATGCCGTCTCGCGTTAGCATCGCAGAGGCGCGCACTATCGTAATCGAAGACCATGTCTACGACAAAAACACCGGGGAGCATTACGGGACTTACATCCGAACCCCGTACTCACCAGAGCCTGAAGTGGTATGCCAGCATAAAGCTACATGCTCAAAAAACTCTTGGTGCATTGCTGAAGATGGAAGTCCTCTCCCAGTGGAAAGCGTTCCATCCACGCTCGCACATACCGGTACAGTGATAGAGCTTTTTCCGCAGCAAACGACTCAGCCGAAGGAGAATAAGACTACGGCAGGCAGGCCACCCCAGGTCATCGCAAATCCACTGAGCACCGCGTTATTAACACTCAATCTCGAAGAACAGCCTACTCCCTGGCTCGACGACATAGTGTTCGGAGCGATATATACCGGTCCAGGCCTGGTTAACGGCAAACACAGCGTTTCTCTTGCTGATGTCAAGCGAGTGCTCCGCCTCCCTGCAATATCAGTAGCAGGAGCAGCCAGCGTACTCCTCAACCATAATCGAGAGCCGATGAGTACGCGACAACTACAGCGCGTGATTGAGGCAGCAAGGACGGCATTGGGTGGAATCGCACTGCACCTCGAACGTCAACCAGACATTCTTAGATCCGTTGATGTTGCAATTGACTTCGATGAGTTTTGGAAGTCCCGAGACGGCCAGGCCAAGCCAGCGACCACCAGAGAGCACCCGATGAAACCGAGGGCACTGGAGATGATCAGGGCTAAAACTGCAACCAAGAATATTGCGAAGCAGTTGGGCATATCCAAGAACACGGTAAAGAGCTGGACTGAAGAGGCAGGCATCGGACTGGTTGCAGAGGGGTCAATGACCAGTGATTAACGACAGATAATATAGAGTGAAACTCGCCATGCTCGGCATGGTGAGTGAACGCATCGCCAAAGCGGAGCTTTGAGATTATTAACCTCTACAAATTTGCCATTGTGGCGTAGCCGCCACAGCATAATAACCTGTGCCCGAGGCACGGATCACAACTCTATACAGTAGGGGGAGAGAAGGGGCATCCAAGCCCCTCCCCGCTCTTGATCTTGATCTTGATCTTAACCTTGCTTAGAACTGTATAGGCTATCACCACGTGACGGAACGTCACCATGTATCTGCACAGTTATAATCAAAAGCTTTGGGGGCTTTTCTGCCCTGCCCCCCTGATTACACATATGCCGTGAGGCAAGATAACAATTCTATTCAGCAGGGTGGATTGGGGCTCAGCCACCACCCGCCCTTGATCTTGCTGTTAACCATGCCGAGCGGCATAGGTTGATAATCGCGTGACGGTACGTCACATATAACTATGCAAGACAATACTCTGTACGGGCGTGAATGCCATTGCCAGCAGATTTGCTGACTCCTCCCCTGGCCGACTTGATGCAGCCAGGGGCAAATTTACTTTTCCGCCATTGGCGGAGAATGAATTCCCCCCAGGCTCAACATGACGCACTTTTGCGTTCAGCTCCTTAAGCTCAACATGATCCAAATTTGGATCATCTCAGCTCACAGTAACTAATTGTCGATCTAACCGGTATCTAATCACCCTCGGGCACCTACTCAGGCTCTCGCACACCCTCACACGCCTACAGGCCCCTAGAATCAGGGGGGTATGGGTAGAGGGGTTAAGGATTTGCCCCTTGAACCACAATACCCATAGTTTTCCAATGGATTTACCTACAGGGCCTGCCCTCTGGAAAACACTGATTTGCACCAACGCCCCTACAGGGAGCTGCCCCTAATTTACTTTTCCTCAATCTGAGGAGATTTGAATTACCCCTCGGGACTTAGCTGCCCGATGATTCACTTTTGAATCATCTCTAGCCCGCCATGTGCGGGCTTTTCTTCGTCTCCAGAAAAGCGATTCTGTATTCAATTGAGTACACGCTAGCGGTCACGACTTGATGAATACAGAAACCACCTGAAATCCGTATTCATTAGCCTTGATTTTAGATTTGAATACAGACATACTCTTTGCATCTAGAAACAAATGAATACAGAGGACAAGGAAATGGCAAAGGTCGGATACATTCGCGTTAGCTCCGTTGACCAGAACACAGACCGCCAGCTCGACGGCATCGCCCTGGATAAGTTGTTCACTGATAAGGTGAGCGGAGCGACCACAGACCGCCTCCAGCTCCAGGCGATGCTTGAGTACGTCCGTGAAGGCGACACTATCGTAGTCCACAGCATCGACCGCCTTGCCCGTTCCCTGGCCGACCTGCTGAAGCTGGTAGAGGACCTGAACAAACGTGGTATCCATATCCGCTTCAACAAGGAACAGCTTGAGTTCACTGGTGAGGACAACCCAATGCAGAAGCTGATGCTCTCGATGATGGGCAGCTTTGCTGAGTTTGAGCGCTCAATGATCAGGGAACGCCAAAAGGAAGGCATCGCCAAGGCCAAGGAGAAAGGCGTCTACAAGGGCCGTACTAAGACCGTCGATGACGCTGCTATCCGTGCTGCTATTGCTGGTGATGGCGTAACTAAAGGCTTGTCGTTCCGTGGGGCTGCTGAGCACCTTGGGGTTAGCCTGAGTACCGTACAGCGTGCAATGAAAGCGGCTGTGTAACGCTATAGGAATCGATTACAGCAACGTTATGGGGTGCTCACCCCTGTCGATAGTTTGATTTTTGCCGCAGATGCTCTCTGCTGGCCCACAAAGGGCATTAAGGACCGAGCCACATATGGACAGAAATCCGACAGTTAGCCAGCTCAATCCAAAAGTGGATCGGGGTCCCTGGATAGTTGATATTCTGGGCAGTGATCCTGGGGCAGATGAAAATTTTGGGGAGGGAGGATATTTGGGGCAGGGAAATGGGGCGGGATATTTTGGAGGGTGATATTCGATAGACGAAGAAAAGCCCGCACATGGCGGGCTAGAAGCTGGCCCCAAAATTGGGGGCAGTATTACCGTGGACTTACGAAGTCCCGAGGGTCTAATGGCTTACGTTCATACTCCTTGACCAGGCGCCAGGAGTGGTTGAGGTACGCTTCCCTGTTCTGCTAGAAGTGCTCACACCATCCCAGATATGCGTCTGCATCGCTGAGGTAGATAAACGGCTTTCGTGTCCCGTCTTTAAATTCCATAATCGTAAGGGCGAAGATACTTGATCCAGCCCCTGCGCCCTGATCCTTTCGCATAGTCGTCACGACTTTGTAACTGTTCCCGCTATCTCCGTAGTCGATAACCTGCGGATCAGTGAAATACGAGTTCTTCAGAGCGCCAGCCATCAAGCCAGTGTTACGTTCAACGGTAAACTGCTTCCCAACGTATAAATGCCCCAGCGAGACGTCTGAGGCAGATACAGACCGCTCTATGGTGCAGCGGTAGTCAGATAACGCCCAAGCGTTTGCAGGCGCTATCAGAGCGAAGATCGCCGCTATCCCTACTGATTTCATTAAGAAGCTCTCGTGCTTGACATCTTACGATTGTCCAGAATCCTTCATCTGCTTTAGAACCTTGAAAACCTCAGAGGCACATACAAACTCATTTGTACCCAAAGGATCGCCGGCGGCTCCTCGACGCACGACACCAACAACGTGCTGATTCAAGTTCAATACGGGACCGCCGCTATTACCCGCATACATAACTTTGTCAACACTTGCACACTCAATCATCGAACGAATGTACCTACCGCTTACATCAGCCCAAAACCGACACACATCAGTAGAACCAGGCTTGTAGTTAGGAAATCCAATTACAGAAACTCTATCTCCAATCTCTGGATGCAAATCTTCTTCCAGCCTGAAAAACTCAAAGCTTTGATCAGCTTCTAAAATCGAAATAATTGCTATATCTCGATGCTTATCCATGTAAAGAACTTTTGCAATATATTTTTTTACCCTTTCGTGCGCTCTGAATGCGATACACTCGTCGAACCAAACCTCCTCACAATTATGTTCTATCATGTACTGAACGTCGGAATCATTTTCCTCGTTCAGCTTATAGTTGAACGCATGTGCACAGGTTATCATCAAGTTACCTTCTAGCATAAAGCCGGTAGCCTGAGTGCCCCACGTTTCATTCTCCAGCACCCAACACCGCTGAATATTCAGCATATTATGCTTCAACCCAGGGTCAACTGCTGCAACTTCGAGCTTCGCAAGCGGGAGTTTATAGGGAGTATCAAGTTGATTGAATCTTATGGCCAATCGCCTGTAGACACACGAGTCGACGCCCTTAACTTGCTTAATGAAAAGCAATTTACCAAAAACATGTGCCTCTAAAGCAGTACTCGCCTCGGGGTTCTTTGACTTATGAACAGCATTGGCTGCCTCTAGACCCAGAAGCGATAACGAGTAAATTTGAGCCGAAGTCTTCCGAATATATCTCCGATCGACATTTACCTTTTTATTAACTAAAAGACCGGTAACAACTTGCTTTTCATCTCGCCGCTGCATCCTAACTTTCGAGCCATTGACTTTAAAGCCTTTACTGGAAATAATCTTCTGAAGTTCGCTCCCAACCGCTACCGAGTGATGCGATAAATCCGCCCCAACTTTACCAACAGCAACAATATCCGTCGGCAGGTACTGAATCGGAACATAAAAAGAAAACGTGATGTCATCTGCATACCTTGTGTACGTAGCTCTATGAGCTGTAGCAAGCGAACGCAACTGCCGATCCAGGGAAGAGCAAATCATGTTAGATATAACAGGAGAGCAAGGCGACCCTTGAGGAAGGCTACCATTCAGAGTTGCGAGATGAGCAATAAGCGATGCAGTTTCAGGCTTGAGACTGTACGGCTTTGCTATTAACATACCTCGAACACGAGCGAAGGTTATAGTTGGGAAAAAGTTTTCTAAATCGACATTGAAAACAAACTTTCTCCGAACATGTGGAGCAGCATTGGCGACAATAGACGAACCTTCTATAAAAGCAGTGGCACACGGGCCAGGCTTATACAGCAGAGCAAGCTGATCCTTCAATCTTACCTGTAAAACTTTAAGCCGATTACTTGGCGCCAAAATATTCCTAACGCCACCACTTCTCTTAGGAATCTCAAAAGACTTATAGTAGCCCGACATAGGATGATCGTAGTAAAAATACTTGATCTTCCGGTATGTCGTACCAAAAATTCTAGCAAGACCTTCAACGTCTGTGCTACTTGTGAGACGCTCAGCTTCGGGTTGAGAGGAGCCCCCGTCCATATTTCACCTTATTAACTTAGAGTTAACAACTTAGCGAATAACTAGTTGAACGCTAAGCAGTTGCTTGTGACATTTTTCCTTGCGGTCGCATTTAAACAACCGATTTTAATCCCTGGACGGGGACGTATCGAATATAACACCGTGATTCAGTTGCAGCAACTACTACGCACTACCCCGGTCACCCTCCGCCAGTCATAGGCGGACATCATGGAATAATGCTTCAAGTACTCGTGCGATGGTCTCCACTGGGACCCCTGCTCCATAAGTGTCAAACGTGATCGTGCCTGAGGCGTGCCCCATGATCGCCTGAGCGTGAGTTATCGGCACTCCTCTCGCCTGCATCAGGGTTGCCAAGGAATGCCGCAGTGAGTGGAACACTAGTCCACGTTCATAGGTATCCCCCAGAGCAGCAGGGATAGCGTGCTGATTGACCCACTCACCCGATGGCCTGTACCCAATCTGGGCTAGCGACTCACTCCCACTGCGGCGGGTTACATCGACGTACCTTAAGAACGCTGCTAGGTCGAAACCATAGGCGCCGTTAGTAAGCGGTACTAGGCGCTCACTCTGCTTGTTCTTGATTGACTTCCCCTCACCTGCCTCATTGATGTGAATTGCAACAAGGCCAGACTCCGTTGTCACAACGTCGCCCGTGGTCAACTGGCATATCTCCTTCAGCCGCCCGCCAGTGATGATTCCCAGGGTGAGCAGCCATCGTTTCCATGAGGTCTCTGGGAGACCGTTTGCATAGTCCATCAGCTTGCTCACCTGGTGCTGGGTGAAAGCCTTACGGGCCGATGTAACCCCCTTTGTAAGCTTCAGCTTCTTGTCGTAGGTCTTGCTCAGGTGCCCGTTTTCCACTGCCCAGGTAAATACAGCCGAAAGCTTTACGATCAGTTTGTTCACTGTCGAAGGCATCCGGCCTTCTGCCAACCGATCACGGAATGCCACAAGGTCTGCCCTGGAATGGTTCTTCAAATCCAACCCCTCCAGATTCTCAGCAATCACCTTGTGGCACAGGGTCGTCTCCTTCAAGGTCGTGGGCTTCTGCTCCCCGCCACGATCAGCCATGTAAAGCTGCGAGAGGACATCGAAGGTCATCGGGCTGGCCACTGGTTCAATTGCCGTACTCGTCACCTCACTATGCGGTGCGAATGCTGGCAGAGGGGTAACACCAACGTTCCGGTATAAGTCCCCCCAGTGGCGTAGCGGGTGGCCGTCATCAGAGGACATAAGCGTACTGCTCACCAACATCAGCAGATGCTCCCTCAAATCGCTCCACGAGGCATCGGGGCGTTCCAAGTGGAACGATTGAAGCGATGCAGTGAGACGGCCAGATGCTTGCATTGCCCATCTGCGATCAGTGGTATTGAGAGAGACAGACACCGTGCGGCTCACGCTGCCCGTCACACGAAGGCGTAGGTAGTAAATGCCGTGGCGTCGGTAATGATAGGGACTCGCCAACCGGCAAGCTGGCCTCAAAGGTAGCGTGCGATTTGTGACAGCACTTGTGACAGGGTACTCCTGTAGAAGGGTATTCATGGTGGCTAAGCCCTTGTAATCACTGGGTTAACCCTTTCCCTCTTTGTCGTTCTGGATGTACTGCCGGGAGGATCTGCGCAAGTTGAAACGGATCACCCTGTTGTGGGATTACATTCGCCAGGTGACCGAGGCGAATGCGCCGTTGTTGATGGGGGAAACCCGCGAGATGCGCTTTGCCCAGGCGTGATGGTGTTGCGTAGCGCTTTGTAGGAGCAGCCTTGTGCTGCGAAGGGGCCAGTCATGGCAATACGACTGCTGTGCCTGGTCTGGCCGCTTCGCAGCACAAGGCTGCTCCTACAGAGACATGGGATAGCTCAGAGGAAAGCGGTCAGTAGGACGCGACCACGATGGACACCCGACGGTTCTCGGTACGCCCGGCACTGGTGCGGTTGTCCGCCACCGGCTGGCTGCTGCCCAGGCCACGGCTCTGAATGTTCTGCGCCTGCATGCCAACCCCTACCAGTGCCTTGGTCACGCTTTGCGCACGGCGTTCGGATAGCTGCTGGTTGTACGCCGCCTTGCCCGACGAATCGGCATGCCCGTCTACCCGTACACCCTGGATGCCAACGCCAAGCAGCGCCTTGCCAATGCGCTCGACAATCGCCTGGCTCGGGCCGTTGAGGCCATCCAGGTCGCTGCCGAACAGCACCTTGCCAGACAAGTCGTAGGCCCAGCCTTCATCGGTCGGGGTAAAGCCTTCGCGCTGGAGTACGGCAATCTGTTCGGGGGTCAGTCCCTTGGGGGGTGCGCTCTGGCAACCGGTCAGCGCCAGCACGGCGAGCAACAAGGCCCAAAGTGGAAAACGTAAAGCTTGCATCACGGGTTCAACTCCTGTTCTTGATTTCATTGGCGGACCGTTCCGTCTGCGCCACCTGCCAATGGCCGCGGCGTTTGCGCTTGGCCTGGTACATCGCCGCATCGGCGGCATTGAGAAGACTGGCGGGGTCAGCGCCGTCATCCGGGTAATAGGCAATACCAACACTCAGCGAGGTGGCGATACTGCGACCGCTGTCCAGCTGCACTGGCAGCTTCATGCTGGCAACAATCTTCTCGGCGATGTGCTCGGCATCCTTGCGTGACTGCAAAGGTGTCAGCAGCACCGCAAACTCGTCACCGCCCAAGCGTGCCACCAGGTCGTGCTCGCGCAGCTGAGCACGCACACGGTCGGCCACGCTGATCAGCACCTCGTCGCCCACGGCATGGCCGAGGGTGTCGTTGATCTGCTTGAAGTGGTCACTGTCGAGGAACAGCAGCGCCATGTGGTCCTGCTGGCGCGCCGCATTGCGGACGCTGCGGCTCAGCCGACCCTCGAAGAAGGCGCGGTTGGGCAGGCCGGTCAGGCTATCGTGACTCGCCTGGTGTGCCAGGGTCTGGTTTTCGTTCTGCAGGTGGCTGTGCCAGACCTCGAGTTCGTCGAGCAGGGCGTTGAAGTCGTTGCCCAGTTCGTGGAGTTCGGCAATCGGCGCCTCCGGCACACGGCGGTCGAAACTGCGCTCGCGGCGGGCGGCGTGGGCGACACTGGCCAGGCCACGTAGCGGGCGGGTGATGTCGTTGAGCAGGCGCCGTGACAGATACTGGGCCGCCACGGCGCTGAGAATCGTGCAGAACAGGATGCCAGCCAGGCCGCTGAGCAAAAACAGCAAGAGGCTACGGCCCTGGCCGACCAGCTCGATGTGCCCGACCTGCTGTTGCTGGTGCAGGATCGGCAGGTTGATCGGCTCATCCAGCAAGGCGGTGGCGACCTGCACTTCAAGCTTGG
>Ga0213827_1001804_pt1 | contig 11739 bp, 11 predicted proteins | sample MC6MC0898MG_FD_180669 | JGI IMG/M metagenome (GOLD analysis project Ga0213827, IMG submission 180669) | Enriched soil aggregate microbial communities from Iowa State University, Ames, United States - MC6-MC0898-MG | ecosystem: Environmental > Terrestrial > Soil > Unclassified | place: USA: Iowa...
GCGCCGACGCGCTGGACTTCAGCGTGCTCGACCAGGAACTGGTCGACATCTTCGTGGAGGAAGGCAAGGACCTGCTCGACCATTGCGATGGCCTGATCAGCGAACTGCGTGCGGCCCCCAACGACCGCGAGGTCATTGCCGGGCTGCAGCGTGACCTGCACACCCTCAAGGGTGGCGCCCGCATGGCCGGGATCAACCCGATCGGCGACCTGGGCCACGGCATCGAATCGTTGCTCGAAGCGGTCGCGGCCAACCGCACCGACATCGACCGCAGCGACGTGCATCTGCTGGAGCGCGGCTTCGACCGCCTGCACCAGATGCTCACCCGCACCGGCCAGCACCGCAGCGTGGCCATGCCCGAGGACCTGATCGCTGCATTCGACCGGCGCACCCTGGGCCGGGTCGAGCCGGTCGTGGTTGTCGATGACAGCGAGGGCGCCGTCGATACCGCCCCGGTGGTGGTCGACCGTGCCGTCGCCGCCGCACCGCTGTCGGCCCCGGTTCCGCTGGAAAGCAGCACCGACGAGGACAGCCTGGCCCGTCCGCAGCAGGAACAGGTGCGCGTGCGCGCCGACCTGCTCGACCGCCTGGTCAACCATGCCGGTGAAGTGGCGATCTACCGCTCGCGGCTGGAACAGCAGCTCGGTGCCTTCCGCGGCGCCATGGGCGAACTGGACCGTACCAATGCGCGTCTGCGCGACCAGCTGCGCCGCCTGGATCTGGAAACCGAGGCGCAGATCGTCGCCCGCTACCAGCGCGAACAGGACCAGGCCGACCACAAGTTCGACCCGCTCGAGCTGGACCGCTTCTCCACCCTGCAGCAGCTCAGCCGCGCCCTGAACGAATCGGCGGCCGACTTGAGCGGCCTGCAGGGCGTGCTGGATGACCTGTCGCGCCAGTACGACGTACTGCTGCAACAGCAGTCGCGGGTCAGCTCGGAACTGCAGGACGGCCTGATGCGCGCGCGCATGGTGCCGTTCGACGGCCTGGTGCCGCGCCTGCGCCGCGTGGTCCGCCAGGCCGGCCAGGACACCGGCAAGCAGGTCCACGTCATCCTCGAAGGGACCCACGGCGAACTGGACCGCAACGTGCTCGACCGCATGGTCGCGCCGCTGGAGCACATGCTGCGCAACTCGGTCGCGCACGGCCTGGAGACCCCGGAACAGCGCCGCGCCGCTGGCAAGCCGGAAGAAGGCGAGATCGCCATCCGCCTGCGCCGCGAAGGCTCGGAAATCGTGCTGGAAGTGGCCGACGACGGCGCCGGGCTGGACCGCGAGGCGATCCGTCGCCGTGCCGAACAGCGTGGCCTGGTGCAGGCCGATGCGGTGCTCGGCGACGCCGAACTGGACGCGATGATCTTCTCGCCCGGGTTCAGCACCGCCGACCAGGTCAGCCAGCTGGCGGGCCGCGGCGTGGGCATGGACGTGGTCCACAACGAAGTGCGCCAGCTCGGCGGTTCGGTGGATATCCACTCGGTACGCGGCCAGGGCGTCACCTTCACCCTGCGCCTGCCGCAGACGCTGGCGGTCACCCAGGCGGTGTTCGTGCAGATCGGCGAGACCACCTTCGCCGTGCCGGTGGCCTCGGTCAGCGGTATCGGCCGGATCTCGCGCGAACGCTTCGAGACCGCCAACGGCGGGTACCACTACGGCGGCGAAGAGTTCGCGTTGCACGATCTGGGCACGCTCATCGGCCAGGCCCAGGCCCGCGCCGAAGGCCAGGCCCAGGTGCCGCTGCTGCTGGTTCGCGCCGGCGACCTGCGCGTGGCCGTGGCCATCGACCAGGTGCTCGGCAACCGCGAAATCGTGGTCAAGCCGGTCGGCCTGCAGATCGCCTCGGTGCCGGGTATCTACGGTGCGACCATCACCGGTGATGGCCGGGTCGTGGTCATCCTCGACGTGGCCCCGCTGGTGCGCCGCTTCATCGCCAACCCGCACAAGCCGATCGCCGAGACCACCCAGGTCAGCGACCGCGAGGCGCCGGTGGTGATGGTGGTCGACGACTCGCTGACCATGCGCAAGGTCACCGGCCGCATCCTGGAGCGCCACAACTTCGAAGTGACCGTCGCCCGCGACGGCATCGAAGCGCTGGAGCGCCTGGAAGAACGCGTGCCCGACCTGATGCTGCTGGACATCGAAATGCCGCGCATGGATGGCTATGAACTGGCCACCGCGATGCGCGCGGATCCGCGCTACAAGGACGTGCCGATCGTGATGATCACCTCGCGCAGTGGCGACAAGCACCGTCAGCGCGCCTTCGAAATCGGTGTCCAGCGTTACCTGGGCAAGCCTTACCAGGAACTGGACCTGATGCGAAACGTGTACGACCTGCTGGGGATCGCCCGTGTCCGCGACTGACCTGCCTTCGCTGTTGTCCGTCGCGCTGCTGGCGCGGGTCGGTCCGGCCCGTGAACGCCTGCGCGAGGCGCTCGGTCAGGCCGGCGCCACCCTGGTGCTGGAGGAGGATCCCAACGCGCTGGACCTGCAGGTGCTGCGCGATGCGGCGCCGGGTGCGGTGCTGATCGCGCTGGAGCCGGCGATCGAGGACGCGCTGGAGCGGCTGGACCCGGTGCTGGGTTCACCGTCGCTGACCCTGATCTTCGACGAGGCCGAACTGGCCGCCCGTCGCGAAGGCTGGGAGGCGCAGCGCTGGGCGCGCCACCTGGTGGCCAAGCTGCACGGCCACCTGGACGTGCTGCCGCCGGGGTCGGAGCAGGAGGGCCTGCTGCAACCCGAACCGGGCCTGCCGACCACGCCGGCGCAGTTGCATGCCGACGCGCCGCTGGAATTCCATGTCCGCGAGGCGTTCGACGCCGCGGGCGAGGTGCCTGCCGACGGCCTGTACCAGGCGCCGGGTACGCTGAGCGAACCGATGTCGCTGGAAGAAGCGCTGGCGGCGTTGCAGCCGGCGCCCAGCGCGCCGGCCGAGCCGCCCCCGGCGCCGGCCGCCGCGCCGCCGATGGCACCGCCGCCGGTACCGCTGGGCGACCACAGCAGCTGGTCGCTGGTCGACGATGATGCCGCCGCCCCGGCGCCGGCAATCCCCGTCGCAGGTCGCGAGCCGCCGCCGGCGCCGACCGATTTCGACACGGCACGGCTGTCGCTGGTCGAGCTGGACGCCGAGCGCCCCGCCGACGGTGCCGCCGCGGGTGCGGTGCTGGTACTGGCCGGTATCGGCGGTCCCGATGCGCTGCGCCGCCTGCTGGCGGCCCTGCCCGACGGGCTGGCCACGCCGGTGCTGGTGCACATGCGCCTGGATGGCGGCCGCTACGGCAACCTGGTCAAGCAGATGGCGCGCGTGTCTGCGCTGCCGGTGCTGCTGGCCGAGGCCGAGCTGCCGGTGCAGGCCGGCAATGCCTACATCCTGCCGGACGACGTCGGCCTGGCCGTGCGCAACCAGGGCCTGTACTTCACGGCCGATGCGCAGGGTGTCCAGGTGGGCGCGCTGCCGGCCGCGCACAGCGCGGTGGTGCTGCTCAGTGGTGCCGATGCCAGCCTGGTCGATGCGGTGCTGGGGCTTGCCGCCGACGGTGCGTGGGTGGCCGGGCAGGTCGGTGAAGGCTGCTATGACCCCACCGCCGCCAATGCCGTGGTCGCCGCCGGAATGGACGCGGGCGAGCCGCCGCAACTGGCCCAGAGCATCGTCGAACGTTGGGGCGTGAGCGAGTAATCGCGCGCGCCGTACCACTTCCAGGAATCACGCCATGAGCTACGCCAGCAACGACGAAATCCGCGGGGTATTGATCCAGGCCGGGCACGAGCGCGTGCTGCTGCCCAATGCCACCGTGGCTGAAATGATGTCCAAGGTCGCCGTGCAGACCGTTCCCGACGCGCCGGGCTGGCTGGTCGGGCAGATCGCCTGGCACGGTTGGGACGTGCCGCTGCTGTCCTTCGCGCGGCTGTCCGGGCTTGGCGACGAGCCGGTCACCAGCAACAACAAGGTAGTGGTGCTCAAGGCGCTGGGGGGCAATGCCAAGCGCCCGTACTTCGCGCTGCTCACCCAGACCTTCCCGCAGCTGATCTCGGTGCCGCGCGACGGCCTGCTGGCCGACGCCTCGGAAGAAACCCTGCCGCAGGGCGTGCACATGCGCGTACTGCTCGGCGAACAGAGCGCGCTGCTGCCCGACCTGGATGCACTGGAAGCGGCATTGGACGAGGCCTACCCGGTCGCGGGGTGAGTCTTCGCATTCGCGAAGGTTCCCCCACGATCGGCGTTGCAGATCGTGGGCCCCCCGTCACATGCCTCCAGATTCCGGCGCCTGACGGCGCGCCCCCTGACTCAAGGGGGGGTTCCACCCGATGCTTATCGGTGTGCTGGCGCACTTCGGCGCCCGTGCCTTCTGCTGCATGTCGGCACCGCATGTGGCGCGGCGCCCGTATCGACCAACGATCCATACCCACCGAACGCACACGATTCGGCCCTCCAGTAACGCCACGCCATGCGTGGCTGCCGGTGCCGTTGTTGCTTACCCCAGGTCGCCCAGTCGCGCCTGCACGGCGGCGATCGCGGCCAACCCGGCGGTTTCGGTACGCAGGATGCGCGGCCCCAGCTGCAGGCCCTGGAAACCGGCCTCGGCCAATGCCTGGCGGTCGCGTGGCGACCAGCCACCCTCCGGACCGATGGCGATCACCACGCCACCCGGTGCCGGCGGCAGGGTCGACAGGCGATGCTCGCCGAGCGGGTCCAGGGTCAGTTTGAGGGCGGCCGCCGGCACCTGCCGTGCGGCCTCCAGCAGCGATTGCGGCGCCGCCACGTTGGGCACCCGCGCGCGCCCGGATTGACCACACGCCGATACCACCACGCTGGTCCAGTGCGCCAGCCGCTTTTCGGCGCGCGCCGCATCGAGCTTCACTTCGGTGCGTTCGGCGTTGACCGGCACGATCGCGGCCACGCCCAGTTCGGTGGCCTTCTGCAGGATCAGGTCCATTTTCTCGCCGCGCGCGATGCCCTGCAGCAGCGTGATGTGCAGCGACGATTCGTTGTCCAGCGCGCTCGCCGCCTCGATCCGGACCTGCGCGTCGCGCTTGCCCACCACCACCAGGGTGGCCTGGTAATCGTGCCCATCGCCGTTGAACAGCACGCAGCCGTCGCCCTGGCGCAGACGCAGCACCCGCACCAGGTGGTTGGCCGCTTCCTCGGGCAGCGGCAGGGTCTGGCCGACGGCCAGCGGGTGGTCGACATGGCACCGGGTCACGCGCATGCAACGGCCTCCTCGATGGCGGCCAGGGTGGTCTGGGCCAGCAGGTCCAGGTGATCGTCTTCCACGCAGTACGGCGGCATCCAGTACAGCACGTTGCCCAGCGGCCGCAGCACCACCCCACGCTTGAGCGCGGCCGTATAGGCGTGCAGCCCCACCCGCGCGGCGGCGGGGAAGGGGGTGCGCTTGTCGCCGTTGCGGGTCAGTTCGAAGGCCACCACCATGCCGGCCTGGCGTACGTCGGCCACGTGCGGATGGTCGTTGAACGGCGCCGCCAGCGTGCGCATCACCTCGGCGGTGCTGCGGTTGCGCGCGATCACGTCGTCGCCGGCGAAGATGTCCAGCGTCGCCAGCGCGGCCGCGCAGGCCAGCGGGTTGCCGGTGTAGCTGTGCGAATGCAGGAAGGCGCGCTCGCGCGAGTCATCCAGGAACGCGTCGTACAACGCCTGGGTGGCCAGCACCGCCGACAGCGGCAGGAAGCCGCCGGTCAGGCCCTTGGACAGGCACAGCAGGTCGGGCATCACGCCGGCCTGCTCGCAGGCGAACATCGTGCCGGTGCGGCCGAAGCCGGTGGCGATCTCGTCGGCGATCAGGAAGGCGCCGTTGGCGTCGCACAGCTCGCGGGCGCGCTGCAGGTAGACCGGGTCGTGCATGCGCATGCCGCCGGCGCACTGCAGGCGCGGTTCCAGGATCACCGCGCAGATCTCCCCGGGGTGCTGGTCGAACAGCGTGGCCAGGGCGTCCGCGGCCTGGTGGGCACGCTGCGCCGCGCTCTGCCCGGGTTCGGCCAGGTAGGCGTCCGGCGACGGCGCGAACAAGGCCTCGGTCAACAGCGGCGCATATACGCGGCGATACAGGGGGATGTCGCCCACCGACAGCGCGCCCAGGGTCTCGCCGTGGTAGCCATTCTCCAGCGCCACGAAGCGGGTACGGTGGGCTTCGCCGCGGTTGCGGAAGTAGTGGAAGGCCATCTTCAGGGCCACTTCGACCCCGGCCGAGCCATTGTCGGCGTAGAACACCTTGGCCAGCGGGTCGCGCCCGGCCTGGCGCGGGGCGATCGCCAGCAGGCGTTCGGCCAGCAGCACCGCCGGTTCATGGCTGAACCCGGCCAGCATCACCTGCTCCAGCTGGGTGGCCTGCCGGGCGATGGCCGCGCCGATCCGCGGCTGCGCATGGCCGAACAGGTTGGTCCACCAGCTGCTCACTGCATCCAGGTAGCGTTTGCCGTCATGATCGAACAGCCACGGGCCTTCACCCCGCGCAATCGGGACCAGTGGAAGGGTCTGGGGGTGCTCCCGCATCTGCGTGCACGGGTGCCACAGCACGGCCAGGTCGCGATCGCGCCACTGGTCGGCCAGCGTCAGGGGGGCTGGGTCTGCTAGCATTTCGGGCTCATGAAGACGTTTTCACCAGTCCCCATTCTAGAGATGCTCGCATGAGCCGTCGCCTGCCCATCATCCACAAGGTCACGGACGAGCAGAGCGGGCCGTTCCAGCGCCAGCATCTGGACCTGGAATTCTCCAACGGCGAACGCCGCCGCTTCGAGCGCCTGGTCAGCCATGGCCATGGCGCGGTGGTGGTGGTGCCGATGCTGGACGAGGACACCGTGCTGCTGGTGCGCGAGTACGCCGCCGGCGTGCACCGCTACGAACTGGGCCTGGTCAAGGGCCGCATCGATGCCGGCGAAACCCCCGTGCAGGCCGCCAACCGCGAACTGAAGGAAGAGGCCGGCTACGGCGCCCGCCGCCTGGACGTGCTGCGCGCGATGACCCTGGCCCCGACCTACATGAGTCACCAGTCATGGCTGGTCGTGGCGCGCGACCTGTACCCCGAGCGCCTGCCCGGCGACGAACCGGAGGAACTGGAGGTAGTGCCGTGGAAGCTGGCCGAGCTGGACCAGCTGATGCTGCGCGAGGACTTCTCCGAAGGGCGTTCACTGGCGGCGCTGTTCATCGCCCGGCAGTGGCTGGGCGGCAGGGAATGATCAAGCTCACCACCGACCTGCGTGAAACCGTCATCGCCATCGCCCAGGATGCGGCCGCCGCGATCATGGCGGTCTATGCCACGCCGTTCGAGGTGGACATCAAGGCCGACCACAGCCCGCTGACCGCCGCCGACCTGGCCGCCAATCGGGTGATCGAGCGCGGCCTGCAGCAGCTCACCCCGGACCTGCCGATCCTGTCCGAGGAATCGGCACAGGTGCCGTGGGACGTTCGCCAGCACTGGGGCGCCTACTGGCTGGTGGATCCGCTCGATGGCACCCGCGAATTCGTCAAGCGCAACGACGAATTCAGCGTCAACATCGCGCTGATCTACCAGGGCGCGCCGGCCTTCGGCGTGGTCCTGGCGCCGGTCAGCGGCATCGCCTGGCACGCCATGCGTGGCGAGCTGGCCTACCGCCGCCAGGGCATGCACGATTCGGTACTGCGCACCCGCACCCCGGCCACCGCGCCGCTGAAGGTCGCGGCCAGCCGCTCGCACCGCAGCGTGCAGACCCAGGCGATGCTCGACCGCATGGGCGAGATCGAGCTGGTCGCGCAGGGCTCGTCGCTGAAGTTCTGCCGGATCGCCGATGGCACCCTGGACGTGTATCCCCGGCTCGGTCCCACCTCCGAATGGGACACCGCGGCTGGCCAGTGCGTGCTGCACGCGGCCGGCGGCGCGGTGTTGTCGGCAGCCACCGGCAAGCCGTTCCGCTACAACCGCCGGCAGACGCTGTTGAACGGCGATTTCATCGCCCTCGGCGACACCCGCCTGCCCTGGCGCGACTGGTTGCCCGACTGATGCCTGCCCAGGAGCCCCCGATGTCCGCGACTGCCGAACTGGAACGCCTGCTGGCCATCATGGCGCGGCTGCGCGACCCGCAGCAGGGCTGCCCCTGGGACCTGCAGCAGGACTTCGCCAGCATCGCCCCGTACACCATCGAAGAGGCCTACGAGGTCGCCGACGCGATCGACCGCGGCGACCTGGATGACCTGCAGGACGAACTGGGCGACCTGCTGCTGCAGGTGGTGTTCCATGCGCAGATGGCCAGCGAGCGGCAGGCGTTCGCCTTCGCCGACGTGGCCCGCTCGATCAGCGACAAGATGCAGCGGCGGCACCCGCACGTGTTCGCCGAGGCAACGGTCGACGGTGCCGAAGCGGTCAACGCCAACTGGGACGCGATCAAGCGCGCCGAACGCGCGGCCAAGGGGCACACCGATACCTCCGCGCTGGCCGGCATCGCGCGCGGGCTGCCCGAGTGGCAGCGTGCGGTGAAGCTGCAGGCGCGTGCGGCGCGGGTCGGCTTCGACTGGCCGGGCCCGGCGCCGGTGATGGACAAGGTGCGCGAGGAGCTGGACGAAGTGGCAGCGGAATTCGCGCGCGGGCCGGTGGCGGACAACCACGCACGGCTGCAGGAAGAGCTGGGCGACCTGTTGTTCGTCTGCGCCAACCTGGCCCGCCACGCCAAGGTCGACGTCGGCGCCGCGCTGCGCCAGGCCAACCACAAATTCGAGCGTCGGTTCCGCGCGATGGAAGCGCAGGCCGACGCCGCGGGGCAGTCGATGGCCGCACTGGACCTGGACGCGCAGGAACAGCTCTGGCAACAGGCCAAGGCCGACGAAGCCAAGCCGTGAATACGCTGCTCCTGTTCATCCTCACCGCCGTGGCTGAAATCGTCGGCTGCTACCTGCCGTGGCTGTGGTTGCGCAGGGACGGCAGCGCGTGGCTGCTGCTGCCGGCGGCCGCCAGCCTGGCGTTGTTCGCCTGGTTGCTGACCCTGCATCCGGCGGCCAGCGGCCGCGTGTACGCCGCCTATGGCGGGGTCTATATCGGCACCGCATTGATGTGGCTGTGGCTGGTGGACGGGATCCGTCCCAGCCGCTGGGACCTGCTCGGCGTCGGCCTGTGCCTGGCCGGGATGATGGTGATCATGTTCGCTCCGCGCCCCGCCTGAGCAGGGCAGCGTCGCCCAGCGCCTCGGGCGGCCTGCGGAGCCGGCAAACGGCCGGCACTGCCGGGTGTCCCGCGCTATGCTGGGTGCATCCGGTTCCGCAGGGCGCGCCATGTCCCGCTTCGCCACCTTTCGCCAGTTCTACCCCTTCTATCTGGACGAGCACCGCAATGCCGTCTCGCGACGGCTGCACTTTTTCGGTAGCTGCGGGGTCCTGCTGCTGGTCGCCTTCGCGCTCGTGCGCGGACAACCTCGTTGGCTGCTGGCGGCACTGGTCTGCGGCTATGGCTTTGCCTGGGTCGGCCACGTCTTTTTCGAGAAGAACCGGCCGGCCACCTTCAGGCACCCGTTCTATTCTTTCGCCGGCGACTGGATGATGTTCTGGGACATCCTCCGTGGCCGGATCCGGCTGTAACGGCAGCAACGCCACACCCGGGCGCGGCCCGGCATCAAGGGAGTGATTCGATGTTTCCAACCGTGCTGTTTTCGCTGGTACTGGCCTTCGTGGCCGTGGTCATCCTGTTCAAGGCGGTGCGCATGGTGCCGCAGGGGTACGAGTGGACGGTGGAGCGCTTCGGGCGCTACACCCACACGATGTCGCCCGGCCTGCATTTCCTGATCCCCATCGTGTACGGGGTGGGGCGCAAGGTGAACATGATGGAACAGGTGCTGGACGTGCCCGGCCAGGAGGTGATCACCAAGGACAACGCCGCGGTGCGCGTGGACGGGGTGGTGTTCTTCCAGGTGCTGGATGCGGCCAAGGCCGCCTACGAGGTGTCCGTGCTGGAGGTGGCGATGATCGCCCTGGTGCAGACCAACATCCGCACCGTGATCGGTTCGATGGACCTGGATGAATCGCTCAGCCAGCGCGAGGTGATCAACGCCAAGCTGTTGAACGTGGTCGACCACGCCACCAACCCGTGGGGCGTGAAGGTCAACCGGATCGAAATCCGCGACATCCAGCCGCCACGCGACCTACTCGATGCCATGGCGCGGCAGATGAAGGCCGAGCGCGAGAAGCGCGCGCAGATCCTGGAGGCGGAGGGCTCGCGGCAATCGGAGATCCTGCGCGCCGAAGGCGAGAAGCAGGCCACCGTGCTCGAAGCCGAGGGCCGCAAGGAGGCTGCCTTCCGCGATGCGGAGGCGCGCGAGCGCTCGGCCGAAGCCGAAGCCAATGCAACCCGGATGGTGTCCGAAGCCATCGCCCAGGGCGACGTGCAGGCGATCAATTACTTCATCGCGCAGAAGTACGTGGAGGCGTTCAAGGAACTGGCGACCTCGCCGAACCAGAAGCTGGTGCTGATGCCGATGGAGGCCAGCGGGGTGATCGGCTCCATCGCCGGCGTCGCCGAGCTGGCACGCGAGGCGTTTGCCAAGCAGGAAGACAAGCGCACCCCGCGCGCCGTTCCGCCGCGGGTGGGAGGCTGAGATGCGCTGGGAAGTCGTCGGCTGGGGCGCACTGGCGCTGGTCCTGTTCGCCGCCGAGGCGCTGGCCCCGGGCGCCTTCATGTTGTGGATCGGGATCGGTGCGGCGGCGGTGTTCGTGCTGGTGGCGGTGGTCGCCGATGTTCCGTTGCTGTGGCAGGTGGTTGCCTTCGTGCTGCTCAGCGTGGTGTCCATCCAGTGCTATCGGCGCTGGGGACGCGGGCGCGACCGGCAGAGCGATGCGCCGTTGCTGAACCGGCGTGCCGAACAGCTGATCGGGCGCGTGGTGGAACTGGACCAGGCCATCGTCGCCGGCAAGGGCCGGGCCAAGGTCGATGATGCGTTCTGGCAGGTGGAGGGGCCGGACCTGCCGGCCGGCAGCGCGGTGCGCGTGGTGGCGGTGCAGGGGATGGCGTTGAAGGTGCAGCAGGTCTGACGCAACGCCGCAGGCGTTGTGAAGACGGTTCTGGGATAATGGCTGTCTTGCCTTCATTCCCCCGGAAAAACGGTCATGACCCAGAAGACGCTTCTCAACGACACCCACCGCGCGCTCGGCGCCAAGATGGTCGATTTCGGTGGCTGGGACATGCCCATCCATTACGGTTCGCAGCTGGACGAGCACCACCTGGTGCGCAGCGACGCGGGCATGTTCGACGTCAGCCACATGACCGTGGTCGACCTGCGCGGCGCGCAGGTCAAGCCGTTCCTGCGCACGCTGCTGGCCAACTCGGTGGACAAGCTCAAGGCCACCGGCAAGGCACTGTACTCGTGCATGCTCAATCCGCGCGGCGGGGTCATCGACGACCTGATCGTGTACTACCTGGCCGACGATTTCTTCCGCATGGTGGTCAACGCCTCCACCCGCGAGAAGGACCTGGCCTGGATCCGTGAGCAGGCCGCCGCCTTCGACGTGCAGGTCACCGAGCGCGAGGACCTGGCCATCATCGCGGTGCAGGGCCCGACCGCGCGCGCCAAGGTGATCGGCCTGGTGGGCGAGGGCGACCGCGCCGCGCTGGAAAAGCTCGGCCGTTTCGCCGCGCTCGAGGCGACCGCCGCCAGCGGCACCCCGCTGTTCGTGGCGCGCACCGGCTACACCGGCGAAGACGGTTTCGAGATCCTGCTGCCGCAGGCCGACGTGGTCGCGTTCTGGACGGCGCTGGCCGCCGCCGGCGTGCGCCCGGCG
>Ga0213827_1001808_pt1 | contig 11722 bp, 6 predicted proteins | sample MC6MC0898MG_FD_180669 | JGI IMG/M metagenome (GOLD analysis project Ga0213827, IMG submission 180669) | Enriched soil aggregate microbial communities from Iowa State University, Ames, United States - MC6-MC0898-MG | ecosystem: Environmental > Terrestrial > Soil > Unclassified | place: USA: Iowa...
TGGAACTGAACATCACCAACCGCAACGTGGACCTGGTGGCCGAAGGCTTCGACCTGGCGATCCGCCTGGGCCAGCTGCCGGACAGTGGCTTGGTGGCGCGCAAGCTGGAAGACGCCCCGCTCCTGCTGGTGGCCGCGCCGGACTACCTGCAACGCCGCGGCACGCCGCAGACGCTGGACGACCTGCAGCAGCACCTCTGCCTGCCGTTTGTGATGCCGCGTACCGGGCGGTTGGCGCCGTGGGTGTTCAGCGACGACGGGCGCGACGTGGATTGGCTGCCGCGCTCGTCCATCGAGACCTCCGACGACGTGCTGGGTGTGGTGTCGCTGGCGGAACAGGGGATTGGGATCTGCCAGAGCTATGAGTTCATCGTGCGCGAGCGGTTGCAGCGTGGGGAGTTGGTGGAAGTGCTGCCGCAGTTGCGCGGGCGGTCGAGGCCGTTCTCTGTGATCTATGCACCGCATCGGCGGCAGTCGGCGGCGGCAAGAGCGATGATTGAGTTGCTGGTGGGGCATGCGGCTGAGGATCGCGTTGCGTGAAGCTGCGAGGCTTTCTATTGGTGTCGGGTTTGAACCGTTTTTCGACACCTGAGGCTGATCCGGTACCGCTGCCTGCCGGGGCCGACTGAGAACTGTTGTAAAGAACGCCGTCGCGCTATCCGCTTGCGGCATGGGCGATTACGCCACTCTGATTCGCAATCAACATAGCGGCTGCGCGAATGCGTCTCGTGGCGTTGCGTGCTGCACGAAGGCTGCATGCAAGAATAGATCTCCGCTCTCGAATCCCGCGATTTCTTCGCGAATTTCAATTTGCATTCGAAGCGACCGCGTAAACACCATGGCGCGCCACCGACAACGGGTGGCACCGGTGCCGGCGGGCAATCCGTCGGCCTTTCTGGCGGGCGGTGCGTGGGAGTCTTCGGACTCACCGGCCAATAGCGCTGCATCAACCGGTTTGCAGCCACGCATCGTCCGCCACCCCGCCTAAGCGGTGGCGCTGTTAAGCACAGCCAAGGAAACCGACGCCATGAGCGAATCCGACACCTTCTCCTCGTACGCCGCTGCCCATCAACGACGACACGCCACTGCCGGACCTCGAGCACCTTCTTGGGCACACTCAAGCGCATGCGCGGCTGCGAGCGGGCTGATGGGCTGCCCTGGCCGGAGAACGATGTGTCACCCGGCCGCCGCGTGAGCCTGGCGAGAACCGAGCGCGCTTTGGTGGGGTTGGTGACGGTGCTGGAACTGCTGCACGCGGCGGACCGCTGCCGGGTGGCAGCGGAGCCGGAGCGGCACTTGGATGAGGGGGTTGTGCATGGGCTGTTTCTGGCTTGCCGGGGGTTGGCTGAGTGGGCTTGTCGGGAGGTTAGGCCGGAGTGATATCCACCGGCCCTCTATAGATACCGGGGGCAATACCGAGGGTACCTCTAAGCGCCCTTGACTCTTAAATCAAGGTCAATCGGTCATCAGCTTGAACGCAACGTTGAGTGATGTAAAGTGGCATATCCCCCTCACTTCCACCGCCAGAAGCACGCATGATTTGTTGACAGGATCGCGAGTTGAAGTCGCTCCGAACGACTGCATGCGACGCGACAGCGTCGAGCTCGTGCTAACTAGCGTGGGGTACCAAATCTAGGTGAACTCACAAATCACTCCCAGCAGGCAAAATCTTTCGCTGATGATCCATCGCATCGTTGAATCCATCCGGCACCGGCTTAAATGGTTTTCCTAGTGAACGGTAACTGCTTTGGAATCGACGCAGCGCTTGCACATCGATTTCGCCAATCACGCAATAGTCGGTGACACCGCCTTTGAGCCGCAGCACATCACGCTTCCAACTGTCCTTGAAAGGAGCCCGGATGCGGCTGTCGCCGTACTGTCTATCATTGCATTGGATGATGTAGGCATGGATATCCAACGCTGCGGATTCAACCAGTGCATTGAAGGTTTCGGTATCTTGATTCCACTCCAGCAAGAACAGCGCATCCACCCTGCCACGTAGATCAGCGCGATAGCGAATGTTGGTCAGTTCACTGCAAATCAACATGGTGAAGCGCAAGTCGCCGTGCTGAATGATGGGCGGTGTTTTCCAAGCCTTGTCCGGCTTCATTTCCAAACCGGCCAGGCGCTGTAACTCTTGCTCCTCATGTAGGGCGGGTCGCTGCTTGTCTTGACGATAAATCATTAGCGAAGGAAAGCCCAGACCGTCGTGGGAGAGCGCCGCCCAAACTTGGTTGCGGACCCGCGACCTAGTGGCGTGCAGGTATTCGACGCCCGTAATTAGGGAAATTCCTCTACCTTGCAGCTTGCGAGCTATACGGATGAACCAGTGCGCGGGCAGCGCTAGCTCCGGCAGGATCAGGTAGCGGCTGTCCCTGGGCTGGGCAATTACGCCATCCAACATGCGACAGAGGCGAACATAGCGCTCGGCATCGGGATCCGGCATGCGCATCACGCTGGCTGTCCAGCTATCCAGGCTTGTCTGCCAACTGGACACGGCAATACTATATTTCCTTGGAGTTACACCATCCGGAATTTGCAATACGTTGTTTTTATCGAAGAGAGGCGTTCTGTCTCCCAGTTCAAAGCCACGCACCGACAACACTACCGCCTGCATGTCGTCCTGTGTCGCCTCCCAGTAGGCATGGCGATTCACGATAAACAGCTCAGGTAGATTAAAGGGCCGAGTCGCGAACGGCAGACCTTGTGGCAAACACTTGAAGCTGATCCACTGGGCAAGTTTCTGTGCACCCTTGAGTACAACACTAGGCAACAACTCGGCAGCTTTGTCGCAACCTACAACGGCCTTTTTGTTAGGAATGCCGCGCTGTGCCACCATTTCCTTCGGCAGACCGATGAAGCGGAATGGCAGATGCGCAAGGTCAAGCGAGAACAGGCGAGCTTGCTGTGTTTGAAAGCCTTTGACGGATAATGGCCAAGCTAGAAAGACATTCAGGTCGATGGCAGGATGATAGTCGGCCATATACGCTTGCCACGCCTGCTTGCCCGCTTTGGACAAGCGAGGTGGGAATGCAGCTGCGATGCTTTCCAGGATGCTGGCAAAGAGCTGCCCTTTCCAGCACCCCAGCATCTCTGCGGCGTTTGGCCTATCCTCACCTTCGGGCCACGCTTTGACGACAATGTCGCATTGCTCCTGTACCTGTTGGCAGAGTCTCTGTAGCGCTTCGATGATCCGGCGTAGATCTGCAAAGTCCTCACACGCGGTGGCGAGGCGAATGACTCGAGGCAGATAGACAGCTAGGTCAAAAAATTGCGGCAACACGAGCACGTGCTGGGTGAAGGCACGGAAGAACGCACGACGATGTGCTGTCCAGGCTTCGGGCAACAGATCGCGTTCATATGCCTCGAAGTCCCGCAGCTTGATGGCGAAACCGGCCCGACGCATGGTGAGCGCATCCGCCTTCCGCAGGTTGTCGGCGGCCTCACCGTCGCTTTGTGTGGCGACCAACAAGTCGGTGCCGACATGCGTAGCGGACCGAGGCAGCCGCGGCATGGCGCGCCACTCACTGGCGCGTTCGTGAATCTGATGAGCAATGGCGTCCACCAAAGTCTTGCCCGTCTCGCCTGCTAGGATGAATACCTTGTTCTTGCCATTGGCGAAATGCACCTGGCTTTTCCCTTCACCTCCGCTGAGGTACGTCGGCCTGTAGCCAATCTGCTTTTTGTCTTGATCCACCCAGCCTAGCGTCTCCTGCGACCGCTCAAACAGCCATTCCCACAGTAGCTCCGTCGACGCAAAGTTCGCGCCGTTTTCCATGACCAGCAGGATGTCATCGACGTACCGCCCGTAATAAATGGGTGCAACCTGTCGCTCTATACAGCGATCCAGCTCGATCAGCGCCATGTTGGCAACAATGGCCGATGCTGGCAGCCCCACCGGTAAACCCTTCCTCAGCGGCGTCGCCGCCGCCCACGCCTGCAAGGCACGTATGAACAAGCGATGGAGTTTGACTTGGAATTCCGTCAGCTCAAGTCTCAGCACATCAGTGACAAAATCCGAGTCAAGCATGAAACCAGGATTCAGTTCGTGATAAAAAGAGCTGACATCCGCCGTTAATGCCACAATCTTCTTGTCGGCGTCCAGCGCGGCGCGCATGGCAGCAATACCCTTGTCACGCCAGTCACGGAAGGGCTTCAGATAAGGCTGGAACGAGCCAAGCGAAAGCTTACTGATGTCTTTCCCATTGTGAGTTCGACGCAAGCGGTTGCCATATGCGCAGTCGCTTAACCTTGCGTCGAATAAATGCCCAACTTCCAGCATCCATAAAGTGGAGAGCACATGAAAGTCCAGGCTACATCGGGCCATTACTCGGAACTCAGCTTTGGGCTTTTCGGGCAGTTCCTTCCCCGCCAATGCCTTCAGCGCATGCTCCCACTCATCATTGGGCGAGGAGAAAATCAGTCCATTGCTACTTTCTTTCTTGTGCCTCGCCCAGCAGTCCATCTCGACAGACTTGGTGGCCAGCATCCAAGTTCCGATGAATTCCGGCGATGTCACCCAGAATTCATCTTCGCCGTTGATCTTATCCTGCAGCGCAGAAAGGTTGGAGTGCAAATTCTCTTCATAACTCGCAATTGCATCCAACGAAGCATGCGAAGAATAGTAGAGATCAACTTTCGCTTTGCGATAGGCCAGGCCCAAATACTGCAGATTGGTCATTTGATCATCTCATTACCGGCTTGACTCTTCTTTTCGGGGCACTTCCAAGTCTTGCGAAAGTGCCTCTCGCTGCCACGCAAAATTCACCGCTAATCCAAGCCCAATTTTGATTGCTGCACGGTTCTCGGCGGCAGGCCCCGAGGAACGATTTTTTCGCTGCGCAGCCAATCAAGCCAATGACCAAGCTCGGCGGCGGTGAAACGCGCCTTGCGTTCGTGCCAGTTTTCACGAACATCGGAGATAATCTGCGCATCCATCGGTTGAACACCATCGATCAGAAAATCGTTCCAGACCGCAAAAAGTGTAGCGATGATCTCAACCTCTTCCGTCCTCTTGTCTGCCAAGGCGTAGATCAAACGATCAAATTCACTCTTCTGGTCGGGTGCCATCAGGGCTTCGGCCTTGGCCGCAGGCTCCGACAACGCCGACAAACAGCGGTATTCCACTTTTTTTTTGCCGCTGGCTAAGGTCTTTTCGTTCACCTCGAACCACCGCTTGCCCTGAGCTTGTCGCTCGAAATCGTAAATCCAAGTATCCAGTGGCCCGGCAGCTTCACGCTGCGGTTTAAGACTCATATCCAAGCCAACATGCGCTTGCGCCATGTACATCACCTTGGCGGCGGCGGTTCGGCCGAAGTATTGGGCGCTGGCGAGCTTGTTGATCGCATAGCAGCCGATGCTCGCGCGGTAGGTGGCGAGGTCAACAACTTGGGCTTTTGAAGGTGATGCTCGTCGGGGCTCCTCCGCTGTGTTGCTTTGCGATTGCGCACGAATCAGAGCACTTAGCAACTCTGCCTGCTTGCCGGTATCTGCGTCAATCTTCTGCTCTAGTGAGTCACATAATTCCATCATCTGGTCGATTATTCTGACGATTCGATGCTGCTCCTCCAGTGGCGGCATTGGAATCGGCAGGCCGTTTAATGTCTTCTGATTTATTTTTGGCATTGTCCCGGATGTGCCAGATGCTCGATCACGAAGATAATTACGACTCGCAGCAGCACTCATCACAAAGAAAATGTACTTCCCATTAATTTCAGCAGAAACACGCAGCTTCATCATCAAGTCTGGATAAATGTACTTATGCCTCTCTCCGCGATAAATAGCCGGAACACCAACATATTGAAGCGAGTTTCCACGCTGCACAAGAATATCACCATCCTGCAACCAGAGCTCAGAATCGGCGGGAATTTCTTCCGCAATGAACTTTGAGTGCTCGCCCTTGAAGATGCCAGATGTTGTTGCACTCAAAGTTAATGATTTAACATTTGTTTCATAATCAACAGCCTTGGGCGAATATCCATTAGTCGGACCAAATATCAAAATTTCCCCCAGAGGCAATATGGACCAATGCCCAGGGACTGAATAATCCAGATTATTTGATTCAATTCGCTTCGAGGTTGCGCCAAGACCTCCTAGACGCAGCCGCTCAGACTTAACCCTCTCCAAAAGTTCGCTTACGGTGCCGTCATCTTTGCTTCGTTTTGCGAGCTTTCCTCTAACAGCCAGTTGCAGGATGGCCTTGCGCAGTTCGGCGACGTTCTCCTTGACGGCGTAGAGCTCGCCGAAGTGTTCGGCGAGGAAAGTTTGGGCGAACTGGTGTTGGTCGGGCTCGGCGATGTTCAGCAATTGCTTGATGGCTGTGGCATGAACATTCAGACGTGCTCCCTGCTGTGCAGTACGCAGTTTTTCCAACTCATCACAACGCGCCATCAGTTCATCGATCTTGGCGATGATGCGGCGCTGCTCCGAGTTTGGAGGAAGGGGAAAAGCAATCGAAGCAAGTGCCTTACTCGACATATTAGATATCCCAACCCCCTTTCTATAATTATTTATCTCCCCACTGGCATTAATCTTCTCGAAAAATCGATAAGCAAAATATGGGTTAACGTCTCTATATAGCCGTGCACGATGCACATGGTTCTGGAAACAAATTTCTTCAGGCAGCTCCCAGACGGCAGCGCGCCCCGCCTCTCCACCTTCACAGATGAGCAAGTCGCCTTTTCGTGCCGAGCATCTATCCAGCTCATCTTCACGAATTAGCATTTCCCGGAGGTTACTCAGCTGAAATTTTCCCCAGTGGACATTAGATGTAGTGATGTACTTCCTTAGAAGTCCAGTATTTCTACCACCATCAAGGGTCTTGCCAGAGTTGTGCTGGGCAATTTCTCCAAAACGCACCCACTCCCACCCCTGCGGCAGCGAGTAAGGCTTTTCTTCTTCCGTCACTGGTGGTAAGGACTTGGGTTTCTTAATCTTGCCTTCCTTCTCCAGCCGCTGTTTCTCAGCCGTAATTTCTTTCAGTAGTTCATCGGCAGACTGCTCGCTCGGATCTTGCGGAACCAGCCTGCCCTGCATGGCCAGCGCCAAGATAAGCTCGCGCAGTTTCTTAATGCCGCTGGGTGCTAAAAAAGCGGTATCGAAGTGCTTTTCCAGCAATTCGGTGGAATGCTTATTCATGCTCGCCTCCCAGTTCGCGCTCGATCTGTTCGATGCTGGGCAGGCTAGTTTGCAGTTCTTCAGGCAGGGATTCGATCAACTGGTATCCCGCTGCGCCGAGAGGCTGGTTCTTGTCACCCAATGCGTATGCCACCCACTGCTGGGCACCATGGATGCGGTTCTTCAGCTCACCCAACCAGTTGGCGCAACCTTCCGGAGCTGGAACGAGGGAGATGGGCTTATCGCTCATTTTGCCTCCCCGCTGGTCGCCCTAAGCGCGGCCAGCAGTTCGGTTTTCAATGCCTGTTGGGCAGCCTGCAACTGGCGGGTGATGTCTTGGTATTCGGCCATCAGTTCGTCCGGATCACCCAGTTCGACAGCCACCTCGTGCGGGTTCTTGCAGTCCAAGTTGTAGTTACGGGCAGCCAAATCCTTGGCAGAGACCTTCCAAGCATGCTCGGTGGTCTTGCGCCCCTTGCGTTGCTGGCCGCCCCACCAGCCCTTCTCGCGGTCGAACTCATTAATACTCAGTGGCTTGGAACGCGAATAGCTCTTATAGCCATCCGGGTAAGGATGCTTGAAGAACCATACGTCCTTTGTGGGGCTGCCCTTCTCGAAGAACAGGATGTTGGTGGCGATGCTGGTGTAGGGGGCGAACACGCCTTTGGGCAGGCGCACGATGGTATGCAGGTTGAACTCTTCCAGTAATTCGCGCTTGAGCGTAGTTTTCACCCCCTCGCCGAACAGGAACCCATCCGGCAGCACGACGGCGGCACGACCGGTGTCGTGCCTGAGCAGGTGCATGATCAACGCCATGAACAGATCGGCGGTCTCGCGGGTTTGATGCTTGGCGAGGAAGTTCTTCTCGATGCCGTCCTCTTCCATGCCACCGAATGGTGGGTTGGTGATGATGATGTCCACCCGGTCGCGCGGGCCATAGTCCTTGAAGGGGCGGGAGAGCGTGTTGTCGTGGCGGATACGGGTGGGCACGTCGATGCCGTGCAGCATCATGTTGGTCATGGCCAGCATGTGCGGCAGGGGCTTCTTCTCGACGCCATGGATGTTCTCCTGCAGCAGCCGGTTGTCACCTGGCGTCTTGACCTGCTTCTTGAGGTGTTCGATGGCGCAGGTCAGGAAGCCGCCCGTGCCGCAGGCCGGGTCTAGGATGCTCTCGCCGAGTTTCGGGTCGAGGACATCGACCATGAACTGCGTGACCGCACGTGGCGTGTAGTACTCGCCCGAGTTGCCAGCCGACTGCAGGTCGGCGAGGATTTTCTCGTAGATGTCGTTGAACAAGTGCCGGTCGCTGGACGAGTTGAAATCCACGTCCTCTTCAATGGTATTGATCACCTGACGCAGCAGAGTGCCCGACTTCATGTAGTTGTAGGCATCCTCGAACACCGAGCCGACCACCCGGCCTTGCGCGGACACGCCTGCCTTGGTGGCAAGCTGTTTCAAGCAAGGAAAGAGGTCGTTGTTGACGAAGTCGATAAGCTCTTCGCCGGTCATGCCTTCCGGATCCTTGGCCCAGCTGCTCCAGCGAAAGCGGCTTTGCAGCGGCGAACGATAGCTGGACTGGGTCAGTTCCCACTCCTGTTCCTTGTCGTCGAAGATCTTCAGGAACAACAGCCAGCAGATCTGGCTGATGCGCTGGGCGTCGCCATCGACGCCGACATCCTTGCGCATGATGTCCTGGATGGCTTTGATGAGGGTTGCAAGTGACATGAGTACTTCCTGGGTCTAGTTCTGGTCAGGCGCGGTAGAGCTCTCGTTCGAGCTCGCCCACGGCCTGTTGGTATTGGGTCTTGCCACCAAAGGCACGCACCAGTTCGATCGGTGTGCCCAGACGGCAAAAAGGGGCAATGGCGAGGATTTGCGTTTCTTCGATGGCGGCCACGCCTTCGTCGGCATACTTGTCGAGCAGGGCCTCAAGCACCTTCTGCGCCTGCGCGCCGTACTTGGCGAAGTAATGACGCTTCTTGACCTGTTCCGCCCGCTCCTTGCGCGTGAGCGGGGGCCGGTCCCAGGCCACGTGGCACAGCAGATCGAAGGGGTCAAAATCCTTGCCGGCTTGCCTGTCCACCTCGTGGGCCAAGGCCTCGAAGAAGATGCCTTGATGGGCCAGCTCGTCGATGATGGCCTGCTTCTTCTCGGCCTTGCTCCAATGGCGCAGAAAATCGTCGAGCGATGCGAATTCTTTGGCCAGGGTATTACGGGTGTAGTCCTTCAGAGATTCGGTAATCAGTTTCCCGTTGGCGTCGAAATACTGCACCCGCTCGGCCACCACGTTGACCTCGACGTTAGCCACAACGTATCGGCGCACGTTGCTACCTTCCTCACCTGGCGGCGGTTCGGCTACGCCACCGGAGTACGTGGTGTTGTCGTCCGGCGTGGGAAAGGTGAATTCATCGTCAGGCGACGCCCCGCCACCTTCTTCTTCTGTAGGAAACGGCGGCGCGCCTGGGCCTGGCTCATAAACTTGCACGGGATCTCCGTCGAAAGCCGGATCGGCGAATAGTTCGGTCGCCTTCTTGAAATCGAGGATGGTGAACCAGTACTTGTCGAAGTCCTCGTTGATACGCGTTCCGCGACCGATGATCTGCTTGAATTCAGTCATAGACTGGATGCGCTGATCCAGCACGATGAGCTTGCAGGTCTGGGCATCAACGCCCGTGCTCATCAGCTTGGAAGTGGTCGCGATAACCGGGTATTTGCTTTCAGGGAATATGAAGTTATCCAGTTCCATCTTGCCTTCCTCATTGTCGCCGGTGATGCGTACGACATAGCGATGGTTCTGCGCCACCAGGTCGGCGTTTTCGTTGACCAGAGCCTGGCGCATGCGCTCGGCATGGTCGATGTTGTCGCAGAAGACGATGGTCTTGTCGAAGCGGTTGCTGGCTTTCAGGTACTCACTGATCTTGCGCGCCACTACGTGCGTGCGCTGTTCCAGCACCAGCCTCTTGTCAAAATCACGCTGATTATAGATACGGTCTTCGATCTCCATGCCGTGCTTGTCGAGCATGCCCTTATCGGGACGCCAGCCGGTCAGGTCTTTGTCAAGGTCGATGCGCACCACCTTGTAGGGTGCGAGGAAGCCATCGTCAATGCCCTGGCGTAGCGAGTAGGTGTAGATGGGCTCGCCGAAGTAGTCGATATTGGAAACGCCCTTAGTTTCCTTGGGCGTGGCGGTCAGGCCGATCTGTGTTGCGGAATCGAAATACGTCAGAATCTCGCGCCAAGCCGAATCTTCTGCGGCGCTGCCCCGGTGGCATTCGTCGATCACGATCAGATCGAAGAATTCTGGACTGAACTGTTTGTAGATGTTTCGTTCTTCTTCGTTGCCGGTGACGGCTTGGTAAAGCGACAGATAGATCTCATACGACTTATTGGCCTGCCGCTTCTGTATCTTGGTCATCGCTGCGCCAAATGGCTTGAAGTCGTTGGTCATGGTCTGATCGACCAGGATGTTCCGGTCCGCCAAGAACAGAATGCGCTTCTTGGCACGCGACTTCCACAACCGCCAGATAACTTGGAAGGCGGTATAGGTCTTGCCTGTCCCCGTAGCCATCACCAGCAGAACGCGCTTCTGCTCTTTGGCAATCGCTTCAATAGTCTTGTTGATGGCAAGCAATTGGTAATAGCGAGGCGTCTTGTTGCTGCCGTCGCTGTAGTAATCCTGAGCCACCAAAGCCTGTTGCTGCTTGCCCAGACCCTGATGCTCCGCCCACCACTGCCAAAGCGTATCGGCACTGGGGAACTCGTCCAGGCTCAGCTCGCGCTCGATCACACCGTCCTTGGCGATCTTGTTATGGAACAGGAAGCCATCTCCATTACTGCTGAATACGAAAGGCACCTGCAGCATTTCGGCATAGCCGAGAGCCTGCTGCATGCCTGAGCCGATCGCATGCTTGTTGTCTTTGGCTTCGATGACGGCAATGGGCAGGTTGGGCTTATGGAACAACACATAATCGGCTCGCTTGTGCTGACCACGTGTGTGCAGTTTGCCGCGCACCATGATCCGCCCCTTGGTCAGCATAAACTCTTCGCGAACCTGGGTCAGGACGTCCCATCCAGCCTCTTCTAGCGCTGGCGTGATGAATTTGGTGCAGATGTCACGTTCGCTGAGCCCCTGCTTACTCATAGGATGTTGCTCCTTCCATGTCGGCATTACCCGTTGCTTCTGCCCATCGCCCGCCACTCAACATTCAACCCGGAAACCTGTTTCCTGCTCCTATCAAGCTTCACCTCAACTGCGCAGCCCCCCCCTGCTCCCTTCGCGCCCGGAAGGAAAATTAATGCATTCAGCCTTGGAGGGCTAAGTCGTTCGGAGCCTGTCACCCGTCCAATGCTCTCAATTCTGCGGGCACGACGATATCACCGCTGCTAAGAAAAAAGGCGCCGCAGCGCCTCTTCTCCTACCGCATCACACCCGCAAGTTCACTCCCACTCAATAGTAGCCGGCGGCTTCCCCGAGATGTCATAGACAACCCTTGAAACCCCCCGCAGCTCATTGATGATCCGGTTGCTCACCGTCCCCAGGAAGTCATACGGCAGATGCGCCCAATGCGCCGTCATGAAATCGATGGTCTCCACCGCGCGCAGCGCAA
>Ga0213827_1001813_pt1 | contig 11700 bp, 6 predicted proteins | sample MC6MC0898MG_FD_180669 | JGI IMG/M metagenome (GOLD analysis project Ga0213827, IMG submission 180669) | Enriched soil aggregate microbial communities from Iowa State University, Ames, United States - MC6-MC0898-MG | ecosystem: Environmental > Terrestrial > Soil > Unclassified | place: USA: Iowa...
TGATCCGCGTCAACGCGGCCGACCGCTACTTCGCCAAGCTGGAAGGCGTGAGCGATCCGGAAGCCAAGCGCAAGATCATCGGCAACCTGTTCGTGGACATCTTCGATGAAGAGTCCAACAAGCTGAGCAATGCCAAGTGGCTGGCGCAGGGCACCATCTACCCGGACGTGATCGAGTCCGCTGGCAGCAAGACCGGCAAGGCGCATGTGATCAAGAGCCACCACAACGTCGGCGGCCTGCCGGAGCACATGAAGCTGGGCCTGGTCGAGCCGCTGCGCGAGCTGTTCAAGGACGAAGTGCGTCGCCTCGGCGTCGAGCTCGGCCTGCCGCGCAGCATGGTCTACCGCCACCCGTTCCCGGGCCCGGGCCTGGGCGTGCGTATCCTGGGCGAAGTGAAGCGTGAGTATGCCGAACTGCTGGCCAAGGCCGATGCGATCTTCATCGACGAACTGCGCAAGGCCGATCTTTACGACAAGACCAGTCAGGCGTTCGCCGTGTTCCTGCCGGTGAAGTCGGTGGGCGTGGTGGGTGATGCCCGGGCTTATGAGTGGGTGATCGCGCTGCGGGCCGTGGAGACGATTGACTTCATGACCGCGCATTGGGCGCATCTGCCGTATGAGTTCCTGGGGACGGTGAGTAACCGGATCATCAATGAGTTGCGGGGGGTGTCGCGGGTGGTTTATGACATCTCGGGGAAGCCGCCGGCGACCATTGAGTGGGAATGAGTTGAAAGAACGAGGGCGCCGAGAGGCGCCCTTGTTGTGCGACGTTGATCGGCCTCGCGATCTGAGAGAAAAGTGGTTGCCGGTGATAAGGCTAGGCAGCTAAATCCATTCTGGCATAGCGCTCTTACGTGGACTGAGCAGTCTTGAACGCATCTGGTTGGGTGCTGCTTCCAACGTTGTTGCACGACCTTAAAAATTGCTTTCGTTGCACTACTTGCCTAGCCGGATCGGCAGCTTTGCGCACAAGAAAGCATGTGTATTAGGAAGGCGTTTATTTACGGCAGTGCGTGCCCCGCCGATGCGTGGGCGCGGCGCCTTTAGGGCGAAAATGTGGTACTTGAGCTGTTGGAGCTTCGGCTTCCCGGTTGAGAGGTGGCTCGTGTATGCTCAAGCAAGGGGGCTCGGCTGACTAGGTTGAAACTTGTAAAGGTTCACCTGCGGTCTGCGAGCGGCGTCAAGGCTAGGAGCCCATGCACTTAAAGTTAGAGGCGCTCAAGGGACATGACAAGAATACGATTCATTCATTTGTCGGATATCCACTTCAATTTTACTGCTCCCGAGTTTGGGGCGAGTCCCGATGGCGACGTTCGTAATGAGTTGCTTCGAGACATTAGAGGCCAAGTCGAGAAAAGTGGGCCCGCTGACGCAATACTGGTGTCTGGCGATATCGCTTACGCCGGTAAGAAAGCGGAGTACCAGACGGCTGCCGATTGGCTAGATGAGGTTTGTGATGCAGCTGGCTGTGATCGATTCAGTGTTCTTGTTTGCCCGGGAAACCACGATGTTGATCAGGGCGTCATTCGAACCAGCAGTCTAATTCGAGACGCTCAAGATGCAATTCGTCGCGGAAATGGAATTCATGCTTGCCAGCAGGCCTTAGATAAAAGATTGTCAGAGCCTGATGCCGCCAGGAATCTTTTTTCTCCGCTTACGAACTTTAACGAGTTTGCAGCCCGATACAACTGCACATTCTATGCGGGAGATAACTTTTACTGGGAGCGCGATTTCACCCTCAATGATGGGGCGATCTTGCGCGTGCGCGGGCTAAATACAGCACTTCTTTCAGGTCTGTCTGATCAGCCCAACTCTCTCATGCTGGGGGCGCGAGCATCAACGATGCTTCAACATGACGGGGTGGAGTATCTGGTCATGAGTCATCATCCCCCTTCTTGGCTACTCGATCAGAGTGATGCGCGACGAAATTTCGACGCCCGCACGCGTCTTCAGCTCTTTGGTCATGAGCATGATGCGCGGTGCGACATGGGAGTGGATTGCGTTCGTCTTTATGCCGGGTCCGTTAATCCTCATCGCGGAGAACAAGGCTGGTCGCCTGGCTACAACATCATCGACATAGTGGTCGAACAAGCCGGTGAGGCGCGGAGCCTTCACGTTGCAGTTCGCGTGCGAGAATGGACGAACTCCCCGCTGATCTTCCGTGCTCAGCTTGACAGAAATAGTCAGGAAATCCGAAACGTTCGCATTCCCCTAGCGAATTGGAGTCCGCCTGCTGCAAGCCCTTCCCCCAGAGCCGATGCGACGACGATTGATACACCTGCGGAGAGCCAGGAGCCGGTTACCTGGACTATTCGAGAGGGAGTGCATCGCTTCTTCCGGCTTGGGGCATCTCAGAAGAGCGAGTTGGTCGGACGCCTTGGTCTGGCGAGCGATGAAGATCGAGACTTCCCGGATTTCGAGCGATACAAGCGTGCGTTGGTGCGCGCGAATAGAGCCGGTCAGTGGTCGGAAGTGACGGATTTGATTAGGATAATGGAGGTCTCGCCATGAGTGCAGCAATGGTTCACATCGGACCGATGTATAGAAAGCTGGGTATGGACACTGACGCTGGGATTATTGCCTCTCGAATTGCCGCAGCCAACTCTGCGTACGAGGAAATGAGTGGGGGCGAGCTGGGACCGCTTGTGCGCACGGCGCTAGGGCGAGGATTGGATGGCGACCTTGGGAGTTTGGTAGAGGAAGTAAAGAAGGTCGATGTGACCTTCGATGTCAGTGTAGGCAAGCGAGAGCTGGTGCTAATGGCCACTGCGATATTGCAGGAAGCTATGCAGAGCGACGGCTTGAGCGATATGGTTGCGGTTGCAGTCATCGCGGCGGCATTTGGGCGGCTGCGCATGTTTGAGGCAGAGCCTAGCCTCTTAGAGCTAGCGCAGCGGTCGTTGGCAAGGCAGCAAGACATAGGTCCACCTACAGTCCTGCCAATTAAGTGGACGAAGCGGCCGATACTCGAGGATGATCAAGCGTCGCTGCTTTCATACTCGCAGCAAGGAAATATCGCTGCCGCACACCCCCATCTGAAGAAGATCATTGACAGTGCTCCTGCGTACACAGAGCGCGTCTACAGTGCGCTTGCCCAACAAGTGAATGTCATCGCGTCGGCACATAATCGTCTTGCCGAACAGATGGGCGTGCATTGGTGGGTGATGAACGGATGGAGTTTGGAGGCGTCAGTGCCTTTCTCAGAGTTAACTGCCGGCGAGGCGGTACTTCGCGCAAGTGTCGAGCTTGCGCGCCTCACATCATGTAGTAAGCAGGGCCTGCTCGCAGCGCCGGCCCTGCTTTCACGTCTTCTGACAAACTCCGGATTCAATCCGAAGGAGTCAGTCCGCCTTAACGATGTAATCCTATCGGCACCCATCGACTGGAGGAGGATCTGGACGGAAGGTTTGGATGCTTCTTCCTCCCACGCTGTACTTCTGCCTGTAACACTTGCCGTGGCTCTCGCAGTAGAAACGGGGGACGAAGCTGACTGGGAGCCGCGCTTTGAGCGTGCTGCGGGTGTTTCAGCCGCAGCAGACTTGAGTCTGCTTGGCTTGGCTCATCAGTTATACCTCGAAATTCTGTTGCGGCCCCATATAAGCCAATGAGCGCATCATTGAATAGACAGTGTCGTCAGTCTGGCTGTGGGGGGCCTGCATCTGGGCAGTGTTTGGAGCACTTCTCATTTGATGAATGTCCAAACTTGATTGATCTTGAAGATCTACAGTTACCTAGCCAGGTCGCAGCTGAGTCGGATGTGGACGTTGGGGAGGAATCCGTCGTTGATCTTGCTTTGGAGTTGGTGCAGATTTCGGCAGGTCCGGCCCTCAGCTTGCACGATGCGGATTCATTTCTTCGTCGTAGAGGAGCCGTAGTCGTGTCATTCCTGGCAGGTCCTGAGGCAGGCAAGACTACGCTTATGGCCACGATGTACGAACTCGCGCGAAGGCGGGCTCTTGCGACTTTGCGGTTTGCCGGGTCAGACACCATTCGGGGGTTTGAGGAACGTTGTCATCTTTCGCGCCATTCGTCCGGGGGAGATCAGCCAGATACCCAGCGAACCCGTGGTGGTCCACCCCAGTTCCTTCATCTGCGCTTGGCGGGGGCTTCGAGACCTTTTGATTTACTACTCGCGGACCGGGCTGGCGAATTCGTCGATCGCATACTGGACGATCCTGCGAGTGTGATGGCTATGGCTGAGGTGGCTCGCGCAGACCATTTGTTGCTGATCGTTGATGGTTCGCAGTTGTTTCATCGTGCGCCCCAGGCAAATTCGACCGCCAAACGAGTCTTTCAGGCCTTGAAGCAGAATAATTTGCTTGGTGCTCGTCATCTGCACATCGTGGTAACGAAGCGTGATCTTTTTTGTGGAGAAGACTTAGCTCTTCTAGAGCGGCGAGCGCGGAATCTAGCGGATTTCGTATCCGAGGCCCATCCATTAACAACCCTTCATGTGACGGGTGCCCGGAGACGCTTGGGGGCGGGGGGGCTGGGAGAGGGAATAGAACGTCTATTGGTGGCTTTAGCGCCGCGCGCAGTGGAGCCAGTATTTGCACCTGTGCCACCTCTTCCTAGTACCCATCACTTCGACGCGTTTAGCCGCCTCAATGAGGCGTCTGGGGTTTTAGAATAATGAGAATTGTCGCTGCAGGCCTGCCAAACTCCGGAAAGTCCAGCTTCATTGCTGCTTTAACCCATCTCCTGAACGCCAAGGAGGTGGATACGAGGTTAACGCTCGCCTCTCTTTCCGGAGATGAGAAGCAATTGCGTACCTTGGAGCATAGATGGCTGGGTGCAGAGCCCCTTCCGAGGACTCAACGTGCCAATGAGCACTGGGGTCGTTTCAGTGTGCTTGATACAGTCACGGGTGAGGAAGCTGAGTTTCTCGTTCCTGATATGCGCGGTGAGCTATTTGAGCAGCCGGCAACAATTGGGGGTTGTCAGCGCGCACTTTGGGAGGCACTTGTAGGCTGTGATGCAATAATACTCTTCACTAATGTTGATCGACCGGATGACGATCTTACGGTTTGCGACATGGCGGATGTTGTGGGAGCAGTTGCAGGCGAGGAGCAACAGATTTCGAACAGTAGGCAGCTGCCTTTTCAGGCCTCTTCAATTCCGGAGGAGCCTAAGCTAGTGGAGCTTTTGCAAGCGGTGAATCGCTGGCCGGCGCCAAGCAAGAATCGTCGACTTGCACTGGTATTGTCCGCTTGGGATGTCGTCTCCGCCGAAATGGGCGCTGACCCCTCATCCTGGGCAGACCGACATCGGCCTATGCTGGCTCAATTTCTTCAAGAAAATCCAGGTCTGTGGGAGTGCCGCGTGTATGGAGTTAGTGCGTTAGGGGGGCGCTTGCCTCAGGATGGCGCCCGCCTAAGAGAGATCGAGGTTGCTGGCAAGCGTATAGGCGTTGTTGGGGTCGACGTCAACCAACACGACTTGACTGGAATTCTGTATTGGCTCATGAAATCGAAAGTTAATGGTTGAGTCTCGCGCAAATGGGATAATTGTCCACCAAGCCTTGCACGGATATAGGCATGGGCATCGTTTGCTTTCAGCTTCAACAAAGCTAGATGCTGACAGCGATGCCCAGCTATTGGCGATGACTGATCTGCTGACCTCTGATCCATTCGTGATCGGCGAGTCTTATCTTTCAGGCTATCCCGTTAAGTCTTGCAATATGTACGTTATCTCGCGCACATGGTTGGCCGAAGGGATTCGACCAGGTGCGGTATGGACTCATTCGCTTTTGTTGGACTATTCTTGCCTATCGGCCATTGATGACTTGATGATTCTTCTGGCGCTCTTCAGGAAGCCCACCTTTGTGGACGACTTGGAGTTTTACTCTAAGCCGATGATCGTCAAGTCAGTGAGGGGTCAGGTTGTCGACCCGCATGCGTCGGTTTTGATCGATGATCCTCGCGTCCCACGCGTGCTTCACCATTTGTACGGGCCCGCGGCGTTGAAACGATTTGCTGTGCCCGCTAGTCGTCCCGTGAGCGACGAGGCTTTGGCGGTAGCGCTTTGGCGCCAGATGTGGCCGGGCATGCGTCGAGATTTTGCCTTCTTTACGAAGAGCACATCTGCTTTGGCAGATATTTCGGCCGCGGCGGGACTCTGCTTCTCCACGGATCCTGTCCTCGTCTCACCCTTTGAGAGACGTGTTCCGATGACCACAGAGGCGGAAGCTGAGGGGTACGCTGAATTGATGAGAGATCTCCCGCGCCGGGGACCAACTCGACTACGCCGATTTCTCGGGCGCTACGCCTATGGTGCAGTGAGGCCGAGGAGTGCAGTCCCGGCGATCGCAGCTGTGTTTGCCGAACGTCGAGATCCTGGGGGTGCCCTATCTACGTTTCAGCGACTGCTGGGATCCTATCCCGGGATCGATCGACTGAAACGAGCACTCTTGCTTGCTTGCATAGATGATCGTGAGAATGCCGATAGTATTTTGCGTGCCCTCCAGATTTTCGGGCCCGAGCCGTCATTTGTGAAGGGAGAGGTCCTCGAGGATGCCCTGAGTAGGACCCCAGTAGTCGGCGGACGTGCTGCGGCTCTGCTAATGGCAGTTGATCGAGCGCCTAACGGTTCCGTTGGTGACCTCGCATTTACAGCATTCGTTCGCCAGCTTCCATTGCGGGTCCTTGCCGAGCAAGCAACTGCAGCGACCCGCACGCGAATGCTCATCCTTCGACCAGAAGTTTCAAGTCAGCCAGAGTTTTGGCCGGTCGCCCGTGATCAACGAATGGCGCTGGTTCACAAAGCAATAGAGCTGGCCATTGACGGGTCTATTTTGTTGGAAGGAATGGGGGGGCGACTTTCGTCTGAGGAGGCGCGTGAGCTTCTCTGTCACGCTCCTACGCTTGCGACATCGATTTACAGCAATATTCAAAGTGGTAAGTTCCCATTGCATTCTGCTGCCGCGCTGGCCGATGTCCCTGACGTACTTGCTGAGATTGTCGATGCTCAGCTGCCTGTGTCGTGGGAAGTGCTGGAGTGCATAGCGTTGGTTCATACTAAGAGGAAGATTGTAGGTGACTCCTCCGACTGGTGGGCGTTGTCCGAGAGATCGCCCGGGTCTCTCGGAATTGGATATCCTTATGTGATAGGGCAAATGTTCTTGGCTGGTTTGGATTCGTGCATCGAGCGTCATCTCTCTCTTTGTGAGAAGACCTTTGATTTGTTGTGGACCCTAGGTGAGAGCCATGATTATGTTTTTGTTGACTTAAAGGATATGATCTGCTCTAGATCGCCTTTAACCACTGAGCTTGTTTATGCTGATATATTGATTGGAGCTGTTTGGAATTGCTACAGAAATGTCTCCGTTGGACGCGTAATGGCGGTTTCTGGTGTTCTGAGTCGGCTTGGGCGGGTAGCGCGGTACGTAAGGAGTTGCGACGGCGAAAGAGGCCTGCGAGCTATAGCGCGGGCGCTCCCAGCTAATCAGAATTGCCTTCAGTTGCCCCTGTCGCTAGTGGAGGCGACTCTTAATGATGCGATGCCACTATTCTCTGCAAAGCTCCCCCGGAGTCCGAAATAATGGCACAAAGAGTCGAGATCGAACATCTGGATGGTTTTACTCTGGTGTGTATTAGTGGCCGGTAGTGCAGGGTTAGATAACGGTTCTCGACCGAGTAGATAATAGTTTTGACGATAAGGAAGCTATATTGCTCCTGCTCACTTTATTTTGCTTGGATTCGCCTGGGCTTGTGACCCGGCTCCTCCGGCGCTTCGAGAGTGAATCCGGCCTCAAGGTGACCGGATGAACACTGACGGAGCCTCTCCGAGCGCTGTTTGCTACACGCTGCCACTGCTCCTCAGCATCGTCATCGCCGCATGGTCCGCCTCGAGCGCGCAGAAGACCCCGCCGCCACAGCCAGCCAGCATCGCCACCACCGAGTTCTCGGCGGCACGCGCGATGCAGCACCTGAGCTGGATCGCAACCGAGCCACATCCCACCGGCTCAGCGGCTGCGGCAAGGGTTCGCGACCAACTGGTAAACCACCTGCAGCAGGCCGGACTCCAGGTATCCGTGCAGCGTGGCCAGGCGGCTGCCGAGTACGGCAAGGGCGACGGTCGCGGTGTGCGGGCGGCCAATGTCGAGAACGTGGTTGCGGTACTGCCGGGCCGCGATCGCAGCCTGCCGGCGGTGCTGCTGATGGCGCACTACGATACCGTTCCCCATTCGCCCGGCGCAGCCGACGATGGCCTCGGGGTGGCGGTGATGCTGGAGATCTCGCGTGCGCTGCAGGGTGACGTGCGGCAGCGTGACGTGGTCTTCCTGTTCACCGATGCGGAGGAGGCCGGCCTGCTTGGCGCGCGTGCGTTCTTCGCCTCGCATCCGCTGTCGTCGCGTATCGGCACGGTCGTCAATCTGGAAGCCCGCGGCAGCAGCGGCCGTGCGGTGCTGTTTGAAACCGGGCCGGGCAACGCGGCGCTGCTCAGCACGTTCGCCAAACTCGCGCCGCAGCCGCTGGGCAATTCGCTGACCGGTTTCGTCTACCGCTACATGCCCAACGGCACCGACTTCACGGTGCCGGCGCAGAAAGGTATTCCCGGCCTCAATTTCGCGATCATCGGCAGCCAGATCGACTATCACGCCGCGACCGCGAGCGTGGCCAATCTCGACCCGGGCAGCGTGCAGCACATGGGCGCCCAGGTGCTGCCGCTGGTGCGCCAGTTGGCCAGCTCGGCAACCCTGCCGACTGCTACCCACGATGCAATCTACAGCGACCTTCCCGGCGGCTGGATGATCAGTGTGCCGACGTGGTCAGGCTGGTGCGTGCTGGCGTTCGGGTTGCTGGTCATTGTCGTGGTCGCACGCCGTGCCACGTTCAACCATGGCGGATGGCGCGGCGTGGTCAGTGGCGTGGCGGGGTGGCCGCTGGCGCTGCTGTCCGTCGCGCTGGCCGTACGTGTGTCCTACCGGTTGCAGGGCGGCGGCGATGCCACGCTGGTGAACAATCGCGACCTGCTGGCGGCATTCTCCAAGCTGGCGGCAGGCGAGGGGCTGTTGGCGATCGGCGTGGTGCTGGCGCTGGGCGCACTGACGCAGTGCAGGGCGGCGCGTAAGCCAGTGGCCGTGCTCGCCGTGCTCGCGGGCGCATGCGCCTCGCTACGGGGTGGGTTCGATGCCATGGGGTTGGGGCTGGGTGTGGTGGTGGCGCTGCTGGCTTGGACCAGTGCAGGTACTGCGGTGCGCGGGGAAAGCGTGCGGCTGGGTGCCTTGCTGGTGGCCTGGATCATCGGCGCGGTCGTGCAGCTGCTCGCGCCGGAGCTGGCGCCGCTGCTGCTGTGGCCGCTGTTGGCGGTGGCCGCGGTGGTCTGGCTGCTACCGGCGCACGCGCCGCTGACCGCATTGCGTGTCCTTGCCGCGGCAGTCATCACCGCATTCGCCTTGGCCCATGTCTTCCACTTCGCGCTGCAGCTGTTCGAGGCGATCGGCTTCGGCACGCCGGAGGTGCTGGCGTTGCCGTTCGCATGGCTCGCCATGTTGCTGTTGCCGTGGGTACGCGCGGCCGACGGCGGACGCTGGCTTGCCATCGCTGCGTTCATCACGCTGTTGTCTGCCGCATGTGTTCTGGCCGCGGCATCGCTCACCCAGGCGGACCGCACGCGCTATCCCGAACTGTCCCAGGTGCTGTTCGTCGCCGATCCAGACAACCAGCAGTACCACCGCGTCAGTCCGTTGTCGCAGCTGTCCGATTGGAGCCGCGGCGCATTGCGGGTAGGGCAGGGTGAGCTTGCCCGTCTGCCGATTCCGGCGCTGGATTGGGCAGGTGTCTGGGCGACGAAGGCCGACGCCATCGCGGTGCCGGAGCGGGTTCGCTTCGAGCCGTCGTTCGATGCTGCCACCGGTCAATCGGTGCTGCGCGTGCTGGCGCCCGCAGGCACGCGCGAACTTCGTGTACGACTGAAGAGCGGGGCGGTGGTGCGCAATGTGCAGTTGCAGGGCGAAGAGGTGACACTGCTGGACGAGGCGGACCGCTGGTCGCGTCTTCGCTGGCAGGCGCCGGGGCCGGACGGGATCGAACTGCGCTGGCCAGCGGACAGCGGTCCGGTCGAGGTCCAGGCCGCAGCCGGGATCGATGGCTGGCCCAAGGATGCGGCGCCAGTGCCTGCGCGGTCTGCGCACATCGTGCCGTGGTCGACCTCGGACATGACCTGGATTCTTGGCGCGACGCGCGTGAGTCCGGAGGGCGGCGCGCACGGGGGCGCGCGGTAACGCCCGACGAGATGGAGGGCGGGTGGCTCTTCCGTCACGGCCAGCATCCACGGCTGCCTGTTGCGATCTACCGGAACCCATACAAAGAAACGGCCCGCAGTGCGGGCCGTTTCTTTACTGCCTGGACATCCAGCGCTTCCGACTCCTCAGCAGCGCCTTGCAGATGCCTCAGATATGCAACGCATGCCCCAACGCACGCAGAGCCGCTTCCTGCACCGCCTCACCCAGCGTCGGGTGCGGATGGATCGTCCCGGCGATATCTTCCAGCGTGGCGCCCATCTCAATCGACTGCACGAAGGCAATCGACAGCTCCGAGACCTGCACGCCCACGGCCTGCCAGCCGAGGATGCGGTGATCGCTGCTGCGCGCAACAACGCGCACGAAGCCATCGGTGGATTCCAGCGACATCGCACGACCATTGGCGGCGAACGGGAACAGCGCGACCTTGGTGTCGATGCCCTGTGCCTTGGCTTCGTCCGGCGACAGACCGACCACCACGATTTCCGGGTCGGTGAAGCACACCGCCGGAATCGCTGCCGGCACGAAGTGGCGCTTCTTGCCGCTGACGATCTCGGCCACCAGTTCGCCCTGCGCCATTGCCCGATGCGCGAGCATCGGCTCACCGGCGACATCGCCGATCGCCCACACGTTGCGCATCGAGGTCTTGCACTGGTCGTCGATCTTGATCGCCTTGCCGGTCAGATCCAGCTGCAGCGATTCCAGATTGAAGCCGTCGGTCTTCGGGCGGCGGCCCACGGCGACCAGGATCTGGTCGGCGTCCAGCGCGATTTCGTTACCGTCCTTGTCACGCACACGCAGCTGGCCATTGTCGGCCAGGCCGAGCACGCTGTGGCCGGTCAGCAGCTTCACGCCGGACTTCTCCAGGTGCGTGGTGACCGGCTTGGTCAGTTCGGCGTCGTAGGCCGGCAGGATGCGTTCCTGAGCCTCGACCACGGTCACTTCGCAGCCGAGCTTGCGGTATACCGTGCCCAGCTCCAGGCCGATGTAACCGCCACCGACGACGATCAACTGCTTCGGCAGCGAGGTCGGCGAGAGGGCTTCAGTGGAGGAGATGACCTTGCCACCGAACGGCAGGAACGGCAGTTCCACCGGCACCGAGCCGGTGGCCAGCAGCAGGTGCTCGCAGCTGATGCGCAGCGTGCCGCCGTCTTCGGCGGCGCCGGCGATCTCGACGGTCTTGCCGTCGACGATCGTGGCCCAGCCCTTGATCAGCTGCGCGCCGTTTTTCTTCAGCAGTGCGCTGACGCCACCGGTCAGCTTCTTGACGATGCCGGCCTTCCACGCGACGGTCTTGGCGAGGTCCAGCGAGGGCGCCTGGACGCTGATGCCCAGCGGCGAGGTGCCCGCCGCATAGGCGGTGACCTTGGCGAATTCCTCGGCGGCATGGATCAGCGCCTTGGACGGAATGCAGCCGATGTTGAGGCAGGTGCCACCCGGATTGACGCCCTCGACCAC
>Ga0213827_1001814_pt1 | contig 11696 bp, 10 predicted proteins | sample MC6MC0898MG_FD_180669 | JGI IMG/M metagenome (GOLD analysis project Ga0213827, IMG submission 180669) | Enriched soil aggregate microbial communities from Iowa State University, Ames, United States - MC6-MC0898-MG | ecosystem: Environmental > Terrestrial > Soil > Unclassified | place: USA: Iowa...
AAGGGCCGGTTTGGGTCGATAGCGGCCTACCATGGTTACACCGGATCTGTTGTTACACTGCTAGGGCAAAGCGAAGGCTTGAGCGTGTATCACTGTTTTTGCCTTTAAGAACAATGGGTTGTGCGGTGTCGTTACACCTATTACACCTGTTACACCGCTTTGGATTCGTAGTCATCTAGCGACCCCATGCCCCCTAGTTGGTCGTGCCTTCAGCGGCTGAGGCATTCCCCACCCCCCGGATCCTAGGAGCCGCCGGGGACCCTGAGAGATGTGGCCAGATACGGGGCTGGGAACCCGCGGGACTTTGTTAGCAGCAGGGTGCCCAGCTTAGTGAACAGGTGAACCGGGTGAACACACTCGTCTGGGTGGTGAACCCAATCAACCATTCACCAGGCTACTGAACCTTCTCTTCGGGAGGCGTCAACCTCGTCAACTGTCAACCATCGTCAACCTGGCAGCCGCTAGCAAGGCTGCGCGGGTTTCCGTCCCCGTATCATGTCTAATTCCTCAGGGACCCCGGCACTTCGTGCGATGTCGGCATGATTTACATGCCAGCTAGCGAGGACGCTCGCTTCGGTCATTCTGGTAGTATCAATTGGCCGCCATGTGGGCTGGCATTTTGGGTAGGGGAGTCGCTACAAGCGTCTTCTACAGGAGAGAGAAAGTGTCAGGAAAGAACTGGTACCATGCGGCAGGAATTCTGTGGCCTCGACTTGTTGATGCTGCATCGAAACGCCAGACCCCGACTTACGGCGAGCTATCGCCTTTAGTGCAGACCAACCCGCTATCAATGCGTTGGGCTCTGGATCCGATACAAACGTACTGCTTGGATGCGGATCTACCACCGCTCTCATCCATTGTAATTGGTGCAATAACAGGGGTTCCTGGTCCCGGTTTTATTGGTTGGCCATTGGATGATATCGACACCGCTCACCAGCTTGTCTTCGACTACGACTGGAGCCAGGTTCCAAACCCGTACGGGGCATTTGGTGTGACGGATACCCCAGAGTCTTTGGCACGCTCCCTGGTTGAAAATCCTGAAAACCGGGAAGACGTTTATGCCAAAGTAAGGGTTCGTGGTATCGCGCAAACGGTCTTCAAGAAAGCATTAGTGATAGCGTATGGGGAACAATGCGCGATGTGTAAGCTGAGCTTCCCGCAGGCCCTTGATGCTGCACATATTATCCCCTGGGCCTTAGCTTCTCCTAGCCAAAGACTTGATCCTAGGAATGGGCTTCTTCTCTGCTCATTGCATCATCGCCTTTTCGATGGCGGAGTGATCACTATCACTCCGGGCGGTCAAATTCAGTTTTGCGACCCGCACATGACCGACGGCCACTACTCAACCGCAGATGAAAGTATGACTGTAAGCTTGCACGGCAAGGCTGCTCATTTACCCATCGATCCAGCCCTACGCCCCAGTCGTGAAGCTCTAGAGCATCACTACCAACGGCATAGCTGGTAGCAAATTCCGCTAGCGCATCGTGGCCAACCGGTTAGCTAGCGGTCGGACGCTACAGATTTGTCCTGAGCAGCATGCCTTTTGCCTCATTCTTGCAGGTGGATTGGTTTTTAGGGATACGTTTAGGGATACGTTTTAAGGTGCTCACTAGATTTATCCAGTATTTACTGGGCAAAAGGTGCTATGGCGATTCCTGTCTCCGCGCCAGACAATTTGGCCGATGGTGATTTTTTGCTATCGGGCCATCAATGTAAGCCCGCCAAGTGCGGGCTTTCTTATGCCTGTCTTTTCTCATCAGGCCTGCAAACCTCGGACTTAGCCGTCCCACCCCCCTGTAGGAGCGGGTTTACCCGCGAACACGGGCGAAGCCCGTGCCATCCACCACCTACCCAACGCAATTAAACATGGTCCTATAACCCAAAGGCCAAATCACATGCAGTTCCTGCTTCCCAGGCGCAGCAACGGCCTCTAGCACCCACCGGCGCGCTGTGGATGCATAATCGGTAGTGTGGTGCCGGTTTTGCCCGTGCTTAAACTTTTAATCGGCAAAATATTGCCGGTTCCTGCCGTGCACACTAGTTTAATCAGCATTCAAATGCTGATTAATGGTGCCGCGATGCCGCTCAGACTCACGATCCGGGCTTCTCTGATGGTGCATGGCGCGAGGCAGCGACACTCTCAGTTAAGAACCGAGCGTGTTGCTGATGGAAGCTGCCTTGTCGCCTACGACTACTGCATCATCGCGACCTGCTGAACCGCATTCTAGGAAACACCGATAACCACGGCCGCAACACCTCCATCATGCGTGTGGGTGGGAGGTTTAGTTTGGCGCCAATCTATGACCTCGCGCCAACGATCCTGGATGAAGAGGGCATCACACGGACGACGAAGTGGGCGGCAGAGCGCAAGGGGTCTTCTAATTGGCGCGACAACTGCGCTGAGCTTGTTGGTTACACTGATCCCGATGTTCTGCTGCAACGGTTGATGCATGCGGCTGAGGCATTCAGGGCGTTGCCGATCTGCTGACCAATATGCCTGAATCGATGCGCAATGCAGCCTCTCTACCTGTGAATAACCTGGATAAACGACTCGTGGAGTGGGGACTGCGATGAAAAAACTACAGCCTGAAGAGCGCGCTCAGCTCGTAGAGGATATCGTCAAGCGCAACGCGGCGGGGTTCGATCCAATTGGGACATCCATCCGCCGTCTGCGGCTCGAAGTCACCGGACTTGATCAAAAGACCTTCGCGGCCATGTGCAAGATGTCCACGAAAAGCCTGTACGAGCTGGAAAGCGGGAAGTCGAATCCGAAGCTCAGCACTTTGGAGGGCGTGCTACGTCTCTTTGGCATGCGGATGGGGATGGTGATGACTGCCAAAGATAATGCCACTGCAACGCTCGTCGGCAACACTGTCGGCCAATTGAAGGCTGGTGGGCCAATCGCTGTGGGCGCGCCGCTGGCCAGTTCCTGCGTGGTGGCCGGACCGAAACGAGGGAAAAGCCCTCCGGCAGCCAAAGCGAAGAAGGCAGTGTCGAGGCCGGCATCGTCACGGGCACGGAAAAGAAGTCAGGAATAGTGAGATTGATGTGGGATGCAAATAAAGTCTCATCCCAGTTTCCTCTAACTGATCGGTTGCGGCATTAAGTCTGGTTGCTCGCAGTAGCTCCAAACCACGACGGCTTCATGCTTGTAACGATCATGGGCGCTCGTGCGCCAAACAGACCATATCTCGCCGCCCTGCAGCAACCTATCCGCTTGGCCGATTATTGCGCCAACCTGTGCCCGTTTCTTTCTGTGGAAAGAGACGGGCACTTCCAACACTGCTGCAGTCCCGATCGCATACGGCTTTGCGGCAATCCCCCTCGTGACAATCGGCGTGACAAACGCCGATGTCACCAGCAACAGCCGTGCAGATGATGGTGCCGCAGACCAAGGAATGGACTGCACCTGACTGACAGTCAGGCATGCCCCGGTCATCGCATTGCTGCTTGCACCTGGCTCAGGTTCTCGCGGCACTGGTCTCGTCAGCCAATGCAGCCTCCACCCGCCCACCGGTAACGGTGCTCAGGAGGCCAGATCATGAGATGCCCTTGCTCCCGGACGTAAGGAGCCGCCTGTCCCGCGTAGGGGACATTCCCCACAGGTCGCAGGGGCCTTGATCCCTGATAACACTCAGCATTCTTGGCGGGATGACGTGGGGCGAGGGTCGGAGATCGGAAGATGAGGTAACCGATATGGCATTATGGGTAGACGCGAGGGTCGTAATTTCGGTTGCGGCAGGTAACTGAGCTATGCAGGACCGCAAGCGCTGAAAGGCATGTTCGGCGGCGGCCACTACGGCACGGTCAGTGCGCACAGTGATCGATGGCAGGCATTCGTCAAATAGTGCTGTTCCGAACAAGGGCCCGAAGTCAATGATGCGCGGAAGATATATCGGAAGGTGCTACCCGACTATGCGGCGTATCTGCGAGGTAGTGGGGCGCGGCGACCTCGCCGTTAGCACTGCCAAAAATCGGCTATCCAGCGTTAACAAAACAATGGCTGCGCTTCAAGGTGACCAATCTTTGAATGCGAGCCGCTCGAAACACCCTTGGCTTGGCGGAGAAAACATGTGGTAAGTTTTGTTGAGCGGCGTCTGGCTAGGCGACTCGATATTACTACCTGCGGACTGTGCGGCTACTTGCTCGTCGTTGAGAAAAGCCATAGGTCTTCAAGTGTCTAAGTAAAGGTATTATTGATACTCTCCACACCCGCATTCGGCCAAAAGCGGCCAATCCTGAATGATGGCTTCCGCCCCATAGCTGGCCTTCGAGGAGGACAGCGATTGGCCAAGAGCAATCGGTCAATTTCGACGGATTGTGTACATCCAACCATTCTCGACAGGCTGCCAACCGCGGCTACTCACATTCAAACAGGTGTTATTGGCCAAAAGCGATCACACATTAACCAGATGATTTCGGACGACTCAAACACCAGCGCGTTGAACTGGCGACTAAGCACAGGACGACGGCTCGAGTGATGGCGTATTGACTCCATGTTCGAATCAATGCCACAATCCTACGATGCCCTAGAGGGTGAGCGGGTGCCCTAAAACTCTGGATTTAGCTATCAGAGAGATGTGCGGCAGAAGTAGAGAAAGCCTTGAAACTGCCGGATTTAGCGATTTATTTTTGCGTGGTTGCATCCGTGGAAAAAAGCTCAGCATTCGTGTTGGGCTTTTTTTTTATAACTGAGAGGGATCTATGGTGTTAGAAAAGCAACTACTGAAATATATTCAGGCCGAGGCAGAAAAGCTAAGTAATCGCCACCACGCTTACCACAATTCAGTTAGTTTGGAATTCGAGCGTAAATCTAAAAGGTTGTTGGATCCAGGGAGAAAAGCGGTCACACTACCGCCGCATTGGACTGTGGACCAAAAATTTAACCCTTTTCATGTAAATAAGAACCGTAAGAAAATTGCACATTCCATAGCACGAAAAATACTTTCTGGTACTTATACTCCAAACCCACCTGCATCCATGAGTGTTCGTAAACCGTCAGGAGGCCATCGCACCGTATCAATTTATCAAATCCCGGACGCGGCGGTGTCATCTCTGTTCTATCACCAATTACTCAGAAAAAACAAACATAGGTTAAGCTCTTTTGCATACGCATATAGAGATGATCGCAACGCACATTTTGCAATTCAAGACATCTCTCTTGAGCTTGGGCAAGCCCCGCGAATATTTGTTGCGGAATTCGATTTTTCAAAATTCTTCGATAATATTCGCCATGATTATCTTTTTGCACAATTTGATCAGAACGGTTTCTCAATCAGCGAAAGTGAGCGTAAAGTAATTCAAGCGTTCCTAGGCTCATCCGGTAAAGGTATACCGCAAGGTACTTCAATTTCTTTATTTTTAGCAAATTTGGTTTGCTGGAATCTTGACAAGAAACTTGAGCTTGCGGGGTTGAGATTTGCTCGGTATGCGGACGATACAATTATTTGGGCAAACGACTACCAAAAAATAAACATGGCTTATGATATTATATATAGGTTTTCGGCGGAAACCGGCGTGGCTATAAACTTAGAGAAATCCGAAGGTATAAGCTTACTTTGCCCTAAAGATCATAAAAGTGAGTTTGCACAATGTAAGGATTCAGTGGATTTCCTAGGCTATACATTGTCAAAGGAGAAAATATCGATTAAAGATAAATCTGTATTAAAAATTAAAAAGGAAATTAGTTACATATTATATAAACATTTGATTCAGCCGCTAAAATCATCGACTCTTAGATCGCTGAGTATTCCTGCAAACGATAAAGATATTCATTTGTTAAGGGCTGTGTCTGAGGTGCGAAGGTTTTTATACGGAAATTTAACGGATGAGATGATATCTAATTATATAAATGGAGCTAGTAATCGAATTTTTTTCAAGGGTACGATGAGTTTTTACCCACTTCTCAACGACGAATGCCAGCTTCGCCAGTTGGATACGTGGTTGGTGTTAGCATTCTATAAAACAATTAAGCTTCGAAAGAAGTTGCTGGCAAGGCATGGGTTTAATCGAGCTCATTCATCTCCGTTTAATGTGCGAAAAAAAGATATTGCATCGACTTTGCGCAGGCATAGAAATGGAGGTAAAAAAATATTGCAGATTCCAAGTTTTTTCTTCATATACCAGGCGTTAAGAAAAGGTTTGGCAGATATGGGTGTTGAAGGCGTCATGAATCCAAGGTCGAATATGTATAATTATTAAGGCTTTTGATTGGGAGCAAAATAATTCCTGCTTGATGCGTTTACTAAAGCCTGTTTATTTCTAGGTGCGTCATAATTTGCTCCTACACCTGACTTTCTTGCTGGCGTCATCTTTTTCTCAGGGCGGTAGTCCGTTACGGGTCGATAGTAACCCTTCAAGGCAAGCGCCTGAGAGCTGACTCACTTTAATGGATGAGTTTTTTATTTGCGGGGCTATTCAAATTATGGGGTGTGTAAGTGATAATTTAAATTTAATTTAAAGTGTTTTTCATTGTGATATAAGACCGCTGCAGAAAACCGAAGTCTTGAATATTTTTAATGGCTTCGATCAGTAGCTTTCGAAATATTTTAAAGCTGCTGTGCTCGACTAGTAACTTATTTTTTGAAACTGCAATAACTTGCGAATACTCCCGAAGTGTGATGGGGGTGATGATGCTGTATGTCATGTAGGGAAACATTTGCTGCGGGCTCTCATAAAATCTACCGACTGCATGTGTGGGTGTGATTTTATACGGAATGTCGATTTTGTATGCCCAGCGGCGATACATTCCCATATGATATTCCGCAATAATTGGAGATATGTGAGAAGGGAAGATGTTGAGCTTGAAGTCTTCGTAGGCGCCCACTACATAGAATTTTGGCATTAATAATTTCGCCCTTCGATTCCATATTTAGGGTTGTAGGTAGCTATCTTGCTTTCAAGTTTGCTGCGTAGTTTTCGCACTGTTGGACTGTGCATGTACGTATTGGGTATGTGAATTTTATTGATATGCTCTGGTTTGAGTTTATAACCTTTATCCAAGCAGAACTCAAAAAGCCATGCATGGGGGTTTTCTTGGCTGTACATAAAATTTGTAACGGTGGAGGAAAAGTGTTTCTCAAGCATTGGTTTAAAAGAAGGGCAGGCCTTGTGAGCGTTTAATTTCTCTATTGAGGGGGCGGGAAGATTAAACAAGTCAGTTGTCAAAGTATGGAATTGCTCGAAGCCACAATTTAGCATCTTCAGGAATAGTTCAGTATCCACATCAGCCTTGAAAAAGCCAAACTTAATGCTCCCTGTGTCGACAGGGCTTCCGGAATGGAAGGAAGTGCGGTTGTCGGTCAAGAATAAGAGATTCATATCCAATACAATTGATCCCCTTAGGAGAGGAGGGTCTTCAATGGGGGCGCCAATATGAAAGAAATCGGCTTGTGGGCTTCCGATATCGCTGGTGCTAGTAAGTTTTTCAATAATGTGAAGTTTATTTAGTGTGAGTACTTTTGAAAAGAACGTCATTTTTTTAAGGTTTTTGTTTGTTGGAAATAATTTTGCCATTGACCGTTCGCGGAATTCAGAATTTGCTGATACTGGCTGTTGTAAGACTCTACTTTCTCAAGGGTTATTTTGTATTTTACTTTGTCGTCTTCTTCTTTTCTTTTGTCCATGTTGATGGCATGGCTTAGCTCATAAAGGGCACAAATGGTTGCAATGTTCATTGTTAGTCTTTCTTTATACATGTATGTGCTTAGCAACTGTCCTGCCACGCTCGCCAGTGTACTGGTAGTCATGGTTATCACGGTAATGGGGAATAATGATAGTTTACTGTTTACGGCTATGAGTAGGGTGGTTAGTGCTCCCAGTAATATGTGGGCTAGTGAGTAAAATTGGTTGTGCTTCTGGTTTTTTGCTCGTTTGCTATTGAATTCATTAATGCGTTTTCCGATTTGTAGTTCCAATTCGGCCAGGCATTTAAGATCATGGTTGGTACCCACGGTTGGTCCTATATGTGGCGAAGGTGTTTATAAAATACAGGTGATGGCTCCGTGATGTCAACAGGGACTTGTTGATGGTTTCTAATGGTGTTGTACCTTGGTTGGTGTCGTCGTTATTTCAAATTTCGGTGGTTTAAAATATGCTGATTTTTCTCTTGATTCGGCAGTGCGCGCTTGCATGGAAGGTATGGCAAGGTTGTATCATGGTGCTAATTAAGAATAGGCTCTGTATGAAAGGAACTTTCCCTTAAGGGGCCGCGGTGAACTCACTATCGGATAGTACTGCTATATCTCGGCCTAATCGGTGGCCCGCCACTGTTTCGCTGGCAGTTCTCTGACTCTTGGGCAGGTACCCCTGCTGGGCGTCAGTCGGCCCCACGGTTGCTGAACGCACTGCCAGCCGGCCAGGGACGGGCCAGCGCGGAGAGCGGCGACTATTCCGTAAGGGATCCATCAGCTCCACATTCTAAGCGTCCACCTGATACCCGATGCTGCGCTCCCGATTTCTTTCTGAAGTCCGTCCGCCATGATGCGTCCGGACAGCAAAGTCGAAATGGTCTATCTCTACCCCATGCCTGTGGATTTTCGAAAGTCCATCGAAGGCCGAATCTAAGAATGGCGTCTGAAATAGGGGACGAAGGTACCTGCTTGCAGAAATTTTTAGATTAATAACTGCTAGTCGATTGAGTTTGAGCTTCACTGTATAGTCTTGTGAGTCGCAACTTTAAAGGCGACCACAGTGAAACTGTAGTCGCTTTTAGTTGTTTCTTGTATGCTAAACTTCTTTTATTTTGAAGCGAGCGTGTTCGTGAAGATCGTTGGCCATGGCCCAATCTTGCACGTTTGCCATCAATAGTGGCATGTATCCACTGTCTGCAATTGCAGTGGGCTCAAATGGCTCGTGTCGATCCGATGACATCAAGTCTGTTAGAATGCCTTGGACTCGGCTAGCCAGTGCGTCATCTTGAGATATATTTAGGTAAGTATTCAGCGGTTTGTCTTTGGATTCTTCTTCTCCTCCTAGGAAACGCTCGAAATCCGGAATGCTGATACGATGTCGAGCAACAATTCCGGTTTCGCGTGCTTTTACAATGGCAGTGCGAATTTTTTCGTTTTCGGACCACATACCATTTTTGTCACCGTTCTTCTTGAAGGGCGGATCACAGTCATGCACGATGCCGAAATTTATTTTGAAGTGAGCCATTACCTTGATCAGAGGCGTAAGAATTGCTTTTCCTCGAGCACGAATGACCGTTACTTTATCCATCAGCTCATGTTGCCGCTCCAGGATCGACGACATGAAGGCCGCATGCTCTGTGTCTCCTTCGACCAAAATTGGATAAGATCCGAAAAAAACTTCTGAAAAACTTGGGTCTATATGCTGTAGCGCTTGCAGGCGTGCTTTCTCGTCACCTTCAAACTCGATCAGATCAGATCTATAAGTCTTAGGTTGTATAGGGCTATTTTCAGCTTCGCTAGTTCGTTCGAGTCTCACAATAGTGGTGTGATCTTCAAACGGATTAATAAAGTAGGGTGAATGAGTAGTCATAACGACTTGCCAGTCTGGGCTTTCGGCAAGCCGATACAAATGGCGCTGGGCTGCACGAGATGCCATTGGGTGCAGCGCATTTTCCGGTTCATCTATCAGCAGCAGGTACCCTGGAAATGCAGGGTCGTCCGGGCTGTCCGGTATTGGAGCGCCTTCGTCGTGAGCTTCAAGTTGTGCTTTGGCTTGTTTGATGTCCTCAGTAAGTGCTTCTTTATCCGCATCTTTAGATTTTGAAAGCTTTTTTTCAGATTCGGAAATACACTTTTCAAGCCGCTTACGAAATTCGGCTCGTATTTCCTTATCTCGCGATAGCTCATTGTGAACTTGAAGCATGGCCCAGAAGAGTGCCCTTCGGGCGCCAGTTCCTTGTTGGGTTAAATCTGTTTCTGTTGTGCCATCTTTAACTCTAAGGCTAGAACCACCCTTGACTAAATCAGCAACTTTAGGAGCTAATGGAGTTGACCCGATCTGAAGCTTCACGTCTAATCCAGGGAAAACTCCTTTAAATCCAGCAGATACTCGCCCTGCGATCTGATTAAAGTGTTCCTCGTGCGCAGTGCTGATCACATCCATATGATGTGAAACACTTGATATCGCCTTCGCTAACTCAGATTCTGGGTTCATTCTCTCCTTCTCAATCCCAGCTAAAAGTGGTGATAGCGCAAGCGCAAGGAGCATGTCTTCAGTTTTAGCCGCATCATCAAGTGATCCGATTCTTAATGGTCGTGGTAGACGTGAGCTAAAGACTGGATCTGCACCGCCAGCTTTACCATCTTCTGCCCAACCTCCTTGACCATCCTCTCCGCCTGTAGGGTCCCAAGTTGTTCTGACCTTTACGTAGTTTGGTGGCGCCCACTGCCATCTGCTTTTGACTATCAGTAACCCATCTTTCTCAGTTTTCCACTTCTCATCAACATTACCAATACCTGCTGGAATGTGAACCTCAAGAATTACCTCCGAAGGTTGTTCGTGTGGTGCATACTGGCACCTATCTCTACTTGTATCAAAGGAGGCTGAGCCTTTGGCTAGTTCATAAGCGCGCAAGATAGTTGATTTGCCTGCGTTGTTTTTTCCTACTAGGCAGACAATGTTGTCGAGTTCTATGTCGGTCCCGTCATTCCCAATGCATCCAATGTTTCGTACAGAAATTCGCACAAGTTTGGATCTGTTTGTATCTGCCATCTATTCGTCCTTGCGTTTTGTTGTGTAAGGCTGGGTAATTTATAGTTTTAGATTGGCGGTGTAGAGCCTGCTATCGGCGAGCCATCAAATAATTGGATTAATGGCATCGTACGATGGTGTTACCTTTTTCCTTCTTCCGAGGCTTCCCCGCGCCATCACGATTTTTCGCGGATTTATCCATCCTTTTTTCTGGAGCGAGGCTGTTCGCCGTCACCAGGTTTTGGGAAGTTAACATTTGGTCGACGATTGATCATATCTTCTCCCTTAATAACTGCCTTTCTTGGATCAGTTCATCGCTTGGGCTTCTGGAGACTAAGCGAAGGCAAAGCCTAGCTTGAGCGTAGCCCTTGGCCATCATTCTAGCCACACACCTCCCTCGATACTTTCGTAGTATATGCTGGCGGATGCCGGTCGGCAGTCAAAGGATGGCTATCGCCTAGTGAACCAAACGGCGCGGGTAACCCTGAGGCTTGGCCGCTTGTGCTGTGGTTGCTATCAAGACGATGTGAGAGATTTGTACCTACGAGGCAGTGGAGGAGTAAATCCAGCATGGTTAGTGCCTTTTTGAGTACCTATTTTTTAAACCTCATTAATGCTATGTGAAAACTGGCCTGCATTCTCTATATTTGGTTCCTGTCTTCGCACCACATTTACGCCGCACCCTACCTTCAAGTAGATCTTGATACCAATCCGTTTTAGCCGACTTTTCCTACAACTCCCAGCGTCCATTCACACCCCCCCAAACCTTGCATTACAGCCCCCACGACGCTACCGTGCTCCAGTCGCGGCCAATTCCGCGACCGGGTTTGGCGACCCGAACGAAAAGGCGCATCGGCGCCCCCGACCACGATTGCAGGCGCTTTTTTTGCGTCCGCAGTTTCGTGTAATGGCGGCTGTGCGTGGGAGACCTTCGGGTCTGCCGAGTTCCTTTTCCTCGGTTCGCCAACCTGCGTACAGCTGCCACCCTAATCGTTTGGCGACGGTTAGCGTGGTGCTTCAATCGAAAAGGACCG
>Ga0213827_1001815_pt1 | contig 11690 bp, 14 predicted proteins | sample MC6MC0898MG_FD_180669 | JGI IMG/M metagenome (GOLD analysis project Ga0213827, IMG submission 180669) | Enriched soil aggregate microbial communities from Iowa State University, Ames, United States - MC6-MC0898-MG | ecosystem: Environmental > Terrestrial > Soil > Unclassified | place: USA: Iowa...
GACGATGGACGGCGTGGTGCGGTCGCCCTCCGCGTTTTCGATGACGCGGGCCTTGCCGCCGTCCATGATCGCCACACACGAGTTGGTGGTGCCGAGGTCGATACCAATGATCTTGCCCATGAGGGAGACTCCTGAAAGTTCTGGGAATCCGGCAGTTGCCGGGTTATGAATGGGATGTGTGGGACGCTGCCGGGACTTTCAAGCCATCCACCAAACACAGTGTCCGATGCTGGCAAAACCCGTTCAGCGTCCGCTGGCGATCAATCGCGGGCGACCACGACCAGGGCCGGGCGCAGCAGGCGATCGTTGAGCAGGTAACCCTTCTGGAACACCTGGACCACGCTGCCCGGGGCCGCGCCGGGCGCGTCGACCTGGCTGATGGCCTGGTGGTGGTCCGGGTTGAACGGCTGGCCGGTCGGGTCGAGCAGGGTCAGCCCGTTGTCGGCGGCCACCTTGAGCAGCTGCTTGTAGGTCAGCTCCAGGCCTTCGCGCAGCGGGCTGGGCTCGGCACCGGCGCTGTTGAGGCCGGCGTCCAGGCTGTCGAACACCGGCAGCAGTTCGCCGAGCAGCTTTTCGTTGGCGAAGCGGCGTGCCTGTTCGACGTCGCGGGCCACGCGCTTGCGCTGGTTGTCCAGGTCGGCGCGCTCGCGCAGCGACTCGGCGCGCAGCAGGGCCACTTCGTTGTGCAGGCTGTCCAGCTGCTGCTGCAGGGACGGCTCGGCAGCCGGCTCACCGGCGGGATTCTGGGATGCGATATCGGGCTGATCTTGGTTCATTTCCGGATCCTTGGCGGTGACTCTCCGCCTCCACCCACCCCTATGTGGGCGCGGGGTCGGGATTCAAGAGCCCGGCGGCGGGTTTTATGCCCGATCCCGGGACAATCCGCCGCCCGCCGGGTCCGCCAGCGCCGCCCCCAGCACCTGGGCGGTGGCCTCCACCAGCGGGATCATGCGGTCATAGGCCATCCGCTTGGGGCCGATCACCCCCAGCACGCCCAGCACCTGGCCGCCGGCCGAATACGGCGCGGTCACCAGCGATACGCTTTCCAGCGGCATCACCCCGGTCTCTTCGCCGATGAAGATGCGCACGCCAGGGGCCTGGATGGTGCGCTCGAGCAGCTGCAGGATCTCGCGCTTGCTGGCGAACACGTCGAACAGCTCGCGCAACCGCTCCAGGTCGGACAGGTCCTGCACGCCCATCAGCCGGGTCGCGCCGGCCAGCACCATGTCATCGGCCGGCGGCACCAGCGCCTGCTCGGCCAGCTCGATGCCGTGGGCCAGCAACTGCTCCATCTCCGACTGCGCATCGCGCAGTTCCAGCAACAGGCGCTGGCGGATCTCGGCCAGCGGGCGCCCGGCACAGTTCGCATTGAGGTAGTTGGCCACCTGCTCCAGCTCCCCCGGGCCGAAGGCGCGGCGCGGCTCGATCACCCGGTTCTGCACTTCGTTGTCGGCAAACACCAGGATCGCCAGTACCCGGCGCGCGTCCAGGGCCACGAAATCGATATGCCGGAAGGCGAACTGCTCGCGCCGCGGCGCACTGACCACGCCCACGAAATGGCTCATGGCCGAGAGTAGTTCGGAGGCACTGCCCAACAGCGCCTGGGTGCCGTTGCCAGTGGCCAGCTCCGTGCGCAGCCGGCTGAGCTCGCCCTCGCCGGGCGGCTGCATCTTGACCAGGCTGTCCACGAACACCCGATAGCCGTGCGCGGTGGGTACCCGCCCGGCCGAGGTATGCGGCGAGCTGAGCAGGCCCAGGTCCTCCAAGTCACCAAGGATGTTGCGGATGGTGGCGGGGCTGACATCCAGCCCAGCCAGTCGCGCCAGCGTCTGCGACCCGACCGGCTCGCCATCCTGGATGTGGCGTGCGATCAGCGTCCGCAGCAGGTGGCGGGCGCGGGGCGCAAGATGTGACGCAGATGGGTGCATGGAATCAGCCTGTGAGACGCCACCTTAGATAATGGCTGCGGGGAGCGAAGGCAAGTCATTGGTGCTGCCGTCCACCCATGCTAGCTTTGCGCGGCTCGAGAACAGACAACCATGCTCAGACATCTATCGATCAAGGATTTTGCCGTCGTCCGCGCTACCGAACTCGAATTCGGGCCGGGCATGACCGTGGTTTCCGGCGAGACCGGCGCCGGCAAGTCGCTGATGGTCGACGCGCTCGGCTTCCTGTCCGGCCTGCGCGCCGACAGCGGCGTGGTCCGCCACGGCGCCGCGCGCGCCGAGCTGTCGGCCGAATTCGCCCCGGAACCGGATGCCGCCGCGCGGCGCTGGCTGCGCGAGAACGAGCTCGACGACGAGGACCAGTGCCAGCTGCGCCGGATCATCCGCGCCGACGGCGGCTCGCGGGCGTGGATCAACGGGCGCCCGGTCACCCTGACCCAGCTGACCGAACTGGCCGCCACGCTGGTCGAAATCCACGGCCAGCATGAACAGCAGGCCCTGCTGGCGCGGCCCTCGCAGCTGGCGCTGCTGGATGCCTTCGCCCGCAACGAGGCCGAGCGCGGCCAGGTCCGCCAGGCCGCCGCGCGCTGGCAGGCGCTGGTGGACGAGGCCGAGTCGCTGTCGCGCCAGGGCGATGTCAGCGACCGCATCGGCTACCTGGAGCACCAGCTGGGCGAACTGCAACGCGAAGACCTGGAACCGGCGTCGATCGAGCAGCTCGGCAGCAGCCACCGTCGCCAGGCGCATGCCAGCGCGCTGATCGCCGCCTGCGACGTGGCCGTGGCCCGCCTCAACGGCGACGACGACACCTCGGCGCTGCAGTTGTTGCAGCAGACCCGCCACGAGCTGTCCCGCGTGGCCGAGCACGACCCGCGCCTGGGCGAGGTGGATGCCCTGCTCGACAGCGCCGTCATCCAGCTGCATGAAGCGCTGGTCCTGCTGGACCGCGTGCTGGGCGACCTGGACGCCGATCCCGAGCAGTTCGAGGACATCGAGCGCCGACTGGGCCGGCTGCACGACCTGTCCCGAAAGCACCGCGTGCCGATGGAAAGCCTGGGCGAGCACCGCGACGCGATGCAGGCCGAGGTGGAACAGCTTCGCGGCGCCGACGTGCGCCTGCAGGCGCTGGCCGGCGAAATCGAGCGGGCCGCCGGGCAATGGCAGGTGGTCGCCGACGTCCTCAGCAGCAGCCGCCGCAAGGCCGCCAAGGCGCTCTCGGACACCACCACCACCCTGATCGGCGAGCTCGGCATGGGCGGCGGCCAGTTCCTGATCGAGATCGAGCCGCAGGCGGTGTCCAAACCGGACCCGAATGGTGCCGAACGGGTCGAATTCCTGGTCGCCGCCAATGCCGGCCAGCCGCCCCGCGCGCTGCGCAAGGTCGCCTCCGGTGGCGAGCTGTCGCGCATCTCGCTGGCGATCGAAGTGGCCGCGCTCGACCTGGACGCGGTGCCCACCATGGTCTTTGACGAGGTCGATTCGGGCATCGGCGGTGCCGTGGCCGATATCGTCGGGCACAAGCTGCGGGCCCTGGGCGAAAAGCGCCAGGTGCTGTGCGTCACCCACCTGCCGCAGGTCGCCTCCAAGGGCCACGCCCATTACCGGGTCAGCAAGGCACCGGTGGACGGCATGACCCAGAGCGCGGTGGAAAAGCTGGACACCAAGGCCCGCGAAGAAGAGCTGGCGCGGATGCTCGGCGGCGTGGAAGTCAGCAAGGAAGCCCGCGCCGCCGCCCGCAAGCTGCTGCAGGTCTGACGGCCGGCAGCGGTCGCTGGCCGGCGCTTGGCGGTGCCGGCCGGCCAGGCGCCGCTCACCCCAGCGGCCGTCCCAGGTCGACCCGTTCCACCAGGAAATCCAGCAGGGCGCGCACCCGCAGCGGCAGGTAGCCGCCCTGCCCCTGGAACACCGCGTGCACCTCCTCACGGTCGCCGGGGTTGGCCTGTTCCAGCACCGGCAGCAGGCGCCCGGCCGCGATGTCGTCCTGTACCTGGAACGCCGCCAGCCGCGCCATGCCCACCCCGCCCAGCACCAGTCGCCGCAGTGCTTCGCCGTCGCTGGCCCGGGCACTGCCGTCGATGGGCACCACCCGGCGCTGACCGTCCACGAGCAGCGGCCAGCCCGACAGCGCGCGCGGGTGGCCGATGTCGAGGCGGTTGTGCGCCAGCAGTGCCTCCGCGCTCTGCGGCAGGCCGTGCCGGGCGGCGTAGGCCGGCGCCGCCACGATCATCATCCGCGTCGCCCCCAATCGTCGCGCGACCAGGCGGGAACTCTTCAACGGCCCGGCGCGCACCGCCACGTCGGTGCGCTGTTCGAGCAGGTCGATCACCTCGTCGGTCAGCACCACGTCCACCCCGACCTGTGGATGCCGGGCCAGGAACTCGGGCAGCAAGGGCAGCAGGAAGTGGTGCCCGAACGGCACGTTCGCATTGACCCGCAGGCGCCCGCGCGGTTCGGCATGGGCGCTGGCGCAGCGCTCGGCCTCGTCCAGATCGGCCAGCACCCGCAGCCCGCGCTCGTAGAACGCGCAACCTTCCGGCGTGAGCTGCACCTGGCGCGTCGAGCGCTGCAGCAGGCGCGTGCCCAGCCGCTGCTCCAGCCGCGACACCAGCTTACTGACCGCCGACGGGCTCAACTCCAGCGACCGCGCCGCCGCCGAGAAGCCGCCGCTGTCGATGACCCGGACGAAGACTTCCAGTTCGCCGGAACGGTTGATGTCGGTGCCTGCCATGGGATGAATCCAGTTCACAGATGATTGTCCGTGAGCAGTCTAGTTCACAGGTGGCTGGCGAATCACCATGGGGTTCCCCCCGCCGATAGATCATCCGATGCACGCACTCACCGGCCTTGTCGCCACCACCCTGCTCGCCTCCTCGACCGCCGCGGCGGCAGCCGCCGTGCCGTCGCCAGCATGGGTCGCCAGCTGGCAGGCCAGCCCGCAACCGGTCTGGAACGCACGGTTCCTGTTCCCTACGCTGATTCCCGATCAGTTGGCCGCGCAGACGTTCCGCCAGACCGTGCGCCTCAGCTTGGGTGGCCGCCAATTGCGGGTCCGCCTGAGCAATGCGTATGGTCAACAGCCCCTGCGGATCGATGCTGCCAGTGCCGCCGCCGGCCCGGGCCGGACGCCGCTGGCACTCGCCTTCGATGGGCGCACCGACGTGGTGATCGGCCCCGGCGAGGAACGCGTGAGCGACCCGCTGGCACTGGCAACCCGCGATCTGCAGGCGGTGCAGGTGAGCGTCTACGTCGCCGGGCGCACGCCCTTGCAGACCTTTCACTGGGACGGCCGGCAGACCGCCGCGTTCGCCGCCGGCGACCAGACCCTGGCCCCGGCACTGACAGACGCGGCAACCACGACCGCCCGCCTGTTCGTCTCAGGGCTGGATGTGGAGCGGGCCGCCTGCGCACGCAGCGTGGCCGTGATCGGCGATTCGATCACCGATGGTGCGACCGCCAGCCTGGACCGCGACCAGCGCTGGACCGACCACCTCGCCGTGCGGCTGGCGCCGCGGGGCGTTGCCGTGGTCAACGCCGGCATCTCCGGGGGCCGCCTGCTGCGCGATGGCATGGGCGAGGCCGCCCTGTCCCGTTTCCAGCGCGATGTGCTCGACCAACCCGGCCTCGCCAGCGTGATCGTACTGCTCGGAACCAACGACATCGGCTGGCCTGGCACCGCCTTCGCCCGCACCGAACCGGCGCCGTCGCTGGCCCAGCTGCAGGCCGGCTATCGCAGTCTGGTCGCGCGCGCCCATGCCCGCGGCGTGCGCATCCTCGGCGCCACCCTGCCGCCGTTCGCCGGTGCGCTGCCCGGCACCCCGCTGGAGGACTATTACCAGCCAGACAAGGACGCCCTGCGCCGGCAACTCAACGCCTGGCTGCGCAGCAACAGTCCCTTCGATGCGGTGATCGACCTCGACGCGGTGCTGCGCGATCCCGCCGATCCGGCACGCCTGGCCGCCGCCTTCGATTCCGGCGATCACCTGCACCCCGGCGATGCCGGCAACCACGCGATGGCGGCGGCGGTGGACCTGCAGGCCCTGTTGCCGGACGCCGTCCCGGTGTGCGCACGCTGAAACGCAGGAACCCCGGGCCAGGGCCCGGGGTCCAGTCACGCGATCTGCTGGCCTGCGGCGGTCCGATGACCGGCCGCCGGGCCGTTACCGACGCTTCTTGCGCACGTAAAGCACCAGCGAGTGCTCTTCCAGCTCGTACCCGTGATCGGCCGCGATCTTGCGCTGCAGTTCTTCGATCTCGTGGCTTTCGAATTCGATGATCTTGCCGCTGTCCACGTCCACCATGTGGTCGTGGTGGCCGCCGCGGTCCAGCTCGTAGACGGCCTGGCCGCCTTCGAAATTGTGCTTCAGCACCAGGCCGGCGGCCTCGAACTGGGTCAACACGCGATACACCGTGGCCAGGCCGATCTCGTCGCCATGCTCCAGGAGCTGGCGGTAGATGTCCTCGGCGGTCATGTGGTGCTGGTGGTTCTGGGCATTGCGCTGTTCGAGCAACGCCAGGATCCGCATCCGCGGATGGGTCACCTTCAGGCCGACTTTACGCAGGTCGTGGGTTTCCATAGTTCTCCGTTCATTGGCGATTTAGCGCCAGCTGCCTCGGATTGGGTCGCGGCGACGCGTCGTGAGTGTATCATCGACTGGATTTCCCCAAACGCCCTTTCCGATGCGCAATCTCCTGCTGGTCGCCGCCGTTGCCCTGTCCACCACGGGCTGCGGCATCATCTATAAGCAACCCATCTATCAGGGCAACCTGGTCCGGGAGCAGGCCGTCGGTCAGCTGCAGGTGGGCCAGAGCAAGCAGCAGGTCAACGCGCTGCTCGGCACCCCCTCGATCCCGGATCCGTTCCACGCCCAGCGTTGGGACTACACCGCCAGCCAGCGCGTGAACCGCCTGGGCCAGACCGAAGTGAAGAACTTCACGGTGTATTTCGAAAATGACGCGGTGACCCGTTGGGACGGCGAGTACTTCGCCAACAACGACGCCGACCTGGCCAAGACCACGGTGCGCCAGTTCGGTCGCAACCTGGCCAAGGACAAGAAGAAGCGCGGCGGCCGCTGAGGCGGCAGGCGCATTCAGCTGCCGGCGCGTGCGCGCCGGCGGCGGTTGTCCTTCGGGTCGGCCAGCAGGGGGCGCAGCAGTTCCACCCGGTCCCCATCGCGCAGCAGCTGGAGCGGCCGGGCCAGCAACCCGTGCACGGCCACCGCCGGGCAGGCGTCACTGCCGTCCAGCGCGGCAGCCGCGATGGCGTCGGCAACCGTCGCCCCATCAGGGAGCTGCACCTGGCGCGACGCCACGCGGTCGGGCCAGGCCAGTACCACCTCCACGCTGATCACGGCTCAGCCCTGCCCGTCGGCAACGCGCACGAAATCATTGACCATGCGGTCGGCCAGGCCCTGGAAGCCAAGTGCCAGCGCCGGCCCGAGCAGGCGCGAGTTCGGCTCGAACTCCAGGGTCAGGGTCACCTTGCAGGCCTCCTCGGCCAGTGCGTGGAACTCCCAGCGGCCGTGCAGGCGCTTGAACGGACCGTCGCGCAGCTGCATGTCGATGCTGCTCGGGCGCTGCAGGGTGTTTTCAGTCATGAACCAGGTCGAGAACGACCCCAGCCCCAGGTCCAGGCGCGCCACCAGGCGGTCCGGCGCGGATTCCAGGATCTGCGACGCCGAGCACCAGCGGAACCGGCGCGGATAGGCCTCGATATCATTGACCAGATCGAACATACGGGCAGCCGAATGTTCGACCAGGGCACTACGGCGGATTGTGGGCATGCGATACAGATGTCAGATGAATCGACCGGGCGTGCCCGAATCGGAGACAATAGGGAAATGAGCAAGAACAGCGGCAAGGATAAAGCAAAGGGCGCGACGGCCAACAAAACCATCGCGCTCAACAAGCGTGCCCGTCACGAGTACCACATCGAAGATCGCTTCGAGGCCGGCCTGGCCCTGCAGGGCTGGGAGGTCAAGTCGATCCGCGCCGGGCGCGGCAACATCGTGGACGCCTACGCGTACGTCAAGCAGGGCGAGATCTTCCTGATCGGCGCCCAGATCACCCCGTTGATCCAGGCCTCCACCCACGTGGTCGCCAACGACCGCCGCGAGCGCAAGCTGCTCCTGCATCGCAGCGAGATCGACAAGCTGGTCGGCAAGGTCGAGCGCGACGGTTACACGATCGTGCCGACGGCGATGTACTGGAGCAAGAACAAGATCAAGCTCGAGGTCGCGCTGGCCAAGGGCAAGCAGACCCACGACAAGCGCGACGCCGAGAAGGACCGCGACTGGGCCCGCGAAAAGTCGCGGACCATGCGCCGCCACAACCGCGACGCCTGATGCCCGGCCCGTACGCATCGCCCCGTATCGAGCCGGCCGGTGCCGACGACGCGGCGGCGGTGTTCGCCGGTCTGCGCGCCTTCAACCGTGCCGCCTGCGGGGCGGCGCTGGATGATCAGGCGCTCAACCGCGTGATCCGCGATGCGCACGGAACGCCCTGCGCCGGCCTGGTCGCCGATGTCTACGGCGGCTGGCTGAGCGTGCACGCCCTGTGGGTGGACGAGCGCCATCGCGGCCTCGGGCTGGGGCACGCCCTGCTCGCCGATGCCGAACAACAGGCACGCGCCCTCGGGGCGCACTCGGTCATGCTCGACACGTTTTCCTGGCAGGCCGAGGGCTTCTACCTCAAGCAGGGCTACGCGATCTTCGGCCGGCTCGAGGACTTTCCGCCGGGCCACCAGCGGCTGTACCTGCGCAAGCGGCTCTGAGCCACGGCGGCCGGCGCCCTGCCCCGCCGCGCCTGCGCGCCACAGCACCGCCGGCAGAGACTGCCGGCGGCTGCGCCGCTCAGTGCGGCGCGGGGTCGAGGAAGCGCTTGAGCCGGTTCAGGTCCTTGTCGTGCACCGTCAGCGCATCCAGGAACAGGTTGGCCGCCCCGCGCTGGCTGCGCCGCCCTGCCTCGGCGGACAGCGCCGCCGCCGTCTCCAGCACCTGCGCCGAAAAGGTCCCCCGGCCGGCCCGCCGCACCCGCTCGGCGCCCATCAACAGCCAGGCCGCCACGTGTTCGGCCCAGGCCTTGTTCATGTCGGCGAAGACCTCGCGGTCGCGGCGCTCCTTGGCGCCCACCTGCCCGTCGACGCTCTCCACGGCCAGTCCGGTGCTGAAGGGCGCGGTGGCGTTCTCGTCCTCGGGCAGCGGCACCCAGGACTCCGAGCGACCCAGGTGCATCGAACTGGCCACGCGGCCGTTGGCCAGCTGGAAGGTGCTGCAGCCAAAGCACGAGGACAGCTTGTGCGTCTGCTTGCCCAGCGCCAGCTCGAACGGCTTGCCCTGCGGGTAGTTGCAGCGCACCTCGGCCAGCGCCCAGACCATGCCGTGGCAATAGCCACAGACCTTGCCGCGCCCGTCCCAGCTGCCGATCAGCCCGGTGGGCTCGATCGAGCCCGCCTGCTTGGGCGTGGTCCGTGCCGTGTGCAGGGTGGCCTCGCCGTCGTAGCCGATCAGACCGTGGTACTCCATGCCGTACCGCCAGCGGCCCCCTTCACTGCCGTAGGGGATCAGCCGGCGCACCGAGCTGATCACCTTGGGCACCGTGTTGGCCGGATCGTCGACGATGCCGTAGTAGGCGCCACGCTCGTTGTCCAGGGAGAACTCCAGCAGCTCAGAGGGGCCGCTGCGGGTGATCAGGCCAAACAGCCAGCTCTTCTTGCTGGTCACGATCCTGCTGATGTGGTCGGCCACATGCCGCGACCACTGCACGCTGCCCGGGTGCGCCTTGCCGTCCTGCAACGGCGAGGCGATCGCCAGCTGCAGCGCCTGGCCACCGTCGTAGGTGGGACTCTTGCCGGCCTGCACGACCGCGCCCTCGACCCCGGTCAGCGCGCCGATCCGGTTCAGTACGTCCTGCAGGTCGGCCTGCTGCCTGCCCGCGTCCTCATCGCCACTGTCCACGTCCCAACGCGGCGTCTCGCCGCTGCCGAGCATGTGGGTGACGAAGCCGAGGAACACGCACCCGAAGATCACATCCGATTCCAGGCGCGCCCGCGCCGCGTGCGTCCGATCCACTGCCAACGGCTGTCCGTCGATGATGCCCATTCTGGCTCTCCATGAAAGAAAGAAGGGGCAGCGCCGCCCGCAAAGGGGGGCTGGCGGCGCTGCCGTGCCGTGCTGCAGGGAACAGTCACGACACCGCCAGCCTCTACCGCCACCGGCGCGGCGGTTGCGCGCCGGGTTGCAGGGGTTTGTCGCGGTCGGGCGGAATGGGGCGACGACGCGGCCAGGCAGCGCGCGGAGGCCGCGATTTCCCGCAGTGCACGCACAAGTGTCAGAATCCCCGCCTATTACCCGTCTGGAGCATTGCGTGACACAGGAAATCCCCCAGGACACCGCCCCGAGCGCGGATCCAACCGCCGAGCTCCAGGCCGACGTCGCCGCATACGAATCGATCTTCGCCGAACTGACCCGCGCGATGGATCCGGCCGCGCTGCTCAAGGTGCTCACCTACCTGGGCCGCAACGCCAAGCGCGACGCCTCGGAAAACCAGACCTACGACAGCCTGGAACACCGCCGCCTGATCGCCCGCATCGACGCCCTGACGGTGCAGGTGCAGCCGGAAGCCCGCAAGCAGGCCATCAGCCTGCGCAACGAGCAGAACCACCAGCGCAAGCTCAAGGCCAAGCACCAGGCCGATAGCAAGCGGCAGCGCGAAGGCAAGCGCTGAAGCTCCGCCCGCAGCGGTCCGCGGACGGGCACGGAAGCCCGATCGAGATTCTCAGGGAAGCAACTGCCCGGCCACGTTGCCGGCACTGATCGCGCACCAGAGCGACGCCGTCTGCCACCCCTAATGAACGTGGCTGCACCGGCCGCCCGCGTGCAGCGCTGCCTGCGGTTCAACCTGGTGGTGCCGCCGGTGGCGCGGACTGACTACGGTCACGGGGCGCCGGCCACGCCGCCGGCGCGCTGGGTGCGGCGGACCGAACCCCTCGGCCCTGCCACGCAGGGCCGTCTATCGGCTGCCCACCGACTCGCGCAGCCCGGCCACTTCCGCCTGCCCCACCGACGCCTCCACCGGCTCCAGCTTGCAGAAGGCCTCGGTCAACACGTAATAGCAGCTGCCGCGGACAAACTGGACCGTGCCGGCAACCAGATCGGCGCGCCGGCGAAGATCGATTACCCCGCTGCGCGCGTTGAAGAGGCGATCACCCGGCGCCAGGTGCAGCGTGCGGAAACTGTCGGGGTTCAACGCCCCCTGCGCCACGCCATCCACTTCGAAGGGCATCGGCGCCTTGCCCAGCGGCGCCAGGAAGCCAGCCTTCGCCCGATACACCACCACGGTGGCTTTGTCCGGTACTGCCTGCACCGGCGCATAAGGCGTGCCGTATTCGAACGTGGCACAGCCGGTAAGCGACAGCCCGACAAGCGCTGCAATGCACAGGGGTTTGATCATGCGTAGCCGCCTCCATGGCGTCCTGGCGAAATTTCAGAAACCTTAACAAAGGGCCCCTCGGATTGGCTACGACGCCCCTGCGCGGCAACGCCGGGCGTGACTGTTCAGCGTCTTTGGAGTAGCATCATCCCCGTCAAGTAGCGTCTGGGTCGCCAGATGTCTTGCGGTTCTTGAAGAAACCGGGGGTGCATTGGTTTCGACGGGGGTTGTGAAGTTACTTGGTGCATGCCGAGGGGGCAGCTTTCCTCGTTAATCCAGCAGCAAACTTCTAGTTGCCAACGACGACAACTACGGTTC
>Ga0213827_1001816_pt1 | contig 11682 bp, 8 predicted proteins | sample MC6MC0898MG_FD_180669 | JGI IMG/M metagenome (GOLD analysis project Ga0213827, IMG submission 180669) | Enriched soil aggregate microbial communities from Iowa State University, Ames, United States - MC6-MC0898-MG | ecosystem: Environmental > Terrestrial > Soil > Unclassified | place: USA: Iowa...
TTGCCAGGCCTTGAGAGCCCAGCACCGCGCCGCTGTCTTCATTGACCTTGAGGCCGCCCAGGGTCAACGCCCCGAGGGGGAACAGGGGGTTGCTGACAGAAATGTCGCAGGCATAGTAAGGGCCCTGATCGAGTACCTGACGGCTGCTTTGCGACTTGCCGAAGGCATCCTCGGCGTCCCCCCGGGCGGCTGTGTTGTAGGCTTGCAATGCGCTGCGCAATACATCCGCACGCATGCCCGTGGCCTGGGCCAACTGCTCGACGCTCTGGCCCTTGCGCACACCGCGCAGCATCAGCAGCAATGCCGGCAAGCTCTGGAACCACCAGTAACCGTCGAACAGCGCTTGCTTGATCGACTGCTTGCGCAGGCGTGCGTCCAGCACCAGCCAGGCCTTGCCGCCCTGCTCCTCACACAGGGGCTGGCCCAGGGTGGCGCCGTAGACTTCTTCGTTGACGAAGCGCTGCCCGAGGGTGTTGACCACAATGCCCTTGGGCCAGCACAACGGTGGGTTGATAAACCGCCAGGCCGACACCCGCTGCAGTCGGTCGCTGACCCCACCGACACTCACGCCCAGGCGTACGCCACTGCCATCGCAGCCGGTCGCGCCGACTTTGAAGTTGCGGCGAAACTTGGGGGCATGCTCGCTGACCATCTCGCGGTTGAAGATGAAGCCACCGGTGCTTAGCACTACGCCACGCCGGGCGCGTACCAGCCGCGGCCGGGCAAAGTCGAGTTCCAGCTGGCGCACGCGTTTGCGCAAGGTATCGCAGTAGCGCGGGGCAAAGTTGTGCAGCCGTTCGGCACGCGCGGCCAATTTGGCATGCAACCGCGCCTGGGCACTGCCGGCCGGCAGGCACCACAGCTCCACGCCGACGACCCTGCCCGTGTGATCGCTCACCAGACGACGGGCAGCGGACTGAAGTTGCGGCCGCACACCATTGCGCAGGCAAGCCGCCTTGAGGTGCGCGTACAGCACAGCGCCACATTGGCCCTTGCCTACCGTGCGATGGCCACGCGGCGCCGGCGGCAACTCGCTACGGTGCGACGGCACCAGCTCATTGCCGGAGTAATACAGAAACTGGCCATCGGCTGGATACGAGGTTTTGCCGCCGGGCGGCATACTGTGGGCATAAGGCACGCCATGGCCCTCCAGCCAGGCCAGGTTGGTGGCACTGTCCTGGCAAAAACGCCGCAAGGTGGCATCGGCGACCACACCTTGGGTTTCGTGCTTGAGGTAGGCGAACATCGCCTCGGGCGTGTCGCTAAAGCCTGCGGCCTGCTGCTGACGGGTGCCACCGCCGGCGTACACCACGCCACCGCTCTTGGCACTGGCACCGCCGCCGGTAAAACGGTCGGCGACCAGCACGTCAGCACCCTGGGCGCGGGCCTCAAGGGCGGCGCAGGCGCCGGCCGCCCCCCAGCCGATCACCAGCACATCACAGTGGTCATCCCAGAGCATGGCGTCGGCATCTGCCACCTGCAACGCCGGCTGGATATCGGTACATGTCGATTTGACAGCGGCTGGCATGGCAATTCCTCAACGATTGGCAGCAATGTGATGGGCTGCGATATAGCCGAACGTCATGGCCGGCCCCAGGGTGCCGCCCGCACCGGGATAGCTGGTGCCCATGACCGACGCCGAGCAGTTGCCAATGGCATACAGGCCAGGAATGACCTCGCCGTCCTGGCTCACAACCTGGGCGTGTTCGTTGGTCAATAGCCCACCTTTGGTGCCGATATCGCCAGCGTCCAGGCGCATCGCGTAGTACGGCCCCTTGCTCAGGGGCGCCAGGCACGGGTTGGGTTTGACGTTGCTGTCGCCGTAGTAACGGTCGAACACGTTGCCGCCACGGCCGAAGTCGGCATCGACGCCGCTGCGGGCGTAGGCGTTCATCTTCTGCACGGTCTGCTCGAGCCCTGCGCGGTCGACGCCGATCTGCGCCGCCAGCGCCGCCAGGCTGTCAGCCTTGAAATACAAGGTATTGAGCCATTCCTTGCGCAGTCGGCTGTCGGGCATGACCTGGGCCGGCATCAACGGCCCCATGGCGTAGTTGAAGCGAAAATGGCCGTCGAAGATCACCCAGGATGGGATCGACTTGCCACCGGTGTGCTGGTTGTCGCGGTACATGGCGTCGACAAATTCCAGGTACGGCGCTGCCTCATTGACAAAGCGCCGGCCCAGGCTGTTGACCACGATGGCACCAGGGAACGCCCGCTCGGCAAATACCCCACGGGGTTTTTCTTCGCCGGGCACGGTAATGGTCGGCGCCCACCAGGCCCAATCCATCAGGGCGGTCGCCGCACCCAGTTCGATACCGGCTTGCAACGCAGCACCGGTGTTGTTGCCCGGTGGCGTGGCGCTCCAGTCACGCAGGGTCGGCTGCGGTAGATAGCGCTCGCGCAACGCCTGGTTCTGTTCAAACCCCCCGGAGCCGAAGATCACCGCATGGCGGGCATGCAGCTGCAGCGTCTGCCCGTCACGACAAACCTGCATGCCAATGACCCGGCCGTTGTCGGTGATCAGGTTCTGGAAGTCGGTGTTCAACCACAGTGGAATGTTACGGTCCATCAACGAGCGGCGCAGTGATGCAACCAGCGCACTGCCCAAGGCGGCGCGGCGGTCGCGCCGGCTCTTGCGGCGCCATTTGAAGTCGAGCTTGTAGCGCAGCATCAGGCCGAGAATCAGCAGGCGCCAGCCAAAGGAGCGCGACATGGCCTTGTGCGCATGCCGTGCGGTCCAGGCGATACGCCCCATCAGCAGTGTCGAGGGTGACGGTGTGCGCAGGTTGGCCAGTTCATCACCGAGCAGGCTGGTATCGAACAGTTCCGGGTCGAGGGTGCGGCCGCCGGCCAGCGAGCCTGGCAGTTGCGGATAGTAGTCCGGGTACTTCGCCGCCACGGCGTAACGCACATGGCTGTTGTCCACCAGGGCCCGGATCATCTGCGGCGCGTGCTTGACGTAGGCACGCAAGCGCTTGTCATCGCCATGCTCACCGGTGGCAGCTTTGAGGTACTGCAGTGCCAGCTCCACACTGTCGCCACCGCCTTTGGCGGCAAAGTAGTGGTTATTGGGAATCCAGATGCCGCCGCCGGAGATCGCCGACGTACCGCCAAACTTGTCGCTTTTCTCGACAACCAGTACCGATAGGCCCTGTTCGGCAGCAAACAGCGCCGAGGTCATTGCACCGGCACCGGAGCCGACGACGATCACGTCGTAATGTGAAACAGGCTGAGCTTTAGCTGTCATTGTTGTTGTGCCTTGGCTGTGATCGGAAATATCCCGGCGTGCCGGCCAGGGGTGTGCATACCCGGGCCTGCAGCCAGGCACGGGCACGGTTCATACGTAAGGATCAGGGTTGGGCAGGCCCAGTTGCACGGCGCCAAGGCTGCGGCTGAAGGCCATGTAGTTGTTGGCGATATGCCCACGTGCCTGGTGCAGGTCGCGGAACAGGCGCGCCACAGGGTTGGTGTTGTACAGCCCGGAAGCGGCCATGCAGCGCAGCAGTTCGTTGACCTTCTCGGCGCAGATATTGGTCACATACGAGGATTGGTAGCGGTACAGCAGGCGGGTTTCCACGTCCGGGTACTCACCCGCTTCAGCCAGCGTCATCAGGTGCGCGTAGTTGCGCTCCAGCACTAGCCTCAGGCTGTCGACGATGATCGTCGCCTCGGCAACGGTGGTTTGCGCCACCGGGTCATCGGCGGTTTTCATGCCGTGCTTGCCGATGTGCGCAGCCGCATTGGCGCGAAATTCGTTGATCGCCCCCTGCAAGGCACCGATGGCCGATGACGACACAGCGCGCGTGAACACCTGGGCGAAAGGAATGGCATAAATCGGATTGGTGTTCACCAGGCGTCCTGGCGTCGCTTCCAGCGTGCAGTTATTGGTGCGTTGCACGCGGTGTGCCGGCACGAAGGCATCTTCGACCACAATGTCGTGACTGCCGGTGCCGCGCAGGCCCAGCACGTCCCAGTTGTGCTCGATACGGTAGTCGCTGCGCGGGATCAGGAAGGTGCCGTGCTCCGCCGGCTGGTCGCCATCGGCGGGCAGCACCCCACCGAGGAAGCACCATTGGCAATGTTCGCTGCCGCTGGAAAAGCCCCAGCGACCACTGATGCGATAACCGCCTTCAACCACGGTTACCTTGGCCACGGGCATGTAGGTGGACGAGATCAGGGTGGTATGGTCCTGGCCCCATACATCGCGCTGGGCCTCGATCGGGTAACGCGCCAGCTGCCAGGGGTGTACGCCCATCACGCCATAAATCCACGCTGTGGACATGCAGCCCTCGGCGAGGATCATCTGGATTTCGAAAAACGTCCGCGGATCGACTTCGTAGCCGCCAAACGCACGTGGTTGCAAGGCCCGCAACAAGCCGGCCTGTTGCAATTCGAAGATGGTTTCGTCAGGTACCCGGAACTCGCGGTCAGCGCGCGCGGTGCGGCTTTTGAGCGCGGGCACCAGGCGCCGGGCGTGTTCAAGCAGTTCGATTTCTTCCGGCGTTTTTACTCGCATGCTGTCCATCCGTTCGTTCTCCCAATCTCGTTGCGCGGTTGCGCGAGTCTTGGTTGATGATCGAATGCAGCAGGCGAATATTCATCGTCAAAGCGGACTAGGGAAACACGGTACGGCGCCGTCCCTGGCGCCTTTTCAAGCTCAGATCGCGGCGCGCCTGGCGGCCCACGGGCGGTCCTGCTCCAGCTGCGAGGCCAGGCGCAGCAGCACGTCTTCCCCGCCCAGGCGAGCGGTGAACATCATGCCCACTGGCAGGCCGCTGTCACTCATGCCCAACGGCAAGGAAATAGCCGGCTGGCCGCTGACGTTGGCCAGCACGGTGAACGCGGCACTGCCCATGGCCTTGCGGGCGTAACTTTCGTAAGGCTGGTTGAGCGAGAGCTCGCCCAAGGCCGGTGTCAGGCTGGCGGTGACCGGCGAGAGGATCACATCAAAGCGCTCGAACTGCTGTTCCATGTCCATGCTGATGTCTTCGAACGCATGCCGGGCACGCACTACGCCCTCACCCGTGGCCTTCGCTGCACGTTCCAGCACACCAAAGGTGATGCTTTCCAGGTCCTGTGGCCCCAACGCGCGGCCCAGGGCTTTCTCCCGGTCATTGACCGTGACCAGCAACGAGTTGCCGATGGCCACGCCGTGGGCGCCGAACAGCTGCTGGGCCTGAATCGGCAAGCGCAGTTCTTCCACCTCGTGGCCAAGGCCCAGCAGTTGCTTGATGGTGTCCTCCAGAACCTTGGCAATCGCCGGGTCCAGCGGTGCCCCGGTCAGCGATTCCCGCACCAGCGCAACCCGTAAACGGCCCGGGTCACGGCCCAGCTCCTCAACGTAGGGACGTACCAGCGGTGAGCTCCAGTACGGGCTCCCTGGTTCGTGACCCTGACCGGCATCAAGAAACAACGCGGTATCGCGCACGCTGTGCGAGACCATGTTGGCGACACTGGCGCCAAACGAGCCTTCCAGGCGTGCCGGCCCGCTCGGCGTGCGGTAGCGTGTCGGCTTGAGGCCGACCAGCCCGCAGTAGGACGCCGGGATCCGGATCGAGCCGCCACCGTCGGTGGCATGGGCGACCGGGACGATACCGGCGGCCACCGCCGCAGCGGAACCACCGGACGAGCCACCCGTGCTCAACGCCAGATTCCAGGGGTTGCGGGTCTGCCCCCATGCCAGCGACTCGGTGGTGGTCGTCAGGCCGAACTCCGGGCTGGTGGCTTTACCAAAAGGCACTGCCCCGGCGGCTTCATAACGGCGGATCAAGGTGCTGGTAACGCTCGACGGTGGCGCATCCTTGAACAGCCGGCTGCCGTTGCTGGTGGTCGTGCCCTGCAAGTAGGTGTTGAGGTCCTTGAGCAGGATCGGCACGCCCGCCAGCGAGCCCTGGGTCAGGGTGCCGGCCTTCTGCCTGGCCGCCAGCAACGCGCGGGCATATTCGTCATGGCGCATGTTGACTGCGTTGATCTTCGGGTTGACCAGGTCACAACGGGCAAATGCTGCGCCGAGCAAGTCTTCGGCACTGAAGTGGCCGGCCTGCAAGCCCTTGGCCATGGCCCAGGCATCCAGGCCCAGGTAATCGCTGGCCGACAAGCCGCCAGCGGCCCGGGCATCGGCGAAGCGCCCCAGTAGCCCGACGCCCAGCGCCACCGCGCCGGCCTTGAGCACCTGGCGGCGCGGCCATCCGTCGGCGGCGTCGGCACCCGCTGGGGCAAGCGTGTCGGCCAGTGGCAATGCGTTTTTTTCCATGTGCAGAATTCCGTTTTTTATTGTGTCTGTTCGATTCGCTCAGCGCGCGCCGGTTTCCCCGATCAGTCCGGGGTGATCTGCGCTTTCATCGCGGCCAGGAAGTGTTCGCTGTACGGCGGCAGCAGGCCCCACTCACCGCGCGGGTCATGCTCGGGCGCCTTGAGAACGGTGCGCAGGTGGCTGAATTCGATAAAGCCTTCGCGACCGTGGTAATGGCCCATGCCTGACCCGCCAACCCCACCGAACGGGGCATCATGCAAGGCGGCATGCATCATCACATCGTTGAGGGTGACACCACCGGACAATGTGTGCTCCAGCACCTGGCGCTGCTCCTTGGCGTCGCTGCCAAAGTAGTAAAGGGCCAGAGGCCGCGGGCGGCTGTTGATCTGGGCGATGACCTGGTCAACCTCATCAAAGGGCAGCACCACCATTGCCGGGCCGAAGATTTCTTCATGCAGAATCAGGCTGCCTTGGGGCGGGTCGATCACCAGTTGCAGCGGTCGGCGCCGGTTTTGCTCATCAGGCGCTTGCGCGTAGGGCAGGCTCACTACCCGGGCACCGGCTTGCAGCGCCTGCTGAACCAGGTTTTCAACACGGGACAGGTGTTGGGCATTGACCACCGCGACCACGTCCGGGTTGTCGCTCACCTCTGGGATGAACTGGCGGTAAGCGCTGGCAAAGGCCTCAAGAAAGGTTTCCAGCTGCTCGCGTGGCACGTAGACCAGGTCAGGGTTGATGCAGACCTGCCCACTGTTGGTGGTCTTGGAAAGCGCAATACGAAACGCTGCGGTGCCCAGGTCGGCGCTGCGCGCGACGATGACCGGCGACTTCCCGCCCAGTTCCAGCGTCAACGGCACCAGGTGCTCGGCCGCGTTACGCATCACGGACTTGGCCACCGCGGTACTGCCGGTAAACACCAGGTGGTCGAACGGCTGTGCGGTAAATGCCTGGGCCAGGTCGGCGCCACCGGTGACCACACCCACCTCGAGCGGATCAAATACCTCGGCAAACAGCTTCGCCACCAGCGCAGCAGTGCGTGGCACTACCTCCGAAGGTTTGAGAATCGCCCGGTTACCCGCCGCCAACGCCGAACCCAGGGGGCTGAGCAAGGTATACAGCGGGGCGTTCCAGGTGCCCAGAATGCCCACCGTACCCTTGGGCTGATACATCACCCAGGCCTCGGCGCCCAGCTGATCGTAGGGGCTGAAGACTGGCCGCGGCTCATCCTGCATCCATCCCTCGAGGTGGTCGCGCGCATGCTTGAGCGAACCCAGCGAACCCAGCACATCATTCATCAACGAGAACCCCTGGGGGCGGCCGCCAAAGTCGGCATCCATCGCCTCGGCCAGCGCTTCGTGGTGCGCCACCAGCATGTCGATCACCCGCTGGATCCGCGCGCGGCGCGCCACGGCAGTGACAGCCCCTTGAGCGTTGAACGCGGCCTTTTGTTCACGCAGCAAGGCCGACAGCGTGTCGACGGAAGAATTTGCACAACTCATTGGTGCCTCCTCAACTGAACAAGGGCCAGCATGTCGCCGCTGTGCCCACCATGGCCGTCGTTGCACGACCCCTGCCCCGCAAACTAGCCCCAGGCCCCGGAGACCGCCTCGTCCAAGTGGACGATCGAGCCAAAAACGTTAGTCCGTTGAGACGATGCAAAGCCCCGTGGCGCTGGGAATACTGCCAGCACGCACACTCATTCCATGAGGCCCATCATGGCAACGCCCGCCTGTTTCGACCCTCAAGCGTTTCGCGCCGCGCTCGGCACCTTTACCACGGGAGTGACCATCATCACTACCCAGGCCGAAGACGGCTCGCCGGTTGGCATCACCGCCAACAGCTTCAACTCGGTATCGCTCAACCCACCTCTGGTGCTCTGGAGTCTGTCCAAGAACGCCCGCAGTCTGCCGGTGTTCAGCGGTGGTCGCCACTGGAACGTGCACGTTTTGTCGACAGAGCAGGAAACCCTGTCCGGCCGTTTTGCCCGCCAGGGTGAAGACAAGTTCTCCGAAATCCAGCTCGACACCGGCATCAGCGAGGCACCGCTGCTGCAAGACTGTACGGCGCGCTTCCAATGCCGCACGGCCTTCCAGTATGAAGGCGGCGACCATGTCATCTTCGTCGGCGAGGTGCTGGCCTTCGACCATAGCGACCGCGCGCCGCTGGCCTTCCAGAGTGGCCAGTACGCCCTGGCAATGCGCAAGCCGCGCAACGAGCTGCGCCTGGCAACCACCCCGCCACCGCCCGAGTGCAGTTACACCGAAGACTTGCTCGGCTACCTGCTTGGGCGCTCGCACTACCAGATGCTGTTTGCACTGCGCCGTCTGCTGAAGAACCAGCAGCTCGATGAACACGCGTTCTTCATCCTCTCCACCCTGTGCATTCGGGACAACCTGACCCTGGACGAGATCAACGCCTTCGTCGGCTACACCGGCCATGTGGTCAGCGCCACCAGCATGCGCTTCCTGGAACGCCAGAACCTGGTCGCCCGTGAGCTTGATAATGAGCAGGTCCGCTATGTACTCACAGCCGACGGGCGGGAGGCTTCGCTGCAAGAGGTAGCCCTGGCCAAAGCCGTCGAGGAGGACATCGCTGCCCGTCTCGGCGCCGGTGACAGCCAGGCACTCAAGGTGTTGCTCAAGCGCCTGATCGCCACCTCCGACCCGGGCTTGCCGGACCTGTGGGCGCCGCGCTAGGCACTGTGACTTCCCTGAACCATTAGAACAACAAGGACAGCCATGAGCATTCTGCAACGCTTCAACCTCACTGGCAGTGTTGCCATTGTCACCGGCAGCGGGCGCGGCATCGGTCGTGCCATTGCCTTGGCCTACGCCGATGCCGGCGCTGATGTGGTCTGCAGCGCCCGTTCGCTGGCAGATGTCGAGGCCGTCGCCGAAGAGGTGCGCCGCCGAGGGCGGCGCGCCCTGGCCTTGAGCTGCGATGTCACCGACAGCGAACAGCGCTGCGCCTTGGTCGCCAACGCCGCCGAACAGCTGGGGCGCATTACCCATCTGGTGAACAATGCCGGGGGCGGCGGCCCCAATGACCCGCTGAAGATGAGCCCGCAAGACTTCGAACAGGTATTGAGCTTCAACGTCAGCGCCGCCTATGCCCTTTCACAGCTGTGCGTACCCCTGATGCGCGACGTCGGGGGCGGCAACATCATCAACATCACCTCGGTCGCCGCCCGTTATGCCCAGCGCCATTTCAGCGCCTATGGCACCGCCAAGGCTGCGCTGACTCACTTGACGCGCCTGCTGGCACAAGAGTTTGCGCCGCAGATCCGGGTGAATGCGGTGGCGCCAGGGCCGATCCTGACCGACGCCCTGGCCGGGGTCATGCCCGATGCCATGCGCAAGACGATGGAAAGCAACACCCCGCTCAAATGCCTGGGCCAACCAGAGGACATCGCCGCCGCGGCCCTTTACCTGGCAAGCCCCGCCTCGGCCTGGGTCACCGGCAAGATCATCGATGTCGATGGCGGCGCCGATTCCAGTGTCTGGCCGGGTTGAGGCCTGTTTGCCGGGCGTGCCTGCAGATGGCCCGGCCTGTTATCCACTTGCCACAGAGCGACCTCCCTATGGATGCGCAACTGATTGAAACACTGGGCGACGAGCTGTTCCACGCCCTGAACGCACGCCAGAGCCTTACCCCGCTGACCCAGCGTTACCCGGCCATCAGCCTTGACGACGCCTACCAGATCTCCCGGCGATTTCTGGCGCGTCGCCAAGCGGTGGGCGAGCAAGTGATCGGCAAGAAAATCGGGGTGACCAGCCGCGCCGTGCAAGAAATGCTCGATGTGCATCAGCCCGATTTTGGTTTTCTAACCGACCGTATGCAGGTTGCCGATGGCAGCGACGTCAGCTTTGCTGCCCACCATCTGGTACAGCCACGGGCCGAAGGCGAGATTGCCTTTGTACTGGGCGAAGACCTGCAAGGTACCGATATCAGCGCCAACGATGTGCTGGCGGCCAGCGAGTGGGTTATGCCGTGCTTCGAAATTGTCGACTCGCGTATCGAGAACTGGCAGATCCGTATTCAGGACACCGTTGCCGACAACGCTTCATGCGGTGTTTTCGCCCTGGGCCAGCAGCGCATCGATCCTCGTGAACTGGACCTGGCCGAGGTCCAGTTGCACCTGTTCAAGAACGGCCTGCCGGTGGGCAGCGGCCTGGGCTCGGCGGTGCAAGGCCACCCTTGCGCCGCCGTGGCCTGGCTGGCCAACACCCTGGGCCGACTGGGCATCCCGTTTCGCAAGGGCGAAATCATTCTGTCCGGCGCCCTCGCGCCACTGGTACCGGTCGCACCGGGTGACTTCGTCAGCCTGTCGCTGAGCGGCATGGGCGAGATGCACCTGAACTTCGTGCCCTGAGCCTGCGGCCGTTCCTTCTTCCGATCGAGAACAATGCCATGAGTAAAAAGATAAAATGCGCCCTCATCGGGCCCGGCAACATCGGTACCGACCTGCTCTACAAGCTCAAGCGCAGTGAAGTACTGGAGCCCGTCTGGATGGTGGGTATCGACGCCACCTCCGAAGGCCTGGCCCGCGCCGCCGCGCTGGGCCTGAAAACCACCAGCGAGGGCGTCGACGGCCTACTACCGCATGTACTGGAAGACGGCATCCAGATCGCCTTCGATGCTACCTCCGCGTATGTGCATGCCGAAAACAGCCGCAAACTCAATGCCCTGGGTGTGCTGATGATCGACCTGACTCCGGCAGCCATCGGCCCATACTGCGTGCCACCGGTCAACCTGAAGCACAACCTTGGCCTGGGCGCGATGAACGTCAACATGGTGACCTGTGGCGGCCAGGCGACCATCCCGCTGGTGGCCGCGGTGACCAGCGTGCAGCCGGTGGCCTACGCCGAGATCATTGCCACGGCGGCCTCGAAATCGGTCGGCCCGGGCACGCGCAAGAACATCGATGAATTCACCCGCACCACCGCGGCGGCCGTGGAACAGGTGGGCGGCGCAAAAAAGGGCAAGGCAATCATTATCGTCAACCCCGCCGAGCCGCCGCTGATCATGCGCGACACCGTGCACTGCCTGACCGAAACCGAGCCTGACCAGGCAGCCATCACCGCCGCGATTGCCGACATGATCGAGCAAGTCCAGCGCTATGTGCCCGGCTACAAGCTGGTCAACGGCCCGGTGTTCGACGGCAACCGGGTGTCGATTTTCATGGAAGTCGAAGGCCTGGGCGACTACCTGCCCAAATATGCCGGCAACCTCGACATCATGACCGCCGCCGCCGCGCGCACCGCCGAGATGTTTGCCGAAGCAATGCTCAAAGGCGATTTGAGCCTGCGTGCCAGCACCCCACAACCTGCCATCGCCTAAGGAGCGCACCATGGACCTTCACGGCAAATCCATCACCGTCCACGACATGTGCCTGCGTGACGGCATGCACCCCAAACGCCACCAGATCA
>Ga0213827_1001820_pt1 | contig 11664 bp, 7 predicted proteins | sample MC6MC0898MG_FD_180669 | JGI IMG/M metagenome (GOLD analysis project Ga0213827, IMG submission 180669) | Enriched soil aggregate microbial communities from Iowa State University, Ames, United States - MC6-MC0898-MG | ecosystem: Environmental > Terrestrial > Soil > Unclassified | place: USA: Iowa...
TCTGACGGCGCTGCGCCCGCGCAATAAAAATAAGTGACGGACCGATTGCACCCGGACACCCTATCCAACATCCTGTGCCGCCCTGCTCATCAAGCTGCATTACCCCGCCGCTATACTCGTTTCACTTTCATCTTTCTGCGCCGCGCCTTTTAAGCGACGCTCACTTATGCCTTTGTTGACGGCCTTGATGCGTCCCCTTGGACGCGCCCTACTCTGTGCAGTTGCCACCCTAATATGCTTGCCCGCGCTGGCCGCCCCGCCCACGCTGGCGCAATGCCACGGCATCAAAGACCTGGCTTTCGTCGCCCACCTGGACGACGACCTGCTATTCATGAACCCGGACATCGCCTCGAACATCGAGGCGGGCGGGTGCGTGCGCGTGGTCTACCTGACCGCCAGCGATGCGGGGGAAGGCGAGACCTACATGCTGGGCCGTGAACGCGGCGTGCGCGCGGCCTATGCCTATATGGCGCATAAGCCCGACCAGTGGAAAAGCGACGTGGGCACGGCAGACGGGCGCCACATCGCGCGCTTCACCTTGCAGGGCAATCCACGCGTGCAGCTCTGGCACATGCGCCTGAAAGACCCCTGGCTGGGCAAGGGCTGGGGCAGCCTGACGCCGCTCTCCCGCACGGAATCCGAAGCGGGGCAAACCGTGGACACGCTGGGTCCCAACCCCGAGGTCTACACGCGCGAACAACTGATCGACACGTTGGCGGAATTGATCCGCCAATACGGGCCGACCACCGTGCGCCATCTGGACGACACCATCAGCGTGCCGTACACGCAGCTGTGCTGGCGTTGCGCCGGCCACGGCCACCCCGACCACATCGCAAGCGCGCGGCTGGTGCGCGAAGCCATGGTGCGCGCACCCGGCAACTACGCGGAAACCGGCTACATCGATTACCCCAGCCAGGAACGCGCCACCAACCTGGCTGAAGCAGAAATCGCCACCAAGTCAGTGATCTTCCAGCACTACGCCTGGAACGACTACCACTATTGCGCCGGCCCGACCGGCTGCAAGGAACCCGCCGGCCCCGCCGCCGCCTGGGTGCAACGCGCGTACTACGTGTCGCGTCAGGACATCGCGCCGCAGTTGTACCCGGATGGGCGCGGCGGCCTGGTCGTGTTCGCCGCAGGCGAAACCAATGCCGCCGTCAACCGCTGGGACTCGGGCCAGCAACGCTGGCAAAGCCTGGGCGGACGCACGAGCGGCCCGCTGGTGTCGTTCACCCATGCCGACGGCACGGCGGGGCTGATGGCGCGCGACCCGCTGGGCGGCGTCTGGGCCAACAAGCAACGGCACGACGGCACCTGGCAAGGCTGGCAAGCGCTGGGCGGCCTGCGCGTGACGCAGATTCCGGCCGTGGCGCCACGCGGCGAAGCCGCGGCCGTGGCCTTGGGCTATGACGGCCTGCTGCATTGGATTGCGCCGTCGGGCATCGACGGCAGCTGGAGCACCTGGCAAGACTTGCCGCCGCTGGAAGGGGCCACCGGCTCGCCGGCCGTGGCGCGCGGCGCCGACGGGCGCTACGTGATCTTTGCCTCCACCACCCAAGGCGAACTCTTCTACACCCGCCAGTTGCCCGCGGCCAAAGGCCAGCGGCCCGAATGGCATGCATGGCGTCGCGTCCCCGCGCCCGAAACGGCGGGCGGGCTGGCGGCCATTCGCAATCATGAAAATCGCGTTGAACTCTACTTCCGCCAGCGCGGCAGCAACCACCTGACCCAGCTGGTGGAAGCGGGCGACACCACGGATATGGACATGGACTGGAGCACGGCCGCCGACCTGGGCGTGCCCTTCATCGGCCGCCCGGCCATCAACGCCGACGCGCAGGGCAACGTGGTACTGGCCGTGCTGGAACGCGCGGATGGCCATCTGTGGCTGGTTGAACACGGCAAGCCGGCACGGCTGGACGCCGAAGCCGCTTCGCCGCCCGCGCTCAACATCATCGATGGCACGCTCTACATCGTGGCGCGCACCGCAGGCGGCCCGCAGCGCTATCAGGTGCTGTCGCGGCGCAGCGGCGCATGGGCCACGGCGGTCACGCTGGAGGGTGTGCCGGCAACCGGCGGCGGCCCCTTTGCCACGCTTGCGGCCCGCCCGACGGATTTGCCCAACCTGGGTTCGCATGGCGCCAACAACACCGTGGTGGTGCGGCCTTCGACGACCGATCCCAGCACGCTCAGCGTCGAACGTATGCCCACGCAGGTGTCACGGCCCGCCACGCCCACGTCAGTGCAATAAGCGGACGTTGCCCAGCCGCGTGCGGCTGAAGCGAATAGCCGTCAGCGGCATCGCCTGAACGCTACAGCACGCGCGGCGGCGCCAGCACCGGCACCTGGCGCGGCAGCTCGACGCGAAAGCGCGTGATGCCGTCTTTGGATTCCGCGCTGATGCGGCCGCCGTGGGTCAACACGATCTGCTGCGCGATGAAGAGCCCCAGCCCCAGGCCCTTGTGGCTATCGGGGCGGCGCTCGCCCCCCCGGAACGGGTTGAACAGATGGGGCAGCAAGGCTGGCGGAATCGTGCCGCCGTTGCTGACCGTCACCACCACCTGCCCCGGCTGCGTGCCATCTACTTCCACGCGAATTGGCAGATCGGCATCCCCGTGATGCAAAGCATTGCCCATCAGATTCGCCAGCACCTGGCTCAGCCGCTTGCCATCCCACGTGCCTACCAGATCGCCTTCGTAAATGGGTTCGATCACGCGGTCGGGCGCGCCCGCCAGCACTTCATCCAGCGTGCGCTGCACCAGCCCTTCCATGCTGGTTTCAGCCGGCGACAACGTCAGCCCGCCCGCCTGACGGATACGCGTCACGTCGAGCAGGTCTTCGATCAGGCCCGTCATGCGTTCGCCGCTTTGCGCCATGCGCTGGGCCAGGCTGGCGACACGCGCCGGGTCGCTCTGGCGCTGCAATAGCGCGGCGCCCATCACAATGGACTGCAACGGCGTGCGCAGGTCGTGGCTGAGCACCGCCATGAACATCTCGTTCACCCGCAACGCTTCCGTGCGCTCTTCCAATTGCCGGGCCAGCGCGCGCTTGCGTTCATGCAGTTCAAAAAACACGTTCGCCTTCATGCTGAGCATGTGCGGGTCGATCGGCTTGTACAGAAAATCCACCGCGCCGCTCTCGTAGCCCCGGAATTGCCAGTTCTGTTCGCGCGTGCCGGCCGTGATGAAAATCAGCGGGATGTGGCGGGTGCGTTCGCTGCCGCGGATCAATTCAGCCAGTTCGAAGCCGTTCATGTCCGGCATCTGCACATCCAGCAGCGCCAGCGCCACATCGCCATGGGTCAGCAACAGTTCCAGCGCTTGCGGGCCGGACTGCGCTTTCAGCACCTCGACCCGATCGCTACCCAGCAGCGCTTCCAGCGCCACGAGATTCTCGGGAACGTCGTCGACCAGCAGGCATTTGATGCGGTCTTCAAGGGGCTTGGCGGAAGTCAGGATCATGGCGTCAAAGGGGGTTGGGATCACAACAATCGTTGCGCGTGCAGTTGAACGAACCGGGCCGCAATGGCTTCCGGAGTCAGGACGTGGGGGGCCGGGGTTTTTCCTGGCGTGTTGCTCGGCGTTTTGCCCGGGGTTTTTCCCGGGGTTTGGCGCGGAAAGCGCGCCAAGGCCGCTTCGGGCATGGTGGGCATGGACGCGCTGGCGGGGTCCTGGACGATGGTGTAGCCGCCCGCCGCGTGTATGGCGGCAAGGCCGGCCGCGCCATCGTCATTCGCGCCCGACAGCAACACGCCCACCAGCTTGTCGCCGTAGCCGTCCGCGGCCGACTCGAACAACACGTCAATCGACGGCCGCGAGAAATGCAGCGGCGCGTCAACAGACAGCGCCAGGCGCGGCCCGCTATCGATCAGCAAGTGGTAGTCCGGCGGCGCGAAATACAGATGGCCCGCCTGTATCGGCTGCTGGTCTTCGGCCTCTTGCACCGGCAGCGCGCAGCGCGGGCGGAAAATATCCACGAGCAGGCTGCGGCGGTCGCGCGGCAGATGCAGCACCACGATCACCGCGGCGCGCAGCCCTACGGGCAGGCGCGGCAACAACACGTTCAACACGTCGATCGCCCCCGACGAACCGCCGATGACGATCGCCTGGTAGGGGCCGCCATCTGGCGTGTTGGATGCATGCGCCGCGCTCGCGTTCATCGGCCGGCCTTCTTGCGATAGATGCGGTCTTCCAGCACGAAGTCGTCAAAGTGCTCGGCCTGCGCCGAGAACCGCAACGATTCCTTCGAGCCCAAGCCCAGAAAGCCGCGATGCACCAGCGCGTCGTGGAACAGGCCAAGCGCGCGGTTCTGAAGATCTCGCTCGAAATAAATCAGCACGTTGCGGCACGAAATCAGATGCACTTCCGCGAACACGCTGTCGGTCGCCAGGCTGTGGTCGGAAAACACCATGTGTTCGCGCAAGGCCTTGTCGAACACCACGCGGCCGTAGCGGGCGGTGTAGTAGTCAGACAGCGAGCTGCGCCCGCCCGCACGCGCATGGTTCTCGGTAAAGGCCGCCACGCGGTCCAGGTCGAACACGCCCTGCTCGGCCGCGCGCAAGGCGTGCGGATTGATGTCGGTGGCGTAGATCAGCGTGCGGTCCAGCAGGCCTTCCTCGTGCAGCAGAATGGCCAGCGAATAGACCTCTTCACCCGTACTGCATCCCGCCACCCACACCTTGATGGACGGATAGGTGCGCAAGATGGGCACGACCTCGTTGCGCAGCGCCAGAAAATAGCTGGGGTCGCGGAACATGTCGCTCACCTGCACCGTCAGGTATTGCAGCAGCCCCGTGAACACGGCGGGCTCATGCAGCACGCGGTCTTGCAGCTGCGACAGCGTCTTGCAACTGAACTGCGTCAGCGCGCTTTGCAGGCGGCGCTTGAGCGACGCCTGCGCATACGCGCGAAAGTCGTAGTGGTACTGGTGATAGATCGCATCGAGCAGCAGCCGCTGCTCGATGTCCGCGATACGCGCCTTGGTCTTGTGGGGCATGGCTGTGCTCGACTCGATGTTGCGCAGGCAGCGCCTTAATTACGCATCCAGACACGCACCAGCGACAGCAGGCGCTCAACGTCCAGCGGCTTGGCGATGTAGTCATTGGCGCCCGCGGCCAGGCACTTTTCTTGATCGTCCTTCATGGCTTTGGCGGTCAGCGCAATGATGGGCAGGCGGCGCCATTCGGGCCGCGTGCGTATCTCGCGCATGGCGGTGTAGCCATCCATCTCGGGCATCATGATGTCCATCAGCACCAGGTCGATCGACGCGTGGCCGTCGGAACCGGCGCGCTCCAGCGCGTCCAGCGCTTCACGGCCATTGCGCGCAATCTCCACGCGCAAACCCGTCGGCTCCAAGATGCTGGACAGCGCGAACACGTTGCGCACATCGTCTTCCACCACCAGCACCGTGCGGCCTTCCAGGCCGGCGTCGCGGCTGCGCGCCTGCTCCAGCATCTGGCGTTGCTCGGGCGGCAGCTCGGCTTCGACCTGATGCAGGAACAGCGTCACTTCGTCCAGCAGGCGCTCGGGCGAACGCGCATCCTTGATGATGATCGACTTCGAGAAGCGGCGCAGGTGCTGCTCTTCGTCGCGCGACAGCGCGCGGCCGGTATAGACGATGACGGGCGGGAACGACACACTGTCCTGCTCGGTCATCTGTTGCAGCAGCTCGTACCCGTTCATGTCGGGCAGGTTCAGGTCCATCACCACGCAATCAAAGGTGGTTTCGCGCAACGCATTCAAGGCGGCGGCGGCGGTGGCGGCCGGCACGATCTCAACATCATTGCGCGCCAGCAGCTGGCGCACGCTTTCGCGTTGGCGGTCGTCGTCTTCCACGACCAGCACGCGCCGCAGGTTCTGCGTGAACTTGGCTTCCAGGCGCTGCAACGCGTGCACCAGTTCTTCACGCTTGACGGGTTTGAGCGCGTAGCCGATGGCGCCACGGCCCATCGCCTCTTGCGCGTAATCGGCCACCGACACCACATGCACGGGGATGTGGCGGGTCTGCGGATTGCGCTTGAGCTGGTCCAGCACGCCTAGCCCGGAGAAGTCAGGCAGGTTGATGTCCAGCACGATGGCATTGGGGCTCTGCTGCACCGCCTGCGCCAGACCGTCGCTTGCCGTATGCGCAACCAGGCAACCAAAGCCCATCTCACGCGCCAAGTCGGAAAGAATGCCGGAAAAGCGTTCGTCGTCTTCGATGACCAGGATGGTGCGGCCCGGCACCTGGGGCTCGGCGTCCTGTGAACCTGCGTCCGTCTGCGAGGCAGGCGCCGCATCTTGGAAGATGCGTGCGGTCAGGTCGGACGACGCCGGCCGTGCCTGCGGGGCCGGCGGCGCGCTGCGCGCGCGTTGGGCAGGCGTGGGCGGCGCGGCGGTCAGGCGGATCGGCACTTCCAGCGTGAACACGCTGCCCTGGCCCGGCGTGCTGGCCACGGTCAGCGAGCCGCCGAGCAGATCAGCCAGATCGCGCGAGATCGACAGGCCCAGCCCCGTGCCGCCATGCTTGCGGTGCGTGCTGCCGTCGGCCTGGCGGAAGGCTTCAAAAATCAATTCCTGCTGGTCTTCGGGCACGCCGATGCCGGTATCGCGCACGGCGAACGACAGCCGGTTGCCCGGCGCGCGCGACACGCGCAGCGCCACCGTGCCTTGCGGCGTGAACTTCAACGCGTTCGACAGCAGATTCTTCAGCACCTGGCCCAAGCGTTGCGGGTCGGTGTACATCGCCGCGGGCACATCGGCGTCCACCTCAAGCTCAAACGCCAGCTTCTTCTCTTGCGCAATCGGCCGCAGCGGGTCAAACAAGCGTTGCAGCAAGGCGGGGATGGCGACTTGCTCGACCTCTACGGTAGCCTGGCCCGCTTCGATCTTGGCCAGATCCAGAATGTCGTTGATCAAGGTCAGCAGGTCGGTGCCCGCCGCGTAGATGGTCTGCGCGTACTTGACCTGCTCGGTGCTCAAGTTGCCGGGCTTGTTGTCCGACAGCAGCTTGGCCAGGATCAGCGTGGAATTCAACGGCGTGCGCAGTTCGTGGCTCATGTTGGCCAGGAACTCGCTCTTGTATTGGCTCGCCTGCGCCAACTGACGGGCCTTGTCGGACAACGCATCTTGCACGCGCATCAACTGCTCGGCCTGCTGCTCGAGGTTGGCGTTGGTCTGCTCCAGTTCGGTCTGTTGCAGCTCCATGCGCGCCTGCGATTCCTGCAAGATGCGGCTCTGCTGCTCCAGCTCTTCGTTGCTGACGCGCAGTTCTTCCTGCTGGGTCTGCAACTCTTCGGACTGGCGCTGCGTTTCTTCCAGCAGCGCTTCCAGACGGGTGCGGTCCAGACCCGAGCGGATGGAGGACGCCAGCATTTCCGACGCGCCTTCCAGCAGGGCGCGTTCGGTCTCGCCCACCGGGTGGTTAAAGCCCAGCTCCAGCACCGCGTACACGCGGCCATTCTGCATGGCGGGCGCCAGGATCAGCTCGGCCGGGTTGGAGCGGCCCGACGCGGACGCCAGCTCCAGGTGGCCCGCCGGCACGTCGCGCACATGCAGCAGCTTGCGCGAGGCGGCGGCCTGCCCGATCAGCCCTTCAGCCGGCTGGATCTTCTGCGCCAGCCGTTCGGGCGGCAGCGCATAGCCGCCAAAGAGTTCGAGTTCGCCCGTGCTGCGGTCCAGCACGTAGCCCGCGCCCACATTCGCGTCGAGGTACTCGGCCAGATACTCCAGCGACCGCTTGCCGATTTCATCGACGCGGTGATCGCCCTGCAAACGCATGCTCAGGCCCGACAGGCCCGTCGTCACCCAGGTCTGGCGCGCCTTCACGCGGTACTCGCGCATGGTCATGGCGCCGGAAATCAGGATGAGCACCAGCAGCACCATCGATCCGCCCCACGAGTAATACGTGGAGGTCGTGGCGGCGGCGGCCCAGGCTTCCTTGCCCTCGGCCAGCTCGCCCATCTGCCGCGTGTACAGGTCGGCAACCAGGTCACGCAACCGGTCCATGGCCTCTTTGCCGGCATCGGTGCGCACCACCGCCATCGCGCCTTCGATGTCACCGGCCTTGCGCATCTCGATGGTGTCACGCAGCTCCACCAGCTTTTGCCGCGTGATGCCGTCGATATCGTTGGCGATGCGGCGCTGCGCCGAATCTTCGCTGGCCGCCTCCTTGACGACGCCCAGCCGCTGTTCGATCAGCGGCAGCGAACGCAGATAGGGTTGCAGATAACTCAGGTCGCCCGTCAGCAGATAGCCGCGCTGCCCGATCTCGGCGTCTTTCAGCGCCGAGTTGAACAGGCTTAACTGCCGCAAGACTTCGGTCGTGCGGTCCATGGCCTTCACGGCCTGCACCCGGGTATCGGCCGAACGCACGTTGACGAAGGCGATGACCAAGGTGGCCAAGGCTGCCGTGATGAAACCGGCAAGCAAAGTCTTCGGAAAAGGATAGCGGCGGGAACGCTGAGGCGACGAATTCGGCATGAGGGCGGGTACCGGTTCAATGGATACAGGCCTGCGGCGGCGCGCAGAGCCGATGCGCAAGCTGATGGAAACGAGGCGCAGTCATAGCAAGCGGTGCAAGCGCAGGACTATACAGGGTGATCTTCGCATCCGGAATGCGGACGCGTGCGGAGCGGTGGCACTAGGCGAAAAATTATATTTATATCAGCCACTTATATAAAAATGATCGGCATAGTCACTCGTCACTAGCCCATTTGGCTTGCCCGGGGTCTTAACGCAACAACGCCCCTGTATGCACGCATACGAGGGGCGTTGAAGTACCACCGATGCAACGGGCGTCAAGGGCCGGACACCCCCGGCCGAATCACCTTGCCGCTGCGCGACCCCGTGCTTTCCCCCGCCTGCCACGCCACGCTGCCGTTGACCACGACGACGTCGATGCCTTCGGCTTGGCGGGTAGGCGACGACCACGTTGCCGTGTCGGCGATGGTGTCGGCGTCGAACACGACGATATCCGCCGCATGGTCCACCGCGATGCGGCCGCGTTCGGGCAGGCGGAAGTAGGCGGCGGGTTTGCCTGTCATCTTGTGCACCGCCTGTTCCAGCGAGAACAGCCCGACGTCGCGGCAGTAGTGGCCCAGCACGCGCGGGAAGGTGCCCCACAGGCGCGGGTGCGGGGCGGGGTCGTGCGGCATGCCGTCCGAGCCGATCATCGTGCCGGGGTACGCCAGAATGCGTTCGACGTCGGCCTCGTCCATGATGAAGTAGATGGCGCCCGCCGGTTGCAGCGCGTCGACGGCGTCTTCCGGGCTCAAGCCCAGGTCCTGGGCGATGTCGTCCAGATCGCGCCCGGCGTACTGCGGGTACGGCACCGACTTCGTCACGATGACGCGGCTGGACACGGCCAGGCGGTCTTTGCGCAGAATGGTCGAGCCGGCCACGTAGGGGTAGCAGTCCAGCGCCACTTCCTGGCGTTGGCTGGCTTCGGTGATATGCGCCAGTGTCTGCACCGAGCGGCCGTGGTTGCGCGGGCCGATCAGTTTGTGATGCGAGATCAGCACCGGTGCGCCGCCGGCCGCGCCCACCGCGAAGGCTTCATCCAGCGCCGCGAAGATGCGGTCGCCTTCGTCGCGGATATGGCTGGCGTACAGGCCGCCGTGCTCGCGCAGCACGCTGGCCACCGCCATCAGTTCGTCCAGCGTGGCGGGCATGGCGGCCGGATACGCGGTGCCGGTCGACAAGCCGATTGCGCCGCTTTGCATGGCCTCGCGCAGCAAGGCCTGCATGTGTTCGATCTCGCTGGCGGTGGCGGGCCGGTCCAGCTCGTCCATGGCGGCGGCGCGTAGCGACGTATGGCCCACCAGGCAGGCGGCGTTCACGGCGGGCGGGTGGAGGTCCAGGTTGCGCAGGTAGGCGCCAAACGTTTCGTAGGGAAAATCGCTGACTTCATTGCCCAACAGGTTGACGGGCGCAGGCACGTCGCGGCGCCAGCCCGAACGCCACGGCGCCTGACTGATGCCGCAGTTGCCCGTCACTACCGTTGTCACCCCCTGGCTCAGCTTGGCGGGCATGCCGGGGTCGATGGACAGGTAGCGGTCGTCGTGGGTGTGGGTGTCGATGAAGCCGGGCGCGACGATGCGGCCGGCGGCCTCCAGCACTTGCGTGGCCGGTGCGCCATGCAAGTCGCCAACGGCCGCGATGCGGCCATCGCGCACGCCCACATCGGCGCGCACGCGGTCGGCGCCCGTGCCGTCGATCACCGTGCCTCCACGGATCAGCAAGTCGTAGCGTTCATGGGTCACGGTGGTCAGCGGCATGGCGGTCAGTCGATCTTCACGTTGGCTTGCTTGATCACCTGCGCCCATACGGGGCGTTCGGCATGCGCGCGGTCAAACAACTGCTGGCGCGGGCCGATGTTCGGCACATAGGCCAGGCTCTTCAGTTTTTCCTGCACCTCGGGCGATTGCAGCGCCTTGTTCATGGCGGCGTTCAGATAGTCCAGCACCTTCGGGTCGGTGCCGGCGGGCGCCACATAGCCCGTCCACGCCACCGCGCGATACCCCTTCAGGCCCTGCTCGTCCAGCGTGGCAAGGGCAGGCATGGACGGATCACGTTGCAGATCAGTGACGGCCAGCGGCACGACCTTGCCCTGGTCCACGAACGACGCGATGGACGAGATGTTGTCGAACACCAGATCGGCTTCGCCACGCAGCACGGCCAGGTCCGCCTCGACGCCGCCCTTGTACGGCACGTGCATGAATTCCACGCCCGCCATCGAACTGAACATGGCGGCGCTAAGGTGGCCCGTTGTGCCGTTGCCGCCAGATGACACCACCAGCTTGCCCGGCTCTTTCTTGGCCAGCGCGATCAGCTCGGCCACGCTCTTGACGTTCAAGCCCGGGCGCACGGCCAGCAGGTTCTGCACGGAGCCGGTCAACGCCACGGGCGCCAATTGCTTGTCGGCGTCGTATTGCAGCTTGGCGTACAGGCCCTGGTTGATGGCCAGCGTGGCCACGTTGGCGAACCCGATCGTGTAGCCATCGGGCGTGGCGTTGGCCACGGCCTGCGTGCCGATGATGCCGGAGGCGCCCGTGCGGTTCTGCACCACATAGTTGCCGCCCGTCTGCTTGGCCATTTCAGCGGCCAGCAGGCGCGACACGAGGTCGGGCGTGGTGCCGGTATTGAACGGCACGATGATGGTGACGGGATGCTCGGGGTAGGCGGCCTGGGCGGCGGACGCCGCCGTCAGGCTCAGCACGGCGCTCGCAGCGGCGAGCCAGCGCTTGGCGCTGCTTTGGTACGTGGACATGGTTTTCTTCCTTGGACTGTTATGAGTGTTTCCCCGCCAGCTCTGCGTCCGGCGCGGGTATTGCGGGTATTGCGGGTACTGCGGTACTGCATGGCAAGCGTCCTTGCGGCTCCCGTCAACCGGGAGCCCGGCGCGAACGATTACTCCAGCGCGATCTGCCGCAACAAGGGCAAATCGATATTTCCGCCCGACAGCACGATGACGGCGTCGCGGCCGTCGGCCGAGATATGGCCTGCCAGCAAGGCGGCTAACGCCACCGCGCCGCCCGGCTCCACGACCAGCCGCAATTCATCCAGCGCGAAACGAATCGCGGCGGCCACTTCGGCATCGCTGACCGACACCGCCGCGCTCAGGATGCGGCTGTTGATCGCATAGGGCAGTTCGGCAGGCGTCGCGGCTTGCAGCGCATCGCAAATCGTC
>Ga0213827_1001828_pt1 | contig 11617 bp, 4 predicted proteins | sample MC6MC0898MG_FD_180669 | JGI IMG/M metagenome (GOLD analysis project Ga0213827, IMG submission 180669) | Enriched soil aggregate microbial communities from Iowa State University, Ames, United States - MC6-MC0898-MG | ecosystem: Environmental > Terrestrial > Soil > Unclassified | place: USA: Iowa...
CATCGTTTTCGATCGTGCCCAGCACGCGCTTCCAACGCGGCTTCTGTTCCTTCTGGCCGTTGAGGGTCTTGCCGTAGAAGTTGTAGTTCTCGTTGACGAAGGCATCGGCCAGGTACGGCGAGGCGCCGTCCACGGTGTGGAAGCGCAGGTAGGCGCGCCACACCGACGGGTCGGTGTCGCCCAGCGCCTTGCTCACTTCCTGGTGGAAGGAGGGGATGGCCAGCGAGAACGTCTCCGGGGTCGCGATGCCCTGCGCCTTGAAGAACTCGGTCCAGCTGAAGTTCGGGGTCAGCTTGTCCGCATCGGCCACGGTGACCGGGTTGTAGAACAGCGAGACATCGCGCGACAGCTCGACGCTGGACTTGGAGGCCTTGGCCAGGCGGGTTTCAAACTTCACCACGTCGGCGGCCTGCTTCTCCGCGTCGGCCGTGGCCACGCCGGACAGTTCCAGCACCTTGGCCACGTGGGCCTGGTAGGCCTTGAGCTTGTCGGCATTCTTGGCGTCGGTGTAGTACGTGGTGTCCGGCAGGCCCAGGCCGCCCTGGCTGGCGTAGGCCATGTTCATGCTGGAGTTCTTGAAGTCCGCTTCCGGACCGAACCCGAACAGCACGTTGTCGCCCTTGGCGGCGCTGGTGCGCAGGTAGGCGGCGACGGCGTCCTTGCTCTGCAGGCCGTCGATGGCGGTCAGGTCGGCCTTGATCGGCTCGATGCCCTGGGCATTGATCTTGGCTTCGTCCATGCCGGTGGCCCAGAAGTCGCCGACGATCTTTTCGATGCCGTTCGGGTTCTTGACCGCCGCGACCTGCTCGGCGAGCTGGTGCTGCACGGCGACCGAGCGCTCGTCCAGGATGGTGAAGGCGCCCCAGCTGGTGCGGTCGGCCGGGATCGCATTGGCGGCCAGCCACTTGCTGTTGACGTAGTCACCGAAGGCGCCGCAGGCGTCCAGGCTGGTGTCCAGGTCGGACGGGTGGAAGGCGTTGTAGGCCGGCAGCTTGCTCTCGTCGAGCTTGTACTCGGTGGCGGCAGCGGTGGCGGCCGGGGCAGCGGTGGAGGCCGCGCCGTCCTTCGCCGGGGTGTCGGTCTTGCCGCAGCCGACCAGCGCGGCCGAAACGGCCAGGGTCAGCAGGACGATCTTGGGATTGCGGATCACGTGGGTTGGCCTCCAGGCCTGGAATGCATCGGGGATGGCCCCCCACCGGGGAGCCGTGGGCCAGACGATACGCCGCTGGCTCGACCGGCAAGGGTGTCGAAGGTCATGGCCGATGGCAAGCGCGGCCTGCGTGCCACCGTCGGCCCGATCCGGCACGGTGGGCCGGCTGCCGCGGCAAAGCCCGGCCCGGCCGGCGACACGCCCGGCTGCGGCGGTGTATACAGCGGGCATGGCGAACTCTTCTGCGCAGCCGTGGGACGCGGTGATCATCGGTGCCGGGCACAATGGCCTGGTGTGCGCCGCCTATCTGGCGCGTGCCGGCAAGCGCGTGCTGGTGCTGGAGCGGCGCGGCGTGGTGGGCGGCGCGGCCGTCACCGAGGAATTCCATCCCGGGTTCCGCAACTCGGTGGCGTCCTACACGGTCTCGCTGCTGCAGCCCAAGGTGATCGCCGAGCTGGACCTGGCCGCGCATGGGTTGCGGGTCGTGCCGCGCCGGATCAACAACTTCCTGCCGCTGCCCGATGACCAGTACCTGCTCGCCGGCGGCGCGCTGACCCAGGCCGAGCTGCAGCGCTTCTCGGCCCACGATGCCCGGCAACTGCCCTTGTACGAGCAGCGCCTGGAGGTGTTCGCCGACGTGCTGCGCGCGGTGGCCCTGCAGGCGCCGCCCAACGTCAGCGACGGCCACTGGCTGCAGATGCTGCCGGAGCTGTGGCGGGCAGGGCAGCTCGGGCGGCGGTTGCATGCGCTGGCGCCGGCGTTGCGCCAGGAACTGCTGGACCTGTTCACCATCTCGGCCGCCGAGTACCTGGACCGCTGGTTCGACAGCGAACCGATCAAGGCCCTGTTCGGCTTCGACGGCGTGGTCGGCAATTACGCCAGTCCGTATGCGCCGGGCACCGCGTACGTGCTGCTGCACCATGCCTTCGGCCAGAGCAACGGGGTCAAGGGCGCATGGGGCCATGCAATCGGTGGCATGGGCGCGATCACCCAGGCGATGGCGCGTTCGGCGATGGCCGCCGGCGCGCAGATCCGCACCGATGCCGGAGTGCGCCGGGTGCTGGTGGAGGGCGGGCGCGCGGTCGGGGTGGAAACACTGCAGGGTGAACGGATCACCGCGCGTGCGGTGGTCTCCAACCTCAACCCCAAGCTGCTCTACGAACAGCTGCTCGGCGCTGGCGAAGTGCCCGCGGCCACGCGCGAGCGGATGGCGAACTGGCGGTGTGGTTCGGGGACGTTCCGCATGAACGTGGCGCTGTCGCGCCTGCCGGACTTCCGCTGCCTGCCCGGGCCCGGCGACCATCTCACCGCCGGGATCATCATCGCGCCCTCGCTGGACTACATGGACCGCGCCTGGGTGGATGCACGTACCCACGGCTGGTCGCGCCAGCCGATCGTGGAGATGCTCATTCCCAGCACGCTGGACGACTCGCTGGCACCGCCCGGCCAGCACGTGGCCAGCCTGTTCTGCCAGCACGTGGCGCCGCAGCTGCCGGGCGGCCGCCACTGGGATGATCATCGCGAGGAGGTGGCCGACCTGATGATCGCCACGGTGGAGCAGCATGCGCCGGGCTTCTCGGCCTCGGTGCTGGGCAGGCAGGTGCTCAGCCCGCTGGACCTGGAGCGCATTTTCGGCCTGGTCGGCGGCGACATCTTCCACGGCGCGCTCAGCCTCAACCAGCTGTTCAGCGCCCGCCCGATGCTGGGCCAGGCCGATTATCGCGGCGCGCTGCCGGGGCTGTACCTGTGCGGGTCCGGCAGCCATCCCGGTGGCGGGGTGACCGGTGCGCCGGGGCACAATGCCGCGCAGGTGATCCTGCGCGGCTGAGGTGGCAGGCTGGTGCCAGCGCGCCGTTACGGAGTCGGATCGTCCAGCGCGGCAGGCTGCAGGTCTTCGGTCTGCGGCTCGCGTGCATTCGGGTCCGGCGTGACCTCAGGAATGCGGGTCTTACGATCATTCTCCGGCTTGACCTGGGTCGCTTCGCCCACATTCACCGTGGCCACGCGCGGCTTGGCCCAGATCGCGTCATGCCACTGCTGGTACTTGTCGGGGTCCCAGTAGCGGTCGTCGTAGAACTTGCTGCCGTCGATCTCTTCCGGGCCGGCCGGGCCGGGCACCACGATCCGCAGGTTGCCCGTGAAGCCGGTGCGGCTGCCGGTGACGTTGCGGCGCTCGCGACGCAGTGCCACGGCGATGCGAGGCTTGGCTGCCGCGTCACCGAAACGGGCGTAGATGGCTTCGCCCTGCGCGATGGCCTGCTCGCGTTGTGCCGGGGTCAACGCCGCCCAGTACCGCTCGCGCAGCTCGACAAAGCCCTGATAGCCACGCTCGGCGGCCAGGTCCATCCAGGCATAGGCCAGAGCGCGGTCGGCGGCGGTGCCGGTGCCGTTCCAGAGCATCTCCGCCACCATCGCCTGTGACGGCTTGTCGGCGTAGAACGCCGCGCGTTGGAAGAATTTGAATGCCGCCTCCTGGTCGCCGGCGGTGCGCTTTTCCATACCGAGCAGGCGGAAGCGCAGGTCGGGATGGCCGCTGAGGAAGCCGGCGGTGATCATCAGTGGATCGGTAGTGGGGTCGGCGGGGATGGCGGCCGTGGGCTTCTTGTCGGCGGCGTGGCCGGCAACGGGGAGCAGGGCCAGCATCGGCAGCAGCAGGGGCAGGGTCCAGCGTTTCATACCGTAGTTCCTTCGGGAAGTCTGGCCGTTCGTTCCATCTTGCACGGGGCGCCGCAACGGCCAACAGCGGCATTGGTCATGGTGACTTCCCCAAGGCGGGGGAAGTTCCCCTGGCGCCCCGGTGCAGGGGCGCCAGGGACGATCATTCCTTCTCGGCCGGCCCACCGATATGGCGGGAGAAGAAGTTCAGCATTTTCGTGTACAGGTTCACCCGGGCCGGGACACCGTAGAAGCCGTGCATTTCACCGGACTGGATGATCATCCCTTCCGGCGGGTTGCCTGCGGCGATCAGGGCCTTGTTCATCAGCTCGGTCTGCTCCGGTGGGGTACGTACGTCGCGTGCACCTGCGGCCAGGTAGACCGGGATCTTCACTTCCCCGGCGCGGCGTGCCGGCGAGTTCCTGGCCCACACCGCCGTATCGGTGCCATGGGTGCGGCGCAGGAAACGCTGGCCCGATTCACGCTCGGGGATGTCGCCCTTCTTGAACATCATGTCGATGTCATACACGCCGACGTAGCCGAACGTGCACTTGAACAGGCCCGGCGCACGGATCGGTGCCATCAGCGAGGAATAACCGCCGAAGCTGCCGCCGTAGATGCACAGGCGGTCCTTGTTGGCGTAGCCGTTGCTGATCGCCCATTGCGTGGCATCGATGATGTCGTTCTGGATCCCGTCGGCCCACTGCTGGTGGCCGGCATCCTGGAATGCCTTGCCGTAGCCGCCTGAGCCCCGGTAGTTGACCTGCAGGACCGCGTAGCCCCGGCTGGCAAACAGCTGGGTTTCCCCGGAATAGCGCCAGTTGTCGCGCGGGCCGATCGGGCCGCCGTGCGGATTGACGATCATCGGCAGGTTCTTGCCGTCCGAGCCCTGCGGCAGGGTCAGGTAGCCGTACACCTGCTTGCCATCGCGCGCCTTGAAGCTGAACGGCTTGACGGTGGCCAGGCGCTTCTTGTCCAAGTGCGGCGCACGCTGCATCAGGAAGCGCGCCTTGCCGGTGTCGCGGTCAAACAGGTACAGCTCCCCCGGATTGGAATCGCTGTACACCGAGACCACGATCTTGCGGCCGTCGGCGGTGTGGCTGGAGAAGTCCACCAGTTCACCGGGGAACGAGGCGGCCAGCGAGCTGTAGAGCGCCGCGTCGGGATGGCTCTCGTCGACCAGGGTGACCTGCGGCGCGCCGGCTTCGGTCATCACCCCGATCAGGCGGTTGTCGTCGGTGGACCAGATGTAATCGGAGACTTCGGCGACCGGATCCTGGAACAGCGAGGTGAATGCACCGGTGCCAGTGTCCAGGGTGCCGATGGCACCGGGGGCCTTGTCGTCGCTCTGGGTGACGTAGACCGTGCCGTCTGCCGTGGCGCGCTCCACCCACAGGTGCTTGCCGTCGGTCTTTGAAGCGTTTACCAGGGTCCACTCGCGCCCGTCGCGACGGTACAGCTCGCTGCGCTCGTCGTACTCGCCTTCCTCGTTGCGGCTGGAGGAGCACACGGCGAAGCGCGGTTCCTTGGCCGCGTCAAGCGCGATGGAGCAGTCGTCCTTGGGGGCGCGCACCAGCACGGTGCGGCGACCGCTGAACGTGTCGACCTGTTCCAGCTGCGTGCCGGCACCTTCGTTGGAGCGCGGGTAGCGCGCCTGCATGATGACGTTGCGGTCATCGTCCTTGAGCGTGTCGAGCAGGCTGAAGCTCTGGCGGCCCACCGTCTTGCCGCGCTGGGTGGCATCGCGGGTGCCGTAGAAGATCAGGGGCACCGCCTGGCTGCCGTCTGCGTTCACCGCGAACCATTCGCCGGTGGCGAACGGCTGGGCGTAGCCGCCCATCTTCTTGACCGCATTGAACATCAGCCGATCCGGCGAGATCCAGGTGAACTGCCCGATGCTTTTCTTCTCGGGAAGCTGGTTGACCTTGAGAATTTTCAGGTCGCTGGTGCGCAGCACGGCCAGGACGTCCTGGTCGCCGTGGTCCATGGTCACGGCCAGGTACTCGCCGTTGGGCGAGATGCGGACAGTGCCATAGGCCGGATGCTTGACGAAATCTTCGACCGAATAGGTCGTTGCCGCCGAGGCGGTGAGTGCAGGAGAGCCCAGCACGAGAGCGAGCAGGGCGAAGGACAGCTTGTACATCGGAGAACCCCTCGATTCGTCGGGCCATCGTGGCCCGGAGTGCGTTGGAGGCGAGGGCATGCAAACGCAGAGCCCGGCCGAAGCCGGGCTCTGGATGTCACGCCACCTGGCCCATCAGAAGCGGTAGGACAGGCTGAGGTAGTAGCGGCGGCCCAGCGGGTCGGCGCCGATGTAGCTGTTGAAGTACGGGTAAGCGGTGTTGGTGGCGTCTTCGCGGAACTGATTGTTGGTCAGGTTGACCACGGTGAACTCAGCACGCACGTTCGGGCCGAACTTCTTGCTGACCTGCAGGTTGTACAGCATGTAGGGCTTGAGGCGCTCGGTCCAGGCAGCGTTCCAGTTGGAGCCGTAACGGGTACCGAACAGCGTTGCACCCCATTCGTCGCCTGCCCAGCTCAGGCTGCCACGCACGCGGCTGCGCTGGCTGTAGTCGTACAGCGGCAGGTCGCGGTAGTCGACCAGCTCATCCTCGTCGTTCTCCTTGTACTTGTTGGTCAGGACCAGCGAGTAGCCCAGGTCCAGGCCGAAGTCGCCGAGGCGATCGGTGTCCAGCTTGTACTTGAAGGTCGCATCGATACCGCTGGTTTCCAGCAGCGAGGCATTGATGTACGCGGTGTTGATCTGCGAGATGCGGCCGTCCAAGGTGGTGCCCGGGGCGTTGGTACGGGTGATCAGCGAGGTCAGGTTGCGGCAGAAGGCCGAATCAGCCGACTGTTCGAACGCCGAGCCGTCCGGACGCACACCCAGGCGGCAGTTCGCTTCGTTCTGCAGCAGGTAGGTCGAGCTCAGCTGGGTCGCGGCATCCTGCAGACGGATCTTGTAGTAGTCCACCGACATGGACATGGCGTCCATGATGTCCCACACGAAGCCTGCGCCCCACGACTTGCCTTCTTCTTCCTTCAGGTTCGGGTTGCCGGCAATCAGCGACTGCGCCTGGTACAGGGTGATGTCACCGCTGACGTTGCACTGGGCGCGGGTACGGCCCGGGGTGCCCGGAGCCTGGCCAAGGCCGGTGCCCGAACGGCAGCTGTATTCGTCGACGATGGACGCGTAGGAGGCGGCGCCTTCGGCGTAGACCAGCTGCATGTCCGGTGCGCGGAAGCTGGTGGCGTAGGAGCCACGGATCAGCAGGTTGCTGAAGGGACGGAACTCCAGGCCAACGTTGAAGGTCTTGGCATCGTCGACGGCGGTGATGTCGTCGTACTTGTCCCAGCGGCCGGCCAGGTTCATCGACAGGTTGCTCAGGATCGGCACGCGGAACTCGGTGCCGATCGCGTAGCGGTCACGGCTGCCGTGGGTTTCGCCCGAGCTGGTCAGGTTGAAGATGGTCTGGTCGTCCAGCGGACGCAGCTGGTCGGTACGCACGTCGCTGACCAGGTCGGTGGTCTGGCGCATGCCTTCAATGACGGCGGCGAAGCCGACCGGGCCGGCAGGCAGTTCGAAAAGGTCGCCGCTGACGTTGAAGTTGACGGTGGCCGAGGTGGATTCGGCTTCGTTCTTCACGCGGGTGGCGAAGCTCTGGTAGATCTCCGGGGTGATCGGCGAGTTCCAGCGCTGCTGATTCAACGAGTAGATCGGGTAGTTGCCGTTGTAGCCCTGCAGCGGGCCCAGGAAGTAGTCGTGCACGGCCTTGGCCAGCAGGCGCGGGCGGTCGGCGGTGTACTCGTACTTGCCGTAGTTGGCGCTGGCTTCCCAATCGAAACGATCGGCGAAGGTACCCTGCGCACCGAAGGTGATGTCCCAGCTCTTTTCGTCGTACTCGGTGCTGGCCGCCTCGTTGCCGCCCAGTTCGAACGGATTGAACACGCGCTGCAGCTGAATCAGATCACGCAGGGTGGAATCGTAGTACGCGCCGGTGGCCGCACCGGCGCGGTTGGCGGTGAAGCGGTCGCCGGAGGTGCCCCAGAACTCGGTGCCGTTGCTGGCCTTCGCGTCGGTCTTGTAGAAGTTCACGCTGCCGAACAGCTGGGTGGACTCGGTGACGTCGAAGGTACCGTAGCCGTAGGCGTTGTAGCTGCGGTTCTTGTTCCACAGCGAGCGCGACGCGACCTGATCGTAGCTGCCGCAGTAGGTGCCACGGGCAGCGGTGGTCACGGTGGTGTAGCCGAACTTGTCGCACGCAGCAGCGTCATAGATGACGTTCTGGTTGCGCACATGGCCGTTCAGGCCGCCGGCGCTCAGGCTGGCCAGGGACAGCGACGGGTTGACCGCGATACCCGACGGATTGTTGCGGGTATCGGCCAGGACGTCGCGCTGGGAAGCGAACACCGGCTCGTTCTCGCTGTACTGCAGCGCGTAGGTCGCGCTCCAGCGGTCACCGGTCTTGCCGCCGGTGTATTCGAAGTTGACGCTGTCGCCACCGCCCTCTTCGGTGGTGCCGGCGGTCAGGCGGACCTGCTGACCATCGTAGTTCTTGCGCAGCACGATGTTGACCACGCCGGCCACGGCGTCGGAGCCGTAGATGGCCGAAGCGCCACCCGTCAGCACCTCCACGCGCTCGACGATCGAGCTCGGGATCGACTTGATGTTGACGACGTTGTTGTCGCGGTTGTAGGGCTGCGGGTACTGCGGCGGGCGGCGGCCGTTGATGAGCGTCAGGGTGTAACCCGGGCCCAGGTTGCGCAGGTTCACCACCTGGGCATTGGGAGTGAAGCCGCCCACGGCCAGGTCGCCGGTGAAGGAGCTGGTGGTGTTCTGGGTCAGGGTCTGCAGCATGTCGCCGACAGACTGGAAGCCTTCACGGTCGATATCGGCACGCGTGATAACGGTGACCGGCGCCGGGCCTTCCACGTCGGCGCGCTTGATGCGCGAACCCACCACGGACACGCGGTCCAGGTTGACGGCGTTCTTGCCGCCAGCTTCGTTGCCGGCTTCCTGTGCGAACGCCGGAGCGACGGCCGAAACGACCAGCGCCGATGCCAGCGCAAAGCTCAGCGGGTTGCGGCTGAGCAGCGTGCGATTTGCCATGAATAGTTCCCCTTGAAATCAGTTCTGTGCGCCAGGTGACGGTGAGCAGGCCTTCTTGGCCGAACCGGACACCTTTTTGCTCCCGACGGGCCCGTACCGCTGCCCCCTGTAATCAGCTTCACAAGCCGATGACTCGAAGTTAACACGAGCTTAACTTGCGCTGTCAACTGTTCATCACAGCGTCATAAAGACACGATCGGCAAACCGCCTTGCTGCCGTTGGGTTTGCGCTGAAATCTTCGCAAGTGATTGATTGCAAGGAATTTAGTTGCGCGCGTAACCATCCCCGGTGACCGCGCGCGGTGTCCCTGACTGGCGCTGGGGACAGTCCGGGCCATACACGGGGCGTTCATTTTCGTAGCTAAGAACAAATCGGAATAAGGACGGTCCAGCCGCCTTCGCGCGGGTCCGCGGCCGGCGTGCGGCACAAAAAAAGGCCCCGCCGAAGCGGGGCCTTTCGTCGTGCGCGACGGCGGCGATTACTTGCCGAAGTCGTACTTCATCTGCGCATACACGGCGCGCCCGTAGATGCTGTAGAAGGCGCTGTTGTACGGCGTGCCGGAGGTACCCGGGTAGCTGTATGCCTGGCCTTCGGGCATCTTGTTGAACACGTTGTTGACCATCAGCGACAGGGTCAGGTCATCCTGGGCGCGATAGTTCACGCTCAGGTTGTAGGTGGTGTACGAGCCCCACTTGCCTGCCGCCTTGCCCGACGCGGTGTGCACGTAGTCGTAGCCATTCAGGCCGGCCAGGTAGTTCGGGGTCTTGCCCACGTAGTTGGCGTAGGCGGTGGTGGTGAACCTGCCGAGCGACCAGGCCACGGCGGCATCGCTGCGCACCTTGGCGTAGTTGTCGTAGTTCCACATCGCCACCGGGTTGCCCAGCAGGTCCTGGAAGTCCTCGCCCGGCTCGGACTGCACTTCACGCTTCAGCATGTTGGTGTAGTTGCCCGAGAACTGCAGCGCACCGAAACGGCCGATGTCCTGCAGGTACTTGAAGCCGACGGTGACGGCCTGCAGGTTCTGGCGAGCCACGTTCATCTTCGGCGTGTACAGGCTGCTCAGGTTGCCGGCGGCGTCACGCACCACCCAGTCGGCCACGTTCTGGCAGGTGGCCGAGGCGGCGTTGGGCAGGCTGTTGCGGCAGTAGTACTCGGCCAGCAGCAGCTGGTCGGTGCTGGCCGTGTCGACCTCGTTCTCGATCTTCCAGTTGTAGTAATCGGCCGAGATCGACAGGTTCGCCATCGGGGCCCAGACCAGGCCGGCGTTCCACACATCGGCGGTGATCGGCTCCAGGTCCGGGTTGCCGGCGCGCTCGGAGTACACCGAGACGCTGTTGTCGTAACGGCAGTCGGCGGTGTTGCCCGGCGCATAGCCCAACTGGCCGCAACGGTAGTAGTCGGTCGAGTTGTTGGCGTAGTAGCCGCTGGTGCCCTGGAAGGCATCGGACAGGGTCGGCGCGCGGAAGGCGGTGCCGTACTTGCCGCGGACCAGCAGGCTCTGCAGCGGGCGGTATTCCAGGCCCAGGCTGTAGGTGGCCTTGTCGACGGTGTTGTCGGCGATCTTGAACGCGTCATAGCGACCGGAGGCGGTCACGGTGAGCTGTTCCAGCACCGGCATGCGCAGCTCGGAGGTCACCGCGTAGTTGCTGCGGTGGCCATTGCCGGCCACGGCCGACGAACCCCACGCCTGGCCATCGAGCACGCGCTGGTCGGGCGAGTAGTCCCAGCCTTCGCTGCCGCCTTCGACGACGACTGCAAAGCCGGCATCGCCGCCCGGCAGCGTGAACAGCGAGCCGTTGGTGACCTGCGCGCGCGCCAGGTTCTGCCAGGTGCGGCTGCGGTTGTGCGCGTAGCCGGTGAAGCTGGCGAAATCTTCCGGCGAGATCGCCGAGTAGAACGCGCCCCAGTTCGGGTTGTAGATGTCCCAGCCGTCTTCGTTGGTGCCCAGGCTCGGGCCCAGCACGTGTTCGGCGAAGTAGTTGTTGATCGGGTCCTGCCAACGCATGAACTTGTTTTCGGTGAGCTTGTACTCACCGCGGGTGAAGCTGGCGCTGTAGTCCCAGTTGCCGGCCGCGCCCTTGGCGCCCAGGGTGACCTGGTAGGAGCGGCTCTCGTCGCTGTTGAGCACGTCGTTGTAGCCCTGGCCACCGATGTCTTCCGGTGCGAAGGCGCGCTGCAGGTTGACGACCTTGCCCGAGGACTGGTCGTAGAAGCCGCCCATGGTGCTCTTGGTGCCCCACCACAGGTAGTTCGAACCGGAGGTGTACTCGGTCTTTTCCTTGCTGTAGAGCAGGTCGGCGAACAGCTGCAGGTTGTCGTTGACGTCGAAGGTCAGCGCGGAATAGAACTGGCCGCTGTCCTTACCGTTCTTGACGGTCTTGTAGCCGGCGCCATACACCGAGCCGCAGGACAGGCCGGATGCGCGCGTGCCCATCACGGTGGTGCCACCGAACTGGCCGGCGACGCTGGCGCAGTTGCTCGGGTCCATCATGTACAGGCGGTTGGTATCGGCATCGATGACCGCGAAGTCATTGCCCGGCACCTGCGCGGTGTAGCCGTTGGCGTTGGTGGTGCGGGTGAGGTCGCGCTGGTAGCCCCAGATCGGGTTGCTCGACTCGATCTGCACGTTGACCAGTGCGTTGAAGCGGTCATCGAACGCGCTGAAACCGTGCGCGCCGCTGAAGCGAACGCTGTTGCCGCCA
>Ga0213827_1001831_pt1 | contig 11610 bp, 14 predicted proteins | sample MC6MC0898MG_FD_180669 | JGI IMG/M metagenome (GOLD analysis project Ga0213827, IMG submission 180669) | Enriched soil aggregate microbial communities from Iowa State University, Ames, United States - MC6-MC0898-MG | ecosystem: Environmental > Terrestrial > Soil > Unclassified | place: USA: Iowa...
CCTCTACGCCGAACAACACGGCGGCGACCGCCTTCATCGCGGCCAACCCTACCGATGACCAAGCTGTCGCGCATCAACCCGTGGCTGGTGAGGAGTTCGGCGGGGTCCACGTTTCGCGCCAACTGCGCCCTGCTCAGTTCGGTGTATCGGGCCGTGGCGCCAATGCCAAATTCTTTTATCGGGGCTACAACAGCTCCACGTCTGCGCTCAGTGAGTGGTTCCAGGCCGCGAGCGTGTCCTATGTGAACTCGCTTGGTTTGGGAGGCGTCGGGGCGTTAGTCACGGACATGAACTCGCCGGCCGTGACTGGCATGTACCGGATCGCTGCTAGCGGGGCGAACCTTCCTGAGTCTGGCCAGAGCTGTTCTTTCTGGCACATTCAGCAAACGGCGGCCATTGCGTCGCAGATTGCGCTGGTCACTGCCAGCAACAAGGTGTGGTGCCGCACGCTCAATACCAGCTGGTCCGCCTGGAAAGAGGTGGGGGCCGACGTTGCCCAGAATCTCTTGGCGGCTAACGGTATCGGCACAAACGCTTCCCCCTTGGTCACTGACTTGGACCTGGCCGTCACCGGCGGCAGCTACCGGTTTGCCAACACGGCCTCGAACAAACCTGTGGGGGCAAGCGGCCTGGTCTACGTGGCCTCCTACGCCGCTACTTATGTGGCGCAAATCGTAGTCACTGTCCAGGCCACGGACGCCGCGTTGTATAACCGCATGTTCAGCCGAACCATGAACCAAGGGGCCTGGGGGCCGTGGAAGGAGATCATCAGCGAAACCAACCTGCCGCCGATGACTCTGGCGGTGGCGCTGACCGGTCTGGTTACTACCACCAACAGCGCAGTCACGGCGGCCGACACTGTCCTTGTGGCCATGGGCAAGCTGCAGGCTCAGATCAACAACATCCGCACGATTCCCCTGACCGGGTATGCCGTGGGTGCCAACTCCGCGGTGGCCGCTACCGACACCTTGTTGGCGGCGATCGGCAAGCTCCAGGGGCAGATCAACGCCACCCAACCGATCAGCAGAGGCGGCACCGGAGCGACGACTGCTGCGGCGGCGCGTACTAACCTGGGGCTTGGCTCGGCGGCCGTGGTGGATGTGGTGGGCGCTGCCGCTTCGGGCGCTGTGATGGAACGGGGCTCTAGCTCAAACGGCGAGTACATCAGGTTCCAAGACGGTACGCAGATCTGCTGGATTCGAGCAGCGATTGGCGCGGTTGGCACAAACGCCGCAATCGGAAACATCTTCTTCTCTGCGGTTCTCGGGTTCAACCCATTCCCCGCTGCGTTCGTAAGCCCCCCCACTGTGACCTACAGCATCGCTGCGATTGGCGATGGCACTCTGTGGTGTTCAGCGGCGGGCGACTCGACGGCCACGACCCCCTCTTCAATCTACGCGGTATCCCCGTTGAACAGCACAAAGGGGACTGTCTTCTATGGGTACATTGCCGTTGGCAGGTGGAAATAAAATGAGAATCAACCTATCCCCCGTCCGACTGGACGAGCAGCTGCTACTCGACGTCGAAGGCGATGTCATTATGGCCAACGGAGAAGAGTTCGACTTCTCCCCGTTGCCTGACGGTGCGACGCTCCCGCGTCCGGCCATCCTCTCTGACTGGTTCACGGGCGATGTGTCGCGCATCGATGGCGAGCTGCACTTAACGATACGTCTGCCTTGGGGCGCCAACGCACCGGAGGAGACTCGGTTCCCCGTGCCGATTGTCGTCGCCGAAGACGGTAGCGTAGAACTCCCCCTATACGATATAGAGCCCGAGGTAGTCGAAGATGAGCAACATCGATTGGAGTCAGGTGGTGACGAAGGAGATGAAGGAAGCCCAGGCGCTGGAGGCGCTGAGGACTCAGGTGAACCAGGAACTCCAGAGCAGGAGGTCGGTAGCTGATCAATCGATCGCGCCCTTGGCCGATGCGGTTGAGTTCGGTGAGGCCACCCCGGAAGAGGAAGCGCTGCTCACTCAATGGAAGCAGTACCGGATTCTCCTGACCCGGGTCCCTAAGCAACCGGGTTACCCCCAATCAATCGACTGGCCCGTCCCCCCGACCTAATTGCCACCAAACCCCATACACCCCAACCGCCGCCTGGCGGTATTTTTTTGCCTGGAGAAAACCCATGCCCTTCATCGTCATCAACCGCACCAATGCCCTCGACCCGATCCGCACCGTTGAATTTGCCACCGAGGCCGAGGCGGATACCGCAGCCCGGGAGCTGCTGAAGACCCAGCCTGGCGCCGAGGTGCTGACCGCCCAGCTGATAAATCGCTACTCCGCGCAGGTGCGCGTAACCGCACAGGAGGCGGCAGACATCGCGCCCGAGGCACCGGCAGAGGAGGGCGCCCAATGAGCACTCCACGCGGCGTCCGCAATCGCAACCCCGGCAACATTGATTTCAACCCGCGCAACGACTGGCAGGGCCAGATCGGCAAGGAACCTAGTGGCCGCTTCGCGATCTTCGACACCCCCGAGAACGGCATCCGCGCGCTGGGCAAGCTGCTGATCAACTATCGCGGCAAGGACGGCATGCCCGGCGTGGGCGGGAAGGGCATCGACACCGTGCTCGAAACCATCAGCCGCTGGGCGCCGAGCAACGAGAACGACACCCAGGCCTACGCCGCCGCCGTGGCCAAGCGGATTGGCGTGCGCATCACTGATCCGATCAACATCAAGGACCCGGCCACGCTGCGCGGGATGGTGATCAGCATCATCATCCACGAGAACGGCGGTAGCCCCTATCCGCCGGCGATAATCGACGAGGGCGTGCGGAGGGCGCTGGCATGAAGTCATGGGCGATCAGGTCAATGTTGCTGCTGGCGCTCTTGGGATCCTACTGGATGATGTACCAGCACGGCCGGGCGGTAGAGCGCGCCAGTGCGGAAGCAGCTGCTGCAAAGAAAGACAGTGGCGATCGGCTGGCCGAAGTGATCGGCGAGCGCGGCGCTCGGCAGGAAGAACAACGACGCGCCCAGGCGCAGGAGGAGGCGCGAGCCCATGCTCAGGAAGAACGAACGATTGCTGATGCTGGCGCTGCTGGCGCCGATGCTGCTGGCCAGCGGCTGCGCGACGAAGCAGAAAAGCTCGCCGCCACCGTCAGTTGCCCCGGCACGGATACCGCCGCTGTCGCCCGAGGCCAGGCAGCCACCCGCGCCGCCATGGTGCTCTCCGACTTGCTCGCACGGACTGATGCTCGAGCGGGAGAGCTGGCGAAAGCTTATGACCGTGCCCAAATAGCCGGGCTGGCGTGCGAAGCGTCCTATAATGCGCTGATCAACTGATCGGAGCACGGTGGTGGAGAAACGAACGTTCATTGGCCTGGTGGAGGCGGGCGAGCCGCTCATCAAGCAGGCGATCGACGCCATGCGGCAGTACCACGCGGCAGAAGCCGCCGGGCTACCAGCCGCAGAGGTGGAGCGGCTGCACCTGCTGGCCGAGTCGCTGTTCCAGGCTGTCTCCGACTACCAGCTACGAGTCGTGGCCCAAGCCCGCGGGAAAGATCTTCCTCCATTGCACTAGATCCGTTGATCGGCAATTGCCCCCGGCGGGGCTCGCCTATACGATACTGTATCTTTATACAGTGTTGGTGCCCCATGTACTTCCTCCTCGTGCGCCGCCGCGTGAATGGCGTGGCCATCCCCTCCGATCAGCTCAGGAAGATCAAGCCCCTGCGCGCCGACATCCACATCGGTGACCACCAGAGTGAGCCACTGGGCCGTGTGGCGACCCAGGCTTGGGTATTCAACCCCACGCCTGGGCCGGACATCATCCCGCGCCTGCATGACGCCAAGGTCAACGGCATGGCCCAACTCGGCATGAACATCAATGGAGTAGAAGACATCGACGGCGTGCTGTACGCGCAGTCGTGGTGGTGCAGGGCGGAATGATGAGCAGATTGCCCCGGGCCTGGCTGGCCGAGCTTGAAGACCAATTTGCCTTGATCACCGATCCAGACGGCCGAGCCGCCGTGCTCGGCGAGATGGCCCATGCTGCTCGTCGCCGGCAGGAGGTCGGTGCCGAGGACCTGACAGACATGCTTGAGCTTGCTGAGGCGGCCAGATATTGGGCACTGATGGAGCACGAGGATGCGTATCACATCGGCTTGTTCATGTATGAATCAGCGGGAGAGTGGGGAAGGGACGAGCCAGGACGGATCGTGGTCGGCAGAACGCCTGGGACGGGTGCTTAAGCTGTCTAAAACTGCGCTTAAGCTACTCGGGTTTACTGGGCGAAAGTCGGTCCAACTCGCCAATGCATATTAGACAGCCCCGATGCATAGGCCGCGATATGCGAGGTCTAATTTAAATTTCACCATACTGCTACAATTGTGAACATCCTGATCTTGCGCGCTAGCGCTTGAAGTATGATTGAACACTCCACAATACCTTAAAGTAAAAGTTGTAAAGGTCATAGCTGGCTCCTGTATTTCTGGGTTAGTTCATCGATTGTGCTGGGGGTATTTCGAGACTCATAATAAGTGTCGCTTGTTAGGTCTAATATCGTTCGAATGAAACCGCCAAATGTCCACATCGGCAAGGTTTCATCAGCCTCAGCTGCCTCCTCCTGCTCTAGGCTAGCCATAATAGGGGAGCATTTTTCAATGTTTTCTATTAGTTCTTTGAAATCATAGCCGGCCAAGCGGATTTCTTCTAGCAAACTCGAAGCGTCAGTGTCTTGAAATTCGCGTTCGGGAGAGTATCTTTTCCATAATGCAAGTAAGCTATCTGCGCTTAGTGCGGGAGTGGAGTTGGAGATATTTTGATCGTTAAGAATATCGTTAGTGATTTTAGATTTCATCTCCTTGATCAAGTCAAACTGCTCATCAGCAAGCTCGATCAAAGCGCTCAATCGATTAAGCTGTCTCTTGATCTGTGGTGGTACATCATTTTCTTTTTTATAAAGCAGTTTATGGCTAATAGCTGCCCATGCGTGCATTAGCATTGTTCTAATCTGAATTTCTGCTTTGAGGCCGTCCAAGCCCCTAGCTCCGGGGTGTACAAGCCAGTCGTCTCGAAGCTGAACTATATAATGGCATGAGGTATATCCAAATTGATCCTCGTTTAAAGTGGTTCTCTTGTCTTCTTTTTCGAGAATTTTGAATTCTCGCTCAACAATTTCGCATATCTTGCTGATGTCTTCTTGGTAGTAACATATGACCCGTAGTCCGCATAAATCCTCAACTTGTTCAAGTGGCGAGGAATATCTTTTCTTTTCAATCTTGTCAGTCAGCGACTGGTCGTCTTTGATTCGCGACTCTACTGAGAAAAGCGGGATGGATGCTTCGCTAATTGTGTGAGTTAAAGCGCTTTCTATGTTTGACTTGAGTCGCTCTAGCTTCGGCTTCAAGTCATTGTAGAGTTGGATGGTGGTGGTCAAGGATGATTGCTCCATGCAGGAATGCACGCGATTAGTAATTATCAACCAAAATTGAGGCTTTGCTGGCCATAAATTTTTTCAGCAATATATTTTTCATACTCTTCGCGATTGTCTGAGACTGTTGCAATGCCAATGATTTTACCAATCTGAGTGCGCAGCGCCTTGACTCCCACTTCGGAAAGGAACATGTGGACCTTGTCTCCCTTCTCCCCATTGGCCTGCTTGCTGGACTTAGCTAGATCGAAAACCTTTCCTTGGCTTCGAGCAAGTGGCTTGTAGATGTGGTCGATAGTAAGATACTTAAATTCCCAAGGCCTGCCGCGCTCGGGCTTTGTCAGTCCGTACAAGCGGTACCATTGTTCGTAGAGCTCAGGTGAGAATTCTTTTTCGTACTCACGGGCCTCTTCACGTACATAGACCTTGTAGGCTTCAATGACGTCTTCCTTGGTACGATCGTAGCCCGCTAGAGCGTAAACCAGGCCTTGAATACCAGCTTTTGCAGAGGCCCCAAGTATTATCCGCGCTTGGTCCACGATTCGCTGATACCTATGCTCTGGAGTCAACTCGCCGCGGCTATTTGCCATGATCAAGGCTTGGCAAATATCGATCAGCAGTCCAACCTCGTACCCATTCACTTGGCCAGGAAATTGGGCCGTCGCTCCCGCATGGTCACCCTTAAAAATCAAGGGGTTAGCGATCTTGTCCAGTATTCCCGCTCCCAAGGCTTTTGATACGACTATGCCGTTCGCAAATCTTGGAAGAGCACTTCCGCTCGAATCCTTGTTCAAGAGGATTTCAGCCATGCCTCGCTGGCTAATTACAGCTGTTTTATTCGAATCATTCAGTACATAGCAATCGACATCGATGCCGAATGCATCGAGAAAATTGCCCTTGTGAGTAACTGACAGACCCCATCGAGCGGTTGCGGCAGCTTTAGCTATGGCCGAACGATCAGACGCTGAGAGCGCCTGAGCTCTAGCTCTACCTCCGACCGCTTTGGACTCATTTTTCTTAGTCATGCAAGCACTCCGCTCGTGGATATGCTTGCATCCTAGCGAGGGCAATTGCCGAATGCAAGCATAGATTTTTTCTTCATGCTTGCATTTCTGGGATTAGAAATTCACTAGGCCATCCATCAGCTTTGGTGTTGGATCATGTTGCCCCAATTGCCGGGAGCTCTTCAAAGCCACCTAGTCAGCGTGAGTGAAAAACGGTCCAAAACAAAACGGGCCCCCTCGCAGAATGTGGCCTGTAGCTGTGCCGTTTCGTCTTTGTTCTGCAGTCGCTCTCGCCGCTGGCGTCGCTTGGATCTGGTACTGGCAGCAGGGTTTTGAAAACCGCTACCGGGCGCCAAGTCTGCGGCAAGTGGGCGGCCGCTATCCACCCATAACTGCTTTTCCCGGATGGCACTTCACGGCCAGTTGCTGTCGAACCTAAGAAATCAGGTGCGACAGGACCCGTTGAAACCGCCCCGACCCTGAGATGGCTCATCCCAGCGAACCGGACGCGGACGTCGCAAGGTCTGCTCCTAACCTTACCCGTCCGAAACTGACCTTGAGCGTCAGCACAAAGTTGCGCGGCTCACGTAACAAATAATCTAATGTCATCCCTTGGTAGCGAAGCGCGCTGATTTGTGCGGGCTTACTTGTCAAACATGTGCCTTCCCCACAGACAAAAAAGTGCCCAAGCCATTTGTGTATGGGGCTTGGGCGGTTTTTTCGTTAGTGCTCCAGCGCAATCGTGTTGCGCGCGGGCTCGTCGCTCGTGTTACCTGTTGTGGTTTACGATGTAAGCTGCTAGCTGCTAATGGAGAAGAGTAGTCATCCGTTCTTTAATATATTCGAGACTTAGGAATGAGGTTTCCAACGAGGCGCTGTAGGCCAATATGCTATGATTCACGAATGTTGGCTTCTTGTATAAGCACTTGCCAGGCTCATGGTTTGTGCAGAATTGGCACTGCGGAATAGCCCTGGCGGCACATAGATTAGGTAACTCGCCAAGCTCTTTAATTACCTCTTCACAGAAAACCTCCAGCAACCACTTCCCCTTGCAAATCTTTAGGAGATCATTCCAGCACTCGTTGAGCCCAAGAGAACGGCCGAAGTCTTCTAGTGATTCTTTTTTGGCTTCCAATGCTTGCCGAAGGTTTTGTTGAAGAATTGATTTTATCGAGGTTCCATACCCGAATAGTGCTTCGTAGTCGCTCTCGCAAGCGTTGCGCAGAGCCTCCAGTGAAGTTAAATACATCCACATTATCGAGGAACGAATTCGATTGAATATTTCTTCAGGAAGCTCGGGTGAGATTAGTCGATTCGTGGCGCGGGTGAACTGAGGTAGCAGGTATCGGATGACCTCGGCTGATGTATAATGGCTCTCAATTGAATAGTGTGAGAGCATTAGTATCGCCGGATCGGCTGGCACCTCGCCACGATAGAATCGCGCATCCCTGTCAATAATGCCTAAGATGTGTTTTTCCACCGGCAGATCATCAGCAGATTCACGTATTATTTCGATATTCTTTATTACGCCAGCGCAGCCTGCTTCATTGCAAAGTATATTTTCGCTCGCGTACACCTCACAGTTCAACGAAATGCTGTCTGAAATGCGCTCGTAGATTGGCACGTCATCGAAGCCCTCTACGATAATGATTGGTGACCCCATGATAATGGAAAGGCTTAAGAGTTCGTCAGCAGCGTATTCTAATGGCGTTTGACTCATGGCTCAGTCCATTTTACAGAGTCGGGTTGGGCTCAGCTTTACCAAGAGTTTTGGTCTCCCTTTAGCAAGCATCGGGCTATGAGATGCGACGATGATTTGCGTTTCGGGTGCTAGGTCTTCCAATAGGGAGATCAGATTTCGTTGCCATGTGGGATTAAGTGAGATCTCAGGTTCGTCGATTATAAGCAGGTCTCGCTCGCGTGCCACAATGACGACAAGGGCAAGGAACGTAAACAAATGCCGCTCACCACTGGACATTGACTCAAGGTCATGTGATACACCGTAAGTGCTTACCCTCACCCCATCTTGTGTAATGCTGAGCTCTTTTTCTGGGCCTAAAAAGTCATTGAATGTATCGGTAAAGATGTTGATGGAGTTGAGTAGCTGCTTTTCGAGCTTGAGTTCCTTGATCATATTCCAGATCAACTGACAAAGCATGTTGTTGCTGGTTATTTGCTTGACGTCGTCTTTGTTCGAGATGCTACTTAGGATATTGATAATTCTTTGTTTGAAGTTATTCTCCGGGCCGTCAATCAGTGCTTCAATTATCCGTTCTTTTCCTGCGATGATCTGAGTATCCAGGTCGTCGGGAATTGAAGATGGCGAGTTAGAATCTCCGCGGGTATCAATAGCTAACGCCAATGTGTCAAATAAAGCATTTTGAATTTTTTCGGATGCGTAGCTTTTGGCGACACGATAACGATCTAAAAGAAGGCCTTCAATATTTGCTATATTAATGTTTTGTAACATCGAATGCTGCTGCTCTAGCTGCAGTTCGCTGTTTCGACTCTTTGATCGCAGGAATGACTGCTTGCTTCGCATTGCGCTCTGGCGATTTAAGTATAGTGCTAAGCGCTCGGACAGGTCTTGCATTGCCTGTCTGGGCATTTTGATGGTGTCGTTGTGCGTGCTAAAGAAGCGAACCACATCGAAGGTCTCGATAGAGAGAGTTTGGGTGGGGACACCACGCTCTACTCCTAGAGAAAGAGACGAAATATCATTTAGTGGTGATTCGTCAAATTCCGTCCAGTCAAAATCCTCTAAAAATTCTGGGGACTCATCATCCGTCGCTAATGTGTATCTTGATACTGTTACTGTTTTCTCTAGGTCGTCAGCACTTACATAAACTATTGAGACGGAATATACGTTGTTTTTTACAAGTGCGGCGCTGTTTTTGCTAAGCACGGCGTGCATTAGTTTGAGGAACGTGGTCTTACCGCAACCATTGTCTCCAAACAAAATGGATGTTTGCAAGCCGGATAACTCAACAGAGGCACGTCGATTTTCAGCTTGGAAGCCGTCGAAGGTAATTTCCTTAAGTATCGTTCTCATGTCTTTCCCTGAGACAGTGATGACTGCTGTCAATTTGCCACACTTGCTGTCATGCCTCAAGCGGGCTGGCGCATTGCGCTATCCACCTCGGTGGGAGCAGAGGTCGCGGGTACAAAAATTGTAGTGGCCGATCTTGCAGGGTTATAGGGCCCTCGATATCAAAGTCCTTGAGATGAGTTAGTCCCAAACCATCACGTCGTGATCGAGCACTCTCAGGTCATGGCAGGACCCTTGCTGGCCGGTCGTGCGGCAAGATAGGCCAAAATCACATAGGCGCATGACGCTCACCTTGTCTGGGGATGGTTATCCGTGCGACGGGTGGGGCCGAGTCTAGCCACGTCGAGCTTTCCTAGCTCGCCTCTCGGGAAAGCAGCGACTCGCAAAACCTCCGCTTCGGGTCGATAGCGCACAGTTGGCGGTACAAGAAGCGATACCAATTTTGATACCACTGATGGGGGATTGAGGGGGAGCGGAGGGGGGGTGGACCCAATGAAATCAACCATTTACCACCGCCCAACACCACTTAAAAACTGCATGGTGATGTTAGCGGTAGAAATCAAAGTGCTTGTCCTGCGGGGGTTCCAGAGGTGTATTTAGGCCCTCTTGTCTGTGTTGGGCCAGTTCTGGGCCAATTCGACTCGGGGCGGCAGCTTCTCCAGCTCCCTCCAGTCCGAGGAGGAGCTGATCCATTTCGCGTAGGTAGAGGGCAACATCTCGACGCTGTGACCGAGCGGGTCTGCGATGAACGCAGGGTTCATCCCAACCATCAGGCTCAGGGTTGCAGAGGTGTGGCGGGTGTCGTACTGCCGGCGTTCACGGATGGCCAGCGCCTTGAGCGCTGATTTGAAGGGACGGATTGTAACACTTGGTTAGTCAAGCGCGCACGTAGCTGATCGTCTCGCCGCCTTATGCAGCAGTGAATTGCGTTGCGTAGCCGCACCCGCTCAAAACTCCAGGTCACCCTGCCGAGCGGGTTCACTGATCGGCTCCAGCAACGCTGCCCCCTGATTACGTACATTGCCCACAGCCTTGTCGACGGGATACCAGCGAAAATCCTCAGCCGGCCTGCAACCGCCCTGCATGATCGCGACTGCTCGCGCTGGTGATGTGGCCGAGTCAAGCCACTCCCTTGCCGTTTCCGCTGTGAGCACCAGCGGCTTCCTGTCGTGGATGTCTACCAAGCCCTGGTCGGCAGCCGCCGTGATGATCACGAACCCATCGCGTTCATCTGGCTCCAGGCCCTGGTGCACTTCGGCAAGTGCTGCGAAATACAGCGGCCCGCCGTCGGCGCTGGTGATGTAGTACGGCTGCTTGCGTTTCGGGTCTGCAGGGTCGGGTATCCATTCGAACCAGCCGTTCGCCGGCGCCAAGGCTCGGCCGCCTGGCCATAGCCCTTTGAAGAATTTCCCGGTCACCACCGTCTCGCCCCGTGCATTGATCGGGTCTGGGCGCTTGCCCTTTGCCCAGAACGGCGACCACCCCCACTTGACCCGGTCCACGCTCAGCCCGCCCTCCACCTGGCGAATAATCTCGACACGCGTCGAGGGCGCTACGTTGTAGCGGTCGATTGACGCGTGGTCATAGCCATTGATCACCACCAGGTCCAGGGACAGCTGCCGAAGGTAGTGATCCATAGACTCGTAGATCGAGTACCGTCCACACATATGCACCTCTCGCTTGTCAGAAATTTCGCTGCCCAGGATTGACCGGGCGAACGATGCCGGATTAACTGTATATGCATACAGCCTGCATCGGACCTTCCATCATGACCATCACGTTCCTGGGTACGCCAACCGGCGGTACCGAACCGCTACCGCTGTACTCATTCCATGTCCCGGCAGGTTTTCCATCACCTGCGGCAGACCACCTGGAAGGTAATATTTCCCTCGATGAGCTATTCGACCTCCGCGCGCCGCATGTGTATCTGGTGAAAGTCGAGGGCGACAGCATGCAAGGGGCGGGCATCTATTCTGGTGACATCGTCATCGTAGACCGCGGGCGTGAAGCAGAGCACGACGATATCGTCATAGCAGCAGTCAATAGCGAGCCTGTCTGCAAGCGGCTGCACCGCCGCGCCGGGGTGGTGATGCTCAAGTCCGAGAACCCCGCCTACCCACCGCGTTACATCATGGAAGGCGACGAGCTGGTTGTCTGGGGTGTGGTGCGGTACAGCGTGC
>Ga0213827_1001832_pt1 | contig 11608 bp, 8 predicted proteins | sample MC6MC0898MG_FD_180669 | JGI IMG/M metagenome (GOLD analysis project Ga0213827, IMG submission 180669) | Enriched soil aggregate microbial communities from Iowa State University, Ames, United States - MC6-MC0898-MG | ecosystem: Environmental > Terrestrial > Soil > Unclassified | place: USA: Iowa...
CCGCGGCATCGACAAGATTCCCCGCATGACCGACTACGTCGTGCCCGGCGGCGTGCGCATCGCGGACACCGCGCGCGTGCGGCTGGGCGCACACCTGGCGGCAGGCACCACCGTGCTGCACGAAGGGTTCTGCAACTTCAACGCCGGCACGCTCGGCGCGTCGATGGTCGAAGGCCGCATCAGCGCAGGCGTCATCGTCGATGACGGCACCGACATCGGCGGCGGCGCCTCCATCATGGGCACCATGTCCGGCGGCGGCAAACAGGTGGTGTCCATCGGCAAGCGCTGCCTGTTGGGCGCCAACTCGGGCCTGGGCATCTCGCTGGGCGATGATTGCGTGGTCGAGGCCGGCTGCTACGTCACCGCCGGCACGCGCGTGCTGACGCCGGAAGGCGCCGTGGTCAAAGCCGTGTCGCTGGCGGGCCAGCATGGCCTGCTGTTCCGCCGCAACTCGCAGACGGGCGCCGTGGAGTGCCTGGTGCGCACCGCCGCCTGGGGCACCTTGAACCCCGCGCTGCACGCGGGGCATTGAATGGAAAAGGGCCGCTGCAAGCGGCCCTTTCTTCATCCGAGAAAAGCCGGCGCGCCCGGCGCCGCTTGGGGTCATGTCCCGGTCAGGCGTATTCCGCCGTCTGCCCCAACTGGTCGTACACCAGGTTCACCAACAGGTCCGAGCTCAGGATGCGCGTGGCCAGGCACGAGAACACCGTCTTGCCGCTGTCGTCTTGCAGGGTGACCGTCTCGGTCCAGTCATTCAGGTCGATGCGCTTGAGCGACTCGTAGGGCCAAGTGGCGCCGCCGATGTGCAGGCCTTGCGCCGACAGGGCCAGTTCTTGCGTTTCCAGGCCAGGGAACTCGCCGGCCTTGATATAGCGGAAGGGAACGCGCGTGCCATTGGCGATCATGGCTTCCAGCACGGGCAGGCGCTGCTCGACGTAGCGCGAGCGGAATCCGTCCATGAATGCGGGAAATTCGCTGGTGCCGCTGGGCACCACGGTCCAGTCTTGGGCCGAATCCGTGCGGTAGGCAAAGCTGTCTACCTGAACCGCCGCGGCCGGGCCGGAGGCGAACAGGCAAAGATCCTGGATGTCCGCGAAAGCCGCGTAATTGCGCGTGTCGCCATGCTGGCTGACCACGCCCTTGTCATGCAATTCAAAGCGATCCGGGGCGCTCCCCGTGTGCGTAAACACCGCCAATGCGTCAGATGCCTGCGGGGTTTTGCTATTAGTCATGCAACTTCCTTATTCAGTTAGGGTGCTTTCGCGGCCCAGGACGTCGCAAAGTCATGCGACACGCATTCTCCCCCATATGAGGAATACGTGCTTGATGACCCCTTTTATCGCCGATAAAGGTGTCCCCTTGGCGGACACCAAGCACCCGCTCGCGTCACGCGCCCGGCGGAATCGGCACGAAGGGATGGTGCTGCACGTCCCCGCCCCCGGCGATGATCGCGGTCGCCTCGGGCACCTCTTCCCAGGCTCCGGGCATCTCGCTCAAGGGTTCGGACAGCAGCAGGAAGGCGTTCTCGTCCAGCGCGGCGATCTGCGCGTCCTGCGGATACAGTTCGCGCAGGTGGCGCACGCAGGTGTTGTGGAACAAGGTGCGCGATTCGGCCTCGCTGGAATAGCGCACGGCGATCAGGCGGTGGCCGTCCAGTGCGCAGACGGTCATGTTGATGGGATGCGTGACGCCATGACGCCGCCCGGTCTCTTCCACCGCGCCCACCATGCGGGCCAGCGCCGGGATCGGGTCTTCCTCCAGGCCGAACGTCAGCGCCAGCAGGAACATCACCTCGGAATCCGTCGACCCTTCCAGCGACCCGAAATACGCCGGCGCGATCATCAGCATCAGATCGCGGCGCAAGAGCGGATAGTCGCGGATGACGCCGTTATGTACGAACAGCCACTGCCCGTGCCGGAACGGATGGCAGTTGGTCTCTTGCGCGGGGGTATCGGTGGCCGCGCGGATGTGCGCGACGAAGAGCGGCGCATGGATCGCGCGCGCCGCCTCGCGCAGGTTGCGGTCGTTCCAGGCGGGATGCACGCTGCGGTAGCGAAACGGCGGTTCGGGCGACTGGCCCGCCGGGGCGCGGCCATACCAGCCCAGGCCGAAGCCGTCGCCGTTCGTGGTGGTGGCGCCCAGGCGCGCGTGCAGGCTCTGGTCGATCAGCGAGTGCTTGGCTTTGAAGAGCACGCTCTCCATCTGCAGGGGACTACCGGTGTAAGCCAGCCAACGACACATGACGCACTCCTTCAAGACAGACTTGCCCAGTGTAGGAGCGACCCGCAATTTTCTACAAGCTTGCCCGTCCGCGCCGCGGCATAGTGGCCTTTTCCCCGCATCAGCCGGAACTTGCCTGTGACTACGCCCTCATCCGTCCCCGCCCTGCAACAGGGTTTTTCCAGCGACAACATCGCGGGCGCCAGCCCGGAAGTCTTCGACGCCCTGCTGCGCGCCGGCACCGGCCAGGCCCCGGCCTATGGCACCGACGACGGCTCCTTGCGCGTGCAGCGCAAGCTGGCCGACATTTTCGAACGCGACGTGGACGTGCTGCTGGTGCCCACCGGCACCGCCGCCAATTCCATCAGCCTGTCGGCGTTGACGCCCCCTTGGGGCGCCGTGCTGTGCCACGCGCAGGCCCACATCGCCAATGACGAATGCGGTGCGCCCGAGTTCTACACCAACGGGGCGCGCTTAAAGCTCCTGGGTGGCCAGGCCGCCAAGATCGATCCGGCAGAACTGGCCGTGGAAGCCCGCCGCAAAGTCGGCGACGTGCACTCGGTCCAACCCTCGTGCGTCAGCATCACCCAGGCCACCGAAACCGGCGGCGTCTACACGCTGGATGAAATCAACGTCATCGGCGGCATCTGCCGCGATGCCGGCCTGCCCTTGCACATGGACGGCGCGCGCTTTGCGAATGCGCTGGTCAGCCTGGACTGCACGCCGGCGGAAATGACGTGGAAGGCGGGCGTAGAGGTCCTGTCGTTCGGCGCCACCAAGAACGGTGTGCTGGGCGCCGAGGCCATTGTGCTGTTCAACCCGGAACGGGCCCGTGAACTGGAGTTCCGCCGCAAACGCGGCGGCCATCTGTTCTCGAAGATGCGTTTGCTGTCGGCCCAGTTGGAAGCGTATCTGGACAACGACCTGTGGCTGCGCAACGCACGCCAGGCCAACGCCATGGCCGCGCGGCTGGCGGCCGGCATGCAAGGGCTGCCGGGCGTGGCGCTGCAAGGCACCGTCGACGCCAACATCCTGTTCTGCCAATTGCCTGCCCAGGCCATCGAAGGCCTGCTGGCCGATGGCTTCCGCTTCTACCACGACCGCTGGGGCCCGGGCGTCGTGCGCCTGGTGACGTCGTTCGCGACGCAGGAGCAGGACGTGGACCACTTCCTGTCGGCGCTACGCGCGCAAGTTGCTTAAGACCTGTGCTCGCGTGCGGGTCCGCGGCCTAAGCCGCCGGCTGGTACGCCGAAGGCGGCGCGCCGTAAGCCATGCGGAAGGCGCGGTTGAAGTGGCTCTGGTCATAGAAGCCCACGTCCGCCGCCACCTGGGCCACCGACACCCGCTCGGTGGCCAGCGCCGCGCAGGCGCGCTCCAGCCGCAACCGCACCAGCCACGCGTGCGGCGTCAGCCCAGCCGAATGCGTGAAACGCCGCAGGAACTGGAAGCGGCTCAATCCGCATAGCCTGGCCAGGTCGTCCAGCGCGATCTTCTCGCACAGGTGCGCCTGGCAATAGTCGCGCACGGCGTGCAGATGCGTGGACGACAAGCCGCCCTTGACCGTTTCGGGCTGCACGGCGCCGGTACGCGCGAACAAGGCGCCCATCAACGCCAGCGACTGCGATTCCTGCGCCAGCGGCTCATCCGGCGCGCCCGACATCCACACGCTGTGCAACGCCATGAAACGGGCGGCCAGCGCGGCGTCTTCCACCAGCGTCGCAGAAAAGCGTTCATCCGCAGCCGCCCCCGACACGTCTTCGATGAAGCCGCGCATCAGCTCGGTCGACAGCCGGAAGGTCTTCAGTGTGTACGAAGCACCATAAGCGTCGACGCCCGCGCCATCGTGGATCTCGCCCGGCGGCATCAGGGCAAGGCCGCCGGGGCCCAGCAGGATGCTTCTGCCGCGGAAACACTGGCGCTGCACGCCCTGCGTCACCAGGCCAATGTGATAGTCCACATGGTAGTGGCGGTCGAACTGGAATTCGCTGAACCGCGCCTGACCCAGCACCAGCCCCGGCGTGCCGGGCACCGGGTGATATCGGACGTCGTCTTTCATGGCGTCGGCTCCCGCGCGCTACTTCTTCAACAGCGCCTTCAGCATCGCCATGCGCTCCTTGGGATTCATGGCGGCCGTGGCTTCGTCTTCCTGCACCCGCACATCGCCCAAGCCCATCTCTTCGATGAAGCGCGACGGTTCCCGCACCAGGTCTTCACGGGCGCGGCGGCGACGCTTGCACCAGCTCAGGTTCAGGCTGCGCTGCGCACGCGTGATGCCCACGTACATCAGGCGGCGTTCTTCCTGGATGCGCGTGGCCAGGTTCTCGGCCGCGCGCGCCGGGTCGCCGACTTCGTCGTCCTTGCCCAGGTGAGGCAGCAGCCCCTCTTCCACGCCGGCCAGATACACGTGCGGATACTCCAGGCCCTTGGAGGCGTGCAGCGTCGACATCTTGACGGCGTCGGGCTCTTCTTCTTCGCCGCGCTCCAGCATGGTCACCAGCGCCACGTGCTGCACCAGGTCGAAGAGCGTCATGTTGTCTTCTTCGGCCTTGCGCTTGAGCCAGCCCGTCAGTTCCAGCACGTTCTGCCAGCGCGTCTGCGCCGGACGTTCCTCGAACAATTCGAACAGGTGGCGCTCATACTGGATGGCTTCCACCAGATCGTCCAGGATGACGCCCGCGGGTTCGGCGGGCGCGGCGTCCTTGCCCGAGGCCGCGCCGCGCCCAGCGCGCCACTGCATGCGGCGGATGAACTCGGCAAAGGTGCGCAGCGGGTCCAGCTGGCGCGGCGCCAACAGGCTTTCCAGGCCGGTTTCGGCCACCGCCGCCAGCAGCGAGATCTCTCGCGAGGCCGCATACTGGCCCAGCACCTGCAGGGTCGCCTGACCAATGCCGCGCTTGGGCGTGGTGGCCGCTCGAATGAACGCGGGGTCGTCGTCGTCATTGGCCAAAAGGCGCAGATACGACAGCACGTCGCGCACTTCGGTCTTGTCGAAAAAGCTCTGCCCGCCCGAGATCGTGTACGGAATCTTCAGATTGCGCAGCGCCTGCTCCAGGATGCGCGACTGGTGGTTGCTGCGGTACAGGATGGCGAAATCCTTCCACTGCGCCTGGCGTTCGAAGCGCGAGGCCGACACCTTCATGGCGATGGATTCGGCTTCCTGCTCTTCGCCATCCATCGCCGACACCAGGATCGGTTCGCCCACGCCCAGGTCCGACCACAGCTTCTTGTCGAACAGCTTGGGGTTCTTCTCGATGACCTGGTTGGCGGCGGCCAGGATGCGCTGCACCGACCGGTAGTTCTGCTCCAGCTTGATGAGCTTGATGTTCGGGTAGTCGGTCGTCAGCTTGGCCAGGTTCTCGATCGTGGCGCCGCGCCAGGCATAGATTGCCTGGTCGTCGTCGCCCACCGCCGTGAACATGGCGCGCGACCCGGTCAGCAGCTGCACCAGGCGGTACTGGCACACGTTGGTGTCCTGGTATTCGTCCACCAGCAGGTAGCGCACGCGGTTCTGCCAGCGCGTGCGCACCTCCTCGTTGCTGGCCAGCAGCAACGCGGGGATGCGGATCAGGTCGTCGAAGTCCACCGCCTGATAGGCCGCCAGCGTGGCCGCGTAGCTGCGGTAGACGTTGGCCGCTTCGACATCGCCCGGCGTGACCGCCTCGCGCGCGGCGTCGTCCGGCTCCAGCAACGCGTTCTTCCACAGCGAGATGATGCCCTGCACGTGGCGCAGGCGGGCCTTGTCGGTCGTGGCCAGCAGTTCCTGGATGATGGACATGGCGTCATCGGCGTCGAGGATCGAGAACGTGGGTTTCAGGCCCGCGTTGCGCGCCTCTTCGCGCAGCATCTTCACGCCCAGAGAATGGAACGTGCTGATGATCAGGCCCTTGGACAGCTTGCGGTCCACCAGGGTCTTCACGCGCTCGTCCATCTCGCGCGCGGCCTTGTTCGTGAAGGTCAGCGCCACCACGTTGCGGCCCATGTAGCCGCACTCGCGCAGCAAGTAAGCGATCTTCTGCGTGATCACGCGCGTCTTGCCGCTGCCGGCGCCGGCCAGCACGAGGCACGGGCCGTCCAGGTAAAGCACCGCCTCTTTCTGGGCGGGATTCATGCCTTGACCAATAGATTCGCTTGCGGACATTTTGAGTTGGGTCGTCATGCATCGCGCTCGCCGCAACGCGGATGCGGCCGCCAGGCGCAGGGCCGGCAGCCGCCCGTCAGCGGGCTGGTACTACGCGAGAAAATGGGGACGGGCGCAGCCGCCGATGCGGGCCTGCCGCGCCAGCGCGATAGAGGAAGACGATCATAGAACAATCGGATGGATGACGCATCGGCAGATGCCGAGGGGTCAGATCTCCAGCGGATCGACTTCCAGTTGCCAGCGCACGCGCGCCTCGTTGGCAATGTAGGGCAGATGGTGCGACCACGACGCCAGGAACGCCTGCAGGGCCGGCCGGCTGCTGCTTTCCACCAGCAGTTGCGCGCGTTCGATATTGGCCACCCGCACCACCCGCAGCGGCACCGGGTCGTACAGCATGATCGCGTCCAGGCCCGGAAAGTCGGCCGCCCACTCTCCTTCGGGCAGCACGCGCGCGCGTTCCAGGAAAGCCTGCGCCACCTTCAACTCGCGCGCCTCGGCCGTCAGCAGCGCCTGGTAGACGAACGGCGGCAGGCCGGTGCTTTCGCGTTCATGCAGCGCATGCCGCGCAAAGCCCGCGTAGTCGTGACGCAGCAGCGCCTGGTAGACGGGCTGCTCGGGGTAGCCGGTCTGGATCAGCACCTCGCCGTTGCCCTGGTGGCGCCCGGCACGGCCGGCCACCTGCATCAATTGGGCGAACAGACGCTCGGGCGCGCGGAAGTCGTGCGCGAACAGCATCGAATCGGAATTCAGCACGCCCACCAATCCCAGGCGCGCGAAATCGTGGCCCTTGGCCACCATCTGCGTGCCCACCAGGATGTCGACTTCGCCCGCATGCACCGAGGCGAACAGCGCCTCGGCGCTGCCCTTCTTGCGCGTGCTGTCCGCATCGATGCGCAAGATGCGCGCGCCGGGAAAAAGCTCGGCTAGATGCTCTTCAATGCGCTGCGTGCCGCGGCCCATCGGCGCCAGGTCCTGGTCGCCGCATTCGGGGCATGCGCGGGGCACGGGCGCCTGATAGCCGCAATGGTGGCACTGCAGCCGGTGGCCGCGGCCGTCGGTGCGATGCAGCACGGTAAAGGCCGTGCAGCGCGGGCAATTACTGACCCACGCGCACGACTGGCAATGCAGCACGGGCGAATAGCCGCGCCGGTTCAGGAAGATCAGCGACTGCTCTTTGCGCTCCAGCCGCTGGCCGATCGCCTCCAGCAGGTGCGGCGACATACCGTGCTTCATCTGCAGGCGGCGCGTGTCCACCAGCCGCATGGACGGCAGGCTGCTGGATCGCGCGCGCGCCGGCAGCGTCAGGCGCAGATAGCGGCCGCGCTCGGCGTGTTGCCACGTTTCCAGCGACGGCGTGGCTGAACCCAGCACCACGGGAATGTCCAGGTCATGGGCCCGCCACACGGCCAGGTCGCGCGCCGAATAGCGCAGGCCGTCCTGCTGTTTGTAGGAGGCATCGTGTTCTTCGTCCACGACGATCAGGCCCAGCTTGCTCAAGGGCGCGAAGATCGACATGCGCGTGCCCAGCAGCATGCGCGCGTCGCCGCGCTGGGCGCGGGCCCAGGCCTGCAGGCGTTCGCCGTCGGACAAGCCGCTGTGCATGACGGCCAGGCCGTCCGGGCCCACCAGCGCCTCAAGGCGGGCGCGCAGCGCGCCTTCCAGCTGCGGCGTCAGGTTGATTTCGGGCACCATCAGCAGCACCTGGCGCCCCTGGGCCAGCACGCGTTCGGCGGCCCGCAGGTACACCTCGGTCTTGCCGCTGCCCGTCACGCCATGCAGCAGCACGGGCTTGAAGCCGGCCAGGGCGCCAATGGCGTCCACGGCGGCGGCTTGGGCCTCGTTCAGTTCGGGCGGCTGGTCGGCCTTGGCCGGCGCGCGCGCCGTCTTGCGCTTGCGGTTGTCCAGCCGCGCCACCGGCCCGCCCGCCGACCGTTTGCCCTGATATGCCGTGGGTTTGCGCAGGGGTGGCGGCAACGTCGGCAGCATCACCTCGCCCAGGGGCCGCTGGTAGTACTCCGCGGCAAACCGCGCCAGGCGCAGCCAGTCCTCGTCAAAAGGCGGCAGGTCGTCCAGCACTTGCTCGATGGGGCGGATCTGCTTCGGGTCGAACGAGGGCTCGGCCGGGTTCTCCACCACCACCCCGATCATCTTGCGCCGCCCGAACGGCACGATCACCCGCAGGCCCACCGGCACGGGGGTCTCGCTGCGGTAATCGAAGGGGCCGGGCAAGGGCACGTCCAGCGCCACGCGCACCCAGCAAACCGCTGGGGGAGTCGTAATCGGCGGCGCTTCAGACATGGATGCTGGGAGGGTGCATGGGGCGGGTAAGACCTGGATGGCGGGAAATTGCTAAGGAAGGCGCAGCGGGGCAATTGTCGCCCCAATGCGCCGGCTTGCTCCAGCCCCCGCCTGTGGATAACTTTGGGGAAAAGGCTGGGGCAACGTCAAGATTTGGAATAAGCGTAGATTGCGCACGCTGTTGCAATCCGGTGGAAAACTTGATTTTTGTCTATTAAAACAATGACTTAAACAGTCTTCCAAGATTGTAAACTAGCTTCTAAAGGGTTTTCCCCGAGCAAAATCTTGCTGTGCACAAGTGTCCGCCGGGGCCCTCAAACTTCGGCCCTTTGGACCGAAGCGTTCACTCACTTACCCCCGCAGCAAGCGGCTGTGTTGGTGGACTTCGTCGACCAATTCCGCTACTGCTTCCGGCGGCGTAAACCGCGAAATGCCGTGTCCCAGGTTGAACACGTGGCCGCCCTTGCCCACCGGGCCGAAGGCGTCCAGCACGCGGCGGGCTTCCGTACGGATGGCGGACGCGCCGCCGAACAGCGCCATCGGGTCCAGGTTGCCCTGGAAGGCCACGGAGTCGCCCGTGCGGCGGCGGGCCGCAGCCAGGTCCACCGTCCAGTCCAGGCCTACCGCGTCGCAGCCGCAAGCCGCGATTTGCTCGAGCCACTGGCCGCCGCCCTTGGTGAAGACGATGACCGGCACGCGCCGGCCTTCGTGCTCGCGGGTCAGGCCGTCCACGACCTTTTTCGTGTACGCCAGCGAGAACTGCTGGAACAGGCCATCGGCCAGCACCCCGCCCCAGCTGTCGAACAGCATGACGGCTTGCGCGCCGGCGGCGATCTGCGCGTTCAGGTACTGCAGCGTGGCTTCGGCGTTGATTTCCAAAATGCGGTGCAGCAGATCCGGACGCGAATACAGCATAGTCTTGATCAGGCGATAGTCGTCGCTGCCCTGCCCTTCGACCATGTAGCAGGCGATGGTGAACGGGCTGCCGGCAAAGCCGATCAGCGGCACCTTGCCGTCCAGTTCGCGGCGGATGACGCTGACCGCGTCGAACACGTAGCGCAGCTTGTCCATGTCGGGCACGGCCAGACGCGCCACGTCGTCCTCGGTGCGCACGGGGCGGGCAAAGCGCGGGCCCTCGCCTTCGGCGAAATCCAGGCCCAGGCCCATCGCATGCGGCACGGTCAGGATGTCCGAGAACAGGATGGCCGCATCCAGGTCGAAACGCTCGAGCGGCTGCAATGTGACTTCCATCGCGTAGTCCGGATTCTGAGCCAGGCCCATGAAAGAGCCTGCCCGGGCGCGCGTCGCGCGGTATTCGGGCAGGTAGCGACCCGCCTGGCGCATCAGCCAGATCGGGGTATAGGGCACGGGCTCGCGCAAGAGCGAGCGCAAGAACACATCGTTCTTCAAGCTGGAAGCAGACACGACTATCCTCGATGATCGGAAGCCGTGATTTTACTTCCCCAAGCTGACAAGGCGCGCCAGGCCGGCAGACCCGGCTTGCTTGGGCGCAAGTCGGCGGCAGTTCTGCCGGGCATTTCAACTTTTTCGGCGGCGGCGCGGGGTGATCCCCGGTATTTCAATACTCCGTCCGACGCGCCAACGCCGCCTGCCGATACGGCGCGGCCTCGATGCCGTGCTTGCGCATCAGCGCCCAGAATGCGCGCCGATGCTTGTCGCAGGCCCGGGCGGCCTGCGCCACGTTGCCGCCGTGGCGTGACAACGCGTGACGAATGTAGTCCTGCTCGAAACCGTCCACCACCCGCGACTTGGCCACGCGGAACGCCTCCTGCGCCGGCAGGCGCCGTGCCTCGCGCATGCCGGCCGCGGCCTGTTCGACAAGTTCTGCCGGCAACCGCGGGCGAGCCGCCTCGTGCGCTGCGGCTTCTGACCCGCCCGGATAACTGGCCGCCGGTTCCCGCACACTGGCGCGCGGCGGCTGGCGCCACACGGCGGGCCGCGCCATCCGGTCCAGGCGCACCCGCATGCTTTCCAGGCAGGCGGGCTGCGCGATGAAGTCCGCCACGCCTAAGCCCAGCAGGTCTTCGATGGCGGGGGCCTTCATGTCGTCCATCAGCAGCAGGATAGGAGTCGTCAGCGCGGTGCCTGCCTGAGCCAGGGCCATGCGCGCCCAGGCGACCGTGGACGGCGTTACAGGCAGGATGCAGCCGTCATAGCGCTTGAGCGATATCGCCAGGCGCGCGAGCACCTGAACGTCCTGCAGCGGATGTGGGTGGACGACCGCGCCGTGCGCAGGAGCAGCGAGAAGCTCGGCATCGGCCTCCGCTGCATGTGTGCGAACCAGCGGCACCAGGTGCAGTCGGATCCGCGTCAGCCGGGCTTGATGCCGGGCGACCCAATCGCGCATCGCGCCTTCATGGCCGGGCGCCAGCAGCACCCCGCAATCCAGGACTTCTCGCACGCTTTCCCCTTTGGCTAAGTAGGCAAAGTTGAAGGCTACTGTCGTGCAAGCCGCGTCGCCATTCGTAGTGAACGCATTGCGGTCGCCCCCGCACCCGGGCACATGATGCGCGGGCATGAAACGCGCGGGCATGAAACGCGCGGGCATGAAACGCGCGGGCATGAAAAAAGCGGCCATTGGCCGCTTTTTCCAATCCGGAGCGAACCCCGGGGTACTGCTTTGCCGCTTAGTGCGAACGACCGCCTTGGCGCAGCTTGCGCGCCGCGATGGCTTGCGCAGCCAGCATGGCGAGTTCCGCTTCGACGACAGCGATGTCAGCCTTGTCCTTGGCGTTCGCAAGGGCCTCTTCGGCCTTCTTGCGAGCTTCCAGGGCACGGGCTTCGTCCAGGTCGGCGGCACGGATAGCCGTGTCGGCCAGAACCGTCACGCTGCCCGGCTGCACTTCCAGAATGCCCCCGGCGACGAAGATGTTTTCCTCGCCTTGGTCGGCACGAACGATCTTGACCGTCCCGGGGCGTATGCGCGAAATC
>Ga0213827_1001833_pt1 | contig 11598 bp, 10 predicted proteins | sample MC6MC0898MG_FD_180669 | JGI IMG/M metagenome (GOLD analysis project Ga0213827, IMG submission 180669) | Enriched soil aggregate microbial communities from Iowa State University, Ames, United States - MC6-MC0898-MG | ecosystem: Environmental > Terrestrial > Soil > Unclassified | place: USA: Iowa...
CGCGCTACTGGGCCTCGATACGCCCGCTGACCGGCCGCGCGTTGGCCGCCACCACCGCCCTCGATGCCGACCTGGCCAAACTCAAGCGCCTGTACCCGGCGCTGCGTCCGGCCAGCATCACCTACGCGATCGGCGTGCTGCGCACCGGTGGCACCACCCTGGACGACAAGGTGCTGATCGGCGCCGAGCTTGCCCTGGGCGATGACAGTGTCGACGTGTCGGAGCTTCCCGAACCCCTGCAGACCCGCCTGCGCACGTTCTACGCCTCACAACCGTTCCACAACAACCGCCAGAACAACATCCACGAGTACATCCATACCCAGCAGGTGGAGGCCGGCGACACCCTGGCCCAATATGCGTTGCGCGAGGGCGCGGCGGAGCTGGTGGCGGAGCTGGTCACCGGGAAGAAGCCCGACCTGCCGCTGTACGTGTACGGGCCGGCGCATGAGGATGCACTCAAGGCGCAGTTCCAGGCCGACCGCCGCGGCAACGATTACCGCGACTGGCTGTATAACAGCAGCGCGAATCGCTTCGGGGTCAGTGACCTGGGGTATTACGTGGGCTACCGCATCGCCCGTGCCTACTACGACGCGCACCCGGACAAGGCCAAGGCGGTCGCCGACCTCCTCGAGCTTCGGTATGACGACAGGGAGGCCGTGGATGAGCTGATCGAGCGCTCCGGGTACTTTTCCGGCTAGTCAGGCTGGGGGCAAGGCGACACTCGCCGACCATGCACGTTGATCACCTACGAAGTGCCGCGACATCACCGATTGCAACGCTTACCGACCTGTCTTCAGTCTGCTTCGGCCAGCTGAAACGTTTTTGCGCTTGAGCTTCTCAGGCTGCAGACCAAGCGTTGGCAGGGAGTGTTTCCTATCCTCCGCAGGAACGTCGTTCTCTTTGTCCTTCGGCGTTTCCCCAGTTAGATCCTCACTGGGTCACCACCGGGCGCTACGACAACGATCTGCCAGCCGTGAAACCATCGCGCAAGCGCTGAATTTTTCCAACCATTTTCTCAAGCGCATAAAAAAGGCACCCGGGCCGCGCTGTGGGCGAAAGCATGAATTAGCCACACGTTTACAGCATAAGCTGGCCACGCGCGGCAAAATTACCATTCCCGGCTCATAAGTGGTTGATTCAACTAGAGCCGCAAGCTTCCAAGAGCCTTGAACCGGCCAACTTTTGCTTTACGCTTCACCAGTTGGCCGCCGAACCGAGTCATAAGTTGGCAGGAACGGTCAGTCGTCGGAGCCCAACGATCGTACGCCATTGAATTATCTAGACAACAGGTCGGCGCACCCCCTATAAGTGGCTCTCCTGCATCGAGATCTATCGGTAGCTTCCCGTCGCTGTAGAGCAAAGGTTACCGCCATATCCCGCCTTCTCGATGTCGGCTTTGACTGACTTGGGAAGTCGCCGTTTCACGCGGCCAGACGGTCGCCGCTGGGCTACCCTCGCGCTTGAAAGGTCGGAAGGTCCGCTGGGTGTCTTGCAAAGCCGGCCGTCACACTGCAAAGCCGCTCAATCCGGTCGTACATCTCTGAGAAGGTTACGAACGGATCTGCGCGCTTGTGTGGATTGCCCTGCTCATGCCGCGATCCAGTCAGTTGAATCGTTTCGATCAAACCTCTCGAGGTCGAGTGGGAGAAAAGCCTCAGGAGGCGCGTGTCGGGATCCACGGCCATCGGCAGCCGGTGGACAAGCTTGTTTCTCATGTCCCCCAGCTCACGCAGCCATTTGGGGTCTGTCTTTGTGCCCCAGTTGGCGAAAAGATATTTCGCTATCGGATCCATAAGTTCACCAACCTTCCCACCGACCGCGCCCTCCAACCGTGCCATGCTGTCTGCGGCATCGCTAAGGCCTAAATGTAGGCTGGCTAACTTTGCAAGATAGTCCCTGGCACCACACAAATCTGTGGCTACGGCCTGAAAGTCACGGTAGATGTCACTCAATGCTAGGTTGGAGAAGCTGGATTTTGGCCCTCTATCTTCGATCGCCGAGCACAGTTGCTGGTGATGATGAATCGACAGGTCCCGTAAGCGATGTCCCGCGCTCAGCAATGAGGTGCTAACGCTCCTGGCCACACGGGCGTAGTCCGCATCCCCTGAGGCCTCGGAGTTGCTTGAGATGGCTCCCCAAAGATCTGCGGCGAATAGGCCTTTGGAGAGACGACCAATTCCTGGATTCCAGAATCCTTCAGTCACTCCTTTCCCATCAAACTCCTGGTTATATCCTACGAACCTACTACCGCATTCCCGTGCCAATGCATGTAATTCAGGCCAAGTGAAATCGCAAAGAGCAATCGGCTCTGCCTCACCACGCAAAGGAAGCAAAGCTAAGCCACGGTCAGCCGTCTCAACTGCACGGAGACCCCCAGTAAAGTAAAGGACATTAGTGGCTCGAACAGACCCAATTTCCATAAATTCGAAAGCGTTGCGCATTTTTCCTCCAATAGAGAACCGGTAGCCGGCCGGCTACCCACAACAATGACATCTGGGGATTTCAGAAGCCTACCGTTCTTAGGCGTTGAGACGGACAGGCTGCACAGTCGCATGGCGGGGCTTGCGAGTAATTCATGTCCCGTTTACATTTGGCAAAAGAAGGGGAGGTTTAGATGCTTAGTAGGCTGATGCGACTGTTGCTCGCGCTGACGGCGATATCCCCCATATTTGTATCTCTTGCCTTCTCCTACGCGACTCGCGCCAATAATATCCAGCTCGCTTTGCTGGCGATGTTGGGCTGTCTTCTCCTTGGTCTTACCTGTGTCGCTATCATCCATAGGTGCCAAGTCAATTTAGAGCGCCTTCCCATCAAGGTGGAAAAGGCCAAAAGCGCTGATAAGGAGGTGATTGGGTTCTTTGTTGCGTACGCACTACCCTTGGTGTTCCGTGGGCAGGCTTCCGCATCACTTGGTGAGTGGATATTGGCCGCCGGAATGCTTTTGTTCGTACTGTGGAGCACTAATTCCCTGCAGGTCAACCCGGTACTCGGCCTACTCGGGTATCGATTCTATGAAGTGGAGACAAAGGAAAAGGTTACTTTTCTTCTCATCACAAAAACGAAAATCACCTCTGTAAGCAACATCACCACCGTGGTGCAGCTCAGCGACTACGGGATTCTTGAAGCAAGAAACTAGGAGAAGGACCTCTTGAACCTCTTCGCTCTCACCGATGCCGCCAATAGCCGCATCCTAAGGCTGCCGCTAAACAATGCCGTGCAGAGTTCCCTGCAAGGTGTCTTTGCACAGCAGCTTGCAAGCTTTAATGAAGGAATTACTGATCGAGTGAGGTTCGACGGAAGGTACCGTCCCGATCCGGACGAGCTGCTCTTCATCGACGATTTTGTCGACATCGATGGGCTAGCCGACGCAGTGACGAGCCCATTTGGCATCGACCAATTTGACCAGAACCGTCACAACCTCAGTGACATCAAGGCTCTATTCGCCGGGGACTCAAGTCAGCCGGGGCGGGTCCTGATTCAGTTATTTGAGCGTCGCCGGGTGATCGACAAGGCATCGACGCTATTTCTTTCTGGAAACACGTTCAACCGAGTCGAGTCCAATGGCATTGTGCTAGATACCAAGCTGCTTGCCGTTCTTGAAGGCAGGCTCCTCACTTTCCAGAGCTTCCACTTTGTTCGCCGGGTGTTTGCGCTCTCCGATTTTTTCCGCGAGGCAACAGCGGTGGAGGTTATGCAGTTTGCACAGCACGATGCACTTTATAGTGCGGATCCCGTTGCTTTCGAGGAGTCCGCTAACAACATTGTTAGAAGTAAGATTGGCCTAATTCTGCAGTCAGGCGTGCTGAGCCGTCATTCCCCTCAAGTTCTGGCGGACACAGCAAAGACTTTCAAGGTTGATATCGCCCTCACAGCGGATGGCAAGATCCAACTTCCCGACACACAAAAGGAGCTGCGTAGACTCCTTCGTTTCCTCGATGAGGATTTCTACGAATCCCCATTATCTAGGACGCATTTCATTTCGAACTCTAAACGGGTAGCAGACTAAACCTGGACTCAAGGCGAATTGAAAGCCAGTGAGATCCGGCGGCACCTTCAGTAACAACGACAAGCGGGGGGCGGGTGCCTCCAGTGAATCGGCCAAGCCATGCATACAGACTCACCGGTCTTCTACAGGCGCTCATCATGCGAATCGCTATTCGCAAGCTAGGACATCGAGCACGCGCCCATCCCTCACCGGTGCCGGCGACTCACTGTTCTGGCCGACGCCGACGACTCGTTTTGCGAATCGGCAAGTCAATCTATCTGCGCTACAGAAGAACCGAGTCCGGTTGCTACCATTGCCCCGGGCGTTAGTCGAGTCACGCTCCACAGATAAAGGGCAGTATCCTAGTAACGATGTAGGCGAACCAAAGCAGGAGGATCATGACCGACACTGTGCGAGTCAATCTGTGCTACCGCCCCTTGCGCATTGGCTGGGCGATTCGCTCGAATGACATGGAGGGGTTTCGAAGAGCAGTACGCTACTCTCATGTCCTGTGGGGTGGACGCTTCAATCCGATCCTAATCGTCGATAACCAGGAAGAAGCTCGGCAACAGGTTGAACTATTCCGTTTGGATGTTGTGTGGCCACTGGGTGACAGCCAAGAAGTCCGGGAGTTCGTCGAGAGCTTCCCCCATCTGAAGCCGCCGTTTCACGGCGACTCCATCTTCGTCAAGCAGGCACAGTGGCGAAGCTTCTCGTGGGTACTAGATATCTTTAACACCGCGGCGCATTGGCATACCAGGCCGGAATGGGCCAGGTTTAAGGATCTGGGTTTGTGCAAGTACGAGTGGCGTGACGACGATCCGCTAGCGGACGTGTTCCTGATGCAGTTTGGCAGATACCCGGACGCTGACGAAGTCGGCGTCGACTACGCGGCGATGGTCACGGAGATGTTGAGCCCGATCACAGTTGCCCTGGAGCAGGACAAGTCGATACCAGGCGATCTCATCCGGCGTCCTAACCTGTCATCGGTGTGTAGATTCGCTATTGATCGTCACTACACGGTACGCCCTGGCTGGGACACGCCCGGTTTCTTCCTTGGCAATTCAGGAAATCTCGAGGACCTGATCTGCTTCTGGAACATCCGCGCCTGCGACATCCCAGTGTGGTTTCTCGACACCGCTCACTTGGCTCGCTATGCAGATCTGATACCCCAAGTGGACACCACTATCCAAGAGATGGCGCGGCGTAGCATGGATGCCACGGCCAGTCTGGGCATTTGGTCACGCGGCGATGTCGAGCAGTATGACCAACTGTTCGAGAACAAGCGGCTGACCGTGCACAACATTCGGGAGGGATTCTGGGGGGGAGGCGCTGTCGTACCACCAATCATGCGCCTTGGTGAAGCCTCCGCGCTGGGCGTCATCGGAAGCGAACGCGGCGTGCCGCGCGTGAGCTTCGCACTAAGCGATAAGCCCTGTAACGGACATCCTCGTTACATGCAGCAGCATCTCGTTGCCTCGGTATCGTTGATCGGCGGCCTCTTTGGGGATGAGCACCACACGTTTGATGTTCCTTACATCCCGGATCTGAATAAGTTCTATGCCCAAACCATGTACATCGAGCATGGCAAATTGCGTGTTGAGCCAGAGCACGTCGGACTGATCATCGACGCCGCCGACCACGATACGTTTCTCAACGCGATGCCCGTCACCCAACTGATCGGACGCATATTTAGGTTGGCGGGTTACAACAGCACACTGAGCAACAGCGGACGTATCGCCCGGCAGCTGCTAACGCAACTGGGAGGCCTTCAGGGCGCGCGCATATTCAAGATTCCCGGGGCCAGGGAGTTGTTGAGGTCCTTCGGCCCCCGGACAACATTTTCTAAGAAGGTTGCAATTGATACTATTTCGGGAAAGACAAGTGAGGGATTGAGGGGAACGTTCGCTGCCCATGTGGACCTTTTCCTTCGACCACGCCCTATCGGCGAAAAACTAACACCACCTCACGTCTTCGCGGCCATGGTGGAAGCGGGACTGTTCCGCATCGGCGTCGACCTGGATTGTCCTCAGTGCGGTATGAAGAGTTGGGTCGCGCTCGACGTACTCCAGCAGGAGACTAGTTGTGAGCTGTGCGGACACGGCTATGACGCCACCGACCAGCTCCTGAATAGCGACTGGCGTTTCCGGCGGTCAGGTGTGCTGGGTGCTGAACGCAACGCACAAGGGGCAGTTCCTGTAGCGCTGACGCTGCAGCAACTGGATGCAAACCTGGACAGGGCGTTCCGCTCTTGCATCTACTCCCCTTCGCTCGACCTCAAGTCCCGTATTGATCGTCAGCACCCGGACTGCGAGGTCGATTTCGTGTGGGTGCAGATGGGCGCATACCCGAAGCGCACCTCAGTCATCCTCGGCGAATGCAAAGATCGCGGTCGTATCGAACTTGATGAGTTCCGGCGCGATATCGAGAATCTTCGCCGCATCGCCGATGCTTTCCCGCCGGAGCGATTCCAGGCTTACGTCGCGTACATCAAGCTTTCGCCGTTTACGGATGAGGAGATCGCAATCGCGAGCGTCTCGAACGATGAAGATCGACGCCGGGTGATTCTGCTCTCATCGCACGATCTGGAGCCCTACCGCCTGTTCGAACGCGCTGTCGCTGCCGACCATGGCATCGACATTCCGGCAGACACGTGCGAGGGACTCGCACTGATCACCCACCAGCTCTACTTCCACAATCGTGCCTAGCCGTGCCTCGTTATTCTCAGCCCGAGCGCCCACGTAAGGGGACAAAGCGGCGGGAGACGGGAAAGTGTGGTAGCGTGGTCAAAGATGAATAACCATCTTCGCAAAGGCTACAGGCGAATACCGGTGTGATCGAAACGATCACGCCCCTGTAGCTCAATGGGTAGAGCAGCGGATTTATATCCCGTCAGCGCCAGATAAGCGGCAAGTGCCGGTTCCAGCCCGGCCAGGGGCACCACCTAATTTGCTAGAACAGATGACGCATTGCGCCGCGGCGAGTGCGCTCGGACTTTGTGTATGCGCTTTTTTCTAGATACCGGATGGGCCGACGCATTAGGCTCTGAACTCGTCAGCCTCGCTTTGCTCGCGGAGGATGGCGAGTTCTTCTACGCGGAGCGGGACACACTTCCGGAGCACCCGACTGACTTCGTTCGCCAAGTTGTGTACCGGCAACTTGATCGCGGGCCGGCTGCGCGCACTGATGAGGCGATGACGCAAGGCGCGCGAGCCTTTCTCGTTAGGGAGGGTCGCCCGTGATCTACTCCGACTACGCCAACGACCTTCAGCTCCTACAGTACGTACTGGCAGGCTTCGATCTATCCGAAGCAGAGGTGTCCGCGTGCGGTCCGGCCCCGGAAGCGATGGTCACCGAGGTAATCCATGACAAGGTGACGCTCACCTTGGTGGAAGCCTACTTCGAGGCACATCCCCACGTGCGAGCCAGGCGGCATCACGCATTGATCGACGCGCAGGTGCTCCGTCAGGCGTCGCTTGTTTCGACTGGCCACACACCGTGCCCACCCTGGGCCGTTCATACCATAAGGCGACTTGTTCGTGCCCCCAACTAAAGCGGGCAGAGGTTGCTCCGGGCCATCGTTTTCTCAGGCCCTCTGGTAACTGCAACAGAAGATCATCACCTCCCAACAACAGAAGTTTTTTGCAATCAAATACTTATCCAAATAAATCGCTTGCACGGCAAGAGAAAAGATGGTTAGCATCGCCCAACAAGACAGTCACGAACCGTCATGAACCTCCAAGCACCTGCATTGAGCACCTTGGAAACCCGGCTCGAACGAGAGTATGGGCTGGTGATCGACTCCTGCTCGACAGCACGGAATCTAGCCTACAGAAGCGCAAACTCGCTGGCTAAAGCACGCAGCCGCGGAGTCGTTGCAATCGACATGTTCCGGCTGCCGAACCGCCAAGGACTGTATACGTCCCCCAAGCACCTAGCCGCGTATCTGCGGGCAATGTTGCCCGAAAGCCATTTCCCAACTTGTGAGACAGCGATGGACGGATAGCCGAGTCCGGTCGCTGAGTACACGAAAGCCCCGATTAGTGGTCGGGGCTTTGGAATGGGTGCCAACGTTGTCCACCTGGCATGCCAATCTCTGCACCACTTCCCTCGTAAGTCAACTCCCGAACGGGTGCCCGAGGCCCCGTCACGGGCGGTCATTGCCGGTCACATCGACGGCAACCTTGGAGCGCTACTCAATGCTTGAGACAGCGCAACTCGAAGCACTATTCACCTCGTGGCAGCTCCCACCGGCTGGAAGGGCATACATCGAGCAAGTTCGGTCTACCAATCCGTCCCGCCTAGTGGGGTCCGGCAATGCGCGGGACACTCCATTACGCTTCGCCAGTCAACGGATGGGCCACGTGATTCAGCGGAAAGTGCAACCGTGGAAGGCGCACTTGTGCGGATCTGTGAGTACGACGATCTTAACGTGCTGGAGTACTGGGACCAGCCAACGACGGTCCCTGTGCAGAAGACGGAAAAGGACGCCGATCTCGATGCGGTGCGGCGGCTGTTCGAGTTGCTGCTAAAGTTCACCCAGGAGGATGTGCCAGGTTTCCAATTGATCGTCACTGAGCATGCGAACCTGCGCGATCAGTGGTTCCAGGACGCGCTGGTCGAGGAACCGTGGACCAAGCCGCCCGCGCTTGTTCCGGAGGAATGGCCGCCAGAAGCGGCGAACTGATCCATCGAGCCGATATGCAACGGCCGGTATGGGGAGCTGGCGGCTGGTCTCACGTCGGCCTCCACTCTTTTCGTTGGGTGGACCCAGCAGAAAGCGGTCCTTCACTAAGGTCCGCTCCTGGCCTCCCCGCCACTGACGGGACTGTTGCGCGCGGAGGCGCGAGTCCAAAGATACATCGACCTACGGAATCTGGTCGCGCGAGCTCGGCCCCAGGTTGTTAACACTCCGCCTTTACGGAAGGACCAGGCTATGTCAATTGATGCATGCAAGGTTGCCCTAATTGACCTCCTCAACAATGAGGAACTGAAGGTAATCGCTCTCTCTGGCGCTTGGGGAACGGGGAAAACGGAGCTCTGGAAGACAATCCAACGGGAGTCCAAGAGTGCGCAGATCACCCATGCCGCTACTGCATCCCTTTTTGGCGTGCGCAACATGAACTCGCTGAAAAAAATGAGCGCCATTCAAAGCGCGGCATTTAAAGACTTCAAGGAGACAACCACCGGCCGATCACTGCAGGGGTTGTTCTCGGCGGGTGCGAAAGCTTTGAGGGGTGCCCACAGCTCTTTTGGTGCGCTGGATGACCTAGCGCTTCTCCTACTGCCCGCCGCGCTCAAAGGAAAGCTAATCGTTATTGATGATATCGAGCGGAAACACGAGGAGCTGACCGCAGATGAGGTTCTCGGCTTTATAGACGAGTGCTGCAACCGCTATGGATGCCGCGTGCTGCTTATCCTGAACGAGGAGAAGATGGCTGACGCGACGACGTGGCATACATTTCGGGAGAAAGTCATCGATGCAGAGGTTCGCCTTCAGACAAGCCCGGAGGAGGCCTTCCTCATCGCGCTGCGGCACACTCCCAGTCCCTACGCGGACGATATAAGGGCCGTTGTCGCGCGATGCGGAGTTAGCAATATCCGCATCCTCAGGCGCGTGGTTCGCGCCTGCAACCTGATCCTAAAGCCGCACGAGCCAGCACATCCAAGCACCTTGGCTCGGGTTGTTCCGTCTGTAGTTCTGTTGGGCTTTGCCCACCTGAGGGGCATCGAAGACCCACCAAATCTTGATTTTGCACTGACATCAACGAATCCCGCTACGTTGGTTCGGCTCAACATGGGCCCAGAGCAGAACCCCTTGACTGAGGAAGAGCAGGCAGAGCGTCACTACACCCAATGGCTTCAGAAAGTGGGACTACAGTTCACCGACGAGCTGGAGGCGGAGATCGTCAAGTTCTACCGCTCCGGCCTTCCTGACACGACTGCCATCGGCAAGCTTCTTAGCGCCAATGAAGCGGACAGCCGCAGGTTCACCACGCAAGCCAGCGCAAACTCCTTCTTGATGCATTGCGTCTGGCACCACAAGCGAACAGACGAGTCGCTAATTCAAGAGGCCGAAGAATTGGTGGAAGGGGCGGAATATCTGGACGCTAGCATGGCGACTAGCCTGTCCAGCTCGGCAGCTGAGTTGCCAGGGGGGGGCGATGTAGGGGAGCGTATAATAGACGGATGGCTCGCGGCCTTCCACGCCCGCATCGCTATTTCCGACCAAGAGCTTGATTGGCACGTAGGCCACCCCGTGCGCTCGCCCCTGCACCCCAGAATCCGTGAAGCAGTCTCAGCCGCACTTGCCGCGCGTGAGAGGAACGTCGGAATTTTCGAGATCTGCCTAAAGATCCACCGTGACTGGGCGTGGGGCAAGGCAGAGAGCAATCAATTGAAAGACGCAACGGTTGCATCATTCGTTGAAGTCGTAAGGGCTGTAGAAGGAAATGAACTGATCGCAGTCATGTCCGTCATGCTCGACATTGCAAAGGACTCCCTGGAGGAACACCGTCATTTTGGCTCAGCCGGCGGCCGATTCGTTGATGCTTGCAAGCAGATCCTTGGCGAGGAGCCGAACAGTCGCTTAGCCAAGCTTATCGAGCACCTTTTTAAGTCGGACGGGATGGAAGCCTTGCTTTAGCCTTCGATCTCTTCGGCCACGCCTCAAGGCTACACGCTGAATCAAGCACCGGATAGCCGGTACATGGACACTTCAGCATAAGTTGGCCGCACCCAGCAAAATCACCACATGCTGCACATAAGTCATTGAATCGCCTAGACCGGCGTATCTACAGAGGCCTCAAACCGGCCAACTTGTGCTTTACGCTCTAGTACAAGTTGGCCGAAACGGCCAACTTATGCTTTCGCCCACACGCGCCTGAGTGCCTGTTTTTTTGGTGGGCCCACCAGGATTCGAACCTGGAACCAAAGGATTATGAGTCCTCTGCTCTAACCGTTGAGCTATAGGCCCTTGCGGCCGCACAGTGTAGTGGACGCCAACGGCTGCTTTCCACTGCGAACGTCACCGAAATCGTCTCAGCCGCCGCTTTCAGCCAAACCGCTGCCCCATTGCCTGCACCCTGCCGGCGTTCTCGGCCGCCAGCGGCCGCAGCGCCGTCGAGCGCAACAGCCGCGACCCGGTCACCCGCTGCCAGAAGTCCAGCGCCAGTGGCGCCGCCCATTGCAGGTGCGCAAGGTCGCCACTGCGCTCCGGCGCCACCTGCGCCAGCGGGCGTGCCGCACGCAGCACGCCGGTGCGGGAGGGGGCCAGCGACATCGGCAGCATGTCGTACACCGGTGCCAGTGGCAGCGGGCCGCGATTCACCAGATGGAAGCCGAGGTTGCCCTGATGCATGTCGCTGTTGCCGATCAGCCGGCCGAAGGCGTGCACGCGCGCCATGGCCGTGGCGGTGTCGCGATCCCCCCAGCGCTGCGCCAGCAGCGCCTCTGCAGCCACGCCCCAGGCCGTGGTCGCCTCGCCGACGAAGGCCGAGGACAGCGCCAGCAGCGAGACGAAGCCGCGTCGCCCCAGTGCGTCCGGCGTGCGGTCGAAGCGCTCTACTTCGAGGAAGGTGTGGCTGTCGGTCTGGATCAACTGCGACGCAGCA
>Ga0213827_1001836_pt1 | contig 11586 bp, 8 predicted proteins | sample MC6MC0898MG_FD_180669 | JGI IMG/M metagenome (GOLD analysis project Ga0213827, IMG submission 180669) | Enriched soil aggregate microbial communities from Iowa State University, Ames, United States - MC6-MC0898-MG | ecosystem: Environmental > Terrestrial > Soil > Unclassified | place: USA: Iowa...
GGAACACGGGCAAGGCGCCCGCCGTCTGCACCAGCGCCACGAACATGGGCGAGGGCGACAACGACGTCATGAGCCATCCGGCGCCTACGTCATGCATCCAGGTACCGATGTTGGACAGCACGGTGGCAACCCAGATCACGGAGAAGGCGGAATAGGCAAAAGGCGAGGACGGCTGGGCGTCGGCGGGGCGGGTGTCGGCGGTCGTCATGGGAGGCTCCGGGGCTGCCGGTCGATACAAGAAAAAAAACCCGCGGCATCGGCCGCGGGCCTGGGATTTAGCGAGCGATGACAGGCGCAGCGACGGGCGCGATAGCGTCGTGGGCGGTCTGCGTGCGCTGGCTGGCCTTGTGCACCATCGTGTAGGCATAGTCCACGCCCATGCCGTACGCGCCCGAGTGCTCCTTGACGATCTCCATCACGGCATCGTACGAATCGCGGCGGGCCCAGTCGCGCTGCCATTCCAGCAGCACTTGCTGCCACGTGACCGGCACGACTCCAGCCTGGATCATGCGTTGCATGGCCATGTCATGCGCTTCCTTGGACGTGCCGCCCGACGCGTCGGAGACCATGTAGATCTCGTACTCGCCTTCCAGCATGGCGCACAGCGCGAAGGTGGTGTTGCAGACTTCGGTCCACAGGCCGGCCACGATCACCTTCTTGCGGCCGTTGGCGGCGAGCTGGTCGCGCACCTTCTGGTCATCCCACGAGTTCATCGAGGTGCGTTCCAGCACTTTCTTTTCCGGGAAGACATCGAGCAGTTCGGGGTAGGTGTATCCCGAGAACGATTCGGTTTCGACGGTGGTGATGATGGTCGGAATGTCGAACGCCTTGGCGCCCTTGGCCAGACCCACGACGTTGTTCTTCAGCGTCTGGCGATCGATCGACTGCACGCCGAAGGCCATTTGCGGTTGATGATCGATGAAGATGATCTGGCTGTTTTCGGGGGTCAGCACTTCGAGCTTGGCGGTGGAGTTGGTCATGTCAGTGTCCTTGAAGAAGTAGGTTTGGGGTGTTGCTTGCAGCGCGTTGCTGCGATGAACAGAACTATATTCTTCGGGACAATCCGCCGGTAGATGGCTATTTTTGCCTTCATCGTTCTTTTTATGGAACGATGATCGGCCACAGGACTGCGCAGCGACGGTTCGGGGCAACATGGGTATCATCCGCAGTCCTGCCGCTCAGACCGGCTTCAGCACCCCGCCTCCGATCCCATGCAATGCCCTCTCTGCAATTGGCAGAACCCGGCCGCCAACAAGCTGTGCTTCAGCTGCAAAGCCGTACTACCGGTTACTGCCCAGGCGGCGCCCGCCCAGCGCCCCGGCCCGGGCGGCGACGCCCCCGTCTTTCCCAGCATCTGGGCCCGACTGGCCGCCACAGCGATTGATGCCGTCGTCATGGCGACCGCGATGGTCGGTCTGTCCATGGCCGCTTCATACACCTATCAGGGCCTCACGGGAGTGGACGGGCCCACGCTGCTGGAAATAGCCGGCGGGCTGCTGGGCTTGCTGCTGCCCGCCTTCATGGACGCCTGGGGCAATGGCTCCCCCGGCAAACGTCTCTTGAAGCAGCGGGTGGTGACGCGCAAGGGCAGCTCACCGGGACTGTTGCGCTCGATCGGGCGCCATATCCTGAAGTATTCGCTGAACCTGGCGTTACCCGGCATCTTCCACCACATACAGCAGGCGGTTTTTGGCGAGCGCGCCATGCACAACTCCCTCGCCGGCACTCATGTGGTGTCCAGCCAGGCCAATCCCCGGGCCGTGCTGCCCGCGCTGGCTCGGGTCCGCGCCGTCACGGGCGCCGGCCGTTTTCTGTTCATCGTGTTCGGCATGGTGGGGCTGGTCCTGGCCGGCATGGTGATCGCGGTCGTCGCCCTGGACAAGGATGACGCAGACAATCCGCTGCGCGCCGACGTCATACGCCTGGATCTCGTGTCGGATCCCGTGCGCCTGCTCGCGGAAAGCCACTATCAGCGCACCAAAACGTTTGCGCCCGACATGGCCGCGCTCGGCGTGACGCCTGAATCGCTGCGAACCAGCGGGTTCAGCAAGCTGGAGATGAATCCCGTCAACGGCGTGCTGCGCTTTACCATCGCGGGCGATCCGGGCACGGCGGATTCGCCGTCGCTGGGCGGCAAGCACCTGGTCTATCTGCCCGAGCTGAGGTCCGAAAAGAAGGGCGGCGGCGTGCGCCGATGGCAATGCGGCAGCGACGACATCCCGCGCGAAGACCGCCCCTACAGTTGCCGTCACGAAGCCGGCGCCCTGGCGCGCTAATCCGATCTTCCGAACAGAGAACCTTGCGCATGTCCAGCCTGATCGAATCCATTCACCGCGCCGATGACGGCGGCGACCTTGCCCAAATGCTTTCCTTGTGCGAACAAGGGCTGCGCGAACAGCCGGATCTCGCCGTCATGTGGGCACTGCGCGCCCGCTATCACGACCAGCGCCGCGCGTACGCACAGCGCGACGCAGACCTGGACCGCGCGTTGGCGCTTGATCTGCAATGCAGCGACGCCATTCGCTTGCGAGTCACCGCGCTCTACGACGCGGGCCAACAGCAGAACGCCTGGCGCCTCCTGCGCGAGGCCCTCACACGTGCGCCGTCGCACTTCGGATTGCTGATGGCCGAGGGCTATCTGTTGATCAACGACGGTCAACTGGACGACGCCATTGCAAGCTGGACCCGCGCCTCGCAAATACGCCCATTCGCCGCGGCGCCGCATTGCTACATCGGATCCAACCTGCATAACGCAGGCCGCTACCAGGACGCTCTGCCCTACCATCAGCGCGCCGTCGCGCTGGCGCCCAACAACGGTGGCTTTCTTTACGACGCCGGCAACAACTACCGCCGTCTCGGTGATCTGAACAACGCCATCGCGATGTTCGACCGCGCCCGCGCCATCCTGGGCGAGGAGAACGCGATCCAGCACAATCGCGCCTCGTGCCTCCAGGCGCTCGGACGCCATGAGGACGCGGTCGAGGAATGGACCAGCCTGCTGCGCCGCGAACCCGACTGGGACTGGCCCCTGGAGGGCAAGGCGCGCTCGCTGCATCGCCTGGGCCGAGGCGACGAGGCGGCGCCGCTATGGCGTCGCCTGGACGCGCTCTCGGACAGCGGCTGGGAAGGCCGCAAGGAGCAAGCCCGCGAGTATGTGCGCAGCGGCGACCCGGAGTTGGCTGAACAGGCATTGCAGGGCCTGGACCCGCTGTCCAGCGACGACGACCAGCTGCTGTTCGTCGCCGGCAATGCGCAGCGCGACCAGCGCCGCTGGGAAGCCGCGCTGACCTATTACCTGCGCGGCTACGAACTCGCGCCCGACAACGACTTCCTGCCCGGCAATGCAGCCGACATGCTGAACAGGCTGGAACGCCACGACGAAGCCTTGCCCTTGTCCGAGGTCGCGATCTCGCTGGATCCCGATTGGCTGAAGTGGCGCCGCGCACGCATCGAGGCGCTGACCCACTTGGGGCGCGCAACCGAGGCCGTGACCGACGCAGACCAGGCGATGGCGCGCTGGCCCGACAGCGGTCCCCTGCACGCCGAACGTGTCAATGCGCTGATCGCCGCCAGCCGGTATGAGGAGGCGCTTGCAGCCTGCGACCGCCTTATAGCGCTGGATCCCGACTACCGCAGCTGGGCGCTGTTCTCACGCGGGGAAATTTACGGCCACATGAAGCGGCATGCTGAATCGGCGCTGGCATTCCGCCAAGCATCCGCCTCGTACCAGCAGAACGGCAAGCCTCAGTTCCAGGAGCTGTCGATGCAGAATGCGCTGGCTGCCGAACAGGCCGCGGCCGCGCCACGTGGAATCCTCGGCCGACTGTTTGGCCGCAAATAGGTGTCGAGATTCATTGCTTCCCAGGTTGAATTCACGCGCCGCAAAGCTAAGGTATGAAATCCTAAAGGCAAGCGCCTGGGCGAAAAAAAGGGTCGCGGAACGCGACCCCCTCACGACTTAGCGGCAAAAAAAGATCAGCGACGATGAACGAACGTGGGGAGCGAAGGTTGAATGCTCGCGAAGTTCGAGTCGCCGAGCTGCCAAAAGCAAGAGCCGTCTGTCCCATGGGACAGACGACGTCAGGATGTCTCAATGTACCGATCCTGGAGGCAGTTAACTGGAGGGTGATGCCGCTCACGCTTTTTTATGCAGCGAGAGCACATCTACCCCTCAAAGTCCGCACGTTTATGGAGTGGGCAATTTCGCTTGCTTGGCAAGCTTGATCTGACCCTCAACTCCGACCCGCTGTCTTTCAGACGTGCACGGCATGCACGGCCTGACCGTGTGGCGGCATCGCCACGCGAACCCGTAGAGCGATGAAGAGCGCAGCGAGGATCATCACGCCTCCTGCCGTCACAAAGACGCCGATCACTCCGCCGAATCCGAACACCATGCCACCCAGCGCGGCCCCCGCTGCGATGGACGACTGCACGCATGCAACCACCATACCTCCAGCCGTTTCAGCCTGATCAGGAACCGCTCGCGCGACCCAGTTCGACCACGCCACTGGGACACCTCCGAAGGCGAGCCCCCAAAGCGCGACCAACAGCATCAGCCCGGTCTTGTCCACAGGAAGCCAAATCATGGCCAGGGCCGCGACGCCGACCAGCGCAGGCATCCAGACGAGCGTGGCGCGCAGGCTGCGCTCCATTATCCAACCCGCAACCAAAGTCCCGACGAAGTTGGCGATACCGAAGCCAAGCAACATCAGAGACAGATCCTGCACGTGGATATGCGCAACGCTCTCGAGCGCGGGACGTATGTAGGTGAAAAGTGCAAACTGACCCGTGTGAGCCAATACGCATCCGGTCATGCCCGCTGCAATGCCAGGACGTCGAAGCAACTCCAGCACCGTCGCAGTCTGCAGCAATTTGCGCGGCGCCATACGGGGCAACGTGATCACCTGGAAAAGGAGCGTAACGATGCCCACCGCGGCGGCCGCCAAAAAGGCGCTGCGCCAGCCGTAGAGTTCACCCAGGTAGCTGCCGAGCGGCACGGAAACAACCGTGCCCACTGCGATGCCACTGAAGATTATTGAAAGTGCGCGAGGGACAAGCCTGGCCGGAACCAGGCGCATCGCAACCGCAGCCGCCATTCCCCAGAAACCACCCAAGGCAAGGCCCAGAAGGACTCGCATCGCCAACAGCATCGGCAGGCTCGAGGAAATCGCCACCAGCAGATTGGAGGCGATCATCAATACGGTGAACCCAAGCAAGACCAGTCGGCGATCAAACCCGCGTGTCAGGCGCGGCACCAACAAACCGGCGAACAGCGCCACAACGGCAGTTACGGTGACGGCTTGGCCCGCAAGGGCCTCCGACACACCAAGATCCGCTGCCATCGGGGTCAGCAGGCTGGCGGGGAGGTACTCCGCAGTAAGCAACCCGAACACGCCCATCGCAAGAGAAAAAACGGCTACCCACGCCGGCGTGTTCACCTCCTGAGCCACTGCATCCTTCACATCACTTCTCATTTCAAACAACTCCTGAATATCTCAGGCAGGAAGTCTAGGGCCGCATTCCAGGATGATCTATGATAAAAAGTCCTGAGTTTTTAACCGAAACACCTGAAATGATAGAAGGCCGCTCCTTCGTTCTGTCATCCGACCTCATCAGTGAGCTGCTGACAGGCATGCGGTTGCGCGGGGTGCAGTACCGCCGCGTTCAAACCGGTCCATCGTTCGGCTTCGATTTCGACGCCAGGCCTGGATACAGTTATTTCCACTACCTCGCGGTCGGCAACGCAGTCCTGCGTACGCATGACGGTGCAGTTCATGAACTCACCGCCGGCAGCGCCGTGTTTTTGCCGCAAGGCAGCGGACATCAGCTCCTTTCGGATCCGAACGCCTCTTTCCAACCGATCGACACGTTCGACGTGGCGCCATTGGGCGAGGCTGTTAGTGGGGTCGATACTTGCCCCAGTACACATTCGACGCCCAGCGCCGTCCTCTTCTACGGCTGCATGGAGTTCGACCTAGGCGGTATGCAGGGACTGGCAAAGCTGATGCCGGATGCCATGTTGGCCGATACGGACGGGACGAGGTATCCCGGCTTGCGCGAGATCCTGGACGCCATGAAGCGTGAGATATGCTCTGGCCGCATCGGCTTCGCTGGCATCCTGGCGCGGCTTGCCGAGGTGGCGGCAGCGATGATCACGCGTGGGTGGATTGAATGCGGTTGCGAGAGCGCTTCCGGACTCGTAGCTGCCTTGCGCGACCCCCGTCTCGCCCGCGCCATCTTGGCGTTACATCGCTCGCCCGGTAAGGAGTGGACAGTCGCGGAGCTGGCTGCAGAATCGCATGTTTCTCGATCGGTCTTTGCCCAACGCTTTCAGGCGACCCTGGGGGTTCCGCCTCTGCGCTACGCGACAGAACTCAAGATGCGCCTCGCCAACCAATGGCTGACTCAGGACAGGCTGTCGATCGACGCAGTGGCGCATCGTCTGGGCTATACCTCGCAAGCTGCGTTCAGTCGGGCGTTCAAGCGCATCAGCGGCCAATCGCCTGGCGCGACGCGGCGAACGGCGGCATAACCAGCACACTCTTCTTTGCATGCCCGATGTAGAAATCGGCCGCGCGAGCGGCCGTTTCTACTTTCACGAGCGAGATTGCGACAAGGAACAGTAAATGGCGGGAGAACGATGCTGTTCACGCTGCGACCGACTTTATTCCGCGCGACCGACTTTATTTCCCGTTTTCAGAACTGAAAACTGGAAATAAGTCGGTCGCAACGTTTGTGCCTCCGGAGTTCAAACTGACCGAGTTGAATGCACAGCCAAGACGAGCCAAGCCGCACTTACGAGTCTATACTCGGCGCCCCGCCAAACCGCGTGCGACGACAAGGTCCAATGACATCAAAAGAATTTCTCATCGCTACGCTAGGAGTGTTGGTGCTGACTCGACCAACACCATCCTTCGCACAAAACATCAACGGCAAAAATCTGTACACGCAGAGATGCGCGATGTGCCACGGTGCAGATATCAAGGGCTCGGGGCCATTGGCCACAAAAAGCGATCCTCCCACGCCCGACCTCACGACTGCTGCGTTCAAAAAGCGACTCAATGACTATCCTGGCGTCATTGTCTCGTCGGTAATACTTCGTCCGAACGGAGACCTGATTCCGAGAACTTTGAAGGAGAACGGCGTAAAGCTCGCGCCGCACTCCTGGACCGTTCAGGATTTTCGAGATTTGAACAAGTACATGACCGATGTGATTTCCAAGAGCCGGCGATGATATGTTGCGCGTTTGACTGCTACGGATCTGGACCGGCCTGCCGTCAAGGACGGCTCCCGGCAAAAAATCGGTCAGTCGCGTTGCGACGACAAGAGGCGACCCTGATGCGTCGCTATAGTTGGCTTCGACCACTCTTCGCGTACCGCTTCCGGTGCGATTTCTCACTGCAGCGCCGCCTTGATCGGCGGCATCACGCACTCGGTCGTCACAACAGAACGTTTTGCATTGCCCTTCCGTTTGGGTAATAATTCTTAATTGCATTCTGTTGCCGGGCGTTCCACGCCCGGATTGCCTTGGTCGCCCGCTATTATCGAGAGCTGCTTAACTTTTGCCTGCGCACCCTGCGAGACCGCGACGCGGCCGCCGATGTCGTGCAGGAGAGCTACGCACGGTTTTTGAAAGCCGAGCAAAGCGAGGCCGTGGCCGAACCCCGCGCACTGCTGTTCCAGACTGCGCGCAATGTGATGGTGGATCAGTATCGCCGTGCACAGGTGCGCAGCAATGAAAGCCTGGACGTACTCGACGAGGCGGATCTGCCTACGGCATCGGCCGCCGACGCACCAGAATCCGCCGTGGCGTCAGCGCAGGCCGTAGCGGCCTATCTGGCCGTCATAGAAGCCCTGCCGCCGCGTTGCCAGGAAGCGTTTATCCTTCATGTTTTCGACGACCTGCCTTATGCGCAGATTGCTGCGCGCATGGGCACCTCGGTAAGCATGATTGAAAAGCACATCGCCCGCGGCAGGCTGGCCTGTCGTGCCTGCGAACGTCAGTTGCAAGGACAGACCGTGGTCGGAGTACAGCCATGACGCTCCAAAGACCAACTCGGACGACCGCTGTTCAGCCATCACGACAAGCTGAGGACGAACGCGAACTCGAGGCGTTCCTACGCACGCAGGATCCGGTCGCATTCGAAGCGGCCTTATGGCTCACGCGCCAGGACGCTGGTCTAAGCGCCGGCGACCAACACCGGTTTGAACAGTGGCTGGCGGCTGATAGCGCTCATGCCCGGGCCTACGCCGATCTGTCGCCGGGTCTTGACGCCGTACGAGCGTTGCCCGATGCGGCACAGGCCCGCTTGCAGGCCGGTTTACCGCCCAGAATCTCCTACAACGAGCCCGTCTTGCCCCACCCGTCTCTGCCGGTGGGCCCAACCGCGCTGCCGTCCATGCCAGGTCGGCGAGCCTGGATGTTGACTATGGCGCGCTTCGTGCCGGCAGCGGCGGCGGCGGGAATGGCCGCCGCGGTTGTCGGCGGGCATTGGGTGAGTTGGGACGCGCAGGCAGGATGGTTGATCCATACGCGGCGCTACACCACGAAGCGCGGGGAGCTGCGCGACGTGCAGCTCGATGATGGCAGCACCTTGGCTCTGGATGCGGACACTTCCGTGCGGGTGGCGCTGTATCAAGGCCGACGCGAGGTCAGAGTGCAACGGGGCCAGGTCATGTTGGCCGTCGAGCCGGATGCGGCCCGGCCTTTTTATGTAATGGCAGGCGCTCTGCGGATAACCGTGGTTGGCACACGTTTCTCCGTTCGCCACACCGAAACCGGGCTGGACGCCGGCCGTACGGTGGTCGCGGTCGAGTCGGGGCGGGTACGCGTCGAACCGAAGCAGCCGGGGCCTGCCAATGCTTCGGTCGTTCTGGGCGCGGGCGACAGCGTCAGTGCCGATATGCAGGGCCGACTCGACGCCATCACTCAGGTCGGCGCCCAGAGCGTCGCGGTCTGGCGCCAGGGCAGAGTCAGTTTCAGTGACACCCCCCTATCGCAAGCATTGGCCGAGTTCGAGCGATACGGAGACACCGGCCTGACGCTGCGCGATCCCGTCGTGGCCGCTTTGCGCCTGGGGGGCTCCTTCGATCTGCGTGCGGCGCAGACGTTTGCACAGGCTCTGCCGCATCTTCTGCCAGTTCGATTGCAGAGAAATCCGCACGGCACCGAGATCGTCAGCAGCCGCTGATCCGCCACGCCAGAATATTTTTCGAATTCAGGGTGAGGATTTGGGCCGCTCATGCGACTCCACTAGTAATGATTCTTGTTGCTACTATTCGGAGATTGCATTTCATGCGGCATTCTTATCCCACGCTGGCGCCTTTTGCACTGGCGTTCGCGATCGCCATTGGCACACCGGCGCAAGCCGCAGCGCAGGCCGCTGACGCCTACGCGAATCGCAGTGTCAGCTTCTCGATCGCTGCACAGCCCTTGGGCCAAGCGCTAAATGAGCTGGCGCGTCAGGCAGGCCTACAACTGTTGTTTGCACCCGCGCTGGTCGCCGGCAAAGCTGCACCGCCGGTTTCAGGCAACCTGACGCCGCGTGAAGCCGCTAACCGGCTACTCACCGGTAGTGGTCTGCACGCCGTTCCGGAAGGCGGCGCCATTGTGGTCAAACCGGCACGCGATGATGCGCAGACGCTGGCCCCGGTCACAGTGTCGGGCTTTCGGCAAACGGCCACCGGGCCACTGGACGGCTATGTCGCCACCGTAAGTGCCACGGCGACCAAAACCGACACGCCTCTAATGGAAACGCCTCAGTCCATCTCTATCGTGGGCGCGCAGGAAATCGAAGTCATCAGAGCGCAGGATCTGAACGAAGCGCTGGGATACGTGGCAGGTGTGGGACGCAAGGCCGGGCAAACACGCCTGAGTGATGAAGTTCTGGTGCGCGGCTTTGAGGTTAGTGCCTTTACGGGCGGCATGTACCGCGACGGAAGCAAGTACTCCGTCAACGTCTACAACGGCCAGCAAGAACCCTATGGCCTCGAGCGTGTGGAATTGCTCAAAGGCGCGTCCTCGGTGCTCTATGGGGCAAGCGGCCCCGGTGGCATCATCAATACGGTAACCAAACGCCCCACCACCGAGACACTGCGCGAATTGAACGCGGAATATGGGTCGTTTGATCGCAAGCAGCTTTCCGGCGACTTTGGTGGTGCCTTGAGCGACGATGGCGTATGGTCGTATCGCGCCACGTTTCTTGCGCGCGACAGCAAGACAGCGACTGACTATATCAATGATGATCGCCGATTTCTCGCCGGTGGCCTGACCTGGCGGCCCAGCGCGCGCACGTCTTTGACGTTGCTCGCCGATTATCAGAAAGATGAGACAGCCGAGAACCTGGGCCTGCCGGCCAAAGGTACGGTGTATAGCACCCGCAACGGCCGAATTCCGCTCAACCGATACACAGGTATTCCGGGCTATGACGGCTACGAGGCGGAACGCTACACCGCCGGCTGGCTGTTCGAGCACGCCTTCAACGATACGGTCACCCTGCGCAACAACGTGCGCTACTACGATTTTCGCAGCACCTTTCCCGAGACGCTGACCTATAACCTAGGGGCAGACGAGCGCACCTCCACCACGCGCTATGCACTGGATCGCACTGACGATTCACAAGCGGTGGTGGCGGATACCTCGTTGCAATTCAAACTTGGTGAGGGCATGTTCAAACACACTGCGGTCGTCGGTGTGGACTACACACGCATGAAACATCAGACGACGCGTGACCAGCGGCGCGCCCAGCCCTTCGACTATTTCGACCCCGACTACTCCATTCCTGTCGGGGACGTCTATCGATCGCAGGGCAGGACTACGGACCGTAATCGCCGGCTGGGTTTCTATGCCCAGGATCAGCTGAAAATCGCCGATCGACTCGTTGTGTTGCTGGGTGGCCGCTACGATGAGGTGGTCTACAACAGCCACAACAACATCGGTGCCACCAAGCAGATCGACGACGAGAAAAGCAGTGCGTTTACCGGCCGCGCAGGTCTAGTCTATTTGTTCGACAACGGACTGGCACCTTTCTTAAGCTACAGCGAATCGTTTGAGCCTGCGAGCGGCACCGACCGCACGGGCAGCCGCTTCGAGCCGGTGACCGGCGAACAATACGAGGCCGGCGTGCGCTACCAGCCGCCAGGATCCGACTTCATGTTGTCAGCCGCGGTCTATCAGCTGAAGCGCAAAAATCTGCCTGTGCGGGATCCCGTGAATTCCAGTTACAACATCCAGGTCGGCGAAGTACGCTCGCACGGCTTTGAGTTGGAAGCGCGCGGCCGAGTCGGGCGCAATACCAATGTAATCGCCGCCTACGCCTATACCGACGCCAGAACGACCAAGGCCAGCCCGCTAGCCCCTGAAGAAGAAGGTATGCGGGTCGGGCAGGTGCCCTACCACCAGTTTTCCCTTTGGACGGACTATAGCTTTGGGGACTTTGGCCTGGCGGGATTGAAGGTGGGTGCGGGTCTGCGCTTTGTTGATACCACCCATTTCCTGTATGGCACAGGCAAAGTGCCTGCCTACACTTTGTACGACGCGATGGTGAGCTACAGCACCGGCCCCTGGCGCTTCGCGCTCAACGCCAA
>Ga0213827_1001838_pt1 | contig 11582 bp, 14 predicted proteins | sample MC6MC0898MG_FD_180669 | JGI IMG/M metagenome (GOLD analysis project Ga0213827, IMG submission 180669) | Enriched soil aggregate microbial communities from Iowa State University, Ames, United States - MC6-MC0898-MG | ecosystem: Environmental > Terrestrial > Soil > Unclassified | place: USA: Iowa...
TTGGTGGAACTAATATAAAGGGTGCAATTTTTAATTCAAAATTCCAGACAGTAAGGGAAACCAGTATATTAACTGAAGCGTCAGAAGGACCGGTTCATGTTTTGAACCGTATAAAGGAAATGATAGAAGATTTAATAAGTCATGCAGGAATATCATTAAATTCTATACATTGTATGGGAATGGGGATACCCGGACTATTGGATCCAAATGAAGGATTATCTATTTTTTCACCTAATTTTCCTGGATGGGAAAACATACATATTGTTGACAGAATGAAAAAGCATTTTAATTTTCCTGTGTTTATTGATAATGATGTCAGGGTTAATCTATACGGGGAATGGAAGTATGGTGCGGGGATAGGATATAAAAACATTGTATTAATTACTCTTGGTACAGGCTTGGGTTCGGGCATTGTTAACGATGGTAAGGTAGTATATGGCACAACATTTAGTGCCGGAGAAATCGGACATATGAATATGTATCGGAATGGACGACCTTGTAGATGTGGTAGTTCCGGCTGCTTAGGAAGATACGTATCAGCCATAGGAATGGTAAATACTTTTAAAGAGAAGCTTCAGGAAGGTAGGACAAGCATTGTCCAGAACTGGATCAATGATAATCATGATCAAATAGAAGCTTTTATGATCTCGGAAGCGTACGATCAAGGAGACTCATTAGCCATAGAAGTCTTGAATGAAACAGGAACACTCCTCGGATTTGGTCTAGCTAATGTAATTAACCTATTCAATCCAGAAGTAGTGATTGTTGGTGGTGGAATGTCAGCTGCTGGTGACCGATTATTAAACCCTGTTCGCCTTGCTGTAAATAAACATACACTTAAACTGTCTGGGCATGCTTGCAGCGTTATACAAGCGAATCTTGGGAGCCGAGCAGGAATGGTTGGTGCTGCAGTATATGCATATGAAAAAATGCAAGAGGTTCGAATTGCTAAGGGTTTACATTTAAACTAATTATGTTCTTAACGGGTACCTTGGTTCAAGAAGAATTTAGTAATTTTAGGATTTAGGCCTATTTTAATTATTCCATTATAGGGCGCTTTTCTTTAGTAAGAAGGCGTCTTTTTGATATGACCCTACACATCAAGGGATTAGATTTTTTTAAGGCACAAAAAGATTGTGAATATTAACACTTAAACTCCCATGAAAATAAAAACTGAAAAAGTGCATACGAAAATAGACCCAGAAAAACCAGAAAAACCAGTTTTTAAAAAAAGGCTGAGCCTCTTGAAGGATCGAATATAGAGTTGGCAGATGTATCGAATTGTCATACCCTTCTACTTAAAATGAAATAGGTAAAGCTGGCGCAACAACCAGAAAAAGGATTAATCTCCCATGAGTGCTACCCCTAAAGGGTGCGACAGTCGGTGGTACACCGTGGTCGTTGGAGTCAGACTAACGGATGGGCTCAAAGGCACCATAGTTCAAAGACCTTCTTCGCCAGCATTAAAACAGTATAGACTTCCTGATCCATTTTCATTCTCTGTGGTGCAGCGCCGGTTTTGCGCTGCATGGGTGGCTAACGGGCAGGTTAGTGAAATAGTACAGTGTAATGTTTAAAATATTAGGTGCCACCAATAATGAGATATGTTAGAATCTAATTGTAAAAATATACTATATTATAACTTAAGCAACGATTGTTATTGTGTTTCTTTGTAATAATATTTTCTAGCAAGGAGGGTTGAGAATGGAATTATCTTTTTCTAAACGTCTTGAAAAAGATACTTGGATACCACTAGTTATATTAATGATTGCTTTTTCTGTCTATAATATATTTTTTGAATGGCGATTCCAAACGTACTTATTTAAAGAGTTAATTGATTTTTTAAAAATTGTTATTGCTCTATGTTTGAGTTTATTTGAGGCTATAATTACATTGCTATTTTTAAAAATAGTCGCCAAACTTTTTTAAGTCTCTTTGTGAAGTTTTATACTTAAACTATCTGGGTGCTTTACTTTAAGAACGAGTGCCATAAATGGTCGGTTTTTGTTTTAGTATTTCTCACATTAGTGGTGTTAAAGTTAAAGAAGGAAATTAACTCTCCAAAGTAGAAATTATTACCAAATGTTTTAAGATTGAGGTGATAATAATGTTATTCAAAACAGTGGATAAAGCTAAATTCGTAATAATAACAATTATCCTATTGGCAATTCTAGTGATGAGTAGAGCTTATGAAGATAGTAAATTTTATGACAACAAAATTACAATTAGAGGCATTACATTTTCTTACGAAAAACTGCCAACTAAACAAAATGAAGCTATCAAATTTAAAATTCATAATGGAAATAAACTCCCAATTGATGTTCATGTAGAATTTAAATATGTAGAGCCCCCAATGACAAAAGAATATTATAAACGTTTAGCTGAAAAAGAATGGATTGAAGTGTTCGACTTAGAGTCAGGTAAAATTGTTGAGGCTGAAATGCCTGAAAGTATGACAGCATATAAAGGAAAATATAAGGTGGTTGTCTATGGTGACCTTACCGACCCAGTCGACCCAGACGACCCAGATTCAAAATATAACTTTTATCAGATAATTGATGAATTTGAAATAAAATAAATGTAAATAATTTTTTATTTGTAGTTCCGTTGACCTGTAAAAGTACAATTAGACTGTCCTATTAGTCATAATCAGAAGCCCTTTTATTACCTGTAGGAAATCATTAATATTTCAAATCGACACACTTGCAAAAAAATTCATTATGGATTGCTGCAACAGCTCTTTTTTCATCATGAGCCTTTACACCAAATACTAAACTTATCTGAGATGATCCTTGATTCATATGTATCATTTCAATATTAATTCTTTTTTCTGCAAGAACCCTCGCTGCTCTGGCAATGCTTTCAGCATTATGATGCATTTTCCCTCCGATAAGCATAATTAAAGCAATATTACGTTCAATAGTCACTTTATCTGCCGAAAGTTCCGTACTAATCCGTTGTATTAGTTTACTTTCTATTATCTGATCTAATTGATTTTCATGTAAAACAAGATTAAGAGCATCAACCCCCGATGGTATATGCCTATAATAAAGTTGAAAATCTTCAAGGATCTGAAGCAGCTTTCTTCCAAACCCAACTTCTTTATTCATTCTATACTTGCTAACATAAATGATGCAAAAATTATTTTCACTGGAGATTTCAACTACTGGTTCATTTTTATTATCATGAGTATTAGTCATTTTAGTACCTGAGACCGCAGGTTGAGATGTATTTTTTAAGTTTGTTTTTACTAACGTATCTGATGCTAATGAACTCTCTCTAAAGTTTACACCCTTCATCTCATCATCCCCTAATAGTCATTAACTTTTTATTATTTCCTCGTTTATATTCCAAACACAAAAAACCTCTTCTACAATAAATAAGAAGAGGTCATAACAAACTATTTCATTCCTCCCCTTATCTTCCAGAAACAATTCTGCAGAAATTAGCACCTTTTCAAGTAAAACTTGAAGGTTGCTGGGCTTCATAGGGTCTGTCCCTCCGCCACTCTGGATAAGAGTTTTTAATATAGTCACTTTAATTATTTATAAAAATATACCAGAAGGATATTTCTTAGTCAATCCTTAACTAGTACACTGGTAAAAAATCATTTAATAAAATGCGTATGGCCCTTGTTAAACTAAAGGGTTCGTTACTTGAAGATCCGGCTGCCATTACGGTGGCCATTTTTTATTGAACTAAAGTGGCAGGTTTAACAATATGAGTAATAACATTTCCTAATACCTAATATGATGGATTAGTATGATTATTTTTAATAAAGGGGTTGTGTAAATGATTTTGAAACCAGGCGAAACTGCACCTGTATCAGGTAAGTATGTTGAAGTAGGTCAGGGAGGCGGCAAGGTTAAAAGAGCTCAGCAAATTTATGTGAATCAGGGAGAGATTTTACCAATGCTAAGTCCTTATTCCATAAAAATCGAACATAAAGGTTCAAGTGAAGTAAGAAATAGACAGCACTTTTGGAAACTCGTACAATAGTGATATAAAATTGCGATTGGTAGTTTAAGCATCCATCAACTTGGATGCCTTTTATTTTTTTCATCATTCCTCAATAAATAGGCTACCTTTCCTTGATTGTAGCTGGTTTTTCTTCAAATAAAGGGGCAGTTTAGTTGAAGAATATTACCGAAGAAAAAGCACCCTTTTTACAAAGGATGCCTGCACTTAGTTATTTCGTTTGGTTTTAACCTTCTGCTTTTGAAATCAATGGTCTGCCAACTTGGGGAATGAAAATTACTAAACTTAATAGTCATTAAATCATAAGGCGGATTATGGGCACCCTCAAATGTCGTTACCTGTACGGTGACATCAAAGTAGTAGCTGCCTTGTTCCAGCTTCTTGATTTGGAGAATTTGTTGGCAATAATACTGCTTCGGTTTGCCGAAATGTTTCTCGATTTCTTTGTCAATTAAGGGAAATAACAAATTTAGGATTAGTTCATCACGTAACTGTACATCATTTTTAGTTATCGTTTCTGCTTTCACGGGTGAATAACAGAAAAGAGTGAAGCAGGCAAATAATATTAAAAGGCTTTTTTTCATAAAAATCCTCCACTTAATGTTTCTCTTATGATGAACAATTAAAGAAATTCTTATTAAGTTAACGGGTGCGATTCTTCAATAAGAGCAGTCGCTTTTCTTGTTCCGCCAATAAACCTTATTTCTGAGGTCTACGGCTTAAAATTCAATAATCCCAAGAATTTACTTGTATCGCCTTGAAATGTTAAGAAATATGGTTGGTTCTCGTTGTCAAAAACCATTAAATATGGGTGTTCTTGACCAGGAAATATAATCATTACTTCATCTACAAAGTCATTGAACCATTGATTTTTAACCATAACATTAGGTTCTAAAGGGATTTTTATTACAAACCCATTATTAGGATAAGGATTCAATTTCACGTAAACCCCTGTTATTCCTTCAAGGAATTTCTCTACTTCTTGTTGTATATCAGAGTTTTTTTGAACATTTTTTATGACTTTACCTTTACTTATATCGATAATTTGTATTTGTTGATTAGTTTGAGCCATAGCACTGGTTGTAATTAATTTAAAAATACAAATACTTATTAATATCTTTTTAATCACTTTAACCACCTCAAAGGTATTTTCCCCCAATAACTAAGGTGGTATTAAAATGCTTATTTTATAAATGTTAATTTTGAGTTTGTGAATAACTGTACTTAAACAAACGGGTGCTTTAGTTAAATAACATAGCACAAAAATGATCAAACTTTTTTATAAAAACTAAACTTAAATCTGTTAGAGAAGAATCCATTTTAATCAAACTTTTTTCAAAATGGATTTTTTTAGTTATAGTATCTTATGTGTTTTTAAGGTGTTCTAAATCAAACTTTATTCTAAAACGACATTTATTTTTATTCCCTATCAATCTATATAGTTTTTTATTTTTTCATTAGCTTATGAATCGTCACAACTAATTCATCTAAAACTTCTTCATCACCTTCTGAAAGGCTATCTACGACACAACCCTTTAAATGACCTTCCAAAAGAACTTTGGCTACACTATTAAATGTAGACTGTGTTGCAGAAAGTTGTATGATAATGTCATCACAGTAAACGTCTTTGTCTACCATTCCTTTGATTCCTCGAATTTGACCTTCGATACGATTTAATCGATTGGTTAAATCCTTTTTCACACGTTCTGGATGATGGCTTTTACGATAAGAGGTAACATCCTCTGTATGGCAAGCTACTTCTTTCACTGTGTTTTCCATCTGGTCAACCTACTAACTACCCCGGTTTGGTATGGAAAGCAGTGAGCTAATTTTTTTTATCAGTATGGCTAAAACCTTTTTTCAACACCGTTTAAAAAAGGATGCAACTAGAATGGACTCAAAATTCTTTTTCACTTAATTTAATGATGATGATGGTGGTGATGTCCAGTTGATTCAGCCTTCACTTTACATGAAATAGAATTATCATACTTATGTTCAGATGTTTCAAATTGAATCAATGGGGGGCATGCAGAGAGGCTATCTTTAAACAGCGCTCCCCCTTCGAGTTCTGGTATCATCATGATAATTCATGCCCTTGCCGCAATGAGCGCAGTATGCAAAGTGGGCAAACAACGACTTTTTCCCTCGCACCATGCCTATCCTCTTGAATGTACAGTGCCACCCTATGCGATGATGGGAGTTTTACGTTCATGCGAATATCACCTTCCATGAGTAGGATTGCCGGTACGAACCCCTACGTCTCGATTAGATTTCCAGTCATACGTTCGATAGGCGGTTTATCGAGCAAGCGAGAGATGTTTCGAACTTAGCGGAAATTGATTCTCTGCGCCAGTCACATGTTGAATCCACTTATGTTCAAGATCATGTTCAATTTTACGTAATATTTTTTCACTTTCTGCAATGGTTAATTTATTATTAACAACTACATGACTAGAAAGGGCATTTAAGCCACTTGTAATCGACCAAATGTGTAAATCGTGAACACTTTGAATACCTGCAGTTTTTTTGATTGTTTGAATGACATCATTCATATCTATATTTTGGCGCTAGGGTACTATCTCTGATGTATACTTCGACATTTGTTCGGCCAGAATGTCGTATCGTGATCGTCCGGGGTTTAGTACGCTCAATATGGTCTCTGGAGCAAACCAATTTCAAGATATTGGATATGAAGTTATGGGGGAATTCGGGATTACTGGAAGAAGGTATTTCCAATGACCGCGAAGGCTATGTCTGCGCTACGTATCAGAAGCGAGGCAGAAAGGGATGCCCTTCTCACTTTATCCGGCATGACGAGTTGAAAGAAACCGTGTTAGCGGATTTGCGTCAATTGTCGAAGAACGCGCTGGATCGGGATTCTTTGGTGGAAAAGGCGCTCAAAAAGGCGAATGAAAAATCGAGCCAAGCCTTGACCGAATTGAAAGTGATCCAGAAGAAAACGCAACAACTTCAACAAGAGCAGTTGGAATTGGTTCGCGCCATGACTCGTAAAATGATCGACGATGATACGTTTCAGATGAGCAATAAGGCTCTAAAAGACGAGCAGCATGCTTTGAAAGCAAGAACTACAATCCTTGAGACGATTCTCAGTCAGGGCGAAGCTAATGAACGTATTATGCAGCAATTCAGGGAAGAAGTCAGGCGCTTTGCTGAGTTGCAAATCGATGACGAGGAAGCACTTCGAGAAGTGCTTCAGCGTTTAATTGAACGTATCGAGATTGAGTTGGACGGCGGAATTGTTATCCACTATAATTTTGGAAATCCGTTGTCTGCGGGGGCGTAATTCGCCCCCTGTATTTACATCAATATTAAGCACTCCACACATGTGGAGTGCTTAATAGCAATACAATGAATCGATTCGTAGAAATTCTTTGTTTTCAACATTTTGCGCGATTTATGACGTTCACAACAATTGGGCTTTGGTACGGTTTACTCGTCACTTCTCAATGGGACAAAGAGCGAATCTAATTATTGTTAGAAATAAATCTTACGAGTTAATTATAGTCATTGGTGTGCGAACTCTACCGAAAGATTATTTTGGGGAGAGCAGTATGCCATTAGATTTACCGAGATGCAGCAAAAGAGTTGAGTCATATCAGCGTTTAAGGAAAATCACTAACCTTTTCATAGAAAAAATATTTACACGGAACGGGTATTGTGTTTGCTTGCATTGGTATTTAGTTGAACAAGGTTACAGAATAACGCTTGGTCAAGGTTCCGACAGTATATTGGCTATGACCGGATGAACGTCACTCTAGCAGTTATGCATCGACTTTCATTTGTAATCTCAAGTTTTCATTAGTCAACACTTTTAGCAAAGGTACAAATAAACTTACATTTACCAAAGCAGCTATCAGGAAGAAGGTCTGTACTCCGAACCACTGTGTAATAATACCTGCAAGTAAGGCACCCAGCGGAAGCGTCCCCCAACTGACCAAGCGATACACGGCGTACACGCGTCCCAACAGTTCATTCGGTACCATTCTTTGACGAATGGAGTTTACCGCTACATTCCAAGTCCCTCCGCCGAATCCTCCGATAAATATGGCGATGCCGACGAGGAATACATTAGAGGTGATCGCGGGAATGAGAAGCATGACGATTGTACCCACAATATCGAACCCCAGCAGCCACCTTCGTCCTAGCAGTCGCTGAATCGGCATCACTAACGAGGCGCCGGCCAAGGCGCCGGCTGCTAGTGAGGTCAATAACAAACTATATTCGAACTCCGATAAGTGCATTCCGTTCTCCGACAGTGCGAATAAAACCAGAACGGCGAAAAAACCGCTCCAGCAGGCGGACATTAAGGCTACCATCACCGCTAACGTGCGCAGCAGGCGATGATTCCATAAATACCGAATGCCTTCCGCAATATCGCTGCCGATCGTCGTATCTCTTGTCCGGTTAACCTTAAATGTCCCCCTCATCGACATTAATGCCATAATTGTAATGATATAGAAGGCAGTTCCGCTCGCCAAAGTGAGCGCTGCACTGATCGTTATCAGAAATCCCGCAACAGGTTTCCCTATGAAGCTGTTCATAATCGTTTCTATGCCGACAATACGTGAGTTCGCTTGCTCCAACCGATCGCGCGGAACAACGGCAGGCACTAAAGCGCCGGAAGCGTTCATCGAAAGCGTTTCACATGTTCCTAACAAAAATGAAACGGCTAGAATGATAGAAATTTGTATGTGTCCCGAAACGGTTCCGAGAAACAGGAACGCCATCATTGCGGCACAAATGATGTTCGTAGCAACCATCACTTTCTTGCGGTCCATACGGTCTACCATAGCTCCAGCAGGTAATGAAAATAAAAGCCAAGGAAGTGTAAGCGCAAAGCTTACACCCGCAACCAGCATAGGGGAATTCGTCACTTGGGTAGCAAGAATGGGAATGACGAATTTATAAATACCGTCACCCAAATTGGAAAACGCCGTCGCGGTCCAAAGCGACCAGAAATTTGAACCGAATTTCTTTGTTGAAACCGAAAGCTCGCTCATGTTAAAACCCCTCCATTATTATTTAACCGGCAAAAACGATTTTGATGGTTATTATTCTAATTATAAATGTGTAACCTGTCAATTTGTTTTTACCGGTTATTTTTGTTAATGTTGAAGTGAGGTGATTTGGATGTCGGATTTAACACGAAAATCTACAACGTTTCACATGATCGGCGGTAATCTTTCTATTGATTTTGCAAATCACATGCTGAGATTAGACCATTATTCCACTGCTGGGGATCAATTCACAATTGTTTTGACTTGGATGGAGCAAGCCGGGCTTATATCGAACGAACAAGTGCAACGGTATTTCTTTCTCAATGACAACGAGCCGGAACTCGTCCGAATGTTTCTACAAAATGTGATCCGTCTCCGGGTTACGGTTTACAACATTTTTTTGGCGTTGACTCAAGGTAATTCTCCTCGGCAAGAAGATTTAGGGGTTTTAAACGAATATGTCAAAGATTGTTATGGTCATCTTACGATCGCCGATTCGACAAAAGGATTTGTGTGGCAGTGGGTAGAGGAGCGAACGGTTGACGATTGCCTGCGGCCTATCGTACGTTCCGCAGCGGAATTGCTTACTTCCGAGCTATTGTCTCGTGTCCGCTTATGCCCCGGGGAGCATTGTGGCTGGTTGTTTTTGGATACGACCAAAAATCGGAGCAGGAAATGGTGCGATATGAAGGATTGCGGTAATGTGGTAAAAGCGCGAAATTATCGAAAACGGCATAACTCCGAATAAAGCAATTTGATTTCGGAAGAAAGCAAAATCATCTAATTAATACATAGAATTGAATGAATTGGATTAGTTAGAACGCCGTATGCGGTGAAAGTCGCACGTACTGGTGTGGGCAGGGGGAAAAGGGAGCGATAACTTTAAACCCTTACCTATCTGTATTAAGAAGGGATCGTGTATCTACCAGATAAAACTCGCCAAGATTTGGAGCGAGTTTTTTTGTTATAGCAATAACTAGAAGGATAGCAACAATACTTACGAAAACTGCCTTTTTTTATTTGACTAACAGGAGATTGGTTACATAAGAAATAAGATAATAGGACTTAAAATTACAGTCTTTGAGTCTATAAAGGAAAATTGAGATTAATTAATCTTCCGTATATTTTGTTAATTTCTCAAACTCTTTACCAGAGACATACCGATGGCTGTAGGTAATAATACTATATTTAGAGTACTCTCCCAGGTATACGAATAGTTATATGGGGTCTCGCCAACATTTCGTGGAAAACATACGCTAAGCAAAATTCAACAAGTAAATTTATATGTTTTTATACGCTAAGACATTAAACGTGTTTAAAAACTTAATATTTTTGTAAAGTTGTTGAACATTGATTATCAATTTGCTCCTGTTCCCCCTAAATTACTCCACTTATTTGCTACTTTGCGGTGGAATGGGTTATTGGATATCTTCAAAAGGAAAAAACCCTTATAAATTCTTTCTCAATAAAGTGCTCAGCAATCTCTGATTTTCTGAACAGACCCTTAACGTATGTTATCAGCATTTTGTTCGTACTACCCCTATTTTAAGCAATATGTATAGTTGACTTTACAAAATGAATACTTTACTTTACAATAGAGGTAATTGAAGCAAATATGAGGTAATACTAAATGGAAATTAAAAATCGGGTAAGGGAATTACGTGCAAGGCATAATCTGACGCAGGGGGAGCTTGCTGATGATGTCGATGTAACAAGACAAACGATTGTCACGTTGGAGAAGGGGAACTATGTGCCATCTCTAATGCTGGCAATGAAGATCGCCAGAATCTTTAAACTGCCTATCGAAGAAATTTTTTATTGGGAGGATGATGAAGTGTGAAAGCTTTGCGTAATGGATTTTCCATCATAATAATGTTGATTTTATTTGGCTGGGCCATGTCAGTCTTTTACTATGTATCTATCGATATCGTAGAATTTTTTAAGGATCCATCACGTGATTATCTTTTTGAAGTAAATATCATGCCATTCATTGCCTTTTTTATAATTGGTGGGTTCGTTGCCTTTCTATCATTTCGTCACAAGAAGCGGAACAGTAAGGAGTTTTCGAAGGCACTGTGGCTGCCTGAAGAGTTTGCGGAAAATGATGAGCGAGAGCAGCTAATTACGGCACGCGCATGTCGTGCTGCCTACATTAGCATGTTGTACGCATTTCCAGTGATCACTGTATTGCTGCTTTTCTATCCATTTGTTTCCGAGACCATTCCATATTATCCTATTATTGTATTTTCGCTGCTTCCGTTAACACAAATTCTAACGTACCTGATTTCATGGCAGAAGAATTATGGATAACGAAGGTAATTGAGTTACTAAAAACGTATTAAAATCCATAAAAAAGATCAGAATGTGGCAGCATCCTGATCCCAAAAAAACTTCATGATGTTAGTTTTTGGGTTTTCTTACCTTGTTTTTGGAAACACTCAAAAGAAGTTGTCTTTTTCGGAAGAACTACCTAGTTGGCAGATTAGGTGGTTCTTCTTTTTTGGCTTTACTAAGCTCAGCTTACATTTTAGGTTTTAAACTCATTTGTATCTAATGTCCCTTAAATATTTTTTGAATATTCGGTTA
>Ga0213827_1001839_pt1 | contig 11578 bp, 7 predicted proteins | sample MC6MC0898MG_FD_180669 | JGI IMG/M metagenome (GOLD analysis project Ga0213827, IMG submission 180669) | Enriched soil aggregate microbial communities from Iowa State University, Ames, United States - MC6-MC0898-MG | ecosystem: Environmental > Terrestrial > Soil > Unclassified | place: USA: Iowa...
GGTGCGATGGCCCTGGTTGGCGAGCATGCCGCGCTTGTCGGTGGCGAGGCCGACGTTCTCCAGGCCCAGACCTTCGGTGAAAGGTCGGCGGCCGATGGCGACCAGCACGTAATCCGCTTCAAGCAATTCGGCGGTGCCGCCGGCAGCCGGTTCGACGCTCAGCTGCACGCCGTTCTCGGACGTGGTGGCGCTGGTGACTTTCGAACTCAACTTGAAGCTGATGCCTTGCTTGCTCAACGAACGCTGCAAGGTTTTGCCGGCCTCGGCATCGACGCCGGGGCAAATCCGCTCTAGGTATTCGACCACCGTCACCTGCGCGCCCAAGCGCCGCCAGACCGAGCCCAGTTCCAGGCCAATCACCCCGGCGCCGATCACCACCAAGTGTTTCGGCACCTCGCTCAACGACAGCGCGCCAGTTGAATCGAGGATGCGCTGGTTGTCGATGGTGACGCCGGGCAGGGGAGTGGGCTCGGAGCCGGTGGCGATGATGATGTCCTTGGCGCTCAGTTCGGTTTTGCCGCCCGCGCTGTCGGTAACCGTGACTTTGCCCGGCCCGTCGATATGGCCCCAGCCCTTGATCCAGTCGACTTTGTTTTTGCGAAAGAGAAACTCGATGCCCTTGGTCAGGCCGGTCACGCTTTCATCCTTCTGTTTCATCATCTGCGCGAGGTTGAGCGTCGGTTTGACCTCGATGCCGAGGTTGGCGAATTCCGCGCCCATGGCTGCGTCGTAGAGTTCGGAGGCGTGCAGCAAGGCTTTGGACGGCATGCAGCCGACGTTCAGGCACGTGCCGCCGAGCGTCGCGCGGCCCTCGACGCACGCGGCTTTGAGGCCCAACTGGCCCGCGCGAATCGCCGCGTTATAACCGCCCGGGCCACCGCCCAGAATCACGACGTCATAGGTGCTCATGCTTTTACTCCTGAGTAGGGACCGGATGGTTAACCGTAGCTGCTGGTAAAAATTACGAGCGTAATATGAGCGTTTCGCGGTGTTTCGGTCAAGGCTTCAGCCAAGCGACAGGTCGGGCGGCTTTAGATGCAGCGATTTACAACGGAAATTTCACTCGCTTCGTTATAAGGTAACGACGAGTAACAAGATGTGACGTCGGCAATCAATAAATTCTGGGGTGGTATGCAAGTCGATCTTGATGTCGATGCAACGCAAGTGGCGGGGTTGCCGCGCTTTCAGCAGGCGCAGTTTCAGCAGCGACGCTTGCGTCAGTACGCGATAGCCCTGGGTGCGCTCGCGGGGATTGGGCTGGTGCTGGCGTTTTTCGTAGCGCTGTTTGCGCCGCAGTCGCTGTGGGGCGCGTTATTGGTCAATCAGAGCGCCGGTTTGCTGGTGCTGATTGCCGGTTTGCAAGCGGCCGGTTGGGTGACCGACTGGCGCGCGCGGGCATTGAATCCTGTGGTGGCGCTGCCGGTGGTTGCTGACGAAGAAGTGCCTGCGCCGGTTGGCTGGTATGAACGCTTGCTCGACCGCATCAGCCAGCGCTGGTTGCGCATACTCGCGCAGATCGGCGCGCCGACGTTGTGGCTGGCTGGTTGGGCGTTGTTGACGTTGTACAGCATCGCGCAAGTCTGGAACCTGAGTCTGGCGCCGGCCACGCTAGGTGTGGCGGCCAGTGTCGGCGCCTCGTTGTCGCTGCTGCTGGCCTTCGGTTTGCTGGTACTGGAACGCCAACTCGCGCAGGAAAACGCCGCCGGATGGCCGGAAGCGACCGCGTTGGCGCAACTCACGCGCGTGGCGATTATCGGTCTGGTGCTGAGCGCGTTGTGCCTGTTGTTCGCCAACCCAACTTCAGTGTGGCCAGCTCGTCTGGCGGTGTTGATCGGTGTGCTGCCGGGGTTGGTGGCAGTCGAATTGTTGTTACGCGCCGTGCTGTCGCTGTTCAGTCCGCCGCGCGAGCAAGTCGAACCGACATTGCTCGCGCGCAGTTTCATCGCCGATCTGCTGCGCTGGCCGCCGCAACCGTTGCTGGCGTTGCAGCATGAATTGCACAACCGCTTCGGCATCGACCTGCGGCAGATCTGGGCCTTCACCTATATGCGCCGCGCTTTCCTGCCAGTGCTGGCGGTGGTGGCGCTGGTTGGTTGGGCGCTGACCGGTGTTCACGAAATTCCGTTGCAGGGGCGCGGCATCTACGAGCGTTTCGGCAAACCGGTGCAAGTCTTCGGCCCCGGTTTGCACGCCGGTTTGCCGTGGCCGCTGGGTCGCGTGTTGCGCGTCGAGAACGGCGTGGTCCACGAGTTGGCCACCAGCGTCAGCGACGGAGCAGGGTTGCCGATGGCCGCCGAACCGGCAGAAGGTCCGCCGCCAGCAATTGCCAATCGCTTGTGGGACGCCAGCCACGTCAACGACAAATCCCAAGTCATCGCCAGCAGCCGCGCCGACAAGCAGAGCTTTCAAATCGTCAACATGGACGTGCGGTTCGTCTACCGCATCGGCCTCAGCGATCAAGCGGCATTGGCCGCGACTTATAACAGCGCCGACGTACCGACGCTGATTCGCAGCACCGCGAGCCGGATTCTGGTGCACGATTTCGCCTCGCGAACCCTCGACGGTTTGCTCGGTGCCGACCGGGTAGGGCTGGGCGACGAGATTGGCCGTGCGGTGCAAGCCGACTTGCAGAAGCTCGACAGCGGCGTGGAAATTCTCGCGACCGTGGTCGAAGCGATTCACCCACCGGCCGGCGCAGCCAATGCGTATCACGCGGTGCAAGCGGCGCAGATTGGCGCGCAAGCGTTGATCGCGCGTGAGCGTGGCGCGGCGGCGCAGGCGACCAATCAGGCGCAATTGCAGGCCAGCGTTGCCCGCGACCAAGCGACCGCCACTGCGCGCGAAATCAACGCCACGGCGCAAGCCTCGGACTTGCGTTTCAGCGCCGAGCGCAAGGCCTACGCCAGTGCCGGCCAGGCGTTTGTGCTCGAACAGTATCTGAGCCAATTGAGCCAAGGCCTGGTCAACGCCAATCTGCTGATCCTCGATCATCGCCTCGGCGGCAGCAGCAATGCGCCGACCATCGACCTGCGAACCTTCACGCTGCCGGCCGACCCTGCGTCGCCGCGTAACCCCGCTCAGCCAGGAGCCACCCATTGAGCCAGCCGCATAATCACCCTCACGACCACCACGCTGGGCACAGCCATGGCCATGGCGGCCACCATCACGGGCATCACCATCACCACCACGGTGATGCGCAAGCCGCCGGTCCATTTCCGTGGCGGCGCATGGCTTGGGCGGCGTTGCTGGTGGCGTTTGCCATTGCGGCGGCGAGCTTGTTGCAAGTGCGTTCCGGCGAGGCCACGGTGATCACCCGTTTCGGCAATCCGTCGCGGGTGTTGCTGGAACCGGGCCTCGGTTGGCGTTGGCCGGCGCCGTTCGAAGCGGCGATTCCGGTGGACTTGCGCCTGCGCACCACGTCCAGTGGTTTGCAGGATGTCGGCACGCGCGACGGTTTGCGCATCATCGTCCAGGCTTACGTGGCGTGGCAGGTTCAGGGTGATCCGGACAATGTGCAGCGCTTCATGCGCGCGGTGCAGAACCAGCCGGATGAAGCGGCGCGGCAGATTCGCACCTTCGTCGGTTCGGCGCTGGAAACCACCGCCAGCAGTTTTGACTTGGCCAACCTGGTGAACACCGACGCCAATCAAGTGCACATCGCCGATTTTGAAGCGCAACTGCGCCAGCAAATCGATCAGCAGTTGCTCACCACTTATGGCGTGCGCGTGCTGCAAGTCGGCATCGAGCGGCTGACGTTGCCCTCGGTGACGCTCACCGCCACGGTCGATCGCATGCGCGCCGAGCGTGAAACAATCGCCACCGAACGCACGGCAATTGGCAAACGCGAAGCCGCGCAAATCCGCTCCGCCGCCGAACGAGATGCGCGGGTGGTGCAAGCTGATGCCACGGTCAAAGCCGCGGACATCGAAGCGCAATCCCGGGTCGAAGCGGCGCAGATTTATGGGCGCGCTTATGCCGGATCGCCGCAGCTCTACAATTTGCTGCGTTCGCTCGACACCTTGGGCACGATTGTTTCGCCCGGCACCAAACTGATTTTGCGCACCGACGCGGCGCCATTCCGCGTGTTGGTTGACGGGCCGCCGAGCCTCGACAACAAGTCCGGGTCGCAGCCATGAAATTAGTTCCACGTGGAACACATGCGATAAACAGCCCTTGGATTCAGGCCGGACGCTTGGCTTTTTTGGCGCTGTATGCGGTGACTATCCTGGCCGCGCTGGTCTGGGCGTTTTCGAATGTGCGGCAGATTGATCCACAGAACCGCGCGGTGGTTTTGCACTTCGGCGCGCTGGATCGCATTCAAAACGCCGGGCTATTGCTGGCGTGGCCGAGTCCTTTTGAGCAGGTGATTTTGTTGCCAGCGGCGGATCGGGTGATCGAGCGCCGCGTCGAAAATCTGCTGCGTAGCGATGTCGCATTGCAGGCGGATCGCGTGGCGACGTTTGCCACGCCGCTCAGCGATGCACTCGCCGGTTCCGGTTATTTGCTGACCGGTGACGCCGGGGTCGTGCAACTCGATGTGCGGGTTTTTTACAAAGTCACCGCGCCTTACGCGTTCGTGCTTCAGGGCGAACATGTGCTGCCGGCGCTGGATCGGTTGGTCACGCGCAGTGCCGTGGCGCTGACTGCCGCACGCGATCTCGACACGATTCTGGTCGCCAGACCTGAGCTGATCGGCGCTGACAACAAAGCCGCAGAACGCCGCGAACGCCTGCGTGGCGATCTGGTGCAAAGCATCAATCAGCGACTGGCCGAACTGGCGGCGACGGGGCAGGGCATCGGCATTGAAGTCGCCCGCGTCGACGTGCAATCGAGCTTGCCCGGCCCGGCGGTCAATGCCTTCAACGCCGTGCTTACCGCCAGTCAGCAGGCCGACAAAGCCGTGGCCAATGCGCGCACCGAGGCCGAGAAACTCACCCAGATCGCCAACGAACAAGCCGACCGCGCGTTGCAAGTGGCGCACGCGCAAGCCAGTGAACGGATGGCCGATGCCTCGGCCGCCACCGCTACGGTGCTGAGCCTGAGCAAAACGCAGCAACAGGGCACCGACCCGCAAATGCTCTTGCGCCTCTATCGCGAGCGCATGCCGAAGATTCTCGGCCAGGCCGGTTCGGTGACCACGGTCGATCCGAAAGACGATTCCCGCCTGATCATTCAGGGAGCCACACAATGACCACCCCCGCGCACATCGCGTCCGAACCAAGCCTGTTGTCCTCGGCCGAACAACGCAGCGCCGCCCGTCAACTGACCCTCGCGATGTTCGCACTTGGCTTGCTCGCGCTCGGTCTGATCTGGCGTTGGCTGTCGCCGGAGCAAACCGGGGTCAGCCAATTGCTGCTCGGTTTTGCTTCGTTACTGGTCGCGGTGCCGGTGATGCGCTCGGCGTGGTACAGCCTGCGCTACCCAAGTTTGCACGGCATTACCGATCAACTGATTGCGTTGGCAATGCTCGGCGCCTGGGCTACTGGCGATCTGCTCACCGCCGCGTTGCTGCCGATCATCATGATCTTCGGCCACGTATTGGAGGAGCGCAGCGTCATCGGTTCGCAAGAAGCGATCCACGCTTTGGGCAAACTCACCCGCAGCCACGCGCGCAAGGTGCAGGCGGACGGCGCGATCATTGAAGTCGACAACGGCACGCTCCAGGCTGGCGATATTGTCGAAGTGCGCGCCGGCGATCGGGTGCCGGCGGATGGCCGCGTGTTGTCCGGTCAGGCCAGCCTCGACACCGCGTCGATTACCGGCGAGTCGGTGCCGCTGGAAGTGGCGGCCGGCATGAGCGTATTTGGCGGCGCGATCAACCTCGACGGTTTGCTACGGATTGAAGTGACGCGCACCGGCAACGAATCGACCCTCGGCAAGGTCATCGCGCTGATGCAGAGCGCCGAGCGTTCCAAGCCGCCGATCACTCGTTTGCTCGAGCGTTACGCCGGCAGTTACATGGTGCTGGTGCTGTTGCTGGCGGCGGTGACGTGGTTCGTCACCAACGATGCACAAGCGATGCTCGCGGTGTTGGTCGCCGCTTGCCCGTGCGCGCTGGTGTTGTCGGCGCCGGCCACGGCGATTGCCGGGGTGGCAGTCGCGGCGCGTCACGGCATCCTGATTCGCAGCTCGGCGTTCCTCGAAGAACTGGCGGACCTGACCTCACTGGTGGTGGATAAAACCGGCACGTTGACCTTCGGCACCTTGCGCCTGCAATCAATCGACGGTCCGTTGGAGGATCGCAGCTCTATGCTGAGACTGGCCGCCAGCCTTGGCTCGGCGAGCAGCCATCCGGTCAGTCGCGCGTTGGCCAGTCTGGCTACGCCAGAGCACTTTCTGCCGCTGTCGGACATTCACGAACGCCAGGGTTTGGGCGTGGTGGCGATGACCGAGCAGGGCGAAGCGGCGCTCGGGCGTCCGGAGTTGTTTGCGCAATTGGGCATCGTCACTTCGGCGATTCCCGAGCACGACGGTCCGATTGCCGGGCTCGCGCTGAACGGCGAATTCCTCGCGTGGCTGTTGCTCGCGGACACGCTCAAACCGGAAGCGCACTTTGCGTTGCAGGAGTTGCGCGAACTCGGACTGGGCCGGCAATTGCTGCTGACCGGTGACCGGCAAAGCGTCGCGCAGACGTTGGCGCGTGACGTCGGGATCAGCGATGTCGAGGCGCAAGCCTTGCCTGAAGACAAACTCAATCGGGTGATGGCGGAAATCGGCAACGGCTTTCTACCGATGGTGGTCGGCGATGGCATCAACGATTCACTGGCGTTGAAGGCCGGGGTGGTTGGCGTGGCGATGGGCGCGGGCGGTGCGGACATTGCGCTGGCGTCGGCGGACATCGTGTTGATCGGCAGCGACTTGCGCCGGCTCGGCACCTGCGTGCGCTTGAGTCGCCAATGTCGGCGGACATTGCAGGTCAACGTGATCATCGGCCTCGGCTGGACCTTGGCGATTGTCGCGTTTGCCGCATTCGGCTGGCTCGGCGCGGCGGGGGCGATGATCGCCGCGTTGCTGCACAACTTCAGCACGTTGCTGGTGCTGGGCAACGCCGGGCGATTGCTGCGCTTTCAGGAGCCATTGTTGAAGCTGAAAGATGAGTAATGAACGGCGCTCCGACTGGCGGATCAGCGGTTGGGCAATTTTCAGAACTGTCTTCCACATTCGAAGTCATCTGCTTGAGGGCCATCCAACGAGCGCTTGTCAGCTAAGGCCAAGTCCCTGTAGGAGCAAAGCTTGCTCGCGATAGGGCCAGCACATTCACCCGTGCGCCTACAGTCATAGAAAACGGCTATTTATCGATAGCCCGCTATTTTCTTAAGTTGGTCTACCCTCAGATCAGACGTCTGAAACAAGGGGGATTCTCCATGCTCGCGCAACTTCCACCGGCCTTACAGAATCTGCAATTACCGCTTCGCCTGCGACTCTGGGATGGCCATGAATTTAATCTGGGGCCGACGCCCAGCGTCACGATTGTGGTCAAGGACCCACAAATGGTTACCCAGTTCACCCACCCAAGCCTGGATGCGCTAGGCGCTGCGTTCGTCGAAGGCAAGCTTGAGCTGGAAGGCTCGATCAGCGACGTGATCCGCGTCTGCGATGAATGGAGTCAGGCGTTATTGGGCGATGCCGACAGTCAGCCGGTACGACTCGCCCACGACAAGGAAACCGACGCCAAGGCGATTTCCTACCACTACGACCTTTCCAATGCGTTTTACCAACTGTGGCTCGACAGCGACATGGCGTATTCCTGCGCTTATTTCGAGACCGGCAGCGAGTCATTGGAACAGGCGCAGCAGGCCAAATTCCGCCATTTGTGCCGCAAGCTGCGGCTGCAACCGGGCGAATATCTGCTGGATGTCGGTTGCGGCTGGGGCGGTCTGGCGCGTTACGCGGCGCGTGAATGTGGCGCGAAAGTGTTCGGCATTACCCTGAGCAAGGAGCAATTGGCGCTGGCCCGTGAGCGGGTCAAAGAGGAGGGGCTGGAGGATCTGGTCGAACTGCAACTGCTCGACTACCGCGATCTGCCGCAGGACGGGCGTTTCGACAAAGTGGTCAGCGTCGGCATGTTTGAACACGTCGGCCATGCCAACCTCGCCGAGTACTGCAAAATCCTCTTCGGCGCAGTGAAGGAGGGCGGTCTGGTGATGAACCACGGCATCACCGCCAAACACACTGACGGCCGGCCGGTGGGACGCGGCGCCGGAGATTTCATCGAGAAGTACGTGTTTCCCAACGGTGAGCTGCCGCACTTGTCGATGATTTCTGCCGAGATCAGCGAAGCCGGATTAGAGATCGTCGACGTCGAGAGCCTGCGTCTGCATTACGCGCGCACGCTTGATCACTGGAGCGAACGCCTCGAAGACAATCTGGAAGCGGCCGCCAAAGAGGTGCCCGAACAGGCGCTGCGCATCTGGCGGCTGTACCTGGCCGGTTGCGCCTACGCCTTCGCCAAAGGCTGGATCAACCTGCACCAGATTCTCGCGGTGAAGGCGCATCCGGACGGCAGCCACGAATTGCCCTGGACCCGCGACGACATCTACACGCCTTAGAGAATCACGGCTTAGAGGATCACGGCTTAGAGGATCGGCGAAATAAGCCGGGCGACCCGCATGCCGACTTGCTGCAAGCGGTGGGTTTCCCGGCTTTCTTCCTTGGCGATTTCGTGGGACTGGGCGAAGTCATCGTTGAGCATCTTCTCGACCTCGCCCGCGAACACGCTGTCGACGGTCAGCAGCATCACTTCGAAATTCAGCCGGAATGAACGGTTGTCCAGATTGGCGCTGCCGATGGCGCTGATTTCGCTGTCGATCAACACCACTTTCTGATGCATGAAACCGGGTTCGTAACGGAACACTCGCACGCCGGCGCGCACCGCTTCGAAAGCGTAGAGGCTGGACGCGGCGTAAACGATGCGGTGATCCGGACGCGACGGCAGCAGCAGCCGCACATCGACACCGCGCAAAACGGCCAGGCGCAGCGCCGCAAACACGGCTTCGTCGGGAATGAAATAAGGGCTGGTGATCCACACACGCTCGGTGGCTGCGTGAATCGCTTCGACGAAGAACAGTGAACAGGTTTCGTAAGAATCTGCCGGGCCGCTGGCGAGCAACTGGCAGAGCACGCCGTCGTCCGGGTAAACGTCCGGCAGGATCAGCGGCGGTAGCGTGCGTGCGGCCCAGAACCAGTCTTCGGCAAACGACTCCTGCATGCACGCCACCACCGGGCCGCGCACTTGCACGTGGGTATCGCGCCACGGTGCCAGTGGTGGTTTTTCGCCGAGGTATTCGTCGCCGACGTTATGCCCGCCAACAAAACCGAGGACGCCATCGACCACGACGATCTTGCGGTGGTTGCGGAAATTCACCTGGAAGCGATTGAGCCAGCCGCTGCGTGTGGCGAAGGCTTTGACCTCGACACCGCCATCGCGCAACGCCTGCACGTAACTGTGGGGCAGGGCGTGGCTGCCGATGCGGTCGTAGAGCAGATGAATCGCCACGCCTTCGGCGGCTTTCTTCAGCAACAGGTCGCGCAGGCGCTGACCGAGGCGGTCATCATGGATGATGAAGAACTGGACCAGTACTGCTTCGCGCGCTTGATCAATGGCCTGGAAAATCGCCTCGAAGGTCGCGTGGCCATTCACCAGCAGTTGCACCTGGTTGTTCGCCAGGCACGGCATCCGCCCCAGTTTGGGCATGGCGCGCAGCGAGGCGTAGGCCTTCGAGGCGCGGGCGGTGAGGGCTTCTTCGACCCATGGGCGCCAGTTCAATTCGGAGATCGCTTGGCGCATCTGTTCGTTGGCCTGACGGCGTGCCTTGATATAGCCGTCGAAGGTGCTGCGACCGAAAACCAGATAAGGGATGAGCGTCAGGTAGGGAATGAAAATAAGCGACAATGCCCAGGCGATCGAGCCTTGGGCGGTGCGTACGGTCAGCACCGCGTGGATCGCGGCGATCAAGCCGAGGCTATGTATCAGGGCGATCAGATAACCGAAAATATGCGGTCCAAAATAATCCATGGGGCAGCCTTGCTCCTGAAGACTCAATGCGTAACAGACCATGTTCCGAGGTGAATGTCGCTATTTAATTGGTGCATGAACCGAAGCAATCGGCCGACGTCTAACGGCCACTACTGATCAGGAGTTTTTCGATGAACGTTCGTCTGCTGGGTTTGGCGCTGGGCCTGGGTTTGGCAATGCCGGTGGTTGCGCAGGCGCAAATGCTGCAGCCGGGGCTGTGGGAAATGACCTCGAGCAACGTCAAGGTCGATGACCAGCCCATGGATGTGCAATCGATCCTTGGCCAGTTGCAAGGCCAGATGACCCCGCAGCAGCGTGCGGCGCTGGAGAAAAACGGGATCAACATCGGCGGTAAAGGCATTCGTGCCTGCCTGACGCCGCAGCAGGTGGCGACCAATGATATTCCGCTGGCCGATCCGCAGTCGGGCTGCAAACAGCAGATCACCGAGCGCACCGGCAACCAGTGGAAATTCCGCTTCAGTTGCCCGAAAGCGCAAGGCACGGGTGTCGCGACGTTCCTCAGTGATCGTGAATTCACCACTGTGGCCAACGGCACGTTCAACGCCATCGGCATCAACCAGAAGGGCAGTCTGGAAACCCGTGCGGTGTGGTTGGGTCAGGATTGCGGCACTGTGAAGCCAAGAGCTTAAAAGCTTCGCGAGCAAGCCCGCTCCCACAGGCACAAGGTGATTCCTGTGGGAGCGGGCTTGCTCGCGAAGACGTCTTGGTTGTCACCGCATAAATCGCAGCGCTAGCCCCTGACATCCTTCGTTGATGCGCTGCTCCCGCCAGGCAATCTGCCCCGACACCAACGTGGTATTCACCCGATAGCGGAGGGTCTTGTCAGCAAATGGCGTCCACCCGCATTGCGACAGGATCGGTTGCCGCGACACTTCTAACGCCGCTGGCTCAACCAGCACCAGATCCGCCCAATACCCCTCGCGCAAATAACCCCGATCCGGAATCGCAAACAGATCCGCCACCCGATGGCTGGTCTTCGCCACCAAGGTGGTGATCGGCAGCACGCCATCGGCGACCAGCTCCAGCCGGCAAGGCGTGTTGCACCAGCGGCAAACCGGACGGCGCCTCGGCGTACGGGCGCTGTTTTTCCGCCCAGGTATGCGGTGCGTGATCGCTGCCGATCACATCCAGTCGATTGCTCAGTAACGCTGCGCGCAAGGCGTCACGGTCGGTTTGGGTCTTGATCGCCGGATTGCACTTGATCAGGTTGCCGAGGGCTGGATAGTCGCGGTCATCGAACAGCAGATGATGCAGGCAGACTTCAGCGCTGATGTGTTTCTGGGCGAGCGGCTTGTCCTCGAACAACTCGAGTTCGCGAGCGGTGGTCAGATGCAAAACGTGCAGGCGGGTGCCGTGACGTCTGGCCAGTTCCACCGCCAGCGAAGAGGAGCGGTAGCAAGCCTCGGCATCGCGAATCAGTGCATGGATATTCGCTGGCAGGTGTTCGCCGAGGCGTTCGCGCAGACGTGCTGCATTGGCCTCGATGCTCGGCGTGTGTTCGCAATGCGCCAGCAGTATTGTCGGCACTTCGGCGAATAAACG
>Ga0213827_1001842_pt1:0-5000 | contig 11569 bp, 7 predicted proteins | sample MC6MC0898MG_FD_180669 | JGI IMG/M metagenome (GOLD analysis project Ga0213827, IMG submission 180669) | Enriched soil aggregate microbial communities from Iowa State University, Ames, United States - MC6-MC0898-MG | ecosystem: Environmental > Terrestrial > Soil > Unclassified | place: USA...
ATTTTTGGTACAGTTGTTTTGGGCGTAGGGCTACTGTAGGAGGCTCATTTTTGGGTTTGAAAATAAATTCGTCAGATCGGTACGAAATTAATTTAAGATCGGTAAAGAAATCGTACCGATCTGAGCCAAAAATCGTACCGATCGGTACGAAAAATTCGAAAATTAATTAATTGAATTTTTCAATTTTCGAATTAATTTCTCACTCAGCCCTGACCCTGTAGTTGGGTGAGATTTCATTCAACAATGGGGTAATTTTGAAGTTTTGAATTTACCCCAGTGGAAAAATTAATTTATACTGGGGTAAAAATAGATTGATTCTTTAATTAATTTCTAGATTGCCGAATTAATTTCCTAGATTGAAAATCTAAAGAGGCCATAATGGCTTTTTTTCGACTTTTCTCCATTATTTTGGCTACATACCCTAGTCCGACCCTAGCCAAAACTGGTCTATGGGCCAAGGTGAACTTCCTGGTCCGCGAAGGGTGTAGGGTTTCTAGTGGAGTTGGGCTGGTTTGGGCACTTGTCCGATTTTGGTCAAAAATTGAGTGAGATTGTGCCAATTAGTACAATTGAAGTCTCAATTAATGTAAATTTTGTTTAAGAGTTGATTAATTAATGAATCTGAAATTGAAAATCTGTGCAATTAATTGATCAAAAGTACAGATTAATTAAACAATTTGTTCAAAATTGATCAATTAATTGCACTGATTAGCAATCTTTACACATTAATTAATCAATTTTGAACAAAAATATGCATTGATTAACACTTTAATCACCAAAATTTCAGAAATTATGACTCAACCCTAGAGTCGAGTGACCCTAGAGCCTCCGACTTGTTCAAATTTGATCACGCGCGGGCCCACCTGGGGCCAACCGGGTCCCATTGGGAGTCCCAATGGTAGCTTATCGAGTCCCTGGATTAGTCCATTGCGACCGAATTTGGTCAAATTTGGTCAATAGGGATCACTTTTACTCACAGAATGGATTGAAAATTCTGAATTTGATTCATTAATGAAATTTGGATTTGTTAATCAAAGTTAGGATTTGATTAATTAATTGAGATTGAGAAATTAATTAATGCATTTGTTAGTCTCATTTGATTAATTTCTACAATTGTTAATACAAAATCTACTACTTTACTCACTCAATTGTAAAAAATTGTGACACTCTAAAAAGACTGTCGACCAATCCTAGTCTATCTCTCACATATGCCTAACCTACCAAAGCACCTTGGGGGCTTATTTGACCCTATCTTTGAGTTTGGGCTAGTCAGAAGATAGCCTTGTGAAGCAAGAATTAGAGAAAAGGGTGAAAATAAAAAATGTCAGAGTGAGATTTGATTAATTAAGAGTTGAGTGAAATCTGAATTAATTAATTAAGAGTTTGAGTGAAATCTCAATTGATTAATTAAGATTAGGTTTAGTGATTTCAGAAATTAATTAATCAGACTATCGACTCTTTTAATTAATGAAATTGCAAAGACATGGGAAGTGAAAAAAAAAAGGCGTGCATTTCCCCACTATCAGAGCTAAAAGTTGATGTTATTTTAGAGTTTTTATGATGTTATTAAGTAGTATTTTGAGTGTGGGTTATTGTTTATATGCTTTAGAATGAATTATGTCTCTTATGAGACTAGTATATAAGCAATAAGCCACATGATGGTCCTTTTACGAGTACTCTAACCGATACTTTTGAATATAAATCTACAAGAAAGCTAGAAAAGTGCTACAAGTAATCCAAATTTGCCCCCTGAACTTGGTTGCCTACCACAAAGTCAAGGTGAATACAAATTTGAAGCCATAAGGAGAGTCTTATGTGAAGAAAGTTACATTTGGTAAAAGGGAATGGTCTGATTTTAGATTAAATAGATGTCTTTGAGTCAAAGAAGCTCAAGACTTAAACACCACCAATACTCACACCAAGTGAAGGGCTTCTGAGAGGGTCCAGTATCTGTCGAAGTTTATTTTACCCAAAGCCTTTGACTAAGATTCTCTGTCCAAACTGACGACTGAATGAATAGAGAAGCTTCTTAATGGGCGAGTCAATCTAGGTATAACAATACCCCAATATATAATACAAAGAAAGCCTAACAAACCTTTATACCTGATTGACTCTATGACCAAAGGGTGTATATGCACAACAGATGAGAAAATTCATATATTACAAGGAAACCATGTTTGCTCTCTCTGATTATGTACCTACTTCATAATCTCAAGCCACTTATTGTGGCTCTTTGGAAAGAAACAAACATGGAGAATATATATTGAGTTTGAAAATATTTATTTGAGATTGTAGTGCGGCATTTCGTTAAGATCTGCCTTCATTAGGTTCAAAGGAAGCTATTAATCTCTATTCTCTATTCATTGGGTATGGTTTGAGGAAGTAAGGTCTGATTTTGTGAATTGGATGATCATTATTAGGTTTTGTCTGGGTTGAAGTCATTGTCAGTAGAATGAGGGGTTCAGAGATGAAGTTTGGTCATCTTTGATAACCCCTTGGGCATTGGATCTTAGTTTCAAGGCTGTTGGGCTGAGATAATCATCTGAGGATATGGCCGTTCTCTATTTGAATAAATTTTTTATGAAATTATTCTCTTTTTGAATTCAATATCTTTAGATACAAAACTTGATTTTTAATAGAGTTTGCTTAAGGATTCTCCAAAATTTATTTAATTTGCATGATTTCCTCTCATCTCGGCTCAATGAAGCCCTATATAGTGGTATGAAAGGCATAGAGTAAGACTAGGGAGATCAATGAAGAAGGATTGCAAGAGTAAGAGAAGATGGTGGCCATTAAATGCCTCCAAAATGATGAATTATGTCAAAATGTGAGATAAAAGTGAGGTTTTGTTGACTAGGAAGGCTCTACGTGCAAATGAGGGCCTCAAGAAGGGTTATTGTATGGTTTGAAGGGATATAAGAGAGGAAAAAGTAGATGAAAAAGCTACCAAGGGGAGAGAAAGGAGAGGATATGGGAGATAATGAGTGGTGGGGAAGAGGAAGTTTTAAGACAAGAGATGTGTATAGAGAGGCGGGAAAGGACCTGAAACGAGGGTTTGTGATGATGCAGGGTGAATAGGGGACAGGTTAGGCAAGTTATATCAAAAAGTGCAAAAAAAAGGTCTTGGTAGTTTTTAATTAAAGTGGAATTCAGCAAATCTATCATAGCAAAAAAAAAGCATCTATATAGGATATGAACCTGAAAATTAATCTGAAATAAAAAAGTAGTAATGAAAAGAAAGAATCAAGTCTTCAAGAGCTTAACGGCTCTAGGCTAGTTCTTTTAAGTAATGAACCTTTTGTATGGAAGATCATCTGATTGATTCGTCATGAAGATGTTTCGGATTCACCATTCTAACTAACCCTCAAAGCGCTTGGCTGTGCATATTCCAAGCCAGTCAAGTTGCCTTGTTGTGTTGCCCTTTTTAGGACTTCAAGTCCATACTGTGAGAGTGTGATGGCTTAAGAGGCCTTAACCCCTCTATGTAAAACCGCGAGTATATTGTATCAATATTTTCTGAAAATATTGTATATTAATATATCTCTTTAGCATGTAGTAATTGGGTCAAGTTGTCCCCTTCTCTGAAGGCTAAACTTGATCTAATAAACCATGCTATGAAGGTCAATATATTTAAAATAAAGCTGAGCATTCTAAATCTCAACTTTTATTTTAGATAGATTGATCTAGTTGGTGGTTAAATAGTAAAAGAAACGAACAATAGCATTCTTGAATTCGTTCAAGCTTGCTATATGTAGCTTCCAGTAATGATTTTTCGAAATCATTACTACTATTGAACCTTTTAAAAACTTGACTGATCTTTCGAGATGAACCCTCTTTAAGAGCAAGTAGTCGAAGAAGAGAAAGGATAGTAATCTGGTTGATCCTGCCAGTAGTCATATGCTTGTCTTAAAGACTAAGCCATGCATGTCTAAGTATAAGTTATATACAGCGAAACTGCGAATGGCTCATTAAAACAGTTATAGTTTATTCGATTATTTTCTTCTACATGGATAACCGTAGTAATTCTAGAGCTAATACATGCTGTCAAACCTGACTTTTCGGAAGGGTTGTATTTATTAGATATTAAACTAACCCTGGCAACAGGATAGTGATGATTCATAATAACTGAGCGGATCGCGGCCTCGCCGCGACGAATCGTTCAAGTTTCTGCCCTATCAGCTTTCGATGGTAGTGTATTGGACTACCATGGCGATCACGGGTAACGGGGAATTAGGGTTCGATTCCGGAGAGGGAGCCTGAGAAATGGCTACCACATCTAAGGAAGGCAGCAGGCGCGTAAATTACCCAATCCTAATTCAGGGAGGTAGTGACAAGAAATAACAACTCGGGCCCCACTTGGGGTTACGGGATTGCAATGAGAACAATTTAAACCACTTATCGAGTAACAATTGGAGGGCAAGTCTGGTGCCAGCAGCCGCGGTAATTCCAGCTCCAATAGCGTATATTAAAGTTGTTGCAGTTAAAAAGCTCGTAGTTGAATTTCTGGCCGGCGCTGTTCACGGCTCTCGCAGTCGGTTCAGGAGCCTGGTCATCCGTATGGGAAGCTAGCTCGTCCTTCGGTGGTCGGCTAGTGGATCATACACTTTACTTTGAAAAAATTAGAGTGTTTCAGGCAGGCAATTGCTTGGATACTGCAGCATGGAATAATGGAATAGGACTTTGACCTATTTGTTGGTTTCTTGAGGTCAAAGTAATGATTAATAGGGACAGTTGGGGGCATCCGTATTTAATTGTCAGAGGTGAAATTCTTGGATTTATTAAAGACGAACTTATGCGAAAGCATTTGCCAAGGATGTTTTCATTAATCAAGAACGAAAGTTAGGGGATCAAAGACGATCAGATACCGTCCTAGTCTTAACCATAAACTATACCGACTAGGGATTGGTGAGGTTTCTTAAGCCTCATCAGCACCTTATGAGAAATCAAAGTCTTTGGGTTCTGGGGGGAGTATGGTCGCAAGGCTGAAACTTAAAGGAATT
>Ga0213827_1001842_pt1:10000-11569 | contig 11569 bp, 7 predicted proteins | sample MC6MC0898MG_FD_180669 | JGI IMG/M metagenome (GOLD analysis project Ga0213827, IMG submission 180669) | Enriched soil aggregate microbial communities from Iowa State University, Ames, United States - MC6-MC0898-MG | ecosystem: Environmental > Terrestrial > Soil > Unclassified | place...
TAATACATAGACTTTAACTTTTCTGTAGTGACTTAGCTATACTTTGTAGCAACTTAATACATAGAAAAAATTAACATTGTAGTAACTTGTCTAACTTTTGTAGTAACCTCCATCCCTCCATACCCCTTCCCATCCTTCCTCCTCATGTCTCACCCATCTCTCTCCCAACCCAAACCTTCTCAAACTCCTTCCATTGCATTCCAAGTTACTACAAACTTTTTCACAAGTTACTACAGACTTGTCAATTCTTATGCATTAAGTCACTACAAATCATGCTCAAGTCACTACATACCTCTAAATCCCAATGTATTAGGTTACTACAATCCTTCATTAATCAATGTATTAAGTTACTACAATCCCATGTATTAATCAAATGAGTGTTAAGTTTTGCTCTTCCCTGACTCAACTCACTGACACCCTCAACCTCCACCCTTACCTAGTCAGATAGATCCCATCTCCTTCCCTCTCACCCTCCCTCTCATCTCTCCATCCTAGCTCTCTTCCTAACTTCTTCATCCTACCTCATACTCTCATCCTAACTCTAGGAAATCAAGTTACTACAGAATTTTTCACAAGTTACTACAGACTTGTTAATTTCTATGCATTAAGTCACTACAAATCATGCTCAAGTCACTACACACCTCTAAATCCCAATGTATTAAGTAACTACAAACCTTCATTAATCAATGTATTAAGTTACTACAATCCCATGTATTAATCAAATGAGTGTTAAGTTTGGCTTTTCCCTGACTCAAGTCACTGACACCCTCAACCTCCATCCTCACCTAGTTAGATACATCCCAACCCATCCCCATCCCCTTCCCTCTCATCTCTCCATCCTAGCTCTCTTCCTAACTTCCTCATCCTATCTCATACTCTCATCCTAACTCTCGGACATCAAGTTACTACAGACTTTTTCACAAGTTACTACAGCCTTGTTAATTTCTATGCATTAAGTCACTACAAATCATGCTCAAGTCACTACACACCTCTAAATCCCAATGTATTAAGTAACTACAAACCTTCATTAATCAATGCATCAAGTTACTACAATCCTGTGCCAAGAAAAGAGTCATGTTAGAATCTCAAGTCAGACCTCCTTTTCTTCCTCAACTCCTCTCCACCTCCTCTCTTCTAAACTTTATGCCCAATAGCCTTGACAGTCTCTGGAGCTGTATAATGATGCCCTCATCATCCTGAGTCTAGGTCTGAGACTTTGCCAAGTTTGTCTTGAGTCAAAGACTTGTGTTTTACTTGAGCTGCTAAATTGGCTTGAATTTCTCTGGGGGTTGAGACTAACGTCTGTGAGTGGCTGCCAGAGTTTGGGGGTTGGATGGTCTTTACTTGTGACCAACACTTTGGGGGTTGAAAGATTTGTCAAATTTTTTTGGGGGTAACTTTGCCAAAATTGAAGTAAAATTTTACTCATTTTTTAACACTTTTTTCTGACTTTATGTAAAGATATTCTTACATACAAATTGACACTAGAGAGTAAGCTCTTACCCCCAGAACATTAGACCTGTGACTCTCTCTCTTCCATCTGTCTATAAATTAGGGTTTGGGGTTTGG
>Ga0213827_1001843_pt1 | contig 11565 bp, 10 predicted proteins | sample MC6MC0898MG_FD_180669 | JGI IMG/M metagenome (GOLD analysis project Ga0213827, IMG submission 180669) | Enriched soil aggregate microbial communities from Iowa State University, Ames, United States - MC6-MC0898-MG | ecosystem: Environmental > Terrestrial > Soil > Unclassified | place: USA: Iowa...
CATCTCAAGGCAAGCGGTATTTTTCTTCGCGGTAGACCCAGCTTGCCCACAACGCGTGGGCGAGCGCTTCTTCCGTCAACTTGGGGTCGGCGGGCACGATGGGGTCGTACACCTCGTCCTTGCCAACCGGCGCGGCCTTGTATTTGAACTCTCTGGGTTCCTTGGCCGGTTCCAACACCAGCAGCTTGTCGCCCTGCAAATAGCCGAAGTTGTCTGCGTACTGCATCATCGCGCGGTTGGGGTCGCGTTGGGTCAGGTCGGCGCCCAGCATCGGGTTGACGTTGTCCAGGCCGATCAACGACAACAGCGTGGGCGCCATGTCGATCTGGCTGACCAGGCGTTCGTCCTGGCGCGGCGTGATGCCTGCTCCCAGGAACATTGCCGGGATCTGGAAGTGGCGGACGGGGACGGGGATGGACCCGTAAACGCGCGAGTCGTGGTCAGCAATGACCAGGAACACCGTGTTGTCCCAATACGGCGCCTGCTTGGCTTTCTCGAAGAACTGGCCCAGCGCCCAATCCGCGTAGCGCACCGTGTTATCCACCGTGGCGGGGTCGCCGACTGGTTTGATGCGGCCTTCGGGGTATTCCCATGGCGAATGGTTGCTGACCGAGAACGCCAGGGTGAAGACGGGCTTGTCGCCGTCGGCGCGCAACAGGCGGTCGACCTGGTTGAACATGTCTTCGTCAGATGCGCCCCACGATCCCTCGAACACCGGATTCACGAATTTAGGGCGGTCAATCACTTCGTCAAAGCCGTTGCCCAGGAAGAACGCGCGCATGTTGTCGAAGTGCGATTCGCCGCCGTACACGAAGCGTGAGTGGTAGCCGTGTTTGCCCAGCACCTGCGCCAGCGTGAAGAAGCCGGTTTGCGAGCGGGGCAGTTTGACGACCGCGTCGGCGACGCTGGGCAGGAAGCCGGCGGTAACGGCTTCGATGCCGCGTACCGAGCGCGTGCCGGTGGCGTAGGCGCGGTGGAACATCCAGCCTTCTTTCGACAGGCGGTCAATGTTGGGCGTGAGGTCGCGTCCGCCCAGGCTGCCAACGTATTGCGCACCCAGGCTTTCCTGCAAGATGATGACCACGTTCAACGGCTTGTCGCGGCGCACCGTGGCAATCTGTTCGTGCACGCTGGGGTAGCGCGGGTCCAGCGGCGCGCCGGTCAGGCCGGCTTTCTCGCGGACGATGGCGTTCATCTGGTCGACCGGCATCTTCGGATACATGGCGGCGGATGAGCGTTCATCGCGCATGCGATAGGCCGCATCAAACACGCTGTACAGCGAGTTCAGCGCCAAGGAATTGACCATGGCGTCCGAGCTGAAGGCCACCTTGGCCGGGTTGATCGGGCGATGTTCCAGCGTGCCGCGCGCGCCCAGGAACACCAGCGCCAGGATCACGAACGATGCAATCGGGCGCTTCCACCACGCCATGAACGGGTCCCGCGGTGCACGCGCACGTGTCGGAAACAGTTTCACGGCAAGCCAGGCCGCCACCACCAGCACCACGAACGCGGCCAGCAGCACGCCCTTGTAGCCCTGCCACAGCATTGACCCCACTTCCTTCGGATTCAGCAGGTAGATGAAGTACAGACGGTTGGGGCGCGTGTCGTATTCAGCGATGAACTGCGGCGTGGACACTTCCAGCAGCACATACAGCATCCACCAGATGCGGAACCACCATGCGGTGATGCGGGCGGCCAAAGGACGGTGCCCGAACCAGGGCGAGAACACCGCCGGCAGCGCAATCACCATCGACAGCAGGCAGACGTCGATACGCAATCCGCCCAGCAGCACCGGCCACAGGCCGCCAGCGGCTTGCACGCGGTCCCACATCCAGAACGACAGCCCCAGACGCGACAGCGTCAGCAGCGCCAGAATGGCGAGGATGAATCGAAGTGTCAGGCGGCGCATGCGGCGGCCCTCACGAGATAGCGAGCGCTCGCCGTTTCAGATGAAAGAATGCCGCGGGGGGTGCCTAGCAAAGCCATGCTGCGTCGATGTCCGGAATGAAAACGGGCAAAGATTAACGCGGTTTTACGCCCATCAGCGGCCGATCGCTTGAGGCGAGCGTGACTTCAAACGTTGTACGACATCGTATTTCACAAACAGGGCCGCATCTGACGCGGCCCGTCGATCGCCCTATTGCGCGCGGCGCAAGCGTTCTCGGCTGTTGCTCAAGTGCGTGCGCATGGCGGCGCGGGCGCTCTCGGCGTCTTGCCGCATGATGGCGCTGTAGATGTCTTCGTGTTCGAGATTCACGCGCGCCAGATAGGCGGCGCGGTCTTCGTGCGCGAACTTGGCGGAGTTGATGCGCGTGCGCGGAATGATGGCGGAGCCCAGGTGCGACATCAGGTCCGCAAAATAACGGTTGTCGGTGGATTGCGCGATCAGCAGATGGAATTGAAAGTCGGGCGTGATGGTGTCGCCACCGCTTTCCAACGCGCTGCGAAACAAGTCCAGCGCGCGGCGCATCTCTTGAAGCTGCGTGTCGCTGCGGCGAATGGCGGCCAGGCCCGCGGCCTCGCTTTCCAGGCAGATACGCAGCTCCAGCAACACCAGCACATCGCGCACGGTGGCGATGTCGGCGGGGTCGACGCGGAAGTCGCCACTGCCGTTGGGCTCCAGCGCATACGTGCCGACACCGTGATGCGTTTCAACCAGACCAGACGCTTGCAAGCGCGACAGCGCTTCGCGCACGACGGTACGGCTGACACCAAACTGACGCATGATTTCGGATTCGGTGGGCAGCTTGTCGCCCGGGCGGATGTTGCCGCTGCGGATGCGTTCCGAGATGCTTTCCACCAGGCCTTGAGCCAGATTTCGGGGACGACGCTGCGGCAGAACAGAGGTATCGACTGGAGCGTTCACGGGATGTAGTCCGAAATTGATTGCACAAAGCTTGACGCTGAAATTTGGGGCTAATTATACTTTGCGCAGGTTGTACGACAACGTACCAGATCGCCCCGCCTCTGCACAGGCTTCTGGACGTTCATCCGCATGAGTATCTGCCTGGATATCCGTCTCTTTCACCGAGCGTTGCGACATGAACCGAACCGTCAACACCCCGCCTGCCGAGTCCCGCTGCCATCGTTTGCTATTGACCGGCGCCGCCGGCAACCTGGGAAAGGTGTTGCGTCCCCGTCTGAAAGCCCACGCGGATCTGCTGCGCGTGTCGGACTTATCGGACGTAGGCCCCGCCGCCCCCGGCGAAGAAACCCTGCCCTGCGATCTGGCCAACGCCACCGCCGTGTCCAAATTGGTCGAGGGCGTTGACGCCATTGTGCATCTGGGCGGCGTCTCGGTAGAGCAGCCTTTCGACGTCATCTTGCCCGCGAACATCCAGGGCATCTACAACCTGTACGAAGCCGCTCGCCTGCACGGCGTTCGACGCGTGGTGTTCGCCAGTTCGAACCACGTCATCGGCTTCTACGAACAAGGGCAGCAGCTGGACGCCGACGTCCCCTTGCGGCCCGACGGCTATTACGGTTTGAGCAAGGCCTACGGCGAACACCTGTCGCGCTTCTACTTCGACCGCTATGGCATCGAAACCGTGTGCCTGCGCATCGGCTCATCGTTTCCCGAACCCAAAGACCGCCGCATGATGGTCACGTGGCTCAGCTACGACGACCTGACCGACCTGGTCACCCGCGCGCTGTTCACCCCCGGCGTTGGCCATCTGATCGTCTACGGCGCGTCCGCCAATCGCGACAGTTGGTGGCACGACGACGCCGCGAAAGTACTGGGGTTCGTCCCCAAGGATTCTTCTGAACGCTTCCGCGCGCAAGTTGAAGCCCAGCCGCCGCTCGCAGCCGATGACCCCGCCGCCCGCTATCAAGGCGGCGCGTTCGTCAAGGCCGGCCCGTTTCCCTTTCCCCCCGCCTCCAAGTAAACGCCACCATGTCCACCCTGGCCGAACGTATCGGGGATCTGGTTTGCGGTGTGGGCGAAAGCCCGGTCTGGCGCGCCGCCGACCAGGCCTACACCTGGACCGACATCCCCGGCAAAACGCTGCACCGCTGGTCTCCATCCCACGGCACGTTTGAAGCATGGACGTTGCCGCAGATGGCGGGCTGCATCGCGCCGCGCGGCGCGGGCTGGCTGTTGGCGATGGAAGACGGGCTGTACGCCTGCGGCCCCCTGCAAGCGGGCGCGCCCTGCCAACCTGAACGGATCGCTGCGGTGGCCCACGCGGCCGGCGGCATGCGCTTTAACGATGGGCGTTGCGACCGGCAAGGCCGGTTCCTGGCCGGCACGATGGTCATGGACATGGGCTTGGCGCAAGCTGCCGGCAAGCTCTACCGCTATGACGCCCACGGCGTGGCGGTGCTGCTGTCTGACCTGATCGTGCCCAACGGCCTGGCGTTCAGCCCGGACGGCAAGACGATGTACCTGTCGGACTCACATCCGTCGCGCGCCAGGGTCTGGGCGTTTGACTACGACACCGACACCGGCACACCGCACCACCGCCGCCCCTTCATCGACGCCCTGCCGGCGGGCCGGCCCGACGGCGCGGCGGTGGACACCGATGGCGGCTACTGGATCTGCGGCAACGACGCCGGCCGCATCTACCGCTACACACCCGAGGGCAAGCTCGACCGCACCTATACCGTGCCCGCCGCGAAAGTGGCGATGTGCGCCTTCGGTGGCGCGGCCATGGACACCCTCTTCATCACATCGATACGCCCCGCGACCGCCGCCCCTGGCGCGCCCGATGGCGGCGTGTTCGCGCTGCGCCCCGGCGCGCAGGGCCTGGAGGAAACCGCAAGCACCGGTTAGCACCCGACCGGAGCGCCCGCATCGTCCCGCGCCCCACGCAAAGTAGGTCTGTACACATAGAGCTTCGAGGCCAACCCGGCCCTTAACGAAACGCCGTACTCCAACCGGAGGTAGACATGCTGCGCCCCACCCTGACCCGCGCCATCCTGGCGGCGGCTGCCTTGCTGACGCTGATTCCCGCCACCCAAGCCGCCGAACTGCGATCCGCCGACATCCATCCCGACGACTATCCCACCGTGCAGGCCGTGCGCCAGTTCGGTGAACTCGTCAAGCAACGCACCAATGGCCGCATCACCGTCAAGGTGTATGCCGGCGGCGCGCTAGGTAACGAAGACGATTCGATCGAACAGGTGAAGATGGGCGCGCTCGCCATGGCGCGCGTGTCCAGCGCCGCCATGCACAACATCTGCCAGACCACGCGCGTGCCGTCGCTGCCCTTCCTGTTCCGCTCAAAGGAGCATCTGCACAAGGTGCTGGACAGCGAAATCGGCGACCAGATCCTGCGCTCGTGCGAAGCCGCCGGTTTTGTCGGGCTGGCCTGGTACGACAGCGGTTCGCGGTCGATGTACACACGCAACAAGCCGATCAAGACACTGGCCGACGCCAAGGGATTGAAGATTCGTGTGCAGCAATCGGACCTGTCGGTGGCCATGGTTGAAGCGATGGGCGGCAACGCCACGCCGATGCCGATGGGCGAGGTCTACACGTCGCTGAAGACCGGGCTGGTGGATGCCGCGGAAAACAATTTCCCCAGCTACGAAAGCGCGCATCACTACGAGGTCGCGAAGTTCTACTCGATGACCGAGCACACGATGACGCCCGAAATTCTGATCTATTCCAAGCGGCAGTGGGACAAGCTCACGCCCGAAGACCAGAAGATCGTGCGTGAGGCCGCCCGCGAATCGGTGCCCTATATGCGCAAGCTGTGGGACGAGCGCGAGCAGAAATCCCGCGCGGTGGTGGAGAAAGCCGGGTCGCAGATCGTTGAGGTGGACAAGGCGTCGTTCCAGGGCGCGATGAAACCGGTGTATGACCGCTTCGTCACCACGCCCGAGATGAAAGACCTGGTCGCGAAGATCCAGGCCGTCCAGTGAGGACATCATGTTGGCCACTCCTACGAATGAACCTGACCTGACCCAGGGAGGCGGGGCGCAAGCCCTTGCCGCGCCGCTGGACGCCTACACGCGTGCCTGCGCGTGGATTGCCCGGGCCTGCATGTGGACCAGCGTGTTCGGGCTCGTCTGCCTGATCATCGCCGTCAGCCTGCAGATCTTTGGCCGCCACGTGCTCAACAGCACGCCCACCTGGGCCGAAAGCCTGGCGCTGCTGCTGGTGCTGTACGTCACCATGCTGGGCGCGGCGGTGGGCGTGCGCGATGCGGGCCACATCGGCTTTGAATCGCTGTTGGACGCCTTGCCCAAAGCCGGCCAGCGGCGGCTGCGGATCTTCATCCATCTGCTGGTGTTGCTGTTTGGCATGCTGATGGCCTGGAACTGCGGCATGCTGGCGGAATCCGTGTCTGCCTACAAGATCCCCAACCTGGGCATTTCCAACGCCTGGAAATACATCCCCGCGACGCTGTCTGGCGCCCTGATCGCGCTCTTTTCCGTTGAGCACATCATCGCCATCCTGCGCAACCATAAGGTGGTACCGGCATGGCGCTGACACTGCTTTCCTTTACGTTCATGGGGTTTCTGGTGATCGGCGTGCCGGTGGCGTTCGCCATTGGCTTGTCGTCCATCACCGCCATCATGGTCGAAGACCTGCCCTTGCAGGTGGCGTTCCAGCAGATGACCTCGGGCATGAACGCGTTTTCGTTCCTGGCCATTCCCTTCTTCATCTTCACGGGCGAACTGATGCTTTACGGCGGCATCGCCGACCGCATCGTGACGTTTGCGAAGTCGCTGGTGGGGCATGTGCGCGGCGGGCTCGGCATGTCCAACGTGGTGGCGTGCACGCTGTTCGGCGGCGTGTCGGGGTCGCCCGTGGCGGACGTGTCGGCGATGGGGTCGGTGATGATCCCGATGATGAAGCGCGAGGGCTATCACGCCGACTACGCGGTGAACGTCACAACGCATGCGGCGCTGGTCGGCGCGCTGATGCCCACCAGCCACAACATCATCATCTACACGCTGGCGGCGGGCGGCAAAGTGTCGATTGCGGCGCTGATCGCGGCAGGGGTTGTGCCCGCGCTGATCCTGACCTTGTGCAATCTGGCGGCCGCGTACTTCGTGGCGCGCAGCCGCGGGTATCCGGCGGGCACGTTTCCGGGATGGCACATCGTGCTGCGTTCGCTGATCGCGGCGGCGCCCGGCCTGTTCGTTGTGGTGCTGATCATCACGGGCATTCTCAGCGGCGTGTTCACCGCTACGGAATCCGCGGCGGTGGCGGTGTTGTATGCACTGGCGCTGACGATATTCGTGTACCGCTCGCTGACGTGGGACCAGTTCGTGCGCGCCGCCAGCAAGGCCGTCAAGACAACCGGCGTCGTGCTGCTGCTGATTGGCATCTCGGCCACCTTCGGCTATCTGATCAGCTTTTATGGCGTGGCGGAAAAGACAGGCGAATTGATGGCGTCGGTATCGACCAGCCCGTGGGCCATTTTCTTGATGGTCAACATCATCCTGTTCGTGCTGGGCACGTTTCTGGACATGGCCGCCACCATCCTGATCTGCACGCCGATCTTCCTGCCGATCTGCATGCAGTACGGCATGGGGCCGGTGCAGTTCGGCATCGTGATGCTGCTGAATTGCGCGCTGGGCTTGAACACTCCGCCCGTTGGGACCACGCAGTTCGTGGGGTGCGCCATCGGCGGCGTGTCGGTCGGCACCGTCATGCGTACGATCTGGCCCTTTTACGGCGCGCTGCTGGCCGCGCTGGCGCTGGTGACCTACGTGCCTGCGTTTTCGTTATGGCTGCCGGGGGTGTTGCTCAACTGAACCGGCGCCTGTCGGGACGGGGCGCGAGCCGCGCTCCGTCCCACGATCACGGGGTAGAAGAACAGCGCCGCCAGGAACCAGAGCAAGGTGGCCGACCACAGCGTCTGGCTCAGGAAATGGGCGCCTTGCAGAATGCGCACCACGGAAAACGCGACGCCTGCGCTCACACCCAGGGCCAGGCCCCACCAGCGCCACGCCGGACGGTTCAGCGCCCAGCCCGCGAAATACAGCGTCAGCATCGAATAGCCGGCGCCCGCGTGACCGCTGGGCAACGCGCCGCCCGCCCGCGCACGCGCCCACGTCCACCAGTGCAAGGGGTATGGCGTGTAGCCGCCCAGCGTTTCCAGGTCATAGGGACGCGGCAAGGTCGTGTGGTGTTTGAGCTGGTTCACCGCCAGTTGCCCGGCCAGGCACGTCGCCGCCAGCGCCAGCGCCGCGCCGCGCCAGGGACGCAAGGCGGGGATGCGAAAGCTTGCCACTGCCGCCGCCACGGCCGCCAACGCCACGCCAATTGGCAGCGCAAGCACCATGCGATGTCCGAACAGATCGAACCAGCGATTCAGGTGCAGCGGGAAATCATCCAGGGCGGGATCGAACAGCGTGCGGGCGATGCGCAGATCCGTGCCCGAAGCGTTGGCCCACCAGGCCAGGCACGCCAGCATCAGCGTCACGCCGACGAGCTGGGTGCTCAGGTACCACGCAGGCGACGGCGCGCGCGCCGCGGACAGCAAGGGGGACGACATGGATCAAGGGACTGGGGACGCGTCGGACAAGCGGAAAGCTTAGAGCGCGGACAGTCGAAAAATCGTCAAATTCGATCTTGTGTCTTGGGCGCAACGTCTGCTCCCGCATCGAAGCGCAACGAGAATCGCGTGCCGCGCGTCTCGGGTTCGCGCGACGACTCCACCGTCAGCGACCAGCCCTGCATGTCGCACACGCGCTTGGCGATGGCCAGGCCCAGGCCGCGCGCGGTCTCGTCATGCGCGCCGACGCCGGAGTCCCGCATCCGGCCACTGTAGTAGCGGCGGAACAGGAAGGGCAGATCAGCTTCGGCGATGCCTTTGCCATCGTCGCTCAGTTCCAGCACGCCGTGGTCGGTGAACCGGGTGGTGAGCGTGGCCGGGGCGGCATGCTCGACCGCGTTGCGCACCAGGTTGCGCAGCACCGTCAGCAAGGCGTAGCGGTCCAGCGTCAGGATGTGGCCAGAAGCAATCTGGTTGTCGAAACGCAGGCCCGCGTTTTGCGCCTGAACCTCGTAACCACGCCAGGCGTCTTCCATGCAGTCGGCGATATCGACCGGGGCGGGCGGCAGCACTTGGTCGCGCGCCACGGCCCGCGCGCTTTCCAGGCACACGATCACGTCGTCCACGTTTTCCATGACACGCGTCAGGCGCGTGCGCTGGTCGGGCGTCAGCGCCTGCGTCAGCAACATCAGTTCACTGTCTGAGCGGATGGCGGCAAGCGGCGTGCGCACCTCGTGGCTCAGGTTGCCCGCAAACTCGCGTTCGCGGGCGATGGATCGGTCAACCTGGTTCTGCACCCGATTGAAGGCTTCGATCAGGCGGCCGGCCTCGTCGTCGCGGGTGACGGCCATATCGGGCGACCCGGGCGCCCAGGTCGATAAACGGTCGGTCAAGTCCAGGAGCGGCCCCACCGCCACCGTGGCCACGCGCCGCGACAATGCGTAGGCGCCGACCACGCAAATGGCGCCTACGCCCAACACGATCAGGCCGAAATCGTGGACGCGCTCTTCGTTGTCGGTCGCGTCGTACAGCAGATACACCTTGCCGCGTCCGGTCTCGGCAACCATCACGTGCCAGGTGTAGGCGCCGGGTTCGATCAGGTGCAGCCCGTTATCCAGACCCAGCACTTCATCGGGGATGCCAGCCGGACGCTGCCCGTCCACGCTCATCCAGGCGCGCATCGATCCGCCCAATTCGCGCACGCCCTGGCGCGGCAGGAATTCGTCGCTGGCGCGCGCGTGCTGCACCAGCCGGTCCATTTCGGTATTGAGAATGTCGTTGACCAGATCGTCTTCCATCTGGTCGAACGTCAGGTAGGCCAAGAGCGCCAGCGCCGTCACGAACAGGGCAACCGTGCCCGTCAGCGCCCACACCACGCGCTGCGTCAACGTGCCGGCGGCAGCACGCGTCATGCCGCCGCCCCGCCCAGCGTCAAGCGCCAACCGGTGCCGTGCAGGGTCTCGATGCCATCAAAGCCGGCATCCGCCAGCGCGCGGCGCAGCAGATGAACCTGACTGCGCAGCGCGTCGGAGGACGGCGGCTCGTTGCCCCACAGCATGGACTCCAGCTCTTCACGCGCCACGACCCGGCCGGGGTCGCGCATCAGCGCTTCCATGATCAGGCCCGCCTTGCGCGTCAGGTGCACAGCCGTGCCGTTGACCGACACCGCGCGGCTGCGCGTGTCGTACTGCACGGGGCCGAACACGCGCACCGCATCCACCGTTGAGCCCTTGGCGCGCTGAATCAGCGCCAGCAGACGCGCTTCGACTTCGAGCAACGCGAAGGGTTTGGTGAGGTAATCGTCGGCGCCATGGGAAAAGCCCGCCAGCTTGTCTTCCAGGCTGTCGCGCGCGGTAAGGATCAGCACGGGCACATCCACGCGCCGTTCGTTGCGCAAGGCGTGCAGCACCGCGTTGCCATCCATGCCCGGCAAGCCGATGTCCAGGATCAGCGCATCAAAGCGCTGCTCTTTCATGCGTTCCAGCGCGGCGTGGCCGGTGTAGGCCACGTCCGGCAAAAACCCGCGCACCTCCAGGAAGGAGAACAGGTTGCCGGCGATGATGTGATCGTCTTCGACGATCAGTACCCGATGATTCGCGCCCGCCGCGGGACTGACTGCCATTATTGAGGCTCCGTGTGGAATAAGGAACGCAAGGGTAAGCGGGCCGCGCCGCTCAGGCTTGCAGCACCTTGCCCGGATTCATGAGCCCTTGCGGGTCCAGCGCACGCTTGATCCGGTGCATCAGCGCAAGTTCGACGGGGCTCTTGTAGCGCGGCAGTTCATCGCGCTTGAGTTGGCCCACGCCATGCTCGGCGCTGATCGAGCCGCTATGCGCATGCACGCTGTCATGCACCACGCCGTAAATCTCGCTTTGCAGGGCCAGCAACTCGGCCTCGGTTTGGCCTGCGGCGTTCGCCACGTTGTAATGCAGATTGCCATCGCCCAGATGTCCGAAGATCACATGGCGCACGCCAGGAAAACGCGCTTGCAGCAAGGCATTGGTCTTGTGCACGAAGCCGGCGATGGACGAAATGGGAATGGACACGTCGTGCTTGACCGATTTGCCCAGCTCGGCCTCGGCCAGCGGAATGCTTTCGCGCAAGTGCCATAGCGCCTTGCTCTGCGCCACGTTGGCGGCGATGACGGCGTCGTCGACGAGGCCGGCGTCGATAGCCTCGCCCAGCACGGCTTCAAAGCGTTCACGCGCATGCGCTTCGCTTTCGCTGTCGGACAACTCAAGCAACGCAAACCACGGGGACTCGGCGGATGCGCCTTCGAAGGGCAGGCGCTGCTGCGGGAACAGCCGCACCACGGCTTGCAGGCACGCGCCGCTCATCAATTCAAAGCCCGTCAACGCCGCACCGAAACCCGTGCGTGCGCGCGACAGCAATTCCACGGCATGGTCGATCGTGTCGAGGGTGAGCAGCGCGGTGCACGACGCCACCGGCCGGGGGAACAGTTTCAGCGTGGCGGCGGTGATGATGCCCAGCGTGCCCTCGCTGCCGATATACAGGTCGCGCAGGTCGTAGCCGGTGTTGTCTTTGCGCAGGCCGCGCAGCCCGTTCCAGATTTCGCCATCGGCCGTCACCACTTCCAGGCCCAACGCCA
>Ga0213827_1001847_pt1 | contig 11550 bp, 12 predicted proteins | sample MC6MC0898MG_FD_180669 | JGI IMG/M metagenome (GOLD analysis project Ga0213827, IMG submission 180669) | Enriched soil aggregate microbial communities from Iowa State University, Ames, United States - MC6-MC0898-MG | ecosystem: Environmental > Terrestrial > Soil > Unclassified | place: USA: Iowa...
GCCCGCGAACTGGTGGTGCCCTGGTCCAGGGCGATGATGTAGTTCTTATCCTGGGTGTCTGTCATGGTCGTAGGCCTTGCAAAAATAGGGGGTCAGGGCACAAGCATCAGTTGGCTTGAGTATCGCCCTGGCGATTGTCGTTTGTCTCAGGGTTCGCGTTTTGCGCCACTGGCAGGTTGCGGGCGATCAGGCCGCGATAAGTCGCGGCGCCCAGGCAAGCGCCCAGTATCGGTGCACACACCGGAACCAGGAAATACGGGATGTCCCGGCCGCCAGTGAAGGCGATTTCGCCCCAGCCGGCCAGGAAGGTCATCAGTTTTGGCCCGAAATCACGGGCCGGGTTCATCGCGAAGCCGGTCAGCGGGCCCATGGCACTGCCAATCACGGCGATCAGCAGGCCGATCAGCAGCGGTGCCATGGCACCGCGGGGCAAGCCGTTATTGTCGTCGGTCAGGGCCATGATCACCGCCATCAGGATCGCGGTGATCACCACTTCGACCAGAAAGGCCTGGCCAGTGGTGAGTGAAGGGTGCGGATACGTGGAAAACACCGAGGCCAGTTCAAGGCTTTCTGTGCTGCCGCGCAGCATGGCGTGGGTTTGTTCGAAATCGAAGAAGAGGCTGCTGTACAAGGTGTAGACCAGCGCCGCGCCGCAGAACGCGCCGCACACCTGGGCCAGCATGTAGAACGGCAGCTTGCGCTTGTCGAAACCAGCGAACAGCGTCAGTGCGATACTCACGGCCGGGTTCAGGTGCGCGCCGGAAATGCCGGCGGTGAGGTAGATCGCCATGCTCACACCGACGCCCCAGATGATACTGATCTCCCATAGCCCAAAGCTGGCGCCCGCTACCTTGAGCGCGGCGACACAACCGGTGCCGAAGAATATGAGCAGCGCCGTGCCGAGGAACTCGGCCAGGCATTGGCTGGACAGCGTGGGTTCGCGTAGAGCAGTCGTCATTATGACCTCGTTTTTTTTGTTGTGAGGCGCGTGGGCGCTCGACAGCAAAGCCTGGTGTCTATCCCCGTTGACCCCAGGCAGATGTAGGAATGCACCTTATAAGTGCACCATTTATTCAGAAACGAAAAAATATAGACAAGAAACGCTTATGTCAAAGGTCGAAAGTGAACGGTCGGTCACGTTCTGGACGGTATTTGCGCTGCTGAGTCCGCGTGCTAGACAGGCGCGTAGGGCATAAATTGGCTGGGCTGTGGGAATTGTCCTAAAGTAGCCGCCGATCTGTCCTAGACCGGAGCCCTGCATGACCCCCGCCCTCGATTTGCTGAAAAAAGCCCGCGCCGAGCACCGCGTGCACAGTTACGAACATGACCCCAAATCGGCGTCATACGGCCTGGAGGCAGCGGAGAAGCTAGGGCTGGATCCACAGCAGGTTTTCAAGACCTTGCTGGCCAGCAGCGAAAAGGGCGAATTGCTGGTGGCGGTGGTGCCGGTAGTGGGCACGCTGGACCTCAAGGCATTGGCGCATGCCGCGGGCGTGAAGAAATGCGAGATGGCAGACCCCGCAGCAGCGCAGCGGGCCACAGGCTACCTGGTCGGGGGCATCAGCCCGTTGGGGCAGAAGAAGCGACTGCGCACCTTCATCGATGATTCGGCGCAAAACTTTGCAACTATCCATGTCAGCGCTGGGCGCCGTGGATTGGAAGTGGAGTTGGCAGCTGCGGTGTTGGCAGCACATACCCAAGGCACGTTTGCCGGAATCGGCCGGGGCTGATTCCACAAAGCGTGCGTTTTCTCAAGGAGAACACTGTACCTGTGGGAGCCGGCTTGCCGGCGATGGGCCGCGAAAGCGGCCCCAGTTTCATGATCAGGTCGCCGAGCTGTACCGACGAACCCCGTTCTCCTGGCGCTGCAATTGCGCCGCAACACTGCCCGGCACCGGGAACAGCACCAGGTGATCAGCCTTCACGGCAATCCCGACAGCTTCACCGACCTGGTGGTCGATATGGCTTGGGAATATCGCTTCCAACTGGCTACCGGTGGGCAGTTGCAGGCGGTACAGGGTCGATGCGCCGAGGAAACTCTTGCCGACGATGTTCGCCCGAAGCGCGCTGTCTGCGGCAGGCACGATGTCGTCTGGGCGCAGCAGCACGTCTACCGAGCTGCCCGGTGCCATGATGTAGGCACGGTTGCCGCGCAGCTCACCGAGTTCGGTATTGACCGACTCGTGGCTGCTCATCTGGCCGCGGATGAAGTAACCCTGGCCGATGAAGCTCGCAACGAACGGGGTTTGCGGCTCATGGTAAAGGTTGTAGGGCGTATCCCACTGCTCCAGGCGGCCTTCCTTGAATACGCCCACGTGGTCGCTGACCGCGAAGGCTTCTTCCTGGTCATGGGTGACCAGGATCGCGCTGGTACCGCGGCTTTTCAGGATGTCGCGGACCTCATGGCTGAGGCGCCGGCGCAGCTCCACATCGAGGTTGGAAAACGGCTCGTCGAGCAGTAGCAGTTGCGGTTCGGGGGCCAGCGCCCGGGCCAGGGCAACGCGCTGCTGCTGGCCACCGGAAAGCTCGTGCGGGTAACGCCCGCCCAGGCCACCGAGTTTGACCAGCTCGAGCATTTCTTCCACCACCTGCGCCTGTTCAGGGTGCTTGGCGATGCCGAAAGCGATGTTCTGCGCCACGGTCAGGTGCGGGAACAGTGCGTAGTCCTGAAACACCATGCCGATGCGGCGTTTTTCCGGGGACAGGGTGAAACCGGCGCGGGAAATAACCTCGCCGGCCAGCTGGATCTCACCCTCGTGCACCGGCTCGAAGCCGGCGATCGCACGCAGGGTGGTGGTCTTGCCGCAACCCGACGAGCCCAGCAGGCAACCGATGTCGCCTGCGTTCAAGTGCAGGTTGAGGTTCTGGACGATGCGCTGGTCGCCGTAGCCGCAGGCGAGGTCGCGCAGGTTGAGCAGTAGAGGTTGACTCATGCGTGGTGGTAAGCCGGTTCGACAAGGAATTCGAGAAGGGCCTTCTGTGCATGCAGGCGGTTTTCAGCCTGGTCCCAGGCGACCGAACGAGGGTCGTCGAGCAGGTCATGGCTGATTTCCTCACCGCGATGGGCGGGCAGGCAGTGCATGAACAGGGCGTCGGGTGCCGCCAGGTCGAGCAGAGCGCGGGTGACCTGGTAAGGCGCGAAATGCGCCAGGCGCCGTGCAGTTTCCTCCTCTTGACCCATGGAAGTCCAGACATCGGTGGTTACCAGGTGCGCACCGCGGACGGCTTCACGCGGGTCACGGATGAGCTGCACGCGATCACCGCCCAGTGCCATGAAGCGTGGATCGGGGTCGTAGCCTTCCGGGCAGGCGATGCGCAGCTGGAAGTCGAACTGCTGGGCAGCTTCGATGTACGAGTTGCACATGTTGAAACCGTCGCCGATCCAGGCCACGGTCTTTCCCTGGATCGAGCCGCGGTGTTCATGGAAGGTCTGCATGTCGGCCAGCAACTGGCACGGGTGCGACTCGTCGGACAGGCCGTTGATCAGCGGCACGCGCGAGTTGGCGGCGAATTCGGTGAGGGTGCTGTGGGCGTGGGTGCGGATCATCACCGCATCGACCATGCTCGACAACACGATGGCGCTGTCGCTGATCGGCTCGCCTCGGCCCAGCTGGGTGTCGCGCGGGGACAGGAAGATCGCCTGGCCGCCGAGCTGGATCATGCCAGCCTCGAACGACACCCGGGTGCGGGTCGAAGATTTTTCGAAGATCATGCCCAGAACGCGGTTTTTCAGGGGTTCGAACAACACGCCGCGCTTGCGCAGGTCCTTCAGCTCGATGCCTCGGCGGATCACCCCGAGCAATTCGTCGGTGGTGAAATCCAGCAGGGAGAGAAAGTGCCTAGCGCTCATGATTGACTACCTTATCTGCAACGGTATGCAGGTCGACCGTATGGTTTTTTTTGACAACGGGAGTGACCTGCGGCGTAAGCCGCACGGGGCGGACGAAATAGGGAAAGGCGCAATACTATAATTAAATGTCGCCTGAAACCAAGAGGGGAAACAGCGGCTCTGTTGCAAAGGGTGTAATTACCCATTGAGCCTGCGCTGTTTTTTATTTGCTACAGGGGTTGTACACGGCTTGCTGGCGATTTGGCAAATGGCTGTCGCAAATCGTGTGCCTGATGTCGGGGGATTCACACCACGAAGCGCGCTGGCAGGGGGCAAGGGCAGGGCGCATAGTCGGCTTCGGATAACAACCAAAGGCAGAGGCGGCCATGACCAAGACCCTGCATCACCGTGCCTGTCACCTGTGCGAAGCGATCTGCGGGCTGAACATCGAAGTCAGCCATGACCAAGGGCGGGCGCGTATCAGTTCGATCAAGGGCGATCCGCTGGACCCGTTCAGCCGCGGCCATATTTGCCCCAAGGCAGTGGCCTTGCAGGATATCCAGGACGACCCTGACCGCTTGCGTCAACCGCACCGGCGGGTCGGCGACCAGTGGCAGGCCATCAGCTGGGAGCAAGCCTTCGCCCTGGCGGCCGACAGGCTGTGGTCTATCCAGCAGGCCCATGGGCGTAATGCCGTGGCGGTCTATCAGGGCAACCCCAGCGTGCACAACTATGGGTTGATGACCCACAGCAACTATTTCCTGGGCCTGCTGAAAACGCGCAACCGCTTTTCCGCCACGTCCGTTGACCAACTGCCACAGCACCTGACCAGCTACCTGATGTACGGCCACGGCCTGCTGCTGCCTGTTCCGGATATCGACCACACCGATTTCATGCTGATTCTTGGCGGCAACCCGTTGGCCTCCAACGGCAGCATCATGACCGTGCCAGACGTGGAAAAGCGCCTCAAAGCCCTCAAGGCACGTGGCGGACAGTTGGTCGTGGTGGACCCGCGGCGTAGCGAAACGGCGGCCATGGCGGACCGGCACCTGTTCATTCGCCCGGGCGGCGATGCCGCCTTGCTGTCCGGGCTGCTCAACACCCTGTTCGACGAGGGCTTGGCCCGCGGCTCGCATTTGCCGGTCAACGGGCTGCAGCAAGTGCAGGCAGCGATTGCGCCTTTCAGCGCCGAGGCCATGAGTGCGCTTTGCGGCATCGACGCCGCCTGCATCCGCCAGCTGGCGCGGGATTTTGCCGCCGCCGACAAAGCTGTCTGTTATGGCCGCATGGGCGTGTCGACCCAGGCATTCGGCACGCTGTGCCACTGGCTGGTGCAAGTGATCAACCTGGTGACGGGCAACCTCGACCGCGAAGGCGGAGCGCTGTGCACCGAACCCGCCGTTGACCTGGTGGCGAGCACCTCGGGTGGCCATTTCAATGCCTGGCAGAGCCGGGTTTCAGGCTTGCCCGAATACGCTGGCGAATTGCCTGTGGCCGCCCTGGCCGAAGAAATGCTGACGCCTGGCGAAGGGCAGGTACGGGCCTTGGTGACCGTCGCTGGCAACCCGGTGCTCTCCACGCCCAATGGTCGACAGCTGGATGCGGCCTTGCAGGGGCTGGAGTTCATGCTCAGCATCGACCTGTACATCAACGAGACGACCCGCCATGCCGACCTGATCCTGCCCTCTACGTCAGCGCTGGAAAACGACCATTACGACAGCACCTTCAACCTGTTGGCGGTGCGTAATGTCACCCGCTTCAATCGGGCGATCCTGGCCAAGCCGCAAGGCGCTCTGCACGACTGGGAAATCTTCGTTGGCCTGGCGCAGGCTTTTGCCCAGCGCGCAGGGCTGGAACTCAAACCGACCCTTGCACCGGCGCAGATGATCGACCTGGCGTTGCGTAAAGGGCGGTATGGCGAGGAGAGCGCCTGGAAGCTTTCCCTCCAAGCGTTGGATGAACACCCGCATGGCCTCGATCTGGGGCCGTTGGGCGCCAATCTGGGGGCACGCCTGGCGACCGCGAGCAAGGCAGTGGAAGCAGCCCCACAGGCCGTACTGGATGACTTGCGCCGGCTTCGCGAACAATCCCCACCCGGGCCGGGCGAATTGTTGCTGATCGGGCGGCGGCATGTGCGCAGCAACAACTCCTGGATGCACAACTTCCACCGGCTGGTCAAAGGCAAGCCGCGCCATCAGTTGCTCATGCATCCGCAGGATTTACTGCAGCGGCAGTTGGAGGATGGCCAGCGAGTGCGCATCCGTTCACGCACCGGTAGCCTGGAAGTCGAGGTGCAGGCGTGCGAGGACATGATGCCAGGGGTGGTCAGCCTGCCGCATGGTTTCGGTCATGGCCGCCAGGGCGTGCACATGCAGATCGCGCAGGCGCAGCCTGGTGTCAGTGCCAATGACTTGACCGATGAGTGTTTGCGCGATGCCGTATCCGGTAACGCAGCGCTCAATGGCGTGCCCGTGCAAGTGGAGGCCGCCTGAGGCTTGGCAAGGCCGAGCACGGCGCTTGGGTTTCCGATACAATGCGTCACCGTGCCGACGACCGTGTCGGAAAGTTCAGCCGAGGTGCTACATGGATATCATCGAAACCATCAAAGAGCAGATTGCCAACAACACCATTCTGCTTTACATGAAAGGCTCGCCGAATGCCCCGCAGTGTGGCTTCTCGTCCCGTGCCTCGCAGGCCGTCATGCAGTGTGGCGAGAAGTTCGCCTACGTCGACATCCTGCAGAACCCGGAAATCCGCGCCAACCTGCCCAAGTACGCCAACTGGCCTACCTTCCCGCAGCTGTGGGTCGCCGGTGAACTGGTCGGCGGTAGCGACATCGTCCTCGAGATGTTCGAGAAGGGCGAGTTGCAGACCCTGATCAAGGAAGCCGCCGCCAAGGCCAAAGCTTCCGAAGCCTGACCTTCCGGCAGGCATAAAAAAACCCGCTCATGGCGGGTTTTTTATTGGGCGCTGATTTTACTCTTCGCCCATCTGCGACTGCAGGTAGTTCTCGATGCTGATCTTGTCGATCAGGCTCAGTTGAGTTTCCAGCCAGTCGATGTGCTCTTCCTCGGACTCGAGGATGTCTTCGAGCATGTCACGCGAGCCGAAGTCGCCGACGGTTTCGCAGTGGGCAATGGCGGCTTTCAGGTCGGCCAGGCCTTTCTGTTCGAGCTTCAGGTCGCACTCGAGCATTTCCTTGGTGTGCTCGCCGATCAGCAGCTTGCCCAGGTCCTGAACGTTAGGGATGCCCTCGAGGAAGAGAATACGCTTGATCAGTTTGTCAGCGTGTTTCATCTCATCGATGGATTCCTTGTACTCGTGCTTGCCGAGCTTGTTCAGGCCCCAATCTTCGTACATGCGGGCGTGCAGGAAGTACTGGTTGATCGCGACCAGCTCGTTTCCGAGGATCTTGTTGAGATGCTGGATGACGCTTACGTCGCCTTTCATTGCGGGTTCCTGCCCTGTAGAAGTGTGCCAATACAGAGAAGTTTGAGCCTGATACTTAGGGCTGTCAAACCTAAGTTCTTGAATAATAAGTGAAAATTAATAGGAATAAGAATGTTTGTGAACCGCGTTGGCGAGCTAACTTATTGAATTCTAGGCATAAAAAAACCGGACACGAGGTCCGGTTCTTCAAATTCGGCGTTATCAAGCGGCAGTAAATTCTACCGGATAGGGCAGGGCGGCTCGCTGGCTGACCTGAAGCTTGGTGAGCGTCTCACGCACCACCTCCTTGGCCAGGCAGGCACACTTGCCACATTGGCTGGCGACATTGGTCGCGGCTCGAACTTCCTTGTAGCTGCAGCATCCTTCATAGATCGCATCGCGGATCTGTCCGTCGGTCACGCCGACACAAAGACACACATACATAAAGTCGGACCATCGCTGGTTGAGTCGATGTGGGGAGAGTAATGGTAATGAGAATGCTTGTCAAAACACTTCGTCGGAGCCCGCGTGCTTGAGCGACCGGTGGTTGGATTCGGCCTGTCATCAGAAGCCGTGTATGATGGGCGGCCTTTGTTGGATGTCGGGCAAGCCCGCTTGGCCCGGCAAACGGTTTTTCACCCTCATCAGGAGATTACAATGAGCGTACTCGTTGGCAAACAAGCCCCCGACTTCACCGTTCCGGCTGTGCTGGGCAACGGCGAAATCGTCGACAGCTTCAACCTGGCCTCGGCCATCAAGGGCAAGTACGGCCTGGTGTTCTTCTACCCGCTGGACTTCACCTTCGTCTGCCCGTCCGAGCTGATCGCCCTGGACAACCGCATCCCGGACTTCCAGGCGCGCAACGTCGAAGTGATCGGCGTGTCGATCGACTCGCACTTCACCCACAACGCCTGGCGTAACACCCCGGTCAACAACGGCGGCATCGGCCAGGTCAAGTACACCCTGGCGGCCGACATCACCCACGAAATCTGCAAAGCCTACGACGTCGAGTCCGAAGGCGGCGTAGCCTTCCGTGGCGCCTTCCTGATCGACACCAACGGTGTGGTCCGTTCGCAAATCGTCAACGACCTGCCGCTGGGCCGTAACATGGACGAGCTGCTGCGCCTGGTCGATGCCCTGCAGTTCCACGAAGAGCACGGCGAAGTCTGCCCGGCCAACTGGAAAAAAGGCGACAAGGGCATGAACGCTTCGCCAGAAGGCGTTGCTGCTTACCTGAGCGAGAACGCTGGCAAGCTGTAATTGCCAAGCGCATAAAAAAACCGGCCTTCGTGGCCGGTTTTTTTATGCCTGGATGTCGAGGCTTCCAGTGCTTGTTCTTGCCCCATCGCCGGCAAGCCGGCTTTCACAGGCTCGAGCATTGCGCGGTACCTGTGGGAACCGGCTAGCCGGCGATGAGGGCCTCAACTCAGTCGTTGAAGTCGCGCCAGCCGCCCATTTCCTTCCAGCGGTTGACGATGCCGCAGAATAGCTCGGCCGTCTTCTCCGTGTCGTAACGCGCGGAATGCGCCTCACGGCCATCGAAGTCGATGTCGGCACTCTGGCAGGCACGCGCTAGCACGGTCTGGCCGTACGCCAGGCCAGCCAGGGTGGCGGTGTCGAAGCTGGAGAACGGGTGGAACGGGTTGCGCTTCAGATCGTTGCGGGCCACCGCGGCGTTGAGGAAGCCCAGGTCGAAGCTGCTGTTGTGGCCGACCAGGATCGCCCGCTTGCAGCCATTGGCCTTCAGTGCCTTGCGCACGCCACGGAAAATGTCGGTCAGCGCGCTTTCCTCGCTCACCGCCATGCGCAGCGGGTGGTCCAGCTTGATGCCGGTGAACTCCAGTGCGGCAGCCTCGATGTTGGCGCCTTCGAATGGCTCGACACGGTAGAAGTAGGTGTGTTCAGGGAACAGAAAACCTTTTTCGTCCATGCCGATGGTCACGGCAGCGATCTCGAGCAGGGCGTCGGTGGCGCTGTTGAAACCGCCGGTCTCGACATCCACCACCACTGGCAGGTAGCCACGGAAGCGCTCGGCCATCGGGTGACGCGAGCCGCTACCGGCCTGGCCTTCCTGGTCGTCTTCGTAGAGGTCTTCGCTCACGCGTTGTCCTCCAGCAGGCGCCAGCGCAGTTTTTCACCGGCGCGCAGCGGGATCACGGTCTGCTCGCCAAACGGCAGGCTGTCCGGGGCTGTCCACTCTTCGCGCACCAGGGTGATGCTGTCGGTGTTGGCCGGCAAGCCGTAGAAGGCCGGGCCGTGCAGGCTGGCGAAACCTTCCAGCTTGTCCAGCGCATTGCGCTGTTCGAAGGCTTCGGCGTACATCTCGATGGCCGCATAAGCGGTGTAGCAACCGGCACAACCGCAGGCAGCTTCCTTGGCATGACGGGCATGGGGGGCCGAATCGGTGCCGAGGAAGAACTTCGGGTTGCCGCTGGTAGCCGCGTCCAGCAGCGCCACCTGGTGGGTGTTGCGCTTGAGGATGGGCAGGCAGTAGAAGTGTGGGCGAATGCCGCCAACCAGCATGTGGTTGCGGTTGTACAGCAGGTGCTGGGCAGTGATGGTCGCGCCGACGTTGGCCGAGGCCTCGGTGACGAACTGCGCGGCATCGGCCGTGGTGATGTGCTCGAACACCACTTTCAACGACGGGAAGCGCTCGACCAGGCGGCGCATGTGCTCGTCGATGAAGCGCTTTTCGCGGTCGAACACGTCGATCTCGCTGCGGGTCACTTCACCGTGCACCAGCAGCGGCATGCCGACTTCTGCCAGCGCCTCGATGGCCGGGAAGATGTTGTCGATGCTGGTGACGCCGGAATCGGAGTTGGTGGTCGCGCCGGCCGGGTACAGCTTGGCGGCGTAGACGATGCCGCTGGCCTTGGCCGCGCGGATGTCCTCGGGGCTGGTGCGGTCGGTGAGGTACAGCACCATCAGCGGCTCGAAGCGGCTGCCGGCCGGGCGTGCAGCAAGGATGCGCTCGCGGTAGGCCGTAGCTTCGTCGGCATTGCGTACCGGTGGAACCAGGTTAGGCATGATGATGGCACGGGCGAAGGTACGCGCCACATCGCCAACGGTGTGGGGCAGGACGGCACCATCGCGCAGATGGATGTGCCAGTCGTCGGGACGCAGGAGGGTCAGGCGATCGGACATTGGGGATTCCAGGCGGGTCGAACTCAGGGCCCAATGCTACCGGAAAACCCCGTGCCGAGCACGGCTATCAAGTTTTCCGGCATGCGTCCGATAGCCTGCCTGTAAGCCGTCAGAATTAGTGGAGCCGCCCGTGCGCCAGCGTTACCTAGCCCTGTTGACCCTGTTCGCCAGCCTGCCGGCCGGTGCATTGACCTTCCAGACCCGCATGGAGAACATCGCCTGGAAAGTCGAGGGTGACCAGTTCGAATGCCGCCTGATCCAGCCGATCGACGGTTTTGGCAGTGGCGAATTCGTGCGCAGGGCAGGTGAGCAGCCAGTGTTCCAGCTGCGTTCGACCAGCAATGTGCTGGGTGCCGGGTCTGCCACGCTGCTGGCCGCTGCCGCACCGTGGCAACCCGGGCGTGGTGACATCAACCTGGGAGCGGTGCACCTGGCGCGCAGCGGTGTCCTGTTCAGTTCGTCCCAAGGCCAGGCAAGCCGCCTGATCAATGGGTTGCTCGATGGCCGCAGTACGGTGGTGCGAAGCTATAGCGGCGAAGCGGGGCGGCCGATGGAAGTCCGTGTGCTGCCGGTGAGCTTCGCCAAGGCCTACAGCGACTATCAGGCCTGTGCCGGCAAGATGTTGGCGATGAACTACGATCAGGTTCGCCAGACTCAGGTCGGTTTCCCCGGCGGTGGGATTGATCTGGACGCTTCGGCCCGTGCGCGGCTGGATGTGATTCTCGACTATCTCAAGGCTGATCCGACGGTCAACCATATCGAGCTCAATGGTCACTCCGACAACAGTGGCAACCGCCTGACCAACCGGGATACTTCGCGGCGCCGTGCGCTGGCGGTGGCTGAATACTTCAAGGCCCACGGTATTGCTGAAGATCAGATCACCGTACGCTTCCATGGTGAGCGATATCCGCTGGTGAAGAACAACAGTGCCGCGAATCGCGCACGCAACCGGCGGGTGAATATCGAGCTGGATCGAGTGGTGCCGGTGGAGAAGCCGGCACCGGTTGCGGCGCCGGCGAGTGGGGCTGGGACTGGGGCGGTTCCGGCTTCAGCACCGGCGGCACCTGGGGTCAAAGCATCCTGATTTCGGGGGGCGGGGACCGAGGGGGCACCAAGTGCATGCCTTGAGGGGTGTGGCGCCTATGAGA
>Ga0213827_1001849_pt1 | contig 11540 bp, 10 predicted proteins | sample MC6MC0898MG_FD_180669 | JGI IMG/M metagenome (GOLD analysis project Ga0213827, IMG submission 180669) | Enriched soil aggregate microbial communities from Iowa State University, Ames, United States - MC6-MC0898-MG | ecosystem: Environmental > Terrestrial > Soil > Unclassified | place: USA: Iowa...
TCATCAGCGGTGACTCGTACACCTTCATGGACACCAGCGACTACACCATGTACGAGCTGAACGCCGAAGACATCGAAGCCGTTCTGCCGTTCATCGAAGAAGGCATGGAAGACGTCTGCGAAGCCGTGTTCTTCGAAGGCCGCCTGGTATCGGTTGAACTGCCGACCACCATCAGCCGTCAGGTTGTCTACACCGAGAACGCTGCTCGCGGCGACACCTCGGGCAAGGTCATGAAGCCTGCCAAGCTGAAGAACGGTACTGAACTGCAGGTTGCCGACTTCATCAACATCGACGAGTGGATCGACATCGACACTCGCGAAGGTGGTGTGTACAAGGGCCGTTCCAAGAAGTAATCCTTCTTGTGACGTGCACAAAAAACCCGGCCTTGGCCGGGTTTTTTTTGGCTGAAATTTGCACTGGCTTGCTGTGGCGGCGGGTCTGCCCGCGAAGCAAGCGCCGCCAGATTCAGACAGTAACGTGCAGCCTTACGTCCACATTCCCGCGGGTAGCGTTGGAATAAGGGCAAACGTGGTGCGCTTTCTCCACCAGCCCTTCGGCGTCCGCTTGGGCCAGGCCCGGCAGGTTGATGTGCAGGTCGATATCCAGGCCGAACCCCCCTGGAATCTGGCCAATGCCCACCTTGGCGGTGATCGATGCGTCAGCGGGCAGTTGTTTCTTTTCCTGGCCGGCGACGAATTTCAGTGCGCCGATGAAGCACGCGGAGTAACCGGCAGCGAACAGCTGCTCAGGGTTGGTGCCTTCACCGCCTGCGCCGCCCAGTTCTTTCGGGGTGCTCAGCTTGACTTCCAGTTTGCCGTCGCTGGAGCGGGATTTGCCGTCGCGACCGCCAGTGGAAGTGGCTTCTGCGATGTACAGCGGAGTGACCTTTTGCATCTTGAGCCTCGCTAGTGTGCTGTGCGACCCGCTTGAGGCGGGTGCGCCGGGTGGGTACGGGATTTAAGTTAGCGCGCAATTAGTTTGTGCGCAAGATAAATCTTCACCGCTCATCCGAACGGGCACTGCACAGCATAGCCGTCAGAGGTTCTTTTGCAGGCTGTCGCGCAGTGCAAGCAGGTCTGCCTGCAACTTCTGCAGGCTTTCAAGGCTGCGACCACTGGCCTTCAGAATGCAAGGCGGCACCGCTTTGGCCTGCTGCTGCAGGGCGCGGCCCTTGTCGGTCAGTTGCACCAGCACCACCCGTTCGTCCTCGCGGCTGCGGGTACGCTTGAGCAAGCCTTCGCTTTCCAGGCGCTTGAGCAAGGGGGTGAGCGAGCCAGGGTCGGTGAGCAAGTGCTGGCTGATCTCGCCCACGGTCAGGCCGTCCTGCTCCCACAACACGAGCATGGCCAGGTACTGCGGGTAGGTCAGCCCCAATGCCTGCAGCAGGGGTTTGTAGACCTTGGTCATCAGCAACGAGGTGGAGTGCAGGGCGAAGCAGACCTGATTGTCCAGCAGCAGCTCGTCGCAAGAGGCTTGGGTGTCGGCGTTCATGCAGGTCCTTGAATATGATCAGTGTGGAAATCCAGCGCGCTCAAGTTTAGCGCACTCATTGCCAGCGCAGCTCGCTTCGCAGCGCCAGGTCCCAGGGAGGAATCGGGCTGAAGCGGCTCTTGAGGAATTCGAGCAGCAAGCGGCTGCGAGAGTTCGTTTCATGTTCCAGGCGGAGCGCATAAATTCCGCTGGTCTCTGCGCCTGGCAGCCCGTCATGGCAAAACAGCGGCAGCAGCTCGCCACGCAGCAGGTACTCGCTGATCAACCAGGTCGGCAAATGCGCGATGCCGAGGCCTGCGAGGGCGCCGAACAGCAGGGTTTCGGCATTGTTGGCGGCCATGCGCATGCGTGCGGGGCGGTACAGGCGCAATTGCCCATCGACGTGGAAGCGCCAGGCAAACGGTGGCGCCAGGCCGTCCCAGTCCAGCCCGTCGTGTTCAGGCAGCTCGCTAGGGCAGGCGGGCACGCCACGGCTGGCCAGGTAGGTGGGGCTGGCACAGGCGATGCGCACCATGTAGGCCAGCGGGGTGGCGACCAGCCGGGTATCGGCCAAAGGGCCGGCGCGCAGGACCAGGTCGACTTCGCCCAGGTGGCTGCCGTGCAGGTCGACGAAACTGTCGATCAGGCGCAGGTGCACGTCCAGGCCAGGGTAGGCGACGAGGAAGTCGGCGATGGCCGGGGCCAGGTGACGGCGGCCGAAAGCGGCGGGGGCGTCGATACGGATCAGGCCTTCCGGGGCATTGCTCAGCGACACCGCCTCGGCGCGGGCCAGGCGCAGTTCCTCGATAATGCGCCGTGCCCGCTCGGCGAAGGCATTGCCCGCCGGTGTGGCGCGCACGGCATGGGTGCTGCGGGTAAACAGGCGGCTGCCGACGGCATGCTCAAGGTTGTCGATACGCCGTGCCACGGCAGAGGGCGTCAGCGGATGGCGCCGAGCGGCAGCGGAAAAGCTGCCGGTCTCCAGCACGTCAAGGAACAGGCTCAACTGGTCGGTGAGGGTATCAGGGCTCATGGTTTGCCTTGCTTTTGCATAAAACGCACAGCCATTGTGCGTTGCTGTGCGTTTCCCCGCCAGCGCGCAATCGTTAGCATGCTCGCATTGTGAATGAGGCGGATGAGGCCCTGATGATCGAGTGGTTGTTGTATATCGTGCTGGGCGCAGGCCTGGGCACCCTGGGTGGGCTGTTCGGCATTGGAGGCGGCTTGATTGCCATCCCGGCGCTGGGGGTTCTGTTTGGCCTGGATCAGCAGTTGGCCCAGGGCACGGCGCTGGTGATGGTGGTGCCGAATGTGCTGCTGGCGCTGTGGCGCTATCACCAGCGCAACCGCATCGAGCTGCGCCATGCCTTGCCGCTGTCGGCGTGCAGCTTCGTGTTCGCCTGGCTGGGCTCGATCTGGGCGGTGGGCATTGATGCGCACGCCATGCGCCTGGGTTTTGTCGGGTTTCTGGTGGCGCTGGCCATCTGGAACGTGGCGCGGATGTTTCTCAAGGCCGCACCCCCCAGCCCGCAAATGCGCCATGCCTGGCCATGGCTGGGCGTGCTGGGCTGCTTTTCCGGGACTATGGGCGGCCTGTTCGGTGTGGGCGGTGCAGTGGTTGCCACGCCAATCCTGACCAGTGTGTTCGGCACTACCCAGGTGGTGGCGCAAGGCTTGTCGCTGGCGCTGGCGGCGCCGAGCACCATGGTTACCTTGCTGACCTACGGCGTGCACCACAGTGTCGACTGGAGTGTGGGTATCCCGTTGGCGGTCGGTGGCCTGCTCAGCATCAGCTGGGGTGTGCGGCTGGCCCATGCGCTGCCGGAAAAGATCCTGCGCGGGATGTTCTGTGTATTTCTGGTGGTGTGCGCGGTGATGCTGGGGTTCGAGTTGTAAGGCCTACAGGAAGCCTTCGACGATGTAATCGGCCATGCAGTCGGTGATCGGCGACTGGGTCTGGGAATTGCGCAACAGCATCACATTTGCCACCGGCAGTTGTGGCAACCCGTCCTGCTCGCCAAGGATGCGAATATTACCGCCCACCAGGCTCTGCAATTGCGCCGTCACCGCAAGCCCTGCGGTGACGATGGCGAAGATCGCCGCCAGGCTGGGGCTGGTGTAGGCGATGCGATAGTCGATGCCCTGGGCCTCCAGGGCGTTGCAGGTCCAGGCGCGGCAGAAGCAGTCGGTGTTGAACAGCGCCAGCGGCATGGGCCGTTGTTCCTGCGGGCAGAAGCCTTCGGCGGCAGCCCATACCAGGCGCTCCTGGCGCAGCAGCTGGCCGATCTCATTGCCCGGTTCGCGGGTGACGATGGTCAGGTCCAGGTCCTGGCGCAGCATCAGGTGTTTCGACGAATCACAATGCACCTCCACCTGTACCAGCGGGTAGGCTTGGGCGAAGCTTGAGAGGATGGTCGGCAAGAAACGCATGGCGTAGTCGTCGGGCGTGCCGATGCGCACCACGCCCACCATGTGCGGCATGCGCAGGGTGTTGAACACCTCGCCATGCAGCTTGAGGATGCGCCGCGCGTAACCCAGCAGCACCTGGCCCTCGGCGGTCAGGCGCACCTGGCGGCCTTCGCGCTCGAACAGCTGGCGCTGCAGGATGTCTTCCTCCAGGCGTTTCATCTGCATGCTGACCGCCGACTGGGTGCGGTTGACCACTTCGCCGGCGCGGGTAAAGCCACCTTGCTCGGCGATGGCGACGAAGGTGCGCAGCACGTCGGCATCAAGGCTCTGGTACTGGGACATTGCATCAATCTCCGAGATGCATGGCATCAGAAACATTCGTTGGATTGATCTTAAGCCTGGCGTGAGACTGGAGCCATCAACACGGAGGGCTTCACGATGAAAGGTCATGTCAGCAGCATCCAGCAATCTGCGTTCTCCCTGAACCACCTGTGGCACGCAGCCCTTGAGCGCCCGCTGCGTTGGTACGACCTCTACCGCCAGCGCCAGGAACTGGCCAGTCTCAGCGATGCCACCCTGCACGATCTGGGCTTGAGCCGGGCAGATATCCAGCAAGAGGCCGATCGGCACTTCTGGGATGATCCGCTGAGCAAGGGGTGACTGTTCTGCCCCGGTGAACGCTCAGGTGCTCACCGGGGTAGCAGCAAAGCCATCGGGCAGAAAGTCCTTACCTCCCCCGTAAAACCCACTAACCTGCAGTGCGTTCCTTCAACGAACCGCGTATGATGCGCGGCCTTTTGGCGCGTTCGTCGCCAGAAACCTCGTTTTCATTCTTACACCGGGAGGTGCCCAGATGAGTGAGCAAGACCTGCAAAATACCGAAATTACCCCTCCGTCCGGCGAAAAGCTGCAGAAAGTGCTGGCGCGTATCGGCGTGGGCTCGCGCCGTGACGTCGAGGCCTGGATCAGCCAGGGCCGCATCAAGGTCAATGGCGTTGCCGCCACCCTCGGCCAGCGCGTCGACCTGCATGACGCCATCGCTGTAGACGGCAAGCTGATCAAGCGCGAAGAGGCCGCCGAGGCCACCCGCCGGGTGATCATGTACAACAAGCCGGACGGCGAGATCTGCACCCGTGACGACCCGGAAGGCCGCCCAACCGTGTTCGACCGCCTGCCACGCCCGAAGGAAGGCCGCTGGATCAACATCGGCCGCCTGGACATCAACACCACTGGTCTGCTGTTGTTCACCACCGACGGCGAGCTGGCCAACCGCCTGATGCACCCGTCCTACGAGATGGACCGCGAGTACGCGGTGCGTGTGCGTGGCGAAGTCGACGACGAGATGATCGACCGCCTCAAGGCTGGCGTGATGCTCGAAGACGGCCCGGCCAAGTTCACCGACATCCAGAAGGCGCCGGGCGGTGAAGGTTTCAACCACTGGTACCACTGCGTGGTGATGGAAGGGCGTAACCGTGAGGTTCGTCGCCTGTGGGAATCGCAAGGCATGGTGGTCAGCCGCCTGAAGCGGGTGCGCTTCGGCCCGGTGTTCCTCAATTCCGACCTGCCGATGGGCCGCTGGCGTGAAATGACCCAGGGTGAAATCGACATCCTGGCCGCCGAAGTAGGGCTGCAGCCGGTTGCCCTGCCTGCCATGAACCTCAAGGCCAAGGACAAGATGGAACGCCTGCAGCGCAAGTCGACCCGGCCGATGGGCCGTGGCGAGCGTGTGCGTAACCTTCGCCCGGCGCAGGAAGGCACTGCAGCCGCCGAGCGCCCGGCCCGTCAGCCGCGTGAAGATGCACCGCGCAAGGGCAACCGCGGCAGCGCCGTGGCCGAGCGCCCGAGCGAGATGCGCAAGCGCCCGTCCAAGCCTGACGGCGACAAGCCGGCAGGCCGTGGTCGCGGCAAGCCGCGTGGTTGATCTGCGGTAGCGGTAATGAAACAGCCAGCCTTCGGGCTGGCTTTTTTGTACCTGCGGGGAAGGGACTGCTGTGCAGCCCAATCGCCGGCAAGCCGGCTCCCACAAAAGCAGGTTTACACCACCCCTTGTTGTGGGGGCAGCCCACAAAAGCAGGTTTACACCACCCATTCGTGTGGGAGCCGGCTTGCCGGCGATTGGCCGCGCAGCGGCCCAAGATATTGAAGAAAAAGTAATTTTCGGACGACTGGCAAGTTTTCAAACCGCCTTGTAAAGAAATTTATACGGAACCGCCAGGATTCATGGGTCAGGCATGTATTCTGTAAAAATTACTTGCCAAGGTCACGTCCCCAGCACCCCGCCCAAGCCCGCTCCCCTATTGCCCAAACCCCCGTCCCACGGGGATATTGCGCCCATTGCCACGCGCAAAAAGCTCGTCCCCAGAGCCGAGCTACTAGAACAACAAATGGAGGCGCCATGTACGCCGATCACTGCGCCTTTCAAGGCTACCTACCACAGGACCGCTGCGTTTTTTCCGAGAGAACGACGCAACGCGTTGACGCCTGCGCGCTCGCAGGGGTATACAGTGCGCCGCGTTTTACCTGTGACCCTCTTGCGTACCGCGCACTCTTGCTCACACCCGGCTGAGCCGCCCTGGCGGCACCCGTGTTCAAGAAACCCAAGGTAACCACCTTGCCCATTCCGCTGCGCCACGAGCGCGGTGGGTCCGATTCCGTCACAGATAAAAACAATGCAGGTGACTTCGTTCATGAGTGAACACAACATGCATTCAGGCGAGCTCAAGCGGGGCCTGAAGAACCGCCATATCCAGTTGATCGCCCTCGGCGGCGCAATTGGTACCGGCCTGTTCCTCGGCTCGGCAGGCGTGATGAAAACCGCCGGCCCGTCGATGATCCTCGGCTACGCGATTTGCGGCTTCATCGCCTTCATGATCATGCGCCAGCTTGGCGAAATGATCGTCGAAGAGCCGGTGGCCGGTTCGTTCAGCCACTTTGCCCACAAATACTGGGGCGGTTTCGCCGGCTTCATGTCGGGCTGGAACTGCTGGGTGCTGTACATCCTGGTGGGCATGTCGGAGCTCACCGCGGTCGGCAAGTACATTCACTACTGGTGGCCAGAAATCCCCACCTGGGTGACGGCGGCAGGCTTCTTCCTGCTGATCAACTTCATCAACCTGATGAACGTGAAGGTGTTCGGTGAAGCGGAATTCTGGTTCGCCATCATCAAGGTTGCAGCCATCGTCGGCATGATCGGCCTGGGTGCCTACCTGCTTACCAGCGGCAGCGGCGGGCCTGACGCCTCGGTGACCAACCTGTGGGCGCATGGCGGCTTCTTCCCGCATGGCGTCAGCGGCCTGGTCATGGCATTGGCGTTCATCATGTTCTCGTTCGGCGGCCTGGAAATGCTCGGTTTCACCGCAGCCGAGGCTGACAAACCGCGAACCGTGATCCCTAAGGCGATCAACCAGGTCATCTACCGGATCCTGATCTTCTACATCGGTGCGCTGGTGGTGCTGCTGTCGCTGACCCCGTGGGACAACCTGGTCGCCAGCATCGACGCCTCCGGCGGCAGCTACGGCAGCAGCCCGTTCGTGCAGGTGTTCTCCCTGCTGGGCAGCGACGTGGCCGCGCACCTGCTGAACTTCGTGGTACTGACCGCGGCGCTGTCGGTGTACAACAGTGGCACCTACTGCAACGCCCGCATGCTGCTGGGCATGGCCGAGCAAGGTGACGCCCCGGCGGCCCTGGCCAAGGTCGACAAGCGCGGTGTGCCGGTGCGTTCGATCCTGGCGTCGGCTGCGGTGACCGTGATTGCGGTGCTGCTCAACTACTTCATGCCGCACGATGCGCTGGAGTTGCTGATGTCGTTGGTGGTGGCGACCCTGGTCATCAACTGGGCGATGATCAGCTATTCCCACCTCAAGTTCCGCCAGCACCTTGAGCGCACTGGGCAGAAGCCGCTGTTCAAGGCGCTGTGGTACCCCTATGGCAACTATATCTGCCTGGCGTTCGTGGTGTTGATCCTGGGCATCATGTTGCAGATCCCGGGCATCAAGATTTCGGTGTATGCGATGCCGGTATGGGTGCTGGGGATGTTCCTCCTTTACCTCATCAAGCCCAAGCGCCGCACACAGGTCAATGGCACTGCTGCCGGTACCGTGGCCAAGTAAGCGCTGCAGGTGGCATACAAAACCCGATGTCAGGTGACTGGCATCGGGTTTTTGTTGCCTGGCCCGGCCCTATCGCCGGCAAGCCGGCTCCCACAGAAATCGCGGGCGACGCACTACCCGGTGGGAGCCGGTTTGCCGGCGATAGAGCCCGCCCAGGCAATAACCCATTCAGATCTGCTCCAGCAGCCAGCTGCGAAACGCGCGCAACGAGGGCAGCGCCTCGTTCCGTGGCGGGTAGATCAGGTAGTAACTGCGCTGGCTGGCGAACGCTGCCCCCGGGCTGAACAGCTCACCCTTGGCCAACTCTTCCTCCACCAATATGCGCGGCACCAGCCCTATGCCGATCCCGGCGCGCACGGCCTGGATCAGGTGCGATGTCAGCTCGAAGCTCGGCCCCAGGCGCATCGCCCTGTGCGACAGGCCATGGTGCGAGAACCATTCGCCCCAGGCATGCGGGTTGTTGGCGACATTGAGCAGCACTTCGGCACTGATCCGCGCCGGGTCCCAGCCTTGGCTGTCGCCGCTGGCCTGTGGCGGCAGGATGACTACCAGTTCTTCGGCATGCAGGCGGTGGCAGATCAGCCCCGGCAGGTCGTGGCTGGCCACACCGATGGCGGCATCGATCTCGCTGGTGTCGAAGTTGATCGCTTCGATCCGGGAGTGGATGTGCACCAACATACCCGGGTGGGCGCCGTAGAAGGCATGCAGGCGCGGCAGCAGCCACTTGGAGCCGAAAGTGGGCAGGGTGGCCAGGCGCAGGGTGCCGACCCCGGACTGATAGGCCAGGGCCTGCAAGGTGGCACTGCGGATGCGGCCCAGGGCCTCGCTCAGCTCGCGCTGGTACAGCCGGCCGACGTCGGTCAGTTGCACTTGGCGGCCTTCACGGCGGAACAGGGTCAGGCCCAGCTGTTGCTCCAAGGCCTGTACCTGGCGGCTGACCGCGCTTTGGGTCAGCGACAGTTCGGCAGCGGCGCGGGTGTAGCTTTCATGTCGGGCGGCGGCCTCGAAGGCCAGCAGCAGCGACATGGACGGGGTGAGGTGGCGGTAATTCATTCATAAAAGTCATTGATAGCGGCAGGATTATCCGTTTGCCCCTGAAGCGAAACTACAGGAACATTGGCCTATGCGTCATCCCTGCAGGTCTAGACCCATGCCGTGATGACAGGATTTCCGTGAATTAGCCCATATCAAGAGGCCATCCTTCGATGATCGCCCAGCTGCCGACCGTTGCGCCGAGCGCCACCTACCCCGAATTCCTGGAAGCCCTGCGAGGCAGCGGCTTCCGTGGCCAGATCAGTGCCGACTATGGCACCCGTACGGTGCTGGCCACCGACAACTCCATCTACCAGCGCCTGCCCCAGGCGGCGGTGTTCCCGCTGGATGCCGATGACGTCGCGCGCGTGGCCGCACTGATGGGCGAGGCGCGCTTCGCGCAGGTCAAGCTGACCCCGCGCGGTGGCGGCACCGGCACCAACGGCCAGTCGTTGACCGACGGCATCATCGTCGACCTGTCGCGGCACATGAACAGCATCCTCGAAATCAACGTCGAGGAACGTTGGGTGCGGGTGCAGGCCGGTGTGGTCAAGGACCAGCTCAATGCCGCGCTCAAGCCCCATGGCCTGTTCTTCGCCCCCGAGTTGTCCACCTCCAACCGCGCCACCGTGGGCGGCATGATCAACACCGACGCCAGCGGCCAGGGTAGCTGCACCTACGGCAAGACCCGCGACCACGTGCTGGAGCTGCACAGCGTGCTGCTCGGCGGCGAGCGCCTGCACAGCCTGCCGATCGATGATGCAGCCCTGGAGCAGGCCTGTGCCGCGCCTGGACGAGTGGGCGAGGTGTACCGTACCGCCCGTGACATTCAGCAAACCCAGGCCGACCTGATCGAAACCACCTTTCCCAAGCTCAACCGCTGCCTGACCGGCTACGACCTGGCGCACCTGCGCGACGAGCAGGGCCGCTTCAACCTCAACAGCGTGCTGTGCGGCGCCGAAGGCTCGCTGGGTTATGTGGTCGAGGCCAAGCTCAACGTGCTGCCGATTCCGAAGTACGCGGTGCTGGTCAACGTTCGCTACACAAGCTTCATGGACGCGCTGCGGGATGCCAATGCACTGATGGCACACAAGCCGCTTTCGATCGAGACGGTGGACTCCAAGGTGCTGATGCTGGCGATGAAGGACATCGTCTGGCACAGCGTCGCCGAGTACTTCCCGGCCGACCCTGAGCGCCCGACGTTGGGCATCAACCTGGTGGAGTTCTGTGGCGACGAGCCGGCCGAGGTGAATGCCCGCGTCGAAGCGTTCGTCAAGCACCTGCAGGCAGACACCAGCGTCGAGCGTCTTGGCCATACCCTGGCCGAAGGCGCCGAGGCGGTGACCCGAGTTTACGTCATGCGCAAACGCTCGGTGGGCCTGCTGGGCAACGTCGAGGGCGAAGTGCGCCCGCAACCCTTCGTCGAAGATACCGCGGTGCCGCCGGAGCAACTGGCCGACTACATCGCCGACTTCCGTGCGCTGCTCGATGGCTATGGCCTGGCCTACGGCATGTTCGGCCACGTCGATGCCGGCGTGCTGCACGTGCGCCCCGCGCTGGACATGAAAGACCCGGCCCAGGCCGCCCTGGTCAAGCCGATCTCCGATGCCGTGGCGGCGTTGACCAAGCGCTACGGCGGCCTGCTGTGGGGCGAGCATGGCAAGGGCCTGCGCTCGGAATACGTGCCGGAATACTTCGGTGCGCTGTACCCGGCGCTGCAGCGCCTGAAAGGCGCGTTCGACCCACGCAACCAGCTCAACCCCGGCAAGATCTGCACCCCGCCGGACAGCGCCGAAGGCCTGACCAAGGTCGATGGCGTGACCCTGCGCGGCGACCTCGACCGCACCATCGACGAGCGTGTGTGGCAAGACTTCGGCAGTGCCGTGCATTGCAACGGCAACGGCGCCTGCTACAACTACGACCCCAACGACGCCATGTGCCCGTCGTGGAAGGCCACCCGCGAGCGCCAGCATTCGCCCAAGGGCCGTGCCTCGCTGATGCGTGAATGGCTGCGCCTGCAAGGTGAGGCGAACATCGACGTGCTGGCGGCGGCGCGCAACAAGGTGTCCTGGTTGCGTGGGCTACCGGCGCGGCTGCGCAACAATCGCGCACGCAGCCTGGGCCAGGAAGACTTCTCTCACGAGGTTTACGACGCCATGGCGGGCTGCCTGGCGTGCAAGTCGTGCGCTGGCCAGTGCCCTATCAAAGTCAACGTACCGGACTTCCGCTCGCGCTTCCTCGAGCTGTACCACGGGCGCTACCAGCGCCCCATGCGCGATTACCTGATTGGCTCACTGGAGTTCACCATCCCGTACCTGGCCCATGCGCCGGGGCTGTACAACGCGGTGATGGGGTCGAAGTGGGTGAGCAAGCTGCTGGCAGACAAGGTCGGCATGGTCGACAGTCCGCTGATCAGCCGCTTCAACTTCCAGTCCACCTTGACCCGCTGCCGAGTGGGCGTGGCCAGTGTGCCGGCGCTGCGTGAACTGACGCCGGCCCAGCGCGAGCGCAGTATCGTAT
>Ga0213827_1001853_pt1 | contig 11519 bp, 7 predicted proteins | sample MC6MC0898MG_FD_180669 | JGI IMG/M metagenome (GOLD analysis project Ga0213827, IMG submission 180669) | Enriched soil aggregate microbial communities from Iowa State University, Ames, United States - MC6-MC0898-MG | ecosystem: Environmental > Terrestrial > Soil > Unclassified | place: USA: Iowa...
GCTTGGGGGTCTGCATGCGCGCGGACAGCATCGGGATCAGGCTCACCGCGACCAGCCAGGAGGCCAGCAGCGAGACCGAGATCGTGATCGCGATCTGCGACATGAAGATGCTGATGTTGTTGGTCTCACCGAACAGGTTCGGCACGAACACGATGCAGTGGCACAGGGTGCCGGCGCTCAGCGCGATGGCCACGTTGCGGGTACCGATGATCGAGGCCAGCCGCGGCTGGTCCGGCATCCGTTCGCGTTCCTGGTAGATGCTCTCCACCACCACCACGGCGTTGTCCACCAGCATGCCGACCGCCAGCAGCAGACCCATCATGGTCAGGATGTTGAGGGTGACACCGGCGAAGTACATGAAGCCCAGGGTGATCACGAAACAGATCGGGATCGCCAGGGTCACCATCAGCGTGGAGGGCCAGTGGCGCAGGAAGAAGAACAGCACCGTGATCGACAGCAGCAGCCCCACCGCGCCGGCTTCGGCCAGCTCCAGCAGAGAGGACGTCACCATCTTGCCCTGGTTGTCGATGACCTTGATCTGCACATCGCGCATGGAGGGCTGCTTGCGGATCGCCTCGACCTCGGCCAGGGCCGCGCGCGAAACCTCCACCAGGTTGGCGCTGCGCTCCTTGAAGATATCCAGGCCCACGGCCGGGTTGCCATCCAGGCGACGGCCATAGTTCATGCGGGTGGGCTTGAGCCGGATCTCGGCGATGTCGCCCAGGCGCAGGCCCTTGTTGTCGATGACCAGGTCGCGCAGTTCCTGCAGGTCGGTGATTTCACCCACCGGCTGGATGCGCACGCGCTGGCCGTTGTCGTCGATCTGTCCGGCCGAGATCGAGAAGTTCAGCGTGCGCAGGCGGTCACTGAGCTCGTTGATGCTCAGGTTATGCGCGGTCAGCCGGTCCGGGCTGATCGCGATCTCGACCTCGTTCGGCGGAGCGCCGGAGATGTTGACCCGCGCCACGCCCGGGATGCGTTCGATCCGCCGCTTGAACTCGCGGTCGAGCATGTCGTACGCGCCGGTCAGGTCGGTGGCACTGGCCAGGCGCACCTTCAGCACCGGGTCGTCACTGCTGGACCACTTGAACACGTTGTAACGCTGCAGGTCGTCCGGCAGATCGCTGCGGATCGCATCGATGCGCTCGCGGGCATCGGAGGCGGCGATGGCGATGTCGCGGTCCCAGTCGGTGAACTCGATGAAGATGCTGGCACCTTCGGACGTGGCCGAGGAGCGCATGCGCTTGATCCCGGTCATCGTCGCCAGCGCTTCTTCGGTGGGCCGGATGATGTTGCGCTCCACCTCCTCCGGGGTGGAGCCGGTATACGGCACCTGCACGAACAGGAACGGCGCGGAGATGTCCGGCAGCGCTTCCAGCGGCAGCCGGAACGAGGCGATCAGGCCCACCACCGCCAACGACACGAAACACATGATCGTGGTGATGGGCCGGCGGATGGAGAACTCGGCAATGCTCATGCCGGCTCCTGTGCAGTGCCATGGCCGGCGTCGGCCAGCGGCGTCTTGAGGTGGCGGCCGCGCTCGCGGTAGTAGGCATCGCCGCGACGGTCGAGCAGGTCGTACACCACCGGGATCACCACCAGCGTCAGCAGGGTGGAGACCAGCAGCCCGCCGATCACGGTGATCGCCATCGGCGCGCGCACTTCGGCGCCCTCGCCCATCGCCACCGCCAGCGGCAGGAAGCCGAACAGCGTGCACAGCGTGGTCATGATGATCGGCCGCAGGCGCGAACGCGCCCCTTCCACCAGTGCCTCACGCTTGGGCACGCCCGCCTCGCGCAGCTGGTTGACCTTGTCGATCAGGATGATCGCGTTCTTGGTCACCAGGCCCACCAGCAGGATCAGGCCGATGAACACCACCACCGAGATCGGCTTGCCGGTCAGCATCAGGGCCAGGATCGCACCAACCAGCGCCAGCGGAATGGTGAACAGGATGACGAACGGGTGCAGCAGCGATTCGAACTGCGAGGCCATCACCAGGTAGACCAGGAAGATCGCCAGGCCGAAGGCGAAGATCAGCGAGCGTGCCGAGTCGGCCAGCTCCTCGCCCTGCCCGCCGATGTGCATGCCCACACCCGCGCCCAGCGGCTGCTTGGCGACCATGTCCTGCACTTCGCGCACGGCACCGCCGAGGTCGATGTCGCGCAGGTTGGCCGAGACCACCGCCACGCGGGTCTGGTCGGCGCGATGGATCTCGCTGGGGCCGTTGGTGGCGACCACCTCGGCCACCGAATCCAGCGTCACCGGCCGGGTGCTGCCCGGATTGACGATCAGGCGGCGGATGCTGTCCACGCTGGCCCGGTCGCCTTCCTGCGCACGCACCAGCACGTCGATCTTGCGGTCACGGAAGCTGTAGCGCGTGGCCACGTCACCGCGCACCTTCTTGACCACCACATCGGCGATCTGCCGCGTGGTCAGGCCGAGCGCACCGGCGCGTTCCTGGTCGAAGCGGATCTGGATCTCCGGGAAGCCCTCTTCCACCGTGGATTTGACGTCGGCGTAATGCGGGTTGTTGCGCAGCATCGCGGCCAGTGCCTTGCCGGCGGTTTCCAGCGTGGCCATGTCCTGGCCGCGCAGCTCCACTTCCAGTGGGGTGGAGAAGCTGAAGAGCGCCGGGCGGGCGAAGTCGACCTGCACGCCGGGGTGCTGCTGCATCGATTCGCGCAGGCGCTCGGTGATCGCCGCTTCGGTGCGCGCGTTGCCGCCCCCGGCCATCACCACGGTCAGCTTGCCGATGTTCTCGCCACTCTCGGTCGGGCTGGCATCCAGCCGGGTGCCGCTGCCACTGACGCCGTACAGCGAGGCGATGCTGTCATCCTTGGCATGGGCCAGCTGCATTTCACGGACCAGCGCATCGGTCTGCTTCAGCGGCGTGCCGGCCGGCAGCTTGGCGGTCATTTCGAAGCGGTCCTGGGCCAGCTGCGGGATCAGGTCCGCCCCCAGCATCGGCACCAGCGCCATCGTGCCGACGAAGGCCAGCGCGGCCAGGCCCAGCACCTTGCCCGGGTGGTGCAGCGCGCCCGGCAGCAGCTTGAGGTAACCGCGCTCGGCACCGGCGTAAGGCTTCATCGCCACATCGCTGGCCTTGCGCATCACCGGCCCGACCACGGCCACCAGGCCGCGCCAGACGCGGATCACCGACCAGGCAATCCCGAAGCAGATCCAGCGCACCAGGGTGCCCACGCCGCGACGGCTGCCGGCGACCGGCTTCAGCCAGCGGCTGTCCGGCTGCCACGGCTGATGCGCGGGTTCTTCGGGGAAGGCCAGCGGCGGGCGGCCCTTGAGCGAGCTCAGCATCGGGATCAGGGTCATCGAGACCAGCAGCGAGATCGCAATCGCGATCGCAACCGTCAGCGCCTGGTCGCGGAACAGCTGGCCGGCGATGCCATCGACGAACACCAGCGGCAGGAACACCGCAATGGTGGTCAGGGTCGAGGCGACCACGGCCATGCTCACTTCGCGGGTGCCGGCGATGGCCGCCTGCAGGATGCTCAGGCCGCGCTCGCGTGCCTTGGCGATGCTTTCCAGCACCACGATCGAGTCATCCACCACCAGGCCGGTGGCCAGCGCCAGACCGCCCAGCGACATCACGTTCAAGCTCAGGCCCAGCTGACCCATGAAGAAGAACGTGGTGATGATCGAGACCGGCAGCGACAGGCTGATCACGAACGTGCTCCAGCCATCGCGCAGGAACAGGAAGATGATCAGGATGGCGAGGATGCCGCCGATCACCGCGTCCTTCTTGACGTCGCTGATGGCGTGTTCGATGAAGCGCGACTGGTCTTCGATCGTGGTCAGCTCGGCATCGCCGGGCACCTGGCCCTTGATCTGCTCCAGCCGCGCACGCAGCGCCTCGGCGGTCGAGACCGTATTGGCATCGCCCTCCTTGTAGATCGCCAGCTCGACCGCTTCCTTGCCGCCCAGGCGGATGATCGCTTCGCGTTCCTTGTAACCCTGGCGCACGGTGGCGACATCCTTGAGCCGCACCGGCACGCCGTTGGCGATGTTGGTGGAACTGCTGCTGGACGCGCTCTGTGCCGCCGAGGCCGCAGCGACCGCAGCATCCGAGCCGGTCGAGGCAGCGATCGCGAACATCTGCTGCATCGCTGCATCGGCGGCACTGCCGTTGCTGCTCTGCGTGGTCACCAGCAGGTTGCGGATGTCCTCCAGATCGGCGAACTGGTTGACCGTGCGCACCAGGTAGCGCTGCGAACCTTCCTCCAGGCGGCCGCCGGAGATGTTGATGTTCTCTTCCTTGAGCCGCTTGATGACGTTGTCGATCGGCAGGTTGAGCTGGGCCAGCTTCTGCTGGTCGATGTCGACCTGGATCTCATCTTCCAGACCGCCGCCGACCTTCACCGCCGCCACGCCGGTGACCGGCTCCAGCTTCTTCTTCAGGTCTTCATCGGCATAGCGGCGCAGCTCGGTGAGCTGGCGCACGGCCTCGGCATCGCTGGACGGATCGGTTTTGGCCGAGATCACCAGGCGCATGATCGGTTCGGTGGACGGATTGAAGCGCAGCAGCACCGGAGATTTCGCCTCCAGCGGCAGGTTCAGCGCTTCCATCTTGTCGCGCACCTCCAGGCTGGCCTGGTCCATGTTCGTGCCCCAGGCGAACTCGAGCACGACATCGCTCTGCCCGGTACGCGAGATCGATTTGAGCTTGCGCAGGTTCTTGACCACGCCGACGGCCTCTTCGACCGGCTCGGTGATCAGCGTTTCGATTTCCGCCGGGGCCGCACCGGTGTACTCGGTGCGCACGGTCAGGGTCGGGTAGCTCAGGTCGGGCAGCAGGTTGACCTTGAGATTGCCCAGCGCGATGAAGCCGAACAGCATCAGCGTGACGGTGAACATCGCGATGGTGACGCGGCGGCGGGTGGCGAACTCCACCAGGCCGCCGCCGTGGGCACCGGGGCGATCGCCCTGGTGCGGATCGTTGCCGTGGTCGTTGCCGGCCGCTGTCATTGACGGCTCTCCGCCTTGGCCGGTGCCGGCTTGGCAGCGGCAGTGGCGGCCGGCTTGGCGCCGATCACCTGCACCGCGGTGCCATCGCGCAGCGCCACCTTGCCGGCGGTGACCACCTGATCACCGGCGGCCAGGCCTTCGCGGATTTCCACCCACGGCCCTTCGGCATAGCCGAGCTTGACCGGCACGCGCGCCGCCTTGCCATCGCGGACGCGGAACACCGCCGGCTCACCGTCATCGAGCAGCGCCAGGCGCGGCACCACCAGCGCGTCGGCGCGCTGGTCGTAGTCGATGCGGATGCGGCCGAACATGCCCGGCTGCAGGCCCTCAGCATCTTCGCCGAAGCCGCTGACCACGCGGAAGGTGCCGCTGCCGGCATCGACGACCGGCGAGATGCGGTCCACCGTGCCCGGGAAGGTCTTGCCCGGCAGCGCATCGGCGATCAGCGTCACCGGCTGGCCCGGGCGCAGCGTGGCCAGCTCGCGCTCGGGCACGTTGAGCGTGGCTTCCAGGCGCGAGTTGTCGACGATGCGGAAGATCGGTGTGTTGATCTGCACGAAGTTGCCGGTCTTGATCGAGCGCGAGGCGATCACGCCCGAGATCGGCGCGATCACCGTGGTGTAGGACAGTTCCAGCGTGGCCAGCCGGTACTGCGCGCGGGCGTTGTCAAGGTCGTACTTGATCTGATCGACATCGGCGGCGCTGACCATCTGCTGGCCGACCAGCTTGTGGGCCCGCTGGTAATTGTTTTCCAGCTTGCGCATCTGCGCTTCGCTCTGGGCGACGGCCAGGCGCGCACGGTCCGGATCCAGCCGCACCAGCGGCTGCCCGGCACGTACCTGCTGCCCTTCTTCGACCAGAACGACCAGTGCGACGCCGGAGGTCTTGGCGACCACCTGCGACTCGCCCCGCGGCTCCAGTGCGGCCGTGCCGGTGTAACTGGCCGCGACGGCGCGGCGGCTGGCGGCGACCGCTTCGACCGGTACCGCATCGACCTTCTTTTCGGCCTTGCCGTCCTTTTCAGCGGCGTTGGCTTCGGCGGGACCGGCGCCACCGCAGCCGCTCAGCAGCAGGGTGGAAGTGATCAGCAACGCGGCGGCACAGCGTCCGGTGCGGCCGAGCAGGAAAGAATGTCGCGACATCGTCGTGTCCCTAAGGATGCGTGGGCAGGTGTGGTAGCAAAGTAATGCACCACGTCACGACCACACCATATCCCAAAGGTCATGGTGACCTGCGGCGATGGCTTCCCCGGCCCGGTTTCAGCTAGATGAAATGGCAGGCTATACTCGGCCCAGTTCCGTACCCCACGCCGGAACGACCAGACCCGTTTATCGGAAAAGGACATCATGCGCCCGCAGCCGCTCGCCGCTTGTCTCGTTCTGGCCGTCCTCCTGCCCCTCGGGGCCGCCGCACAGGCCGCAACACCCGCTCCTGCTGTACCCGCCACCCCCGCTCCGGCCGCCACCGCGCCGGCGCCTGCCGCCGTCACCGGCCGGTTCGACAATGGCCGGGTCCTGGCCTATACGTGCCAGGGGTGCCACGGCATCACCGGGTACAAGAACGCCTACCCCAGCTACAAAGTGCCCAAGATCGGCGGGCAGACCCGTGAGTACCTCAGCCAGGCGCTGACCGAGTACCGCCACGGCAAGCGCAAGCATCCCACGATGCAGGCGCAGTCGATGAGTTTCAGCGAACAGGAGATCGCCGATCTCGCTGTTTACCTGTCCACCGTCAAATAAGCGCGCTCATGTCGAAAGCCACGCCATTCCAGCGTTACGCCATCGCCCTGTCCGTTGCCCTGCTGATGACTGCGTGTTCGCAGTCACAGGTGGAGAACAGCGCAGATTCCGCCGCCGATCCGGGCCACGCCAGTGGTGAACACGGGTCCGGCTCCTCCGCCGGCCTGCCGGCCGGTCGCATCGCCGCCGGTGAGGCGCGTGCCCAGGTCAAGGGCAAAGCCACCGGCCAGAGCTGCATCGACTGCCATGGGGCGGACGGCAACAAGCCGATCGACCCGACCTACCCGAAACTGGGTGGGCAGTACGGGGATTATCTGGCGCACAGCCTGCAGGCCTACCGTGCGGGGGATCGCCAGCACGCGCTGATGACCCCGCAGGCGACCGACCTGAGCGATCAGGACATCGCCGATCTGGCCGCGTATTTCGGCTCACGGCCAACCCAGCTGCGGGATCTGCACGGCCTGAAATGACGACGGTGGAGCCGACCAACGGTCGGCTCTACATCGATCGCCGGATCAGGCGTCCAGCTCTTCCCAGCGCGCGTACGCGGCGTCCAGCTCGGCCTGCACCTTGGCGAGCTTCGCATTGTGCGCGGCCATGTCGGGCGCGCTGCGCTGATAGAACGCCGGGTCGTTCATCGCGGCGGTGAGGCCTTCGACGTCCTTCTCCAGCGTTTCGATCTTCAGCGGCAGCTGTTCCAGCTCACGCGCATCCTTGTAGCTCAGCTTGCGCTTGGGCTCGGCTGGCGTGGCCGCGGTAGCCGCCGCCGCGACAGGCTTGGCGGGCACCACCGGTGCGGCCGTGGCCGCGGCGGCCACGCGTGCGGCGTGGCGCTGCCAGTCGGTATAGCCGCCCACGTACTCGCCGACCACGCCATCGCCTTCCATCACCATCGTGGAGGTCACCACGTTGTCCAGGAAGTCACGGTCATGGCTGACCAGCAGCAGCGTGCCGGTGTAATCGCTCAGCAGCTCTTCGAGCAGCTCGAGAGTTTCCACGTCCAGATCGTTGGTCGGTTCATCCATCACCAGCAGGTTGGACGGCTGCGCGAACAGCTTGGCCAGCAGCAGCCGGTTGCGCTCACCACCGGACAGGCGGGTGATCGGCGCGCGGGCGCGCTCGGGCGAGAACAGGAAGTCCTGCAGGTAGGCATGCACGTGCTTGCGCTTGCCGTTGAACTCGATGAAATCGCGGCCCTCGGCTACGTTCTCGATGGCAGTCCAGTCTTCGCGCAGGACCGCACGGTACTGATCGAAATACGCGATCTGCAGGTTGGTACCGGCGCGCACTTCGCCGCTCTGCGGCTGCAGGTCGCCCAGCAGCAGCTTGAGCAGCGTGGTCTTGCCGCTACCGTTCGGCCCGATCAGGCCGATGCGGTCGCCGCGCAGGATCACGGTGCTGAAATCCTTGACCATCACGCGCTCGCCGAAGGCGAACGAGATGTCCTTGACGTCGATGACCTTCTTGCCGGAGTTCTCCGCCTGCGCGGCTTCCATGCGCACGTTGCCGCCGAGTTCGCGGCGCTGCGAACGATCGTTGCGCATCGCCTTGAGGCGGCGCACACGGCCTTCATCGCGGGTGCGGCGGGCCTTGATGCCCTGGCGGATCCAGATTTCTTCCTGCGCCAGTAGTTTGTCGAAGCGCGCGTTTTCCTGGGCCTGCGCGTTCATGCGCTCTTCGCGGCGGCGCTCGTAGTTGGCCCAGTCGCCCGGCCAGCTGGTGACCTGGCCGCGGTCGATCTCGACGATGCGGGTGGCCAGTGCACGCAGGAAGCGACGGTCATGGGTGACGAACACCACGCTGCCGTTCCAGTTCTTGAGGAACATTTCGAGCCAGTCGATGGCTTCGATGTCCAGGTGGTTGGTCGGTTCGTCGAGCAGCAGCAGATCCGGCGAGGACACCAGCGCGCGGCCAAGCAGCACGCGGCGCTTCATGCCGCCGGACAGACGCGCGAATTCGGCATCGCCATCCAGGTCGAGCTTGGTCAGGGTTTCGCTGACGCGCTGATCCAGGCCCCAGCCGTTGGCGGCATCGATCTTGGCCTGCACGGCCGAGAGCGCATCGCCGTCGAAATCCTCGGCCATGCTCAGGTGATGGAACTCGGCCAGCCACTGGCCCAGTTCGCCCAGGCCATCGGCGACCACGTCGAAGACGCTGCCGGCGGCACCGTGCGGCACCTCCTGTTCCAGGCGGGTGATGCGCACCCCCTGCTGCACGCGGACTTCGCCGTCATCGGGCTTGTGATCGCCGGACAGCAGTTTGAGCAGGGTCGATTTGCCGGCGCCGTTGCGCCCGATCAGGGCGATACGCTCGCCCGGCTCGATCGACAGTTCGGCTTTTTCCAGCAACAGGGGGCCGCCGACGCTGAAGTCGACGTTTTGCAGAGTAATCAGAGGCATCCGACCATTGTACGGTCTGGCGGTGCGCGGCGTCGCTTACTGCTGACCGAACGCGCCCGCAGGCAGCTCCAGCAGCGCCCACAGCGCCGGGGGCACCCGCTTGCCCGGATGGCGTACCACCCACAGGTGACGCGACAGCGGCGGCAGCGGTGTCTCCACCACGCTCAAGCTGCCCAGCGCGAGCAGATCGGCCACCGCATGCCGCGACAGGCAGGCAAGGCCCAGCCCGGCCGCCGCGGCCTGTTTGATCGCCTCGGTGCTGCCCAGCTGCATGGCGCGGGCAAAGTGATTCAGGTGCGGCAGCAGCGCCTGCTCGACCGCCTCGCGGGTGCCCGAGCCCGGCTCGCGCAGGAGCCAGCGGGCCTGCGCCAACGCCGCGATGTCCATGCGCGCCGGCGTGGTCCCGCGCGCCGCCACGATGACCAGGTCGTCGCGTTGCCACGGCAGCACCTGCAGGCCACTTTCGTGGCAGGGCCCTTCAATCAGGCCCAGATCCACCTCCAGGCGCTGGACCGCCGCGACGACGTCTGCGCTGTTGCCGATCCGCAGGTCCACCTGGGCCTGGGGGTTGACGGCCAGCAGCGTGGCGACGCGGGACGGCAGCAGATAGTTGCCGATCGTGGTGCTGGCCCCGAGCCGCAGCAGCAGGGGCTGCGCACCGGGCGCGGGTTGCCCGACCCCGGCCAGCCGCTCCAGATCGACGGCGGCGACCAGCAGCGCGCGGGCGGGGTCCAGCAGCGCCCGTCCCTGCGGATTGAGTACCAGGCGGCGCCCGATGCGGTCGAACAGCGGACTGGCCAGCTGGCTTTCCAGTTCATTGAGCGCCGCGCTGGTGGCCGACTGCGACAACGCCAGCTGCGCCCCCGCCGCGGCGGTGGTGCCGGCGTCGGCGACCGCCACGAAAACCTGCCATTGGCGGAGGGTGAGGTGCATGCCGCTCATTAACGCACTGAACAGGTTGAAATGACATGAACAATGCGTTTTACAGGTTCATCAGCGGCGCGCAGGCTATCGCTGTGATCTGACTGGAGACACCCGTGAACACCTCTGCCGCCGCCCTGCCCTCACCCACTACCGCCCAGCGCTGGCGCGGCCGCCTCCCCGGGCTGCTGCTGACCGGTGCCGTCGCGGCGGCGGCCATGGGACTGGCGCCGCTGCCATGGCTGCAGACGCACGGGATCAGCGCGCTGACCCTGGCCATCGTGCTCGGGATCGCCGTGGGCAACACGGTTTATCCGCGCCTGGCCGCCCCTGCCGGCGCCGGGGTGGGCTTTTCCAAGCACTGGCTGCTGCGGGCGGGCATCGTGTTGTACGGCCTGCGCCTGACCTTCCAGGATATCGGCCAGGTCGGTATCGGCGGGGTGCTGATCGATGCGCTGGTGCTGACCAGCACCTTCGCGTTGGCTTGGTGGGCCGGCACGCGCTGGTTCGGCCTGGACAAGGAGAGCGCCCTGCTGATCGGCGCCGGCAGCTCGATCTGCGGTGCGGCCGCGGTGATGGCGGCCGAGCCGGTGGTGCGCGGGCGCGCCGAACAGGTGACCGTGGCCGTGTCCACCGTGGTGGTGTTCGGCACGCTCGCGATGTTCCTGTACCCGCTGCTGTACCAGCTCAACCTCGCGCACGGGTGGCTCCCGATGAGCGCCCAGGCCTACGGCGTGTTCACCGGCTCCACCGTGCATGAGGTCGCCCAGGTGGTCGCCGCCGGCCGCGCGGTGAGCGAACCGGCCGCCGACACGGCCGTGATCGCCAAGATGGTGCGCGTGATGATGCTGGCGCCGTTCCTGATCGGGCTGTCGATGCTGCTGGCACGCGGCGGCACGACGGCCGCGTCCGGCCAACGCGCGAAGATCGTGGTGCCCTGGTTCGCATTTGGCTTCGTGGCCGTGGCCGGGCTCAATTCGCTGCAGGTGTTGCCGGCGGCCGTGGTCAGCGCGGCGATCGATCTGGACACCGTGCTGCTGGCGATGGCGATGGCCGCACTCGGTCTGACCACCCATGTGTCAGCGCTGCGCAGAGCCGGGATGAAGCCGCTGCTGCTGGCGCTGCTGTTGTTCGGTTGGCTGCTGGCGGGCGGGCTGGGGATCAACCTGGGCGTGCACGCGCTGCTGGGCTGAGGCACGCCGGGCGGACTTCTGCGACACTACCGCATGTCTGAATTCTCCTCCCTGCCGCTGAAACCAGCGCTGCTGCCCGGCATCGATGCCATGGGCTATACCTCGCTCACCCCCGTGCAGGCCCAGAGCCTGCCGGCCATCCTCGAGCGCCGCGATGTCATCGCACAGGCCCCGACCGGCAGCGGCAAGACCGCCGCCTTCGGCCTGGGCCTGCTGCAGGCGCTGGACCCGTCCGTGACCCGCGCCCAGGCGCTGGTGCTGTGCCCGACCCGTGAGCTGGCCGA